>Ga0123357_10009189_pt1 | contig 12452 bp, 12 predicted proteins | sample TergutEmb28metaG_FD_89873 | JGI IMG/M metagenome (GOLD analysis project Ga0123357, IMG submission 89873) | Embiratermes neotenicus P4 segment gut microbial communities from Petit-Saut dam, French Guiana - Emb289 P4 | ecosystem: Host-associated > Arthropoda: Insects > Digestive system > Gut ... | reverse complement strand
TATGAGCCTTTACCCCCACGCCGTTGCCATGAGCAAAGAGGAATTCATGACATGGTCATCCGCCATGATCAACGACCTACTCAGCACAGGCACGAAAAAGACAATAGACAAGCTTACCGGACCCATATGGTCCTGGGCAATGAGAAATTCCATGCACCCTCTGCACTGGGGACTGGCATGCTGCGCACTTGAGATGGCTGCAGCATCGGCACCCAGATTCGATGCTGAACGTTACGGAATGATATACAGGTCATCACCGAGGCAGACCGACATATTGTTGGTCAACGGATGGATATCAAAGAAGATACGTCCGGACCTCAGGAGGCTGTATGAGCAGATACCTAACCCGAAATGGGTAGTGGCAATGGGCGAATGTGCAATATCCGGCGGACCCTGGTACGATTCGTATAACACAGTTCAGGGGCTAGATCAGATCGTTCCGGTCGACATCTATATACCAGGATGCCCGGCAAGGCCGGACGCTATGATCGATGGATTCATGCTCCTTCAGAAAAAGATAGATGACTACTTCGCAAGAGGGGTCTTCATGGAGGACTGAAGATGACCGACGAAGTTATTCAGGCGCCGTCAATTCAGGAGATTACCGACATTCTGGAGCGTAAATTCTCCGGTAAGGTAAAGGTCGTCCGCACAGAGGAAAGAAGAGTGTATGCCAAATTGGACAGAGATTCAGTCCACGATGTATGTATGTATATCCACGACATCCTTACATTCGAGCATGCATCCGCAATATTGGGCATTGATATGATAGACCATATGGAAGTGATATATCTTCTGTCCAATTATTTCACTGGAACTGTTATTGAGTTAACAGTCGAACTTCCGGCTGACGATCTCTGCGTGAGGTCTGTGTCAGACATATGGGGCGGAGCGAACTGGCATGAGAGAGAGACGTATGAGTTGTTCGGTATAATATTCGAAGGACACCCGAAACTCGAAAGGCTCCTTACGCCGGAGACATATGAGTTCTATCCATTCAGAAAATCATACAAACTAAGGGGGCAGGAATGATGGCAAGGGACATTATAGACTGTAAAACAGAAGATGCCCCGATCGATACAGAAAAAATGTGGGTCATCATGGGTCCGCAGCACCCCTTCTCTCACGGACTTTGGACACTCAAAGCCCAACTCGATGGAGAGATAGTGACAGACGCAGAGCCTATCATAGGCTACCTGCACAGAGGCTGGGAGAAGGAATGCGAGAACAGGATATATCCGAAGATCATACCGATGGCGGACCGTCTCTGTTACGCCGCATCCATGACATATACGCATCTTTACTGCATGACGGTGGAGAAGGCGTTGGGTATCGATATCCCAGAGAAAGCAAAATACATCAGGATGATAGGCGACGAGATCTGCCGCATTCAGTCGCATCTAATGTGGCTCGCTGCAGTAGGAACGGATCTCGGCAACCTCACCGTGTTCTTGTGGGCGATGAGAGAGAGGGAGTTCTTCATGGACCTCAACATGAGGCTTTGCGGTGCGAGGATGACAACGAACTTCCCGCGCATCGGCGGAGTAAGGAATGACGTTGATGATGAATTCGCAATGTATGCTGTAAGATGCATCAACCGCTTCGAGAAAGCGCTATGGGACATAATCGCATTGGTGGATGACTCATCGACATTCGTTTCAAGGATGAAAGGCACAGGCATTCTCACAAGGGAGAGGTGCGCCAACCTAGGCATCACCGGGCCTGCAATGAGAGGCAACGGAGTCGATTTCGACGTACGCCGTGACGACCCCTATGACAATTACGACAAAATCGATTTTGAAGTACCTGTACTCAACGATGGGGATTCGTACTCCAGATACAAGATCAGGATCGAAGAATTGTTCCAGTCCTGCAAAATAATAATGCAGGCTCTGGATAAGGTCAAAGCGATCGGGAAGAATGCGCCATACAGGCTCAAGGTGCCATCAAAAGTACCGGCAGGCAGGTCCTTCATGAGAATGGAAGACCCGCGCGGGGAGTCAATGATGTATCTGGTATCGGACGGTTCCGACAAACCATACAGGCTCAAAGTGCGCAGCCCGATCTTTGTGAACGTATCAGCCGCAAAGCCGCTGGTCCAAGGATGCAGAATTGCAGATGTGCCAGTTGTAATGGCGATGATAGACATGTGTCTGGGAGAGACAGACAGGTGATCATATGGCGTACGGCAGTATTCTTAGTTGGATCGTGTTCAAGAATGTAACGGACAATCCGTTCTATCCTTTCCACGCATATAATCTTCCTTTTGATATCTCCTACAAGATCTGGGAGTTGTTAGGAGGCATAATCGCATGGATCATCAACCTCATATTCCCCGGTAACGGGGTCTCTACGTGGCTGATATCCGATCAAGTATCCAATATGTTCGCGCTTGTGATCTTCATGATCATCATCTTCGCGGTTGCCTTCGTTGTTACTCTGATATCATTGTGGATGGAGCGTAAGGTCCTCGGAAGACTGATGGACAGAAGAGGCACCATGATCGGACTGAAGGGATTCCTTCAGTGCGTAGCAGACGGACTCAAGACATTCATGAAAGAGAACGTCGTGCCGAGAAAGGTCGACAAGATGACATACATCTGGACCGCGTCGCTGATCATAGGCACATCGGTCCTGATAGCATGTATGATCCCTCTTTCCCCGAGATGGTTCGTCGTCAATTACAATACAGGCCTTCTGATAATAATGGCTCTGTTTGCATTGGCACCGTTCTTCATATTGGTCTCAGGTTGGGCGCAGAATAACAAGTACTCGCTCATCGGAGGAATGAGGGCTGCCGAGCTGATGATCTCTTATGAGGTCCCGATGCTCATAATGATAGCCACTACTGCTCTGATGGCGGGAAGTTTCAACATAAACGATATAGTCAATGCGCAGTTCAATCACGTCTGGTTCTTCATACCTCAGATCGTCGGTTTCATAACGTTCATATGTTGTGCGGTCGCCGAGGCCGAACGTGTACCGTTCGATATCGCGGAAGCGGAAGCAGAACTTGTGGAAGGATGGCAGACCGAGTATGCGGGAATGAAATGGGGACTCATCATGCTTGCAGATTACATGAGAGGATATGTCTCATGCGCCATGGTGGTCATAATGTACCTGGGCGGATGGCTGATACCGTTTGCCTCGGCAGGCGTAAACGGCCTGATCCCGGAGATAATATTCCTGATCAAGGTCTGGATCGTGTTCTTCCTGATGATTATTGTAAGGGGAGCACTCGCGCGTGTGAGGACAGATCAGATAGTCAATATCGGTTGGAAGATATTCATGCCTCTGTCAGTAGTGAACCTCATGATAGTGCTTCTGCTTAAGCTTGGAGGTGTGTTCTGATGGCCTGGAGCAAGTATAAGGAAAAGTATATGGACTCTACAAGGAGCCCGGCAAGGACCCTCTGGGTCATGAAGCCGCTGGTAAAGGTCCTCAGGTTGTTAGGCAAGACAATAATACACAGGCCGGTCACGATCCTGTACCCGTATGAGAAAATGTGGGTGCCGGAGAATTACCGCGGACGCCCCGGACTCAGGTTTGATAAGTGTGTCGCCTGCGGGATGTGCGTAAAGATGTGTCCTACGGCCTGTATAAAGCTGGTCGAGACCGATGATGCCGCGGGGCAGAAGGTCATGAGGCCGCAGGTCAACGTCGGAAGATGCGCGATGTGCGGATATTGTGCCGAATACTGCCCTGTGGACGCTATGACCGTCACTCCTGAGTTCGAACTCGCCGAATACACAAGAGAGGACCTGATCTATGGCCCCAAGAGGCTGGCGTACACAGGCGCCACTGAGAAAATGGAGATACATATCGAGGAGACCCTTATGTCAGACATAGAAAATGGGAACCCCGAGAGGAGGATATCTCCCTTTAAGACCGACAGGCCGGTCCTTAGCTCTGCTAAGTGTATAAGCTGTAAAAAGTGCGAGAAGGTGTGCCCCGTGGGAGCCGTTACGATGGTTCAGCACGGAGTGAACGAAAAGGGCAGACCAATACTCTACCCCGAGTTCAACAATGACACCTGCATATGCTGTAAAAATTGTGTGGAGGACTGTCCAAAGGCGGCCCTTCAGATTAATGAGGTGCTATAATGGTTGAAATCCTGAATGATATATGGAACGGATTCACCAACCTGATGGGGTACCTCTGGGGGAACTCGGACCTTGTGGCCTTTGTGGTACTGGCCGCAATAGCCATAGCCGCCGCGTTGTATGTGGTGACCGCAAAAGAGGTAGTGCACAGTGCATTCTACCTAGCTCTCGTATTCGTTTGCGTGGCGGTCACATATTTCTTCCTGGAGGCAGAGTTCATCGGTGTGATTCAGATGCTGGTGTATGTGGGCGCGATAACCATACTGTTCGCATTCAGCATCATGTTGACAAGAAGGTATATCATGCGTAATGAAGGTGATTCGAATGAATAAGAAGATCGCGATAGGCGTCTGCATAGCGGCAATGTTGCTGGCTGTGCTCGCCATAGCGGTGATAGAAACAGATTGGAATGATCATGTAACCAATGATTCCCCCCAAAGTATCGACTTCACCGGCGACACAGATGCGAGCGGTAACATGGATCACAATTCGCTTAACTACGCGTTGTTCGAGACATACGGCCCGCTCTTGCTGATATTAGCATTGCTGATGTTCGGCGCCATGGTGGGCGGCATATGTATTGCCAGAGAGGAGAGTGAGCACGATGATACCGATTGAGGTCTATCTCGTGTTCGCGGCCACACTCTTCGTGATCGGAGCGTATGGCGTGATGGTCAAGAACAACACGATCGTTGTTTTGATGTGTATTGAGCTCATGCTCAACGCGGCCAACATAAACTTCATTGTGTTCTCCGCGTTCACGACCAATGTACTAGGGCAGGTGTTCGTGATATTGTCAATATCCGTGGCTGCGGCGGAGGTCGCGGTCGGAATAGCGATATTGCTGAATGCTTACAAAGTAAAGCACACAATAGAGGCAGACAGCCTCACATCCATGAGGTGGTAATATGTTCGTAGAATACGCATGGCTGGTCCCACTGGTCCCGATGCTCTGTTTCGTGATCGTAGGGTTCTTCGGAAAGAAGATGCCTCATGGCGGCGGACCGGTAGTCATATTCGGAGCGCTGTTCGCATTTGTGCTTTCCGTCCTCATATCTTATGATTTCTTCATATCTTCTGCGTATGCGGATCCGGGATATGTGACGACACACATAACGTGGTTCTCGATAGGAAGTTTCGATATAAACATCGGATACTACATCGACAGCCTCTCATGTCTGATGTTGCTCTTCGCTTCATTCATCTCAACACTGATCTTCATCTATTCGATAGGATACATGCACGACGAAGGCGTGAAAAAGAGAAGGTACTTTGCTGAAGTGTCCCTCTTCCTTACAGGAATGCTCGGACTCGCAATATCCAGCAACTTCCTTGAAATGTTTGTGTTCTGGGAGGCAATGGGCCTGTGTTCCTATCTGCTGATAGGATTCTGGAGCTTCAATCATCCCAACGGCGACGACGCGGCGGACAATGCCGCATCGGCGGCCAAGAAAGCATTCCTTGTCACCAGACTCGGAGATGTATGTCTGATGGCCGGTATGTTCGTACTGCTGTATCAGTTCGGAAGTCTTGACTACACAACGGTATTCAGCGCTTCTGCTATGGCAGCGGTCGACCCCAACATGCTTTTGCTGGCCAGCCTCCTGATATTCGGAGGAGTGATCGGAAAGAGCGCTCAGTTCCCGCTTTTGGACTGGCTCCCCGATGCGATGGCAGGCCCAACGACAGTGTCCGCGTTGATACATGCGGCGACGATGGTCAAAGCTGGAGTATACCTCGTTGCGAGATGCTACCCAATATTCGTACAGAATCCGGAGATGATGTTGTTCGTAGGCGTGATCGGAGGAATAACGGCATTCTTCGCCGCAACTATGGCCATGAACAACATGAACATAAAGAAAGTGCTAGCATACTCCACCCTGTCTCAGCTGGGATATATGTTCCTTGCATTGGGAGCGGGCGGATACCTGATGGCTCTCGGACTGCAGTCCGGGGATGAGGCATTGATCGCCGCTGGGGCGATAGGCTTCACCGCAGGATGTCTGCACATGGTGAACCACGCGTTCTTCAAGGCACTGCTTTTCCTTGGTTCTGGTTCGGTCATACATGCCACAGGCACAGAGGATATGAGAGAGATGGGAAACCTTCATCATAAAATGAAAATAACATCGATCACGATGCTCATCGGTTCACTTTCGATCGCAGGGTTCCCCTTCTTCAGCGGATTCTGGTCAAAAGAGATCGTACTGGAGACGGCGATGCATGCCGGTCAGCACGGATTGGACGGATGGCTGTTCACCATAATGTGGGTGCTTGCGATAATAACAGCATTCATGACGGCCTTCTACATGTTCCGCATGTGGTTCATGACCTTCAAGGGAAAGTCTGGACACGGAACGGAACACTGCCACGGAGAATCCCCTAAGAGCATGACGGTGCCGCTGATTATATTGTCGGTGTTTGCAGCCATTCTTGGTTTCATAATCCTGTTTGGATTTGATCAATACATCACGATCGGCGTCAACCACTTTGGACAGTTCCAGCTCGGCTCTGGAGAAGGAGAGGGAGCGGTCGGATGGCTAACAGATATCTTTGCTAGCGTGTACACATACATCACGGTGGCGTTGGTATTGATCGCGATAGCCGTTGCTTATCTTATGTACAACAAGATGTCCATCAACCCAGGTAAATTCAACAAGGACGGCAAGTCCTGGCTTTACAGGGCACTGTCAAACAGATGGTGGTTCCCGCGCCTCTACGATGAGATAGGGTGGAAGCTGGGATACGGCGTTGCCAGAGGAGTGGACTTCGTGGACACGCAGATAGTGGACGGAACCGTCAATGCTTTGGCATCGGCGGTCGCCGGAGGCGGAGAATCCGTCAGCAAAATGCAATCAGGTGATGTGCGCGACTATACTTCGGTTGTATTGTTCGGGATAGTGGTGCTGTTCGTCGTGATTCTTGCGCTATTCTACTACATAGGAGGAGGTGTCTAAGATGTTCTTTGATCTCCCCTTCCAAATACCGCATCTCCTGACCCTTTTGCTGGTCATACCGCTCATAGGAGCGATCGTGACCCTTGCAATGGGCGGAGAAAGACAAAAGTATGCTAAATACGTCGCAGGGGCGTTCTCAGGCGTTACTATGGTACTTGCCATAATGCTGCTGTTCGTCCCGGACCTCTCGGTATATACAGAAAGTCATGTTTGGATAGAGACCGCCGGGGTCAGGATATCATATATCCTGAGCGTGGATGGGCTAAGCATCCTGATGGTATTCCTGACGGGTATGCTGGTCTTCCTCTCTACGGTGTTCTCCGCACGCGAGAGTGACAAGCCACACTACTTCTTCGCCCTTATGCTGGCAATGGAAGTAGGACTGATGGGCGTCTACATGGCTGGAGATTACTTCCTCTTCTACATAATGTGGGAAGTTACCCTGATACCCATGTATTTCATGATATCGTGGTTCGGAGGACCGAGGAGGCACTACGCGGCGATCAAGTTCTTCATCTACACGCATGTGGCAAGTCTTGTCATGCTGATCGGCATATTCGCGATCGTGTTCGGAGCGGCCGGCGGCGGCACAGTGGACTTCTCGTTCGCGGCCGTGCTGGCTGGAAGCGCGGCATTCAGTGCTACGTTCCAGACTCTGGTGTTTGGACTGCTATTCTTTGGATTTGCGGTGAAAATGCCTATCGTACCGTTCCATACGTGGTTGCCGGACGCACACACAGAAGCGCCGACCGCAGGCTCGGTCCTGCTGGCAGGCGTAATGCTGAAGATGGGGTCGTATGGTATCATAAGGGTCTGTCTGGAGGTGCTCCCGAACGGTGCGCAGTCGTGGCAGCCGATAATGATATTCATTGGTATCTTGGCAATGGTATACGGCGCATACGCATGCATAGCTCAGAAAGATCTCAAGAAGATGGTCGCATTCTCGTCGATAAGCCATATGGGTATGGTGATGATTGCCATGGGCTGTCTGTCCGATGTCGGGATACAGTTCGCAGTCTTCCAGATGTTCGCGCACGGATTGATATCGGCGGTATTGTTCATGGTCGCAGGAGCGACAGGACACAGTGTCGGAACAAGAGAGATACCTCTTCTCGGAGGCCTCGCAAGCAAAGTACCGATACTCGCAGCATTCATGATGTTCGGGTTCTTGGCGTCTTTGGGACTTCCAGCACTAGTTGGGTTCTGGGCAGAATTTGGTATAATATTCTCGTTCTACAACTACGCAGTGTCAGTAGACATGCTGTGGCTGGTCATATTCTGTCTGCTATCTCTGTTGCTGACCGCAGGTTACTACCTGTGGGCGATGCAGAGGACCATGTTCGGAAGGCTGACATCGAAGATCGACCTCTCGCACATACACGACCTGAGCAGACCCGAGATAGTGGCGCTGTTCATAGTATGCGGATTGATAGCACTGTTCGGCCTCTGGCCGGACCTGGCCCTTGGTTTCGTCAAGGGATATGCTTCTTCTCTCGCTTTGTCGCTGGGGGTGATCTGAGTGTTTGACAGCTCTATTGTAACAACGATATTCGGGCAGTTCGCACCTATAGCGCCAATGATCATCTTGTTGATAGGCGCGCTGTTGATGCCGGCTGTATTCATTGCGGCAAAGAGAAGGAACGTGGTAGCGGCTGTGACGATCGTGTTCATAGCAGTGTCCATGTTCTTCAACGTAGTGATGCTGGTCGATGGATATCTGGGCGATTACGCAGGACTGTTCACGTATGATGCTTTCTCAGGTCTCATGATATTGCTGTTCCAGACAGTGGCGTTCCTCACGGCATTGGTTTCGGCCTCAAGTTCCGAGACGACGAGGATGCACTTCGGTGTGTTCGGCTCGCTGCTGCTCGCGGCAACGGTCGGTATGATGTTCGTTGCAACCGCAAGCGACCTGATAACCATCTTCCTCGGAGTTGAACTGGCAAGCATATCGTCATATGCGCTTGTCGCACTGAAGAGGAAGGACCCGAGAGCGGCTGAAGCTGCGGTCAAATACGTCATCATCGGCGGTCTGTCGACGGCATTGTCCCTTTACGGTCTGTCGATGCTTTATGGGGTCACAGGCACCACGAACATAGCCGAGATCGCGGCAGCGCTTTCGACGCAGAGCTTCAGCTGGGCGTTCGACATTGCACTTATTACCATGATCGCAGGTTATGGTTTCAAGATCGCAGCAGTCCCATTCCACATGTGGGCACCAGATGTGTATGAGGGAGCCGCTACACCGGTGACGATCTTCTTAGGAACGGGATCCAAGAAAGTTGGGTTCGTTGTGTTCTTCAAGATCTTCCTTGTGATATTCGTTGCGGCAAGCGCAACGGCGTCATTCGCCACAGTGGAAGTGCAGTACGTCTTCGCGATAATTGCAGCGATAACAATGACCGTGGGCAACGTGGTAGCAATAGCCCAGAACAACATCAAGAGAATGCTAGCATACTCAAGCATCGCACAGGCAGGATACATCCTGATCGTGATGGCAGTCATGTCTCAGTATTCTTTGTCATCTGGTCTGTTCTATATGTTCGCGCATGTGTTCATGAAGGGCGGGGCTTTCCTTATTGTAGGTGCACTGATCACCGTAGGCGTCGGAGAGAAGATATCCGATTACCAAGGACTCTCTAGGAGGGCGCCTTTCCTGGCATTCGCGATGATGATATTCCTGTTCTCATTGGCAGGCATACCGCCGCTGGCAGGATTCACAGGAAAATTCTTCCTGTTCTCGTCAGCGGTATACGATGGCGGGGTCATGACCCAGTGGGTATGGCTTGCCTTCATTGCGATACTGAACTCCGCGATATCTCTGTTCTATTACGTAAGGGTCGTGAAGACCATGTACATTGGTAAGGCAGAGAAGACAGATAGGATAAAGATCCCGAAGACGTTCACGGCGGCCATACTGATATGTGTGGTGTTTGTGATAGTGCTCGGCGTATATCCGCAGCTCATCATGGACTTCTGTGTGAAGGCGGCATCGGCACTGTTCGGCCTCTGAATAAACTTCTTTTAAAATCCATTTTTTCTTAAACATAAAGCATAGCAGACTGTGGCCTGGTCTGGCATTTAGAAAACAGTTAAGTAGATTCTTAACATCCCTAAACTAATGGATATGCCTTGGTATTCTTCTATCTCTGAGGATCTGGAGAAAGTTGAGAAACTTATGATGGATACTGTAAGGTCAAGTAACCCGGAACTCACCGAGATATGCAAATATGTTCTCGGCTCGAAGGGTAAACGAATAAGGCCGTCGTTTTGCATCCTTTCGTACTGCGCATGTGGTGGAAAGGACATGAAAAAAGCGATAGAGGTCGCGGCAGCCATTGAGATAGTTCATAACGCTACGCTCATACATGATGACATAAACGATCACGGCGAGTTAAGGAGGGGGGCGCAGGCAGCATATAAAAAATATTCTATAGGCAAATCCATCGTCGCTGGCGATTTCATGTTCGCGCTCGGATACAGGCTAATAGGTTCAGCATCCCCAGAGGTGGTCGATTTCATCGTCGATGCATCAGTTGCAATGGGCGCAGGCGAATTCGATCAGAAGAAATTTGAACATAACACGAAGGTAGCCGAAGAAGACTACATGAAGATCATCGAAAAGAAGACCGCAAGGCTGATCGAGTGCGGTGCAAAGATAGGGGCATTCCTAGCAGACGCCGACAGCGAGACAGTAAACAAGGTGGGCGATTTCGCTTTTAGGACAGGCATGGCGTTTCAGGTCGTCGATGACGTGTTAGACATTGTAGGCGATGAAAGGACCACCGGGAAAAGGATCGGCAGCGATATCATGGAAGGAAAACCAACCCTCCCCACAATATATGCGATGCAGGACCCAACCCATGGTGATGCGGTAAAAGAAGTTTTTAGGAAAAAAGATCTTGAATGGTCTGAAGTGGCCGAGGCAATAGCTCTGATAAAGAAGACAGATGCGGTATCGAGATGTTTAAATGAGGCGAAGAAGATCGCGGAAAGCTCATCCTCTTTACTGGATGTTCTTGACGATTCGGTTTTCAAAAGTTCTTTGCTTGGTCTTTCAAGTTATATTGTTAACAGAAACAGGTGATCGTATGCCAGAATCGATGAGAACGGATGTCCTTGTCATAGGTTCCGGTCCGGCCGGCGGTACGGCAGCCAGATACGCTGCGGCAAAAGGAGTAAGAGTCACCATTGTGGAAAGAAGGCCAGAGGTCGGCGTTCCGGTAAGATGCGGCGAGATGGTCCCATCTGATGAAGAGATAAAGAACATGTTTCCAAACGCGGTAGATATAGCATCTCTTTTTGATCTTCCTAAGCATCTTATGCTGAGGGAGATCGAAGGGATAAAGCTCATTGATCCTAAGGGTAAGGAAAGACTCATTGACTTCACCGGATACACCACAGACAGAGATAGATTTGATAAATATCTCATTTCAGAAGCAGAGAGAGAAGGTGCGGAGTTGATGACCGATTGCCTTTTCATGAAAGCGGAAAACGGAAAAGCCATGACCTCTCTCGGTGAGATAGAATATAAGGTGATAATTGGCGCAGACGGTCCGGGTTCGAGGGTCGCAAAGAGTCTGGGTCTTCCGAAAAACAATGAGCCATATCCCGCGGTTACTGCGCAGGCAAAAGGAGATTTTGAGCCTTATGTTCAAATGTTCTTCGGGGGGATAGCTCCAGGAGCATACAGCTGGATAATTCCGAAGAAAGGGCAGGCGAATGTTGGAGTAGGATTCTCACCGAAGTTCGCCGACGGTACACTGAGCGAATATTTCGAAAAGTTCAGGGCGAAGAATGACCTGAACGTCATGACAAGACTGGAAGGCAAGTACGTCCCGAGCGAAGGCATGCTGTCCAAGATCGTATCCGGAAACGGTATGCTGGTCGGTGACGCGGCGGGTCAGGTGATATCCGTCAACGGAGGAGGATTGCCACTTGCGCTAATTGCGGGCAGAGTCTGCGGAGAGGTTGCAGGAGACAACATTGTCAGCGGCCGCAATTTGGCTGACTATCAGAACGAATGTGAGAAGATATTCCGCAAGCCTCTGAATACAGCGGCAAACAACAAGAAACTCGCCGATAAACTGGCTTTCAGCTCAGACAGAAGGACGGGGTTATGCATGAGTATCCTTGGCGCAAGGCGCATGGGAAAACTCATCAGATGCAAGCGCATATTCCCGTGATCATTTCTTTCTGCATGCTTTCATGCCGGAACCGCATATAGGACACTCGCTCATTTTTTCTTTGAACCATTTCCCGCACCCCAAACACTGGTAATTCCACTTCTCAACTTTTTTTATTCCCGCCATCCCGACAGGTCTGAAATGGATCCCCATTATGCGGGATACGTTCTGTATGGAATAATCATCAGTAAGTATCGTTCCCCCAG
>Ga0123357_10009188_pt1 | contig 12453 bp, 12 predicted proteins | sample TergutEmb28metaG_FD_89873 | JGI IMG/M metagenome (GOLD analysis project Ga0123357, IMG submission 89873) | Embiratermes neotenicus P4 segment gut microbial communities from Petit-Saut dam, French Guiana - Emb289 P4 | ecosystem: Host-associated > Arthropoda: Insects > Digestive system > Gut ... | reverse complement strand
CAGGGAAGCATACACAGCCGCCCCCGAGGGGATTTGCCCGCCCTTATCCAAGCCGGGGAAAAACGGATCCACCAGCGCCAAAACTTCGTGCCCCTTTTCCAGGAGCCTTGCTTCCAGGAGCCTGCCCATTTTTCCGTAACCTATCAACGCCGTTTTCATCTTTTTCTCCTGCTGTATCATCCACCCAGGGTATCAAAGAAATCATTGTGAAGAGCCCTGACCACTTCCGCAGCTTCGGCATCATCCACGATGAAACTGATATTCACTTTACTCGCGCCCTGGGAGACCATCTGTACTGTCACTCCCAAAAGCTCGCAGGTTCTGAACGAACGGGCGAGTATCTCCGAGGATCGGCGTACATCCCCTACTATGGTAACGATTGCTTTACCCTTTTTTATCTCCACATTCGCGATCCGGGAGAGGTCTTTCTTCAGATTGGTAAGATCGTGAACCGCATCCAGGGTAAGGGAAACCGATACCTCGCTGGTGGCCACCATATCCACCGAAAGGCAGTGTTTGGCGAAACATGAAAACACTTCAGCCAGGAATCCGTACTGGCCCAGCATATGGGAGGAAACAATATCTACCAGTGTTACATTGTTCCGGGAAGTTACAGCCTGGATAGGGCTGACCTTCGTGCCCAGGGACGAGACGATCCTGGTACCCGGCGCTCCGGGATTGTAGGAATTCTTAACCAGCACCGGAGTACCGGTCCTCATACAGGGTTGCATGGCCCGTGGATGCAATACCTGGGCGCCGAAATAGGCCAATTCCGACGCGATCTCGTACGTTACCGTTTCTACCGGCCGGGCGTTTTTTACAACCCGCGGGTCCGCGCTAAGGATCCCGTCCACGTCCTTCCAGACCTGCACTTCTTCCGCACCGCATGAAGCGGCTATCATGGTAGCCGAAAGATCGGAACCGCCCCGGCCCAGGGTAGTGATGTTGCCGTTTTCGTCCTTGGCGATAAAGCCGGTTACAATTTGCAGCAAGCCTTCTTCAGCCGGGGGCAGGAGCTTTGCCGGTATAAGCTTCCAGCTCTCCTCGGTCAGTTCCGCTTTCGTAAAATTGGAGTCCGAAAGGAACCCCGCGTCCCAGGCATCCACTGCCTTTGCCCTGATACCCAATGTACCAAAATAAGCTGCCGCGATCCGCACCGAGAGCCGCTCTCCAAACGACACAAGGTAATCCCTTGTCCTTCCGGTCAATTCCCTGATAAGGGAAATCCCCACAAGTAGATTCCGCAATTCTTCCAGAAGGGGGCGGATACCCTTCAAAGCCGCATCCCCAAGATCCAATTCCTTTACGGTATTCAGATGAAGCACTTCAATTTTTTCGGACGAGACTATGCCCTTTTTTAGCGCGAGGTCCCCCGCTTCCAGAAGATAATCCGTTGTATCCCCCATCGCGGACAACACCAGCACCGGTCTTCGATCCAGACGGGTCTTTACAATTTCGGCCATGTGGCGGATCCGATCCGCGCTTGCCACGGAACTCCCGCCGAACTTCATCACAATCATGGGAATAGTATACGGACATGGGGGGAGATATGCAATTCTCCGGGAATATATGATGGCATATATTTGACAAATTTTACAGAAATTTGTATATTTAAAGTAACAACAAACTATCCATTAATGTCCCGCATTCAAAGAAATCAATAGTAACAAGAATAGAATTCACGTTTATTGGATTCAAGCGATGTCTTGATATCATCAACATGAAAAATTTAAGGAGTTAAAATGGACAATGAGTTGGAGAGGCTCAGTACAAACGACAAGTCTTTCTCACGTTCCCGTTTTTTGAAATTTCTTGGAATAACAATCAAAAACAAAAAAACGGGGGAAGTCTGTAATGGTCTACTTACTATAGACGATACGATACTACACATTAAAGACGGCCTTCTTGATAATTATGCCGGTACAAATGGGGAACCCGGGCCTGCTGTAGAATATGCCGGCAGTCATTTCGAATGGTGGCAGAACGGGCTGCTCCACCGGATCGGAGGTCCCGCGGTAATATCCGAACATGGGGACTGGGAAGAATTCTGGATACATGGCGAACTTATATTGATCAACACTTATGGAATTATTGAAAGTCCGATAGGCTGTTCTGGACGCCAATAGATTCCGCTCCTATCCGGCGGTATGGCCCAAACCCGCCACTTGCAAACCTGTACCGATTATGATATTGTTACTCAACTATGGAGATTCAAAAAGATAAACTGGTTTATATCTGCCGCTGTGGGGCGTTAACCGCAGACCGGAATTTTCCATTTTATAGTTGTTTTTTATAGACCGCCTTTTGGGGCGGTTTTTTTTTGCATGATGAGCAAGGAGGAACCATGCTGAAGGGACGACACTATATTGACCCCCTGAATTTCTCCACGGAGGAAATGGAGAGCCTTTTCGTTCTGGCCGGGAAGATAGAAAAGAATCCGGCCGCTTACCGGGATTGCCTCGCGGGAAATGTGCTGGCAACCCTTTTCTTTGAGCCAAGCACGCGGACCCGGCTCTCCTTTGAGGCGGCCATGCTGCGCCTCGGCGGTAACTGTCTGGGGTTTGCGGACCCCGGATCCAGTTCCGTTGCCAAAGGCGAGTGTCTCGCGGATACGATACGCACCGTGGCCTGTTACGCCGATGTCATCGTTATGCGTAATCCAAAAGAGGGGGCAGCTCTCCTGGCGTCCCGTTACTCGGATGTGCCGGTGGTCAACGCCGGGGACGGCGGCCACCACCATCCTACCCAAACCCTGACTGACCTTTTAACCATACGTCAGCTCCGGGGGGATATCGGGAACCTTTGCGTAGGTTTCTGCGGGGATCTCAAATTTGGCCGTACCGTCCACTCGCTGGTTGAGGCCTTGGCCAGATACAATGGCATCAGCATGGTTTTCGTTTCGCCTGTGGAGCTTACCGTTCCCGCCTTCCTTAAAACGGGGATACTCGCGAAAAACAATATCCCCTTTACCGAAACCGCCAGTCTGGACAGTGTAATAGGCGATCTTGATATCCTTTACATGACAAGGGTTCAAAAGGAGCGGTTCTTTAACGAGGAGGATTATATACGCCTCAAAGACAGCTATATCCTTACCGAAGAAAAAATGGCCCTGGCCAAAAAGGATATGATGGTCCTCCATCCCCTTCCCAGGGTAAACGAAATTGATCTGGATGTTGATTCGGATCCAAGGGCTATGTATTTCAAACAGGCGAAGTACGGTATGTTTATGCGGATGGCGCTGCTGTCATCTCTGCTCGGAGCGAGCGGTTTGTAAACCGGAGGGAAAAATGCTTAATATCGAAAAGATACGTAACGGGATTGTGATCGACCATATTAAATCGGGCCTGGGTATCCGCATCTTTAACTGGCTTGGCCTTGACAAGTCGCCCTACACGGTAGCTTTTGTGGTGAACGCCAGCTCCCGCCACATGGGCCGCAAAGACATCATCAAGATCGACAATACCATTTCCATTAATTTCGATCTCCTGGGACTTATCGATCCCAATATAACGGTTAACATCATTGAAGACGAAAGAATCTCCGAAAAAATCAATCTCAAGCTGCCTGAGAAGGTGGAAAATGTGCTCGTCTGCAAAAATCCCCGGTGCATCACTTCCACGGAAAAATACATACCGCATATCTTCCACCTGGAGAACCCTGAGCAGAGAACCTACCGCTGCGAATACTGCGACGATATACGTTTCGCCGGAGATTTCCGTTAAGAATAGGGATCGGGAATCAGGAAATGGGGACAAACAAGAACCCCAGTCCCCGATCCCCATTCCCCTTTTTACGCTTTAGGTTACAATCTCCAGGAAGCTGGGGATCATTTCACCGGAGAAATAGAAGAGGCCGCGGCCAAGCTGATCGGCGTCCCATACACGCTGCGGACTGTCCGGGTATGCGGTGTAACCGCCGCAGTAGGTCTCGATCCGGTTACCGGACGGTTCCCAGAAGTAGATCGTAAGACCCCGGGTAATGGCGTGCCGTGTCGGGCCAATATCCAGCTTGAGGTGGTTGATCGCGATAAGATCCGCCGCGTTGAGAATGTCTTCCCAGGTCTGAAGGTAAAAGCCGATGTGGTGAATCGTGTTGGGCTTGGGGTACTCTACAAACGCGAGGTCGTGGGGCTTGTTGTTCCCGGTGATCCAGGTAGCCAGGCGGGTTCCGTCGGGGAGATTGCAAATTTCGGGAACGTACATGTCGAAGACTTCTTTCATGAAGCGTTCGGCTTCCATAATGCCCGGCCCGTAGAGCAGGAAGTGATCAAGCCGGACGGCCCTCATGCCGCGCGGGGGCTTGTTCCAGATATCGGGATTCTTGATCTGGGGATGATCCTTGGCCTGTTCCACATCGGTGTAAATGTGGAATTCGTGACCGGTACAGATGGAGAACTTGTACTGTTTGCCAAAACCAGGTTGTTCGGTGTTGGCGGCGATTTCGCTGACCTTATAGCCGAATTTTTCTGTCTTACCCTTGATTTCTTCAAGTTGCGCCGCGTTAATAACCTTGAAACCAACATAGTCCAGGCCGGCCTTGTCCGCCTTGCGGAGCACTACGCTGTGATGATCAAATTCATCATAGCATTTGAGCATAACGCGGCCATCGCTGGTACGGCCTACTTCATCCAGGCCAAGGATATCCGTGTAAAATTTGAGGGTTTTGTCTAGATCCAGAACACGAAGCTGGATTAGACCCGGACGAAGAGTACCATGAAATGCCATAATTTACCTCCAAAAAATATAGAAGCGGTTTCAAATACAAAACCGCAACTTACCAATAGCCCGCTTTTTCAAGAATGTTTTTGTCATGCCCTGGCAATAACCAAATCACTCCTTGGCTGAATACAGCACAAAAGGACTATCCCCGCCTTTTTGTCTTCTTCGCTCACATGGGCGGCGCTCATGGGCTTAAAGGCGAACCACTCGCCGGAAACGATCTTCATCCGGCAGATACCGCAGCCTCCTCCGCAGCAGCCGTTGCGCAGCGGCCCCTTCCCGTTATGAAACATCTTCGCGAGGACAGCCTCGTCCTCGGCGCAGATGAAACTTACACCCGTGTCCCTTACCGTAACGGTATGGTGTCCGGCCATTTATTTCTTCTTTTTGGAAAGTTCGTAGGCAACATCCACAATCATGTCTTCCTGCCCGCCGACCATGCGGCGCTTCCCCAGTTCCACAAGAATTTCCCTTGGGGAAAGCCCAAACTTTTCCGCGGCCCGGCGCGTATGCAGGAGGAAGCTCGAGTATACCCCCGCGTATCCCAGCATGAGCGAATCTGTCCGTATGATCTGCGGCCGCTGCATAACCGGTTCCACAACCTCTTCCGCCAGATCCATGAGCCTGTTGATGTCAACGCCCGTGTCGTAACCGAGCCGCTGCAGTACCGCGCAGAGTACTTCGATCTGCGTGTTGCCTGCCCCGGCGCCCAGCCCGCGGCAGGTTGCGTCGATGTACTCCGCTCCTTCTTCGATGGCCGCGAGGGAATTGGCTATCGCCAGGCCAAGGTTGTTGTGCGCATGGTATCCTACGGGCAGGCTTATGTTTTGTTTCAGTATACTGACGCGTTTTCTTACGTCATCCGGTGTCATAAAGCCGGATGAATCCGCCAGGTTGATGTAATCGGCGCCGGCGCCGGCAAAGATCTTCGCCTGCTCCAGGATCTTCTCCGGTTCCGCCATGTGGACCATCATCAAAAAGCCGCACACGAACATACCGTTCTGTTTGGCCCACTGGATATGCTGTATCGCGATGTCAGCTTCGGTTACATGGGTCGCTATCCGAACCGCGGCAGCTCCCCGTTCCTTTGCCTTTTTCAGATCCTCAATAGTTCCTATCCCCGGTATAAGAAGGACGGCGAGACGGGCCCTCTTTACTTCTTTACCCGCCGCTTCGAGAAGCTCGAGTTCCGGTACCTTTGAAAACCCGTAATTTATCGACGAACCTGATATTCCGTCCCCGTGGCTTAACTCGATGATGTCCACGCCGGCCCTGTCCAGGCCCCCGGCTATGGCGGCGGCCTGAGCGGCGGTAAAACTGTGGCTGACCGCATGGCTTCCGTCGCGGAGGGTTGTGTCAATAATGTGTATTTTTTTGTTTTCCATTTTAATTGCCCCCCAGCATCTTCGCCGCGAGTTTCCCGGCCACCGCCACCGCCGCCTGGTTGATGATGTCCAGGTTTCCCGAATAGGAAGGCAGGAAATCTCCCGCCCCCTCCACTTCAACAATTACCGTTACCTTGTTGCCATCTACCATGGGCGGCACGCGCAGGCGGTAACCGGGAACATAAGCCTGTACCTCCCTGACAATGTCATGCACAGACTCAACGATTTTTTTTTCGTCCGCGTTTTTCACCAGGGCGTAAACGGTATTTGTCATCATGAGCGGCGGGTCCGCGGGGTTAAGTACGATGATCGCCTTGCTGCGCTCCGCACCGCCTACCATACGCAGCGCCTTTGCGGTTGTTACGGTAAATTCGTCTATGTTGGCCCTTGTGCCGGGTCCCGCACTCTTGCTGGATATGGCGGAGACTATCTCCACATATTCAGCCCCGGCGGCACGGTTAATGGCGTAGGCTATGGGCACCGTCGCCTGGCCTCCGCAGGTGACCATGTTGAAGTTAACTTCATCAGTCAGCTTTTCCAGATTTACACAAGGTACCACATAGGGACCCACCGCCGCAGGAGTCATGTCTATCGCGATTTTACCCGCCGACCTGAGTACGGCCGCGTTGTGCAGATGCGCCTTTGCACTTGTGGCGTCAAAGACGATCTTCACTTCGGGATCCCCGGCCACCGCGTCAACCCCCTCTATCGAAGTTTTGAAACCAAAACCCGCGGCCCGCTTAATCCCCTCAGACTCCACAATCCCGGCCATAAAATGCATCTGGAGGTTTTTGCTCTTCATAACCTTGTACATGAGGTCGCTGCCGATGTTACCCGGTCCGATTATACCAACCTTAATTTTTTCCATGTTCAATCCCGTCCTGCTTTTGGTTACACAAAGACCGCTTCGATCTTGCCGAAAACGGTGTATTCCGCGGTAAAGACATCGCCCTTTGCGGCGACAGGCGCCGCCGAAAAAGCGCCGGAGAGTATCACTTCCCCCGCCTTGAGGACAACTCCGTAATCCCAGAGCCGGTTGGCAAGCCAGGCCACCGAAACGCAGGGATCTCCCATGACCGCTGCGCCGGTTCCCTCGCCGGCAAGCTGGCCGTTCTTGTAGAGCTTCATTGCCACATCGGGCAGTTTGACTTCGTTAATGTCAAGCCGCTTTTGCCCCAGCACATAACGGCCGGACGACGCGTTATCTGCTATCGTATCACTTAACTTTATATTCCAGTCCACGATGCGGCTGTCGACAATTTCAAAGGCGGCGCTTACATAATCGGTTGCCTTTATCACGTCTTCCCGGGTAACCTTACCGCCTGAAAGATCCTTTTTCAGGATAAAGGCAATTTCCCCTTCTATCTTTGGGAACAGAAGGGCGCTGGTCTTCACCTTGCCGTCTTTGCAATCCATGGCGGCAAAAAGGTGGCCGTAGTCCGGTTCGTTCACTCCCAGCTGCTTCTGTATACCCGGCGAAGTAAGGCCAATCTTCTTTCCGGAAACAGTATGGCCCATGGATATGACACGTTTCACATTCTCAAGCTGAATGTGATACGCGTCATCAGGATTTATTGAGCTATCCTGCCCGGTCAGGGGGGCAATGGCCTTACGGTTCCGCTCGGCGTTAAAGAGCTGTTCCGCGAAAGCCATTATTTTTGCGCTTTCCATACACTGCCTAGCCTTTAAAGAAGTTGCGGATGAGATCGGCAAATTCCCTGGTATGTTCGATCTGCGTCCAATGGCCGCAGTGCCCAAAAACGTGGAGCTGGGCCTTGTCGATCATCTGGAGGAGCCTTATGGAATTTTCCAGGGGAATTACCCGGTCTTCACGGCCGTGAACAATCAGCGTCTCATGGGGGATATTACGGATGTAATTCTGGTTTCCCGCCATGGCCTCCACCCCCTTCTGCCGGGGCTCCGGGAACATGGCGTGGAAACTCTCCTGAAAACCGGGCTGCATGCTGGACTCGTACCGGGATTTGATGAGTTCTTTTGTGGCAAAACTGTGATCATAGGTGAAAATCTCAAGCAATTCTTCCATATTTTCAGGGGAAGGCTCATAACCCCAGACCTGATCGAGGCCGTAGGTAATGGGAAAACTTACGCCCATTGCCCCCATAAGCACCAGTTTATTGACCCGCTGGGGATATTTAATCGCCAGGGAAAGAGCCAGGGCGCCGCCAAAGGAGTTGCCCACCAGGTTGGTTTTTTCGATTTTAAGGGCATCCAGAAGGTCTATCGTCTGCTGAACCCAGCCGTTCATGGTTTCTTTTCTGCCGGGAACACGTTCGGTAAAACCAAACCCGGACATATCAGGCGCGATAACGCGGAAATCGTCTTTAATGAGCGGGAAAAGCTTACCCCAATTCGCCCATGCGGTAACGCCGGGACCTGAACCGTGAAGCAATGTAAGGGGATAACCTTTACCCAGATCGTGGTAATTGGTCTTGAAATTTCCGGTTTGAATGCTGTTTGCAATCTCCGGTCTTTGTTTAGCCGTCTGCTTAGCCATAATGAGCGCCCCCGTATACAAAATAATTAAAATACGTTTCTGAAATAGTACATGCAGTAATGTGTATAAATTTATGTCTTTTTTAGTTAGATATACAGTATAATATACCCCTCAATTTTTCAGAAGTCAAGGAAAATCTGGTTTTTTCAAAAATATGGTATAATTTGTTACGCTATTATCGCTATGGCGGGAAATCGTTATGGTGAGAAATCTCTTAAGGTGAAAAGTCCTTTGGTGAAAAGTCCTTTATGGTGAAAAGTCCTTTATGGAGGGGAAATGCGGGTCATTCTTAAAAATTTTCGCATTGTTGATGAAGAAACGGATACACAGGGCAGTGTGATACTAGACGGAGGAATCATAACCGGGGTAGCGCCCCATGCAGCAGCTAAGGAAGACGCAGCGGTAATCATTGACGGCAGCCGCCTTTCTGCCGGCAGCTTGCCCATCCTCATGCCCGCGTTTGTGGATCTCCACGCCCATCTGCGGGATCCGGGCTTTCCCGAAAAGGAGGTACTTGAGTCGGCATCCCTGTCCGCCGTTGCCGGGGGCTTTGGCGCCGTGGTATGTATGGCCAATACCAGGCCGGTTCTCGATACGGGCGAAAAGGCGCAGCGCCTTAAAAAACGTTCCGATGCCCTCCGGCTTATTGATCTTTACCCGGTCATGTCATTGACCAAAGGAATGGAAGGGCGCGAACTTTCGGAACTAAACGCCCTTCTTCCCCGGAGGGAGGGTAGCGGGAACGGACTTTATATCCCCCCCATGCTTTCCGAAGATGGCAAAGATGTAGCAGATGACGGGCTTTTCCTTGCCGCCATGAAAGAGGCGCGGCGAATAGGCATCCCTGTCTCCTGCCACTGCGATTTCGGGGGGGACGAGGCCGAGGCCGCGAAAAAAGCGGGGAAGCCCCGGAGTGTGTGGAGCAGGATAGAGGAAAACAACGCCGTCCGCCGGGTTATCGCTCTGGGAAGGGAAGCGGGATGTCATATCCATATCGCCCATGTGTCCACAAAAGAGGCGGTGGAAATGATCCGGCAGGCCAAGGCCGCGGCTTTAACTGCGGCCGGGACAGAACCGCAAGGCGGCTTTTCAGGCGGCGGTTTTACCCTGACCTGCGAAGCCATGCCCCACAACCTCTGTCTTACCGAAGAAGACGCGCGCCGTCTTGGCGATGAATCCTGGGGCCGGGTGAATCCCCCCCTGCGTTCCGAAGAAGACCGGGAGGCCATTGTCAAGGCGCTGGCGGACGGAACCATAGACGTTATAGCCACGGATCACGCGCCGCATAGCCGATCCGACAAGGAACAGGGAGCGCCCGGCTTTTCGGGTTTTGAAACGGCCTTTGCCGCCGTGTTTACGGAACTCGTCCGGAATCGGGTAATCGATCTGAAGCGGCTTTCTTCCCTCATGAGCGCCCGGCCGGCCAGGTTCCTGGATTTCGGCGCTTCCCCAAAAAGGGGCCGCCTGCTAAGCGGTTACCGGGCCGACCTTGTCATAGTCGATGCGAATCATCCGTGGATCGTCAATCCGGAGATATTCAGGTCCCGGGGGGGGAATTCGCCGTTCGCGGGCCGTGAACTTTTCGGGAGGATACTCATGACCATCCATTCCGGCCGGGTGGTGTTTGAGTACTGACATAATCCTGCCGCAATTCTAAATTTGCCTTGCTACAAAGGCCTCTCATCTTTTCCTCTGACACATATTGCAGGAATTCATTCCAAGAGACAAAGTATCTGCGTCGTATCAATACCCGTAAGGCTTCAAATTTAGAATTACTATTGGTCCTACCGTATCCGTATCAACAATTTTGCATTTACCCTAATATTGGTTATTCCCACTGGATTATTTTTACAAATGATCATGACCCAAGAGAAGAATTGTTACGAACCTCACTATCTTCACGAACTCGCACTTTGAATTCAAGTCATTGTACTTATTATTTCGTGATTCCCAAGTAGACAATTCTCTGGAGTTATCGATAATCATGCTACATGAATAAAGATATCGTAGAAAAAATTCGTGAGGTTCGTTGCTAAAAATTTCTAAATGTAAAATTACTGTTACCGTATATGTGTGTTGATTTTTACCAAGATATGTATATAATATTATCAAGTATTTATATCAAAAATCCCCTTACCCTGATGAATGATAGAATTATTTTAGGGGTGGTTTAACTGGTTATCTGTCCCTATAAAACGATTGAATTTGAAGGTATATCAGGTTCAGTAAAACAATAGGAGAATTTATGGCCGAGTACAATTATCAGAAACAAATTGAAAGGTGGGAAGTATTTGAATTTTCCTGTCCCGGTAAAACAGAAGGGAATCCATTCACTGATTACGAAATTACCGGAGTGTTCAAAAGTAAAAACGAAGAGGTTAAGGTTGACGGCTTCTATGATGGTGAAGGTATTTATCGTGTCCGTTTTATGCCATCCTTTGAGGAAGGGTATCATTTTGAAATAAACGGAAATTTTTCGGAGTCATCATATAACGGGAATTTTCTGGCGGTTCCAGCATCGGGAAATAACCATGGGCCGGTACGGGTAGCAAAAACATACCACTTTGCCTATGAAGATGGTACGCCATATTTTCCTGTAGGTACAACTTGTTATGTGTGGGAATTTCAATCTGAATCACTGCAGAAAAAAACACTGGAAACTCTCAGAGGAGGCCCGTTTAACAAGATACGTTTTTGTATTTTACCGAAACATTATGAGTACAACTTAAGAGAACCCTGTACGTATCCCTATGAAGGGAAACCAATGGATAGTTCTGGTCTTACAAACGAAAATTTTCAGGAGTATCTTGGTAAAACTGCCGGAAATCAGTGGGACTTCAAGCGCTTTAATCCTGCACATTTCCGCCATATCGAAAAATGTATAAATTCATTGCGAGAGCTCGGCATTGAGGCTGACCTAATCGTGATGCATAATTACGATCGTTGGGGTTTCAGTTTAATGAATGCTGAATGTGACGATCTTTATTGGAATTATGTGATCGCCCGTTTCTCCGCTTACAGGAATGTATGGTGGTCTCTCGCAAACGAATACGATCTCATGACACAGAAAAAAATCACTGATTGGGAACGATATGCGGGGATCCTCTGCAAAAAAGATCCGTACAATCATCTTAGGAGCATTCATAATTGCCGGCCTTTCTACGATCATTCCCGGCCTTGGATAACTCATTGTAGCATCCAGCGTCAGGATATTTACAAATGTGCTGAACTGGTTGCCGAATACCGGGAACAATACAAAAAGCCAGTGGTACTGGATGAAATATCCTACGAGGGGAATGTACAATACGGTTGGGGAAATATTTCAGGGAAAGAGATGGTTCGCCGTTTTTGGGAAGCTGCCTGCCGTGGAGGTTATGCGGGACATGGTGAAACCTTCCTTAACCCGGAAATTGTAATGTGGTGGTCCCACGGAGGGGAACTTCATGGAGAGAGTCCCAGACGGCTCGGTTTTCTTCACCGTATTCTTTCTGAAACTCCCGGACATGGCCTTATGCCCAAAAAAATGGACTGGGATGATATCGCGGTAACAACGGAAGAATCTGTCAAAGATACAGGATATTACCTTTTTTATTTCAGTTTCATGCGCCCTTCCTTCAGGGACTATTATTTTGATGATGAAAATGAATACCGTGTTGAAGTCATCGATACCTGGGGAATGACAATCGAAGATAGAGGTTGTTTCAAGGGAAAATTCAGGGTAGAACTTCCAGGCAGGGAATATATAGCTGTCAGAATTCAACGGGTAAACCAATAATAGATATCTTTGTCCCGATAATTTGACAATAATAAAATTTTGCTATAAACTATATTATTG
>Ga0123357_10009186_pt1 | contig 12455 bp, 12 predicted proteins | sample TergutEmb28metaG_FD_89873 | JGI IMG/M metagenome (GOLD analysis project Ga0123357, IMG submission 89873) | Embiratermes neotenicus P4 segment gut microbial communities from Petit-Saut dam, French Guiana - Emb289 P4 | ecosystem: Host-associated > Arthropoda: Insects > Digestive system > Gut ... | reverse complement strand
GTGTTCGTCATTGCGAGGGCTTTGCCCGAAGCAAACCAGAAAACTTGTAATCTGGTTTGCTTCGTCGTTCCTCCTCGCAATGACGGTAAAACGATGTTTCCTTAACTAAACGACATTGATTTACAATTTATGATTTTAGATTTTAGATTTTAGATTTTTTTTAGCAGTATTGATTGATGCTACTATGATAGATAATATTTCGCTTGTTTCTTTTATTAAATCTACTATTTTATCCTTCTGAATTAATGAACTCTCTTCTAATATTTCAAGCCAATAAAGAGTTTCGTCTGTTTCTTCTTCAACAATTTTTAATTTATTTATAAAATCGGGTGTCGATTTAGCTCTGCAAGCAGCTCTATAATTTGCTCCAATTGATGTTGAACTTCTAACAATTTGATTCGAGATAGCCCGTGCAGATGGTTTATTCGGCAAATCATCAATAAGTTTTATTACTTTTAAGCCTATTTGTTTGGTTCTATATTTAATTTGAGCCTGCATAAATCTAAAATCGTAAATCTAAAATCTAAAATCATAAATCGTAAATCGTAAATCTAAAATAATTACTGCTATTTTAATTTTTTCCTATTTTTTCGTTTATAATAAAATCAAAAAATGAGCCGACTGGAATTTGTTTAAATCGGTCGAATCTATAAGTCAATTTATGAATATTACTTTTTGCTTTAATTTCATCAAAAACACATTGGTCAAATTTATCAAGCGACACAACCTGCAATTTGTGGCAATCTGTATCGCCGATAATTTTGCAATTCAATTTGTTCCATTCATCATTCAGCATCATCCGGTTAAACAAAATCTGAAATAAAAAATAATGACCCGCTTTTTTTTCTTTTTTCCAATATTCAAGCAAAATCGTGAGCAGGTCGGCAACAATTTTATTACCCGGTTTTGTAATCATAAAAGCATTCAGCAATCTTGCCTGAAATTCCGGATTCCAAGAAAAATATAAGGGATCAAATTTTCGGTAAATTTCCGCATCGGGCGGTGGAATTCCGGAACGCTGAAACGCAAAAAAATCTTCTTTCAGCATTTGTTCATCAATCTCTTTGGTCAAATAAATTGTAGCATCGAGCCAAACGCCGCCGTAAGCCGAAAGCAAATATAAACGCACAAGGTCGGATAATTTTGCAAAACTAAATCCGTTTTTTCCGAATTTCTCAAAAACAAAACTTGGTAATTCAATATAATCACTCACGGTTTTATCGGTCAAGAAAATTATTTCATAATCGCCGCAGTGTTTTTTGACGGAATTAAGACATTCAACAACCATTTTTGAAGTATTTTCATTGAGTCCTTGATGCCAATACTGCCAAAAAATCTTTTTTCCTACCAATTCGGGCTTTTTAGGAACAGCTGTAAATTTTTCTATTTTTCCGTTCAAAAAATCCTCGATATAATTATCCAATTTTTCAGCTGTTTTAAGTTGTTTTGGAACGCTGCTTATCACTCTTATTCCTTTCAATGTCTTTCTTATTTTTGAAGCTATTTTATTTCTAATTTCCGCTAGCATAAATTTTATTTTAGATTTTAGATTTACGATTTTAGATTTTAGATTTACGATTTTAGATCTTAGATTTTAGATTTTAGATTTACAATTGAAAAAATCCAAAATCGTAAATCGTAAATCTAAAATCTAAAATAATTTCACCTAAATAATTACATATTTTTTTATATAATAAAGCAATTTGTTGGGTCGTTTAATTTTGTGTTTTCTGATAAAATCAAGTTTTATTTTACGCGCATCTCTTAGATTTTCTTTCCATTTTTTTTCCTGTTCTGTATCGCGTTCTTTTTTATTTAATATGGAATTCTCTCGATTTTTGTAGAAATATACGGCATTCTGACAAAGAACTATTCTGTTTGCATAATATACCATTGGTATCACAACCGATATATCTTCTTGCACAATCAAGTTCGGAAATGAAAAACCATTATACTCCCAAAAACTTTTTTTGATTAAATACCGCCACACCCAGCCCTGAATCAGAACCTCTGTTTTTTTGAATTTTCCGGCGGCATCCGACAATACTTCATCTTTTCTAAACCAAATGCTACGCACAGGTCTTTTTTCATAAAATACCGAACATGCCGAAACGTCAGCATCCGCTTTTTCTACCGCACTTATCATTGTTTCATAAAAATTCGGACTTATCAAATCATCTGCGTCCATAAAATGAATATATTCGCCCGTAGAATTTTGAACGCCTTTATTTCTTGCGATTGCCTGTCCCTGATTTTCCGTATGTCTTACAACCACAATCCGCTTGTCATTTTGGGCAAATTCTTTAATAATTTTTTCGGAATTATCTGTCGGACAATCCAATATGCAGACAATTTCCAAATTTTTATATGTTTGAAAACAAACCGAATTTAATGTTTGCCTCAGATATTTTTCCGCATTGAAAACCGGTATAATCACGCTGATTTTTTTAACCATTATAACTTATTCTTAGATATTTTTGAATAAAATTCAACAATCTGTTTGGCTGTTTAATTTTATTGATTCGCATAAAATCATTGGAAATTTTTCGTGCTTTTTGCCGATTTTCACTTCTTCGTTTTTCGCGAATCGGGTCATGTTTTTTATTCAATATGGAGTTCTCGCATTTTTTGTAAAAATAAATAGCGTCCGGACAAAGAACTACCTTATTTGCATAATAAATCATAGGAATCATAACCGGTTTATCTTCCATAGGAACTAAATCGGGAAAAGAAAAATTATACTTGTTCCAAAAACTTTTCTTGATTAAATATCGCCAAGCCCAACTTGAAATCACGACTTCCGTCTTTTTTATCTTTTGAGCGCCTGATAAGACTTCTCTGTTTTGAAACCAAATGCTTCGCCATTGTTTTTTCTCATAAAATACCGAGCAGGCAGAAACATCGGCATTTGCTTCTTCTGCGGCGCTTATCATCATTTCGTAAAAATCGGGATTTAACAAATCGTCTGCATCCATGAAGTGGATATATTCGCCCGTTGCATTTTCAACACCCGAATTTCTTGCTGCGGGTAAACCCCTATTTTTTGAATGTTCAATTAATTTTATCCGATTATCTTCTTTGGAGATTTCTTTAGCTATTTCTGTGGAATTATCAGTTGGACAATCTAACACACAAACGATTTCCAAATTTTTATATGTTTGAGAACAAATGCAATCCAATGTTTGTTTCAAATATTTTTCCGCATTGTAAATCGGAATTATCACGCTGATTGTTTTGTCCATTTTTATAATTTTCCTTCGCTTAATTTTGAAAAATAGGTGTCGGAATAATCAATTCCATTTGCCACTTTATAAGTTATTTTTTGAAAAAACGATGTACTTTTTATTCTTTCCCATTCGTTGGCATCAAATTTTCTCAATAAATTATTTCCTACAAGTTGTTGAATTTCGTCTTCGGATTTGTGCGGCATTTTGTTAAATAAATCTTTAGCGGTCGAATAATTGAGAATCAGCGATTTAAACATTAACTGATGTTGAAAATAGTCAAGTTTTTTCGTTTCGTTTTTCCAGTATTCAACACAGATTTGATACCACGCATCACATAGAAAGCTACCCTTTTTTGCGCGTATAAAACAATTTTGCATAAAGGAGTACGGAAAATCTGTCCGTTGTCCTGTTAAAAAAACAAAAAAATCTTCATTTACAATGTATTGCGGTATAAAATCTGTCATATAAGCGGTAGCGTCTAACCAAATTCCGCCATGATTTTTCAATAAATTCAGCCGCAATAAATCGGAAAAATGAGTGTAATCAATTTGTCCTTTTTTGAATCTATCCAAGACATATCCCGGCAAATCAGCATAGTTTTCGATGGTTGAATTATCTAATATTTTATGCTCAAAATTTCCTTTGAATTTTTCCACGCTTTCAATCGCCGATTTTACTATTTCCGGAGTGGTCTTTCCTGCAGGATTATCCCAAAATTGCCAAATTGTTTCGGGAATTTCAACAGTAATTTCTTTTTTCGGTGAATTTTCTATCACGGGCAAGTATTTTCGTGTGAAATAATTCACAAGTATTTTTTCTTTAAAAAAATCGGTCTTATTTTTACCCTTCCCTATTAAACGCATGATTAAAACGCTTATTTTCATATAGGATCCGATAAGTCTTCGCGAGTAACTCATACAAATCGCCTTTTTATTTTTCAAACTCAGATTTATCAGGAAAAATCTTCATCAAATAATCGTGATTGGATTTAGTGTATCTCGCATCTGACCGCTCTTGCACACAAGTCAATTTTTTATGAAACAGAGACCGAGACATATATTTTTTGATGTCATCGGTGTAAATCGGCTGCTCTCTAAAACGGAAAGTTAAATATTGAAAAAGCTTCGTCCAAAAATCTCTTCCTACAGTTTTATAATCATATTTCGCAACACCGAACAAGTGAAACAATATTCTGTGAAAATCGTTTTCGTCGCGAAAATGATTTTTTATTGTTTTTCCAAATTTTTCCGCAACCATTGGTATATTCAAAATATTCAATATATCCAATTTTCTATACGCATCTATATTATGCGAATCCTCAAAACAATAATTGTAATCTCCAACAATGTCATAAACTAATTTTTTGCTGTTCAGTTTGTTGCGGTCGTAGATAGAAGCATTTCCAGTCACTTCCTCAAATTTTTGTCCGACAGGAAATATATTTTTAATTTTTGATCTTCTTGCACGAATAATCGGAACACCTTTTTTTGTAAAGAAATAATTTTGTTTAGTTTTTGCCATAAACAACATATCGTCATTTGCATAAATAAAATGCTCTGATAAGTTTGGAATGTTTGGAATAAAAAATTCAATTATTGTTGAATTGAAACAGGGCAGCGCTTCTTTTGGCATAATTTCCATAAGGTCAATAACTGTAATTTTGGAATTTTTTGTATCAAGCCATTTAGGGGTTTGATTGTCGGTTACAATAAAAATATGATTTACCCACGGAGCAAATTTTTTAACGCTTCGTAACGAAAATAGTAATTCATCATTATCATTAGAGCGGTATTTACCGATTGCCTCAACAGGTAATTTGCCATTCTTCTCTAATTCGACATTCTTTTTCTCAAGCCACTTTTCATCGCTGCCATCAACCCATAAATAAACCAAATCTATTTTCATATTTCCACTTCTTTAAATCTTTTAGGAATCTTAATAATCCATCGCATCTTTAGCATACTTGGTTTATTCCAAGTGTAAATCTGGCGGAAAATCGTTTGAATTAAACGTGCAAGTCCGAAAACTTTATCTCCATCAACAGCTTTTCCCCTTGAAATAGAATTAATTACACTAAACCTCGCTCGCTTGTAATGCGCTTGTTCGCCTCGTGCAATAATATCTCGTGAGTTGAATTTGTCCATCAACATATCATAATCAATATTGCCCCAATGAAGAAGATATAAATTCTTGTCTATATGGAAATTATGCCCATATATACGATGAAAACCCCGCCCCCAACGAACAGGTTTTGCAATAATGCTTGTTTTGGTAAAGCGCGAATTTATCAGGGCATAATTGCGCTGCGTCAAAATGGGCTTCGACTTATCAAGTGGCAATTCTTCGCTTAAATGCTGTCCTACATCAACTCCAAGTGCAGAAACAGAAATTTTAATATTGAGAGACGACAAATATTCCGCCAAATTTTTTCCAACATTACTATCCACTATTAGAAATTCATCAGCATCACAACCAATCACCAATTCGTAACCGGCAGCAAACAATTCGGCAGCTCTGTTTGAGAGAAAATTAAGCCGGCGTTTTTCTGCATCAACTACTTTTATACCCTGTTTTTCAACGATTTTCACATTTGCCCGTCCGGTTTCTTCAGGCATTTTTTGATCTAATCCATCTAAATAAATATATAAATTTTCTTCGCCGAACTGTTCGCCATAATATTTCATCCAACGACTTAGAAAAAATTCGTCGTTGCGTGCCATCGTGATAACGGCTATTCTTTTTGTATCCGTTTGCATTATATAAAATGACCCTTTATTTATTGCCAAACTGCAAAGTTAAAAAAAAATATGTTAATTCTGTTTTAGCAACAGACAACTTAAAGTAAATCCGGGCGCAAACGTTTAGTTCGTTCTATGGATTGCTCCAATTCCCACGCTTGAATTTTAGCCTGATGACCGGATAACAAAACTTCCGGCACTTTCATTCCTTTATATTCGGCCGGACGGGTGTAAACCGGAGGCGCTAACAGATTATCCTGAAACGAATCGGATAAAGCCGATTGTTCATCGCCGATGGCGCCGGGAATTAACCTCACAATTGCATCAGCCATCACGGCAGCAGCTAATTCTCCACCGGTAAGCACATAATCTCCAATAGATATTTCCCTGGTTATCAAGAATTCACGAATACGATAATCAATCCCTTTATAATGTCCACAAAGGATTATCAGGTTCTGTGATAAAGACAACTGATTCGCCATGGACTGATTAAATCGTTCTCCGTCGGGCGAAGTATAAATGACTTCATCATATTTCCGTTGCTCTTTCAAAGAAGAAATAGCCCTATCCACAGGTTCGCATTGCAATACCATTCCGGCTGTTCCACCAAAAGGATAATCATCTACCCTTTTATGTTTATCCAAAGAATAATCCCGTAAATTATGTAAATTGATTTCAACTAACCCTTTATCCTGCGCTCTTTTTAGAATAGAACAATTCAAAGCTCCTTCCAACATTTCTGGCAAAACAGTTATAATATCTATTCGCATCTTAATATATTTTCTGCAAAAGTAAAAATTATTATACAAAACTAAATATATTCAAATCATAAAATTTAACATAAATTTTCATTACCTTTATAGGGTATTTCACACCTAACAAGTCATAAGAATAGTAACAGGAATATTATTCACAAGCAAAACAGAAAATGAAATGAAAACATGTATTAAACAAATCGGTATTACAGCATTGTTCTTTTTATTGTTTTTGGGTATTACGAACGTATTTGCCCAAAATGATGAAAAATATTTTACAATCAGCGGAGTGGTAAAAGATAAAGCAAATAAGAGGAAGTTAGAATATGTTAACATCTCCGTGTTGGGAACTAATTTGAGCAGCATCACTAACGCAGACGGAGTATTTGTACTTAAAGTCAAAGATTCTATTCAAGCGAAAGAAATCGAATTTTCCCGACTCGGTTATTTCAGTGAACGCATTCCTCTTGATAGAAAAAATTTATCAGACCAAACATTTTATCTTGCTCCGAACGAAAAACAATTAAAAGAAATCGTTGTTAAAAGTTGGGAGAATCCTGAAAGTTTAGTAAGAGAAGCGATCAGACAAATCGCCAATAATTACAGCAATAAACCTAATTTACTTACCGGATTTTATCGAGAAACCATACAAAAAAGAACCAAATTTATTAATATTTCCGAAGCAGTTATTAATGCCTATAAAACTTCTTACACGCAAGACCCATCTGCCGACCGGGTACAAATACTCAAAGGCCGGGAATTGCTGACCACAAGAGTAAACGACACTTTAGCCGTAAAATTACTGGGAGGACCTAACTTATCTATTTTTGCCGATATAGTTAAAAATCCGGATGTTTTACTTGACGAAGAATCTCTCTCCAACCTTAGCTTCAAAATGGAAAATCCGGAATTTTTAGACAATCGTCAGCAATATGTAGTCTCTTTCAAACCTGCTGTAACTCTGCCCTATCCTTTGTTTTACGGAGTTCTATTTATCGATAAAGAAACTTTGGCTTTTACTCGCGCTGAATTTTACTTGGATATGAAGGATAGTAATAAAGCTACGGAAACCATCTTGCGTAAAAAACCGGCCGGACTTCGCTTCAAACCAGAAGAAGTCTTTTTTATCGTTTCTTACAAACAACAAGATGGTAAAAGTTATCTGAATTATATCCGTAATGAAGTAAAATTCAAATGCGATTGGCAACGCAAGCTATTCGCAACAAACTATACAGTATTGAGCGAAATGGTTGTAACCGAAAGAAAAGATGAACTTGTAAATAACATTCCCCGTAAAGAATCGTTCAATAAAAACGAATCGCTAAGCGATAAAGTAATGAGTTTTTATGATGACAATTTCTGGGGTGCATACAATATTATTCCACCTACCGAATCATTGGAATCAGCGGTTAATAAATTGAAAAAGGAACATAAATAAAAATGAAGAATGAAGAATGAAGAATTTTAGTCTTTTATTCTTCATTCTTCATTCTTCATTCTTCAAAATGGCGGTTAGTTTATTGATATTTAAGCAGATTAAAGACGGAAATATCGAGGCTTTTGAGTCTCTTTTCAGATTGTATTACGAGCCTTTATGCCGTTACGCATACCAATTTGTCGAAAATATGGAAACTGCTGAAGAAATCGTACAAGATTTGTTTTATATAATTTGGAAAGAAAGGCAAAATCTGCAAATTTTCACTTCAGTAAACGGATATTTGTATCGTTCGGTCAAAAACAAATCACTTCAATATCTTGAACAAGAAAAAGTACGAGATGCTTATCGGAAAACGTATATAGAAAATGCAGTCATCGAAACTTCTACTCCACAAGAAGAATTAGAATATAAGGAATTGGAACAACAAATAGAGGAAACACTGCATTTTTTACCTGAACGCAAACAAAAAATATTCCGTATGAACCGTATAGAAGGGAAAAAATACACGGAAATCGCACAGGAACTTCAGATTTCGGTAAAAACAGTTGAAGCGGAAATGAGTAAAGTTCTCAGGGAATTACGAAGCAAAATAAAACTCCAGCATTCAAACGTATGAAACAAAATAAAACAGACCCAATTGATGTAGATAAAGCATGGGATGCTCTTTATTCTCGATTAGAAAAAGAGCAACTATTACCCAATAATATGGAAGATTCGCCTTATCGGAAACGAAGGATACTTCTCCAACGAGTGGTTGCTGTTGCAGCTATTTGTGTCGGAATTATTTTTTCCATCTTCTTTCTGCAAAATAGAGACAATTCATTATTAGTCCTGCAAAATAAGGAAAATTCAGGCACATTGGTTGCCACGCTCAAAGATGGCTCGACAGTTTATTTAGCAACCGATGCATCTATCTCTTATCCGGCCGATTTCTCCTCCAGTCAACGAAAAGTAAAACTAATCGGAAACGCTTTATTTTACGTGACAAAAGATGCAAAACATCCCTTTGTCGTTGATGCTAACGGAATAACAATTGAAGTTGTGGGAACTGTTTTTGCAGTTCAATCCTCTCCCGACAACTCATTTGAACTTTCCGTAAAAGAAGGAAAAGTAAAAATTCACTCCAAAAATAATCAAACCTGCATCCCTGTGGAAGCCGGAGAAACAGTTCAATTAAATAAAAACAGATTAAGTAAATCCGGAATTACAAATTTCCGGGTATTCAGTAATTTTACGGACAAGATGTGTTTTAAAGATGAAAAATTGAATAATATTATTCATTCCATTAATACAATCTATGGCTCTCCGAAAATAATCGCAGACAAATCGTTAAATAATAGAACATTGACTGTTACTTTTGAAAATGATTCCATAGAAGCCATGACGGAATTAATCTGCATAGCATTAAACCTGGAACAAATAAACAAACAGGACACTATTTTTATTAGAAAATGAAACTAAAGAAATCAGAGGATAAAGGGCGCAAGGCAAAAGGCGAAAGGCGAAAGAAAATTCCTTTTTGCCTTTTACCTTTCGCCTTTCGCTTTTTGCCTTGCGCCCTTTGCCTTTTGTCTTTCGCCTTTTGCCCTTCTACAAGCGCGCAGGGTATTCTCGACCGGGAAATACAATTGCCCAAAACCAAGGAAACAACCTACGAATTACTCAACCGGATTACCGACCTTACCGGATTCTTTTTTATTTACGATAGCGATATCGTTAACAATGAGAAAAAAATAAAATTTCCCGGAGGAATACACACCGTAAGACAATCCATTTATCTGATAACCCAAGACCTCAATCTGCAAATCAAGGTAATCGACCGGCATATTCTTTTGTATAAAAAAGAAATACCTATCACAACCGATAATAAATCAATGCCGGTAATCAAAAAAGACAGCTTAAATTTTATTGTCGCAAAGGCCGTTATCAAAGATGCTCAAACCAAAGAACCTATTCCTTATGTTTCTGCAAGCATCGAAAAAACCGGAATCGGAACTATTACCAATCAATCGGGTGAATTTATACTTAAAATACCACATTCCGACACCATCCAGAACATTCAGATTTCTCATGTCGGCTATAATCAACAGACTATACCTGTGGAATTATTTCTGAACAGCCCGGTGGACATTTACATGCAAACCAAAATGGTTCCTCTTCAAGAAATTATTGTCGGATTGGTTAATCCTCAAAAAATCGTACGTGAAATGGTTAATGACAGACCTGTTAACTGTCAGAATGAACCCGTATATTTCACCAGTTTTTATCGAGAAGGAATAGAGAAAAAAAATACCATTGTCAACTTAACCGAGGCCGTTTTTCAAATTTATAAAACCGGTTTCGAATCATCGGCCGAAGACCAGGTCAAATTGCTAAAAATGAGAAAAATAAGCAATAATGAAGAAAAAGATTCCATTATCTTAAAACTGAGGGCAGGAATTGATGCTGCTTTGCAGTTGGACATTATAAAATATCTCCCCGACTTTCTTGATTTAAACGACGAAAATCCTTATGACTATGCCAAAATAGATATGGCGGTGGCAGACACCGGTTTAGCCCACGTAGTAGCTTTTGAACAAAAACCTGAAATTAAGGAGCCGCTTTGTAAAGGAAAACTTTATATCGATAACGATAACAATGCATTATTGACTGCACAATTTGAAGTCAATCCGCAATATATTGATAAAGCAGCGAATACATTTGTACTTAAAAAATCGAAAGATGTAGATATTAAACCTGAAAGAGCTACTTATTCCGTATACTATAAATGTTGGAATGGAAAATATTATTTAAATCATTTTCGGGGAGACGTAACTTTCAAAGTTAAAAAAAAGAATACTTTTATGCAGCCATCCAAATCCATTCATACTTTTCTTGAGATGGTGGTTTGTAAAATTGACACGATAGATGTAAAAAGATTTCCCCGAAAAGAAAGCCTTCCTACTCGCAATATATTTTCCGAAACAAAATTTCAGTACGACAACCACTTCTGGGATGATTTCAACGTCATTCTACCGGAAGAACAATTAAATGAGGCCATTGGCCGTATATCATCCAAAATAGAAGAAATAGAGTAAACCTTATTTTTGAAATAAAACACCGCGCTTGGTAATCGTGATGCCGCCTCCAAAGGTATTATCTCCAAAGAATTCACCTTTATTGAATCCAAGCGATAATTTCAAATCCAAATCTTTAACTTTCGGGCAACTGTAAATCAAATCCAAGTTTGAAGCAACACCTTTTTTAACTGAAGTGAACGGAACAAAGTAAGTTCCCCAACTCCGACCGGATGTCGCCAACAAGCGGTATTGCAAGGTCGAATGGAGATGCCCCTCTATACCCAAATGATAAGCAATGATCCGTGAACTTGTGAACCACAACCTGCCATCTCTGTTGTATTCAGGGGAAAGAAACAAGGGTGTTCCCATGGTACGCCCATAATAAGAATGTCCTTGAACATAATCACAATTATTGTAATAATTGTCATTCCCATTCCCTTTTTTAAAAAGATAATAATGTTCGGCATCCATTTCGTAATTAAAATGAACAGGGCCTGTTTGATTTTTTGTATAAACATATTCAAAAACGGCTCCGGAAAGCAACGATTTTCTTTTTGTTTTATATTCAATCCCATACAACCCATCAGGATAATTCTGGAACCCCATTCCGGAACCATCATCAAAATAATGTTGTTTATAAGCGCTCAGCACATCATTATTTTTCAGTCGATAATCAAATTTGAATAAATAGGCGCCTATACTTGATCCGGCGGCAGCAAGCCTGTCTGCCCCTGATGATGATGCCGATCCTTCTCTGGCAAGCATTACCCGTAATAATTCACCTATTCCATGCGGTTGTTTCTGTATAACATATCCATTCTGCCCAATATATTGATATAATTCTCCTCCCCATTGAGCCTGATGATCTATACCTACTATAAATTGTAACTTATTTCTCTTCTCAATATTACCAAATCTGAAATAGAGAGATTTATGATGCGACAGTACATTTTTAGTATAGTTGTAATTATTAGGGCGGGCAATATCTTCCTGCCAATTTCCATCCATATAACGTCCGATGGCAAAATCTCCTCTTATATATACATTTCCTTTGGTATAAGGGATTAAAGTGAAATTTGGAATACTGCCTTTCACTTCCGGTAAAGGCCGTGCATTATTAGACGTATCAAAATCACCGGAACTTAAATACGGATCCAATAAAGAAGTATAATCTTCTTTAGAACCGACGTTTAACCTTAAGAATTTCCAGTTCAATTCTCCATATAATTGTTGCACCC
>Ga0123357_10009185_pt1 | contig 12456 bp, 9 predicted proteins | sample TergutEmb28metaG_FD_89873 | JGI IMG/M metagenome (GOLD analysis project Ga0123357, IMG submission 89873) | Embiratermes neotenicus P4 segment gut microbial communities from Petit-Saut dam, French Guiana - Emb289 P4 | ecosystem: Host-associated > Arthropoda: Insects > Digestive system > Gut ... | reverse complement strand
TACAGTAGATAATAAACTTTCGGCGCTTTGCCGTTCTAATTTTTTTCTTCCCATTTTTTCCTTTGTGAGTGTTCACAAAGGTAATGTTAATTTTTCATAGCACCTCAAACTTTTTTTTAACCATTTTTTGTATTTCTTGTTACTACCACAAAAACACTTATCATTTCGTCCTAAATTATTTTTCTTTTCTCCAAAGGCATAATCGTAAAAACCTTCGATTTGTCCTTTATCTCCATGAGAATACTCGTTTTTGTATTTTCCTGTAATTTGTTTGTACCATTGGTTTGCCAAATATGGAATAACTTCTTCTTTTACAAATTGTGATACAGTTATACCATTTTTGCATTTAAAAAATTCATCTATAAGTGCTGTAATACAGCAAGAATTATCAGCATATTTGTGAAAGTCCGATTGACAAGGAATATCGCCACCAACTTCATATAATTTTGGGAAACAATATGGAAAACCTTCTGCAAAATGGATTTCAATTAAATAGCTTTTTGTGGCTGTTTGTTCCTTTGTCGTCGGTTCTGCTTTTACATATTTTTAACACAAAATGTGTGCCAATATTAGATAATGTAATATTTTTTCATTTGGAACAAACTATCTGACAAAGAAAACTGTCAATATGACACTTTTTATCTCATCTTATCCTCCTCATTGATTCACCTTGTCCCTATCAACCAAATCAATATAAACACCACTAATATTGCCCCGATGAAAAATAAAGCGCCATAAACAAGTGTCATGAATATATTAGTAAAACACCCGCCATTCCGTGACTGCGAAGGGTCATCATCACCCATTGCCATACCCATCATAAAACCTTTGTCAAAATCATTCATGTTATCTGTATATTTTTAATTTCATCTTCCAAACTATTCCTTTTCCTCGCCAATTCCTGCCTTTTTGCAATGGACGGCTCATTTTTGATTTTCCGGTTTATTTTTTCTATTTTTGCTTTCAATGCTTTGATTTGTTTAAGCTTATCAATGTTTTCGTCTAAATTGTCGCCAAAATGTAAGATTGGTTCTATTTGATACAGGTAATTTTCGTAAATCGTATCAACACTGTTGCCTTTTAGTTCTAATTTGAAGTTTTTCAAATCTTGCCAATCCGTTTCAAATTGCTCTATGATAACAATCTTTTCTTCTTTTATTTGTTTGAAAGAAAGAATCGCTTTTATTTCATTTTTACAAATAAGCAAGAATAAAATCGGATAAGGTATTTTACTGTCAATCAAACGAATGACATCATTCAGCTTTTTGTCAACAGATTTCAGATAAATTTCAAATACCTGCAATTCAGGATATGCTTTTGAACTTATATTTAAAGTTGTTGGCGAAATTTTGTTTGCCCAGATTATTTTTTCAATATGAGTTACAAAATATTCTTTTATTTTGGTCGGTTCTTTTTCATAAAACCTTTCTTTCGGAACGATTCTACGTACATCCGTTGATTTGGGTAAGTTTAGCATAATGCTTAATTAATTATCAGAAAATCAATTAATTCAAAATCATTCAGTCCGCTGATTTTATTTTCAAGCGCCGAAGTTCCGCCAACGCTAAACAGGCTATCTACTTCTTTTTCACTTTTTATTTGAATGATGGATTGAATTGCTTTACCCAGCAAATCGGAATAGGGTTTCATTGCTTTTCCATTGTTTGTTTCTTCGTTAAATACGGACACTAATTCTTTGATTGGTTGAGTGTTATTCTTGCAAAGAAAGCGGAACTTGTCAAGTAATGTTTTGGGATTGAGATGATTTACAATCGTTTCGCCATTTTTGTCGATGTAAACCAAGTAAAATGGATACAAGCGGTTTTGCTTATCTATATTGATGTTCCTGTTTAGATTTTTCAATACGAAAATAACTCCTTGCGGATTGTCGGCATTCGCTTTAGCTATGGCATGGATACCGTGAGGCATATTTGCTGCATCGCCGTATTTTTTCAGCAGTTCCTGAACGTCTAAATGAAACTCGTTCAATCCCAAATCCATAATCGAAATTCCATTGTTCATATCTTCAATATCAACTACTTCTTCCTGAATTTTTTCGAGTTGTTTTTTTCTGTATTCCAAATCATTATCTATATTTTCCAATACATCTTCTCCGGTAGAGCCTATTCCTACAATCTTCATGCGGTTTCTTACCCTGTTTTTCAAGTTGATGTATTTATCCAATGTGATATTAGGCCAGAAATTCACCAATTGGATTCGTTCGTTCTGACTTCCGATACGGTCGATTCGTCCGAAACGTTGAATAATACGCACCGGATTCCAATGTATATCATAGTTGATAAGATAATCGCAATCTTGCAGGTTTTGTCCTTCAGATATACAGTCGGTTGCTATCAAAATATCAATATCGCCCGGATATTTGTTCTTGAACAAAACACTTGCCTGTTTGGACTTTGGAGAAAAACAGGTCAGTATTTCATTGAAATCGTTGTGAATGCCTTTCAATGTCGTTTTATCTTTTTTTGCTCCGCCGCTGACCATCGCAAATTCAAGTCCATTGGTATTTTTTAAATTTTCATAAAGATATTCCGTTGTATCAGCAAAAGCAGAGAAAAGTAAAATTTTCCGGTTATTAGTGTTAATCGGATTTTCGATTTTATTAGCAATATGTTTCTTTAATTCAATCAGTTTGCTATCGTGCTGAGGTGTTACTTTGGAAATCATATCTATAAGTTCGCTAAGGACTTGCTCATCTTCCAACAGTTTTTCCCGCCAAGAAAGATAATCCATATCTTCCAAACTAATTTTCAGGTCTTTCCCGACAAAATCAATATTTTCATCATCGCCGTCCAAATCTTCCTGATTTATCTCTATATCCAAATTTCCATTGTTATGATTTATCTCAAACGCATTGATATTTTTAATGGTATTGGAAATCAAATCATACATTCGTTCCAAAGTCAGGCGAAAAGCGTAAATCGAACTTTCCAAACGTTTTAGCAAATTTGTATCCATTAAATACAGCCGTCCCATTTCTCGATTTTTCCACTGATGACCACTGTCTTTGATGTATTTATAATGTTGGGAAGCATGAACATATTCTAATGGTGTATATATCTGCAAATTAAGTTTTTGAATATAACTGTAAATACTGTTGAACGATATATCCGGCAAATCGGTTAAGTCGGGCGACAATGAAATCGGACGAAGACGTTCGGGAAATTTGCCAATGTTGTCATCTGCATAATACCGTTCGATATGCTTGCGACTGCGGGCTATTGTTACACTGTCTAAAAGTTCAAAAAAGTCGAAATGCAACATTTCAAGCAGTTTGGGTGTAGTTCGCTCTTGAGGTTTTAATTTCGACCATGATTTAAAAGCGCTTTGAGCTTGCTGAAAAATCTTATCAACCGGATTTTGCGTATTCAATGTTTTGGAAAGATTATTCGTATCTCCCTCACAGGCAAGTATGAGTTGATTTTTCAAGTCAATAAAATCAGTATTCACCGGTGTTGCAGAGAGCATCAGAACTTTCGTTTTTACGCCTTTATTGATGACTTTATGCAACAAGTGGTAAAATCTGTTCTCTTTCAAGTTTCCTTCTTCATCGGTATAGGCTTCGCCTCCGTTCCGGAAATTATGCGACTCGTCGATGACCACCAAATCGTAATTTTCCCAATTAATTAGCGACAAGTCAATGCCATTGCTGTTGCCGTGTTCTCTAATCAAATCGGTATGATAAAGTACATCGTAACGCAGGCGGTCTTCAGCAATCGGGTTGTTGCGGTAATTGCTTTTATAGGTATTCCAGTTGTCACTCAAACGTTTCGGACAAAGCACGAGCGCAGTTTTATTTCGTGATTCGTAATATTTGATAATGCCGAGCGCCGAAAAAGTTTTTCCCAAACCCACACTGTCAGCCAAAATGCAGCCATTGTGTTTTTCCAATTTAGAAATACAACCCGTAACGGCATCTTTTTGAAATGAATAGAGCATATTCCAAATTTTGCTCTCTTTGAATCCGGTTCGTTCGTTGGGCATAAAATCTTGATTGATATCTTCCAAAAATTCCTTGAAAATGTTGTAAATAGCCAGATAATAAATCAATTCGGGTGCATTTTCTTTGTAAGCATTTGATATGTTCTCTAAAACCGTTTCGGTAACATCTTCCAATTTGTCTTTGTCGTTCCAAACCGAATTGAAATTCTCTAACAGATTCCGGCTAACAGGCGCAAACAATTTGGTTGTAGATGAATAAGCGTTATTTCCCCTGTCTTCGCCTAACTCGGTAGTCGTAAATTCCTGAAACGGATTGTATGCAATTGGCTCATCGCTATTTTCAACAACCATAAAGGGACGCATAAATTCCTTTGACAGATTGGATTTAAACTTCACTTTTTGCTTTATCCATTCGGCGCATTCTTTTGCTATACTTTGCAAATTAAGCTCATTGCGCAGTTTTATCTCAAAGTCATTGCCATACAAACTTCTTTCATTGCCCGCACGCGGAATATAAAATTCCCTTACTTGTTTTTGTTCTTTTTCTTTGGCAAAACTGTTGCCGGTGAAAATAAAACGAAACTCCTTTATTTGCGAAAGTTCTTTTTTGAGCGACCGAAAAGCATAAACAGAAAAACTTGCCGCAATAATGCTTATTTTGCTGTTTTTACTAATGGTCTCTTTCAAATCGTCAACTATCCGATTTTGGATATTGTCTAATATTTTCGGCTGTTTATCCATTGCTAACTTCTTATTTTTTTCATCAAATCTTCAAATGAATTGACCACATCGTATTTTATATCGCCATTGCTGATTTTCTCGAAATGACGGCGTGCACATTCTATTTTAGCATTCTCAATTCCTTTCAATTGCAGGTCGAGCGTTGAGCCTTTACTTTCAGCAACAAAATAAATATGCTTTATACCGTTTTCTTTCAGTATAATAGCCCAATCGGGATTGTATTTTCCCATTGGGGTATTGATATAAAAGCCGCTCGGAAGTTTCACATACAGTTCTACTTCATCGGAAATGTCCATTTCTGCGCCGATTTTTTTCTCAACATCCGAATCGTAACGCAGCTTGTCATAAATATGTTTGCGAGCGTCAATTACGTTTTGCCCATAAATACCGCTGATTTCATTATCCACAAAAATTTCTTCGGCATTCCAAACTTCATCCAACTTGTTGTAAGTGATATGTTCAATTATGGTTGCAGCCTTTTCTGCCTCGATGAGTTTTGCAGCTTCATAAATAAACTCTTCAGGGTTTGCTTTGAATTTTTCAAAAGTTTGAGGATGAATTTTTTGCAATATTTCGCCAACTACTTTTCGGGTAAGATTCACTTTTTCAGCAATTTCCCCAATCAAATCAAATTCTACTGAATTTAAAACAGGATTAAGGAGTTCTTCCCTGCTCGTTTTTTCTTTTTTCATTATGCCAATTTCTTCCAATGTTCCTGTTGTAATTCTTACTTGCAATTTGGTTACAAACAGATTTTTGTCAAGCGAGCGGACACAATTCTCTATCAATTCTTCATCTTGGAAAGAAACCGTATAAAAAGTTTTTGCATTGATTTTTTTCCACAACGCTTTAAATTCCTTACCGGCAAATTTCTGTCTGTCTAAAACAAGTTTTGTGTTCTTACGTGCATTTTCCACCATTGGCAGACGGTTGATATCATAAACCGAATCCAAAAGTTTAACGATGTTTTCAGAAAATGGAGCATATTTTTCACCGACAACCGTAGCAATTTTTTCTACTTTCTGCTCCGGTTCAAGTTTATAATAATCGTCTGTGAGTTGTTTGTCCGCAATCAGTTTTTTATCAATCAATCTTGTGATAATTATCGCCGCGTCGGTAGCATCAATCATAATCTGTTCATTATCATTATTTGAAAGCGTTTGATTTTCAAACAATTTTGGCGTAATCTCTTTCGGACGGTTTTGTATCACCTCTGCCAATTCGTCTTGAAGCATTTTGGCAAACTGTTCGTAACTTTCGTTGGCAATGACTGTTAAAGCGTTTATTTGGTGAACATTATTGTAGCCCAACAGTTCCCCGTCCTGTCGTTCGCCGTTTTTATCCACGCAGAGTCGCAAGCCTCGACCAATTTCCTGCCGTTTCCGTATTTCAGCATTTCCTGTTCGCAAAGTGCAGATTTGAAAAACATTCGGGTTATCCCAACCTTCGCGCAAGGCAGAGTGAGAGAAAATAAAACGCACCGGTTCTTCAAAACTCAAAAGCCGCTCCTTATTTCTCATTATCAAATCGTAAGCCGAAGTATCGTCGCTGTCGCTCTCGCCGCGCTTGACAACGCTATCAACAGCATGTCCTTTCTTATCTATTGAAAAATATCCGGCGTGAATTTTGTTGGTCTTGCCATTGAAATTCATCAAATATTCCCGATATTTTTTATCTTCATCAAAAGGAAGTTCCTGCAAAAGATATTCGACCTGAGCTTCGTATTCGCGTTCAAAAATGTCGGCGTATTGTCCTGCAAATTCTTCTCCATTTTCTTTATATCCCTTGTATTTAGCCACTTCGTCTATGAAAAACAAACTCAGAACTTTTATATCCTTCCTGTAAAGCTCGCGTTCCTTTTCCAAATGCGAAATGATTGTTTCGCGAATCTGAATCCGGCGTAAATCATCATCGTTTACTGCTCCGGCGCATTGACCTTCGTAAATTTTTGTCCCGTTAATAAATTCAACAAAACCCACTTTGGCATCTATATCGCTGATTGTGTATCCATTTCGATAACTTTCTATTTCTCCGCTGTGGATGTAGATATTATCTCCGTTTGAAAATGTTTTCACTTTCTTTGAAATTCCCGGCTTCGTTTTTGAAACATATTCAAAATTAATAGTAGCAGTCGGATTTTTATCCGGGAAAGTATTGATTTTTTGCAGATAAAGATAACCGCTCGTAGCGGTAGAGCCAATGATATTGATTCCTTTTACCGTTATTTTCTTTACCAATTGCTTTTGATATGCATCAACGGCGTCAAGGCGATACATCCTGTTAAAATTTTCACGATGAGTGGCGGAATAGTTGATAAAAAACAGCGGATTGAATTTTTTCAATGTTTCGCGTGTTCTGTTGATATTTTGTTCTGTGCCAATCACACTTTGCGGCTCATCAATAATCACAATTGGATTTACTGCCGCCACCACATCAATGGGTTTGCGGCTGCGGAAACTGTCTAAAATCATATCAATCCGGCGAGCGTCCTTTCCGGTGGCATTGAATGCCTGCGTATTGATAATCATCACATTAATTCCGCTATCGCCTGCAAAATGTTCAAGTTCGGTAAGGCGTGAGGAATTATAGACGAAAAAACGGCATTTTTTACCATATAATTCGGCGAAATGTTCCTGCGTTATCTGAAAACTTTTCAACACGCCTTCGCGTATGGCTATGCTCGGAACAACTACAATAAACTTGCTCCAACCGTAACGCTCAAACATTTCATACATAGTTTTTATGTAGGTGTAGGTTTTTCCTGTTCCCGTTTCCATTTCTACAGTGAGGGCTAATTCTTCTGAAACAACTGTTTCTCTGTTGCCAATCTTTAGCTTATTAAGTTTTTGATTTGCAGGCATATTGTTTTGACGTTGTACATTTTGAATATTTTTCAAAAGGTCATTTCCAGTCAAACGTATTTCTTGATTTCCAAAACCGGTGTGTGCGAAAAGTTGCGTATCTCTGTTCCCCTGGTCGATTAGGTATTGGCGGGAATATTTGGGTTGTCCCGAAAAAACATCGCAGACCGATTTTACTGCATCGTCCTGATATTGTTGTTTTTTGAATTTGAGTTTCATTTGCTAAATATTTTGCTGTCACTGCGAGCCTCCTCCTCACCCCGTCCTGACGGACACCTCTCTCCATTTTGGAGAGGGGAAGGGGGGTGAGGAAATTCACACAATGACGATGTTTAGATGACTTTTACTTTAGTATCGGGACTGATTGTGCGGAAATGTTCCGCCAAATTCACTTTATCAGCAGAAGTTGCAAAACTGCTGTCGCGAAATACGGCGGCAAGCGGTTTCATCCGGGCAATTTCCCGAATGGTTTCTTCACTAATTATTTCGTCTAAACAGGCAACAAGCCCGCTCAATTCCCCGAAATAATCATAAATATATAGCGTTTGCGAACTCCCATCCCGTAATTCGTAATTTTTAATTCGTAATTCTTTATTGAGTTCCAGCGCCATAGCCGTAAGCGTTCCAAAGAGCAAATCTAACGGAGTGCGTTCTTTCTTAATATTATCAACAGTAGAGAAAAGGTCGCCTTGTACTGTTTCGGCGGGACTTTTGAATATGCCGTCGTTGATATTGGTCGTGTCAATTTTTAAGGCGCGGAAACCATAGTCTTGAACCGTGATTTTAGTAAGATTTTCCGGATTATCAAGATTTTCACTCCTTTGACTATTTTTGAAAAATAAGTCCTGTTTATCTTGTAAATCTTGTGAAAATCGTGGTTCGGACAGACTCTTTGCCGCTCTGCGTATTCGTTTCCGCGCAATGGCGTCAATGGTTTGATATCCGGCTTTGCGGGCTTCGGAATTTTCCGGCGTTTCTTCGTCTAACTGCACTAATATCCATTTGCGATTGCCGTTGTCTTCGGCGTTGAGTTGCATAACGGCGTGGGCAGTGGTGGCTGAACCTGCGAAAAAATCCATTATTATATCATTTGTTCCGAATTTAAAGTTAATCAAATATTTGATTAAATTAATTGGTTTGGGATAGTCAAAGTAATCCCCATCCATTAGTTTAATCAATTCTACTCTCGCTTTTTCATTTGTACTTCCGACTTCTGAACTAATAAAATTTGGAGGTACTTCGGGATTATAATTTGCTTTCTTATAAGATAAAACACCATTCTCACTTAAGTTTATGATTGTTCCATTTAAAATTTCAATCCCTAATTTTTCCTGTGTCCAAATAAATTTATTTTTAAAACAGGCTTCATTTTTATTTTTACCATTTTCAATAAAAATATCATTTAGTAATTCATTTGGAAATTTTTCTGTTCCATAAATTCCTTTTTCTATCTTATTTGTTTTCGATTTAATATTAATACTTCCAATAGGAAAACGCAATTCTTTAATCGTGTTTTGAGGTTTCGTAAAAGGGTCATCACTTTTACTTTCTTTTTTCAAACCATAAAATCGTTCTGAATTATTTCTTTTTTCGTAACCTAAGATATATTCAATATTCTTCTTAATCTTTTGAGATAAATTTGGAGGTGTTTCCGATTTATACCAATTCCATTGCCCTACAAAATTTTCCTCCCCAAACACCTCGTCACACAACAATTTCAAATTTGCCTGTTCATTATCATCAATAGAAATAAAAATAACTCCGGTATCACTCAATAAATTGCGGGCAATGCGAAGACGCGGATACATCATGGAAAGCCAGTCGGAATGATAGCGTCCGTTGTCGCGCGAATTGACGGTATATTGTCGATTTCCTTCAGCATCTTTCGACTCCTCTTTCACTTCTTCAAAAGTTTTGCTAAACTTGTCGTGATAGACGAAATCTTTGCCTGTGTTATAAGGCGGGTCGATGTATATCATATCCACCTTACCGAGATAAGATTCTTGCAGAAGTTTCAGGGCGTCGAGATTGTCGCCGGTAATAAAGAGGTTCTCAGTCTCGTTGAAATTTACGCTTTCGTCTAAGTCGGGGCGCAAAGTTTTATTAACAGGCATACCTGCTTCGGCATACGCTCGCGCTTTACCCACCCACGAAAGGTCGTAGCGTTCGGTGCGCAGTTCTGCCTGTTCAATCAATTCCTTCAATTCCTGTATGGCTTCTTTTGCATTTGCCGGAACAAGCGCTTCAATGTCTAATTTTTCGATAATGTTGTTGTTTGCCATATTATTTTCAGAGTTTGTGAGCGAAACTCTTTTCCTATGACAAACGAAACGGACGTGAAACTGTTCTTTGCGATTATCTATTTTCGTTATCTGGCTCTGGTAAACCTCTTCCACAAATAGATACGAAAACAGTTCACGTCCGAAGACGTGAACCTTCGCAACCTATCCTCGTGGAAATTTACCAGATTTCGATAACGAGAGGATAAGAGCGTTAGCTCATTTAATTGTAACTTAATGTTTTATATTTTTGTATTCACATAATTATTTTTATCAAGGTACAAAGTTAGTTTTTTTATTGTGAAATAGAAAAAGGTAATCACCAAATTATTTCTTTTTTACTGCCTCATTCTTATTGCTTTGCAATTGCAAAATATGCTCTGTTTGCTGATTACACTTTATTTTCAACTCACTGTAATTATCCATTTGCTTTATATTCATTACCAATGACCAAAATATGGCTACTGACAGGCAAAAGATTACAACCGATGTTTTCAAAAATTCAAAACCGAAAAATGCAATTTACTTGGGCTGAGGAAACGAAACGTTTTGCGAAATAGGCAAAGTACTCACTTTCTTATCTATTGTATTTAAGATAGTTGAAAGTGTTTTTGCTTGATAGTCTTTTATGATTGCCTCAATTTCCTCTTTTGAAACAGATTGATTAACCTGTTCTGTCGACTTTTCCGCTTGCTTGACTATCAGTCCTTTAAGCGTTTCAAACATATTATAGACTTCTGCGGAGTCCATTTTATTACTACTTGTACTCATAATTGATTATTATTTAATTGTTTAAAAATGATGTCCTGTTTTCTTTTTCTTTTTGTATTTATGCTGTCTCAATAATTCCGCTTCTTCGGGGTCATAATCCGTTCCTGATGTTAGTGGAATATCAAACAGTCCGCCCAGAGCCGAACCGACATTTTCCAAAACAGAAGTTTGATTTTGAGAATGACTGTGTTCCTGTTGAATATGAAAATTATGCGCTTTCTCATTTTGTTTCAACTGAAAATCAATCTTGCTGAAACTGCATGAACGGTCTATTTGTGAGCCGTTGAAAGTGTAATCACCTTTTCCGAAACGGATTCCCTGTATCTTGTCTGTATTTCCGTTTTTGCGAAAATCCGTTACAATACCCTGCCGCTTTAGTTCCGTCGTCAGTTCCTGCCAATTCTTGCACTTGGGTAATGCCGCTTTGATTGTATCGTAAATCTCATATTTCGTTCTATCCGGCTCTTTCAGCCTGTGCCGGTTTACGTTCCCTTTGCCTTTGGCAATGTATAAACCGTATTTCTTGGTCAATACCATGCAGACTTTCGTACTCCTGAATTTTTCGTTTTTGTCGGAAATACGTTTGCCGTCATTGTCAATCCGGTTAATGACTAAATGGAGGTGCGGGTGGTTGGTATCATGATGCCGGGCTATAATAAACTGTGTGTTTTTATAACCCATTTTTTCAAGATATTCCAATGCGATACCAACCATAGCTTTATCGGTCAATCGTTCTTTGTCCTGAACCGAAAAATCTAAGGAAATATGAGCTACCGGTTTCGTTACGTTCGGATTAGCTTTGCTTTGAGTAATAAAACTGTGGATAATGGACTCCTTATCTTTCAGCCGTACCCCATCTGCATAGAGCAACCGGGCTTTGTCCTTTTCCAAAACATAGTTGATTACTCCCTTGAATCCGCGTCCCTGTACAATCTTCGCTATCATTCTTCGATTTGTTTAGTCAGATTATCCAAACCTGCTATTGACTGCATCAATTCCGGATGGACTTCTGCATATCCTGCCGTATGAGCTTTGCGGGCAATTTGATTGATGTTGTTTGCCATACCAGCAATTTGCCGGATATATCCTAAATGTTCAGAAGTCAAACGCTGTTTAACTTCACTCTTTGCTATGCTCCGGCGGATGTATTCGCTCTGATTAATTCCTGCCGAACGGACTTTTGCTTTGAACGAAAAATATTCCTGAGTTTCCATTTTGACGGTCAGTTTATACTTTTTTTTGTTGGCTTCATCCTCCTTTGGACGACCGTTTTTATTTTGATTTTTTATCGTTTTCATACCTGCAAATTTTTAGTGTTCATATAGACCGGCGGGATGTTTTGCCTCGCAGAGCAAGGTTTCGGTCAGACCGAAACACAAACTTGCTCCGTAAAAAAAATGATTTTCTGCTCGTCGGTCTCACATTTATGAGTTAATGTATTTTTAATCCTGTTTTTTTCTTTTGGATTTCCGGTTTTATGACCTGTTTTTTACCGCACAGATAGTCGTTCAAATCTTTATACTCGGTATAATTGGTTGAGCGATTATGCACAGTAGAGTTTGCAGACTTGATTAACTCGGTCGCTTTTCGTCCGGCGTCATCGTTATCCAAATAGGTGTAAATTGAACTGTGTTTTTTTAGAAAGCTCATTGCCTTTTCAATATTGGCTACCGAATTGAGAACCGTAACATCGTGTTTCGTCTTTTCGATTTTTTGAATGGCGAGGTAGGAAAGAAAATCCCAAAATCCTTCAAAGACCAAACAGGCATCACTGTTGTTCCGAATGGTTTTAATGTCCTTTGGCGGAAAACAGCCTTTAAAACCAGTTGGGCCGCTCAATTCAT
>Ga0123357_10009184_pt1 | contig 12457 bp, 6 predicted proteins | sample TergutEmb28metaG_FD_89873 | JGI IMG/M metagenome (GOLD analysis project Ga0123357, IMG submission 89873) | Embiratermes neotenicus P4 segment gut microbial communities from Petit-Saut dam, French Guiana - Emb289 P4 | ecosystem: Host-associated > Arthropoda: Insects > Digestive system > Gut ... | reverse complement strand
ATGTTTATTGGACCGTGCATCATCTTGATAGTTGAGTAAAGAGAGACCAACTTGATGTCACTTGCTTTATTATTTCTTTACTTAATGCTCAACATGTTTCGGATGTTAATACATCCATCCTCATGAGCTTGCGACTTATGTGCTGAGTTATATCATGGGTTGCAATGATCTGGTTCGATGTGTGTTGGAGTTACGTTGTGGTATGGCTGTGGTGGTGTGGTATCCGTATGCAGGCTGAGTCACTAGTGCCTCAGCCTGCATACTGATACCACAGCCATACCACAAAGTAACACCAACACACATCGAACCAGATCAGTACAACCCATGAAATAACTCAGCACATAAGCAGCAAGCTCGTGAGGATGGATGTATTAACATCTGAAACATGTTGAGCATTAAGTAAAGAAATAATAAAGCAAGTGACATCAAGTTGATCTCTCTTTACTCAAAAATTAATGTCTTTAAATTTCCAGACAGCTGCTCCAACGCACAGTACTCAAGTGTTTCTGCATTATGAAATCCTTTAACTGTAGGAATAGTTGCAGGTAAGGAACTTGATCACACTTGTGGAATGGTATAAACTGCCACACTGACTGGGCTGAATGGGTAGTTGCAATGTCGTGGAAAATTTGGCACTTGCTGCACTTCCGCTTTTCTGAAATTTTTCTGTTGCAACACAACATGAAGTTGTCCCAACTGTTGCAAAGAAAAATTCTGGGTCAGAGACCGATCTTATGCGAGGTGCCGATCACACATACTTGGTATGCTTGTATTTAGGAATTTCATCGAGACTGATTTGCATTGTGAGTACCACCTAGTTGCATTCATAATTCATGAAGTTAGATTTGTAAGATCCAAGTTTTGAGGTTTTTGCAGTGGTGATGATTCTGTTCTGGGATATGACATGTCACTAGGTGATTGGACCCCGCATTTTTTATGCAATTTCAGGGATCCAGGTACTCAGTGATGCAGCATCATACTCGGGAAAACATATTTCCTCGGACTCTGCACACTCGACTCAGAAGCCACAAACAAGCAGTGTTGTTTCTACGCTTGCATCAGCATTTGAACTTTGTCTAGTTGTCTAGTCATTTCACACTAAATCATGCATTTTGGCTGCTGGTATTTAGTCCTTGTTTTGGCTGGTTAAAGGGACCCAAAATGCTTGTCAGTTGAACTTTTTTTTTTTTTTTTAAAGCTGTGGAACCATCCAAAATTTGTTGCATTTCCAAATGCTGTTTTGCAATATGTGCTAAATTTTGGTTGCCTCCTTTCTGAACTCACAAAATGCATTGCAGCCAAGTTATTGAATTGACATGTAATAGAAATACTCTTTTTGACTAAATGATACAGGTCATTGAATAAATGGAGTTCCTTGTGAATCTGCTTAGATAATAATGTTTCTTCTGGAGTGTCTTAAATGTGGGGAACCAAATGCCCAGTGCTGCATTATCACATCCCAAACATGTACACCACTGTGAATACATTAAAACTTGCTTGGACTTCATTACAGCCACATTACTTTTCAGTGCATTTTATCTGAGCTAGGATGTCAGTAAGATACTTCTTAATCTTACAGTGGACATGTTTGGTCTTGGAGAACAAAAAGTTTTACTCTTCAAGGTTGTAGAGGTTTTTATCCCTTCTTTCCTTTTGCCTTCACATTACTGTCAATAGACAGCTAATGGTCAGTATTACTCCAAGTTTGCTGTATTTCATATGGCTATTAAATATTTTGACCTGTGGGTCAGTCAATTTTGCTGCACCAACTGGCATGTTTTTTATTAAGGTTAATTATAAATTTCTTTTCATGCACTTAAATATTTGTTGCAATATTATTTCCTTTTGTGACATTTTTCTATTGCAGTTACAGTCAGAATTCTCACAGTCTACTCATTACCGTTTCTAGGCATTTGTAAATGAAATTGACACAGAAATAATTTATTTTTCTAGGAGGAACCTTTTTTTCTGTTCAAGATGTTTTCTGTTATGTTGTACTGTACGAATATTGCATTTCTCTCTTTCTACGGGACTGGCTTTTGCAGGGAGACTGATGTTCGTTGCTACTCCTACCTATCCCGTACACTTTTCTATTTTGATTCCACCTGTAGATGTAATAGATTACAGGCACATTTGTTTAAGCTTGCGTTAATGCACATGAGAAATTATAAAATGAATAAGTGTTGTCATGTGTTATTTCTTTTCACGAACTGGACTGGACACAAATATGAAATTTAGAATAAATTTCTTGCACATTGCCCATCACACTGATTTTTTTGTGTTCATGACTGAGAGCAAACCGCCTTCAGTCTGTAACTGACTGGTAGAAGCTCCATTTCTTTCAGTAGGAAATTCCGGATCGAAGGAATAAAGGGGCGATGTTGTTGACATTTTGTGAATGACCGATGAGTTTGATTTCGGCGATAAATAGTATACTCCCATTACCAGAAGCGCGTGATCGTTACTCGTGGGGTAAATTAGGATCAATTCCTTGTCCAGTCACCAGCGCTGCACGCCGTGAGGACAATGACCACACTTGTAAAAACGTCAAAATCTTCACGTAGGACTGCAAAACGCGCTCGTGAAAAAGAGGCATTATGGTACGCAGAGGTGTCGTCAATATGACCACAGATCATCTAGAATATGAGTAATCTTGTAAATCGCGTATAAATACATCACTGTCAGCTTCAGCACAGATCACAACTGTAGCTAGAGCACATGTTTATCTCTGGCGGTGTGGACGCTCTGGTGCGCTGCAAGGTAGAGGGCATGGATCAGAGTAGAAGGTCTGTGGAGTGGGGTTGTTATCTTGCATGTTATCCGTGTATGGGGCGTAACAGAACAGCAATTTGAGTTTACAACTGTCGGCTGTAGTCCCTGTCTAAGCTTGCTTGTGTTGACATAACAGAACAAACATTTTGTTACACTAAAACTTTTACTGAATTAATTATCAACATCTGCTTGCTTCCGCTATTAGCATGTCGTAGCCGTACGTGTAATATCCGAGATGCGAGTGGTAAGACCTTTTTTGTTTTTTTCATGGCAGTAGCAGTTGTGGATAACAAGTGTATGTGCTTGGTGGTGGGTGTGTTATTTGATGATAACTTGTTGCGTGAACGATGTTTGTATTGAATTAATGACAGAGGACGTTTAAATAATTCACGTTAAGTGTGAACAAGTTTTGTTGGGAGTCTTGCCGTGTTGAAATGTGTGTAGCTAATATGAGAGGAAAAGAGGTTAATGTGTCGTGTAAAATTATTAGGACAACGTAATGCAGGAATTATGCATTGTTTTTTCAGATATTTTAAAAGATGTCCTGCTGTAAGAGTGATGATGATACTGCTGCAGCATCCAGAATCGAAAGAGGTAGAACTCGAGGCTGTACAGATGTGTTGTGGCTGTGCATGTTCATTTTATTTTGGTTTCTTATGGTAAGTACTTGTCTGCATCTGTGTTCTGCGCAGAATAAGTGTTTCCTTCAAGTAGGTTTGGGCGTACTCTATGGGCTATGAAGATTGTAGAATGAGAAATTAATAGGAAGCTTACATATTTCTTGTAGACCATCAGGTTCATTGTACATAGTGTGTGGTAACGATGCTGTGGACAATATTCTGATGTGAAAGCAGTAACAGGAGGCTAGAGGAAATTGCATGATGAGGGGATTAATAATTTGTACTCATAATCACGGCATCAGGTCAAGGATGAGGTGGCTGAGGCATGTAATGTGCATGGAAAAGATTAGAAATGCATACAGAATTTTGAGTTAGCATTCTTACAACATATTTTTGTGATGTCTATTTTAAAAAATTCGTGTGGGAACACACCGTCTGTGCCAAGGTATTTTTCTACAGGGTTATTATTTTATCTGGCCCATATCATCAATCACATTGTGTCACTATCCGTATATGCCATGAGACAGGGTCCACATGTTAGGTTTAACAAAATCTTATTATTTCCATGTTGATGTGAAATGATCTCTGGTGAAACCAGAGATCATTTATCCTTTAACGCCGAACGGCCAGTAAAGTGGCCGCGCAGTGGGCCCATTAAATACCCGAACGACCACTAAAGTAGCCGCACAGTGAGCCCTTTAAATAGCCGAACGGCCACTAAATTCCGGCGTCAAAGGGTTAACATACTGCACAAGTACGTGTGACTTGGGTTCAGATCTGGAGAAAGATGGCCACAGTCTCCTGTTTGTTATCTGTCACCAAAAACACACCTCAGAACAATATATAGAATTTTTTGTGATGTGAGCTGTTGCACTGTTGTGCTGACAAAAAGCATAGGTTTTATCATAATTGAATGAATTTTAAAAAAATTGTGTCTGAATGTGTAACAAAATGGTGTGAATTTGTCGTCTTGGAAAAATACAGTAGGCCCAGTAAACCTAGCTGGACTCGTAGCACGACACATACCAACCTTGATGCCATGATTCTCTGATTGGACCTCTGTTGCAACTGATGACTGACTGTTGATGCTTGCAGACCTAACAAGCTTTCTCTGCTAACTTATATGTTGGCCTGCTGTTGAGTCGCCCATTTGTTGTGCCATAAACAAGGTGACATGAAATTGTGAATGACGTGGGTCGGATAAACAAAGGACCTGTACAAGAGATGTCATGTTTCAAAATGTATGTTCCTTTAAGACTGAGAGTTAAAGGTTCAATTTCTTCATCCCCATTATTCATGATTTGTGTATATTTCATTAAAATCTCACTTTGATACTGAGAAAGGAATTCTTGTAAACTGGGATCATTGGCAGTGTTTTAGGGTTTTTTGAGTTTGGAAATAATCTTGTTACTGTTACATGAAGAGTAGTAGTGTATCTCCTGTGTATTCTGCCATATCTTTCCTATATTATGTAACAACCCTGTGGAGAAAATTAACCAGATATGAACGTGCTTGTATGTCCCAGTATGGTTGACAATGCTAGCAGGCTCATCTTTAGCCATATCCTGTGGTGTGTTAGATAGAAATGTGTTAATATTATCCTGCTATAACTGTGGTGTTCCACAAAAAACACTTATAAAAAATTCTGTCAGTACTTCTTATTTCTCTACTCTAAGCCCATTCATTCACGATTTATTTATAGTCACATTATTAAATAAGTTGTCTAAATCACTGAGTTCCTCATTTATTTGTGTTTGTTATGAAAATAAAATGCCATGTGTGGAGATTGCATCCCTCTTTCTGCCCACCTGTGATCCAGTGTCAGCAACTAAACCGTCTGTCACATTTTTGTTAAATTTTGTTAAAACAGGCATGAGTTCCATGAATGTCAGCTCAGTGACAGTTATACTTTTTGTAGGGACAGAAAATGAGTTTCTATGCATTTGTTATTTTGCAACCAGTTTGGGTAAAGTTCATTATAGGACATTTGCATGTAATACCATTGGGGTGTTGCAAGTTTTGTGAAAATCTGTACAGTGAATATCGTGTTTTATGTAAGGGCATACGTGAAATTTTGCCATATATTGTACAGTTTTTATCTGATTGGGATAAAATTCATTAAAAATTGGGAGGTGTCCACGGAAATTTGTAGTGGTGGTTAATTTTATGAAAATCAGAATAGTGCGGGCCGTATGTTACTTAGGGCCATACATTAATTTCTCTCCATACCTTTTCAGATCTGTTGTCCAATTTGGTAGAAGAAACTTGGTATAAAATATCTGCATACATTTATGTTGAATGTTTGAAATTTTTATGAAAAGTGTTGTAGGAAAGGCTGTAAAGGCTACACTTTTCTTATGGGTTTAAATTAAATTTATGCCTATACTGTAAATCCGTATGACATTTTGAAGGTAGAGATCGCTGTGGCAGAGTGTATGTACTGTGTCACAGTGTACAACATTTGAAATCATTAATAACATCCCATGTTCCAGTTTCTGTGTCCCTAGTAAAGAAATGGGTAATTACTGTGACTTGAATTAGTAATGTTTCATTATTTTTTTGAAGTAAATTAATATGTGAGGGTCATTTGGATGCAAGACACTTATATCTTCTGTGAGAATAGGACAGTGAATTGAAATAAAAAGAACAGTGTCATGTTGTAGGATATTGTACAGCACCAAGATTCAGATATATTAGAAGAATTTAAGCATGTCATATTGTTTTAGAACATTGACGTGTAGAAAACTGAACCTGCTTGTATATTTAAATGACCTTTTTGTTTTAGATTTATATTGCCGCTTTTGCATATGTGTATGGAGACCCTTTGAAGCTTATCAATGGTTATGATAGTTTTGGTAATACATGTGGTATTCAAAACAATGAGAAGATGGGTGGTCTTGAGTTATCAGGACTTGACACAAGTGATAAACGGTGAGTTTAAGTTTCACAAATGCTGTATGTCACTCTTGCCCTCTCATGTATAAATATCTTTTTGACAAACAAGAGATTTTTAACATATACTGAGCTTCACAATATTGTAGACCAGGAAGCCTCATCTATTGAAATGGAGTTACATTACGTTGTTGAATTTTCCAGTGTTTCTGTCTGACAGCACTGGTAATTTGTTGGTTTTAGAACTGTCAGTGATTTACAGTGATAAATGTGGTGATGAGACTTAGACCATTTGGAGCTGATTGGTTCTATCACAAATGTTGATTGGTTTGTTCACAAGTTTCTGAGGTTATGTAGTGTCACGTACAATAATCGTAGGATTTTTGTGAATGATGAATTAGTACTGATGGGAAAGAAGTGATTTTTACCCGTTTTAAGGTACTATCCTAGCATGTAGATTTGAATCCCAATGTGAGTGAGATTTTCCACTCTCATTCATACAAACCCAGAGGCCCACCCAATCTCCTGTACAGTGGGTACCAGCTTTCTTTCCAGGGGTTAAAAGCCTGGAGCATGGCGTTTACCGCGCGCCTTCATCTAGTGCCAAGGTTACAGAAATGGTAGGGCTATACCACTCCCCTTCCCGCCTGTACTATCAAGGTATGTTTTAGGGTGAACTTCTACCTAGGATGTGGATGTGATTAGAACTGTGTTTAGCTCACAAATGTGAGTCACATGTAAAACTCTTGTTCCACGCTGCTTGGTAAGTCTGACAGACTTGAACTGAAGATCTGGAACCACATGTTACTTATTTTGTATTGTTTCTCTCCGTTTTTCTTCTTAGGTGTGTGACCTTATAAATTCTCTTAGCATGTTTTAGTGAAACCTGTTACTATCCCATCTACTTTCCAAAATCTTGATGATATACAAAAGAAAAATGTGCCATTTGTTTCATATATGTACGTGTAACATGGTCTTCTATTGCGAGGGAAGTTTTCATACTGCGAGAGTCTGAACAAAGTGCTCCATTTTGTGATTGTACATAAGAAGGACAGAGTGAGTGAGTGAGTGAGTGGTCTAAGGACTGTGTGATGTATACATAGCGCTTGTTGTTAGGATAATAATATCAATTAGGGTATGATGGCCTGCATTTGTTGAAATGAGTAGTGAATGCAGAATTTTTGTGACAGAACCTTTTGGAAGATGGCACTTAGAAAACATTTTCATGCCATGTAGTAATGAAGTCTTCTGCCATTCAACCAAACCACTGGAATACCGAACCAGTATGGAGTGCGAAAACCCTAACTTTGGCCGTCATTTGAGAAAAATCCCTGCTTTTTAACAGGAGTTGATTACTAGTCTGAAAATGTAACCAATCACCATATTTTTTTAAGTTTGGTGACTCATCCAAATATCCTCTGCATTTTGAAATGTAATATGACATTGTCATGTTGCAGGTACTTATTTTATATGGACGTTAAAGATATTCGAAACACTCTGAAGATTTGTGTTAAGCAATGTCCTGATCGTTATTTGGAAAATTTAACAAATGTCCAAGAATTTTATCAACAAACCGGATCGCTTCTATGCACGTAAGTACTCATTTGCCATTTTTTACTTTTCAAAATTATTGTTATGTATAGTGTATATTTTAAGCTTTTCCTGTTTCAGTATGTGTTTCATCTCTACATGCCCTATTTTATTTTAACAAGCAAGGTTGTGATGACTGAATTATAGTGTAGAAGAGAAGTGAAGAATTTTGTTCCAGAATGTACTTTTAATCATGCTGGTCATTATTGTTACATCCTGTGTGCTAGAAATGCCAGTACATAATTCCAGAAGATGTTTGCTGTCGTAAATATGACCATTACATCATCTGTATGGAAAATCGCAATGCCAAATTCTGCTAGACTGTGGAGTCACAGTAGCTGAATAAATTCTCAGTTTTCACAGCAAGCATTGCTCAGATGACGGTCTTCTGGGTTTTTACAACATGTAGAGTAATAAGTTTGTTCTAGCATTGCAGAAGAATATGCTGCCACCTTCTCTGGGGGGACCAAATTTCATACAGTTGCCTTTGGTGATTATTCAGAGGTAAAATATGGCTTCAGTGTCAAATTCTTACTTACTTACTCCATAGAGTAGAATCCTTCTTGGGAAGCTAACCAGTTCTCAGCTAGTCCAGAAATTCCCCGCATTTTATGTAAACCTAAGGTTCATTACTGTGTTTACAAGAGCCCATGACCTGTCCCTGTCCTGAGCCATATCAATCCAATCCATGCCCCCCTTGCTACTTCATGAAGATCCATCTGAATATTATCCTACTCCTGGGTCTTACAAGTGGCTTCTTTCCTCAGGTTTTCCAACCAAAATCCTCTATGCACCTCTCTTTCCATATGTACTACATACCCCACCCATCTCTTTCTTCTTGATTTGATCATTCGCATATTTGTTGAGGAGTACTAATCATTAATCTCCTCATTATGTAGTTTTTTACATTCCCCTGTTATCTTGTCCCTCTTAGGTCCAAATATTTTCCTAAGCACCCTTTACTCAAACACCCTTATCCTACATTCCTGCCTCAGTGTGAGTGACCAAATTTCACACCCATACAAAACAACGGGCAAAAAGAATTATAGTTCTGTATATCTTAATTTTTACATTCTTGGAGTGCAAACTGGAAGAAAAAATTCTTGATTTCAAACTTTTGCCATGTTCTGAATGTTGTATGCTTTCTTTTGGGTAATTCCCTGACATCTGTATTTTATATGCCAACGTTTCAGAACACTCTGTTCCATCTTCATAGGCGGGTCATACCTACCCGCCTATGAAGATGGAACAGAGTGTTCCGAAATGTTGGCATATAAAATTCAGATTCCAGGGAATTACCTAGAAGAAAGCATACAACATGGAAGACAAAAGATTGTGCACCAAATGTTAGCAAGCATTCCCTAACTGCAGTCTGTTCTTAATTTCTTCCTGAGTAGAATTTTGACCTTTAAGTTTGCTCCCAAATATTAGAACTCTTCCACCCTTTCAAAGGAACTATTATCAATCTTTGTACTGTGATTTTGTCCTGCATTTTGATCTCAAGACATGACCACGTACATAGTTTATTAGCATTTACTTCTAGTCCATTCTCCTTACTAGCTTCTGTGTTTTTCTTTACAGTATCTACACGTCCTCCCATTATATTAACATCATCAGCATAAACCAAAAGCTGATGTGTACCATTTAATTTCAAACCATTCTGGTTTAGCTGAACCCTCCTATTGGCATACTGTAAAGAAAATTTGAAAAACAATGGTGAAAATGCATCTCCTTGTTTCAAACCATTCTTAATAGAAAACATGTCAAACAAATGCTTGCCTACTCGGACTGTGCTATAGGTTTCATCCAGTCACATTTTTATTAGCCTTACAAGTTTCCTAGGGATACCAAACTCAATGAGAGTGTTATACAAGACCTCCCTCCTAACTGAATCATTAGCTTTCTTGAAGTGTATAAATAGCTGGTGCACTGCTTCATTGTATTCCCATTTTTTCTCAAGGATTTGACGAATGCAGAGTATATGATCAGTAGTTGACCTGTTGCATCGAAGTTCACACTGATGATCCCCAATAATTTCCTGTGCATATAGGGCTAGGCTTGACAGCAGGATGTTGTGTAAAATTTTGTACGTAGTTGACAAAATTATATGCCTCTGTAATTACTGCAATCTGTTTTGTCACCCTTGTTATGGATGGGTGCAATGATCGACTCCTTCCACTCCTCAGGTAGTTTCAAATGGAATTAATAAGTTTATGGATCTCAGAGTAAATTGTTCTACCTTGTGCTTTAAACAGTTCTGCTGGGATTTGATCAGTACCTGGTGTTATGTGTCTTTTTAGCTTTCCAATAGTCATCTCAGCCTCAAAGGCACTCAGCTCAGGCACTAGCAGTTCTGCCTGTCTGCCTAACATCATTAACCGCATGTACACTGAACAGCTGAGAGAAATGGTTGCTCCACCTAACCACAATACTGTGGGAGTCTAACCATATCATCCTTGTCATCCTTTACTATTTTAGTTCTAGGCTGGTAACCCTTAAGTCATTGATGCTCCTATAGAAGTCCCTAATATTTTTTATCTTACTGTTAGTTCCAAGTTCCTCAATTTTAGCTTTTAGATATTCCCTCTTTTTGCTCCTGAAATGTCTACTAGCTTCATGTCTTACATTGTTGAAATTTCCTACATTGCTTTGGTTTGGATCCTGTAACCACTGCAGTTTAGGTTGCTCCCTGTGATCTAAAAATTGTGACTATTCATCATTAAACCATGTTTTATGCTGCTTCAGTTCATAGAAACATAGACTCACTTTAGCTGAGTTTTGCATATCCTCTTTAATGTCCAATTCTTGCAGTTGGATTAATATTGGATAATTTATAGCTGACTGATTTATGCTGGGATGTTGTGCCATGGCAACTGGTAAATAGGTAGTTATTTATCAGTCTTACCCTTTATCAGTCAGCACTGCATAATACCCAAGAAGATTTGTCCATATCAACACTGTTTTGAGGGTCTCAAATATCACAGGATTATTTTTTTCTCTAACAGTGAAAGGTTTTACAATCTTGGGTTCATTTAATTCAGTTTTTAAACTGTGTTAGGAAAGAGGGAGCATTCTAACACATCATACATCATCACTTTATTGTAGAATGGTTGGCTGCTTGTTTCGACCATAGCAGTTGGTCATTATTAGGCCACAATGTTATAAGGAAAATGCAGCTGCTGTAACACTGTAATTGCATATGGTTCATTGAGATTTCAGCCTATACCAACAGTTTTTGGTAATTTGTTAACTTCTAGCAGTTGGTTTGGAAGTTAATTGTAAGCTCTGCAGGTGTACTGTTTTGGATAGCATGTGTTGTAGTACGTCTAATGGAAAGCGTCCACAGGAATGTCGTGTTATTAATCTGGAAAAATCGGTTGTGTTGGTGAGACAGTGTGAGTACTGTAAACTAACGTAATGGTTTAATGTGAAATTGTGTAAAAGTGGTGCTTCTTACTGCTTGCTTCTTGGTGGGTGGATGTCTGGTTGGGTTCGTACATTAGGAGGGCTGTTTTTGGTAACTGTATTGCAGATGAGGCCACTTGTTGTTTTGTTGTTATCTGTAAAAGTGAGTAATTGTGTTGATGGAATGGAGATAATGTTAAAATTATGGCTTGATTTCTTTGTTTTAGGTATGACTTCAATTTCAGTAGTCAGGAATGGCAAATTAACATTGCACGTGCAGCACTTCAGACAAAGTTTGGGCCTTGTCCACCAACACCCATTTATGACAGGTAAACTGTGTAATATTCTGGTTACATTGAAGTTGTATTAAAACAAAATTAAAGACACAACTGAAGTTTTTATTTATTGCATGGCCTAAGTGATTAGTTCAGGTGGTACAGTCTTTGCAGACATACTAGGAAGTGCTTGCCACTATGTAGTTCAAAACATTGATCTTCCCCTGCCTGTCTCTTGTTCAGAAATGTGAGGTTTAAAATTAACATGGTTGTGATGTTACTTGTAGTGCTGTGTTGGTGTGAAAATTGCTGTCACCATCAGAAGAGGTATGTTCAGGCATGCGGAAACAAAGTGCTCAGGGGTATATTTGGCCATAAGAAAGAGGAGGGGGAAATTACATAGTAATGAGGTTCATAATTTCCAGTATTCACATAATAATTATTAATATGGTTAAACCAAGACAGATGAGATGTTTCTAAAGCCTAAATGTAAGAATCCATTTAGGTATGAGTCTTGGAATCATCTCTTACTTTTGATGTTCCAACTACAGCAGTACTTTCATGACCATAGTTTACTTTTTGTGACTAGTCTGTGGTAAAGTGTTTATGTATCTGCAGTTTTTAGGGTGTGTACACAAAGTTTATGGATTTCATGTAAAGAAAGTGACATTTCTTGGGAGTCCGGATTTTATTGGCATTTGACATCAGTTTTCTAAAGCTGAGATTATGGTTTGTTAAATTGTACTGTAATGCTGTTCGGTGTGTGTGTGTGTGTGTGGTTTTTTTTTTTTTTTTTTTTTTTTTTTTTTTTATTTATTTAATTTTTTTTTTTTTTTTTTTTTGATCGTGGTTTTTTTCCCGTTCCCCCTTTTTTCTTGTTTTTTTCATCTTTTTTTTTGTTTT
>Ga0123357_10009183_pt1 | contig 12458 bp, 14 predicted proteins | sample TergutEmb28metaG_FD_89873 | JGI IMG/M metagenome (GOLD analysis project Ga0123357, IMG submission 89873) | Embiratermes neotenicus P4 segment gut microbial communities from Petit-Saut dam, French Guiana - Emb289 P4 | ecosystem: Host-associated > Arthropoda: Insects > Digestive system > Gut ... | reverse complement strand
GCCGCACGCAACCTCGACGCTACCCTCCTCCAGCACAAAGCCAATGCCCGAAGGTCCGGGATTACCTCGTGAACCACCGTCAGTATGCAGGACAAACGTCTGTGTTTGCTCAAAGTCATCGGTCATGTTAACGCTCCACTACTAACAGCCTGCGGCAGTGCGGGCAGTTCTCGATCTCGTCGCTTTCCTCGATGAGGGCACGCTGAGCCGTAGGTGGCACGATCGAACACCCCAGGCAGCGCCCCTTCTGGAAGCGCACCACTACGATGCCGCCCTTTTCTGTGACCAGCGTATCATAACGTTGAAGCAGCTCGGGGGACAGCGTCCCTGCAAGCTCCGTACGTTGCGCATCAAGCGCGGAAAGTTCAGATTTCAGCACGCCGGCCTGCTCCCGATAGGCTGCGATTTCAGCTTGCTCGCGTTCTGACAAAGCTGCAATTTTACTCTGCGTATCGGTCCGCAAGCCCTCAAGATCCTGCTGCTTCTGCAGAAGTTCAAGGCTTTCATTCTCCAGTTCATCCTTGCGCTTGGCAAGCGTATCGAGTGACGTACTGAGTACGGCGACTTCCCGATGATCAGTCGTCTCGTCGATCTTGGCCTGCTCTTCAGCGATTCGAGCTTCAACCGCCGCAAGGTCATCCCCGAGCGCCTTCTCGCGCGTAATCGCTTCGGCGGCCTTCTCTTCAATCAGGTCGATACGGCGGGAGCCTTCCTCTTGTTTGGCGCGCAAGGCCACGACGGTGCGTTTCTGGGGCAGGGCTTCAATCTGCTCCGCAACTTTGCGACGGTTCGCGTCGACATCCTGAAGCGCCAACAGTTGCGCGCCACAATCTTTGAGACTAAGGCTCATCTGACTACCCCTCTGGACTGACAAAAATCGAATCCGTTCCTTCGCCAAAGAAATCAACCGGTTGTGGTTTATAGCCATGCTCTTTGATGCTGGCGATAACCGTATCGCGCAACAAGCTGACGAGTGGCCACTCGCTGTTGTCATGGCCAACTTCAATGCAGCAGAGGCCGCGATCAACCGCCTCAAGGCGCTCGTGATACTTCAGCTCACCTGTGATAAACAGCGTGGCGCCGGACGCGACTGCGGCAGACAGCGCATCGCCGCCAGCCCCGCTCGCCGTCACAATTCTCTCCTGACGCCAAGGAACCAACTGGGGCGCGGGGCGCGAAAAGTGAACTGGTGCGCCATACTTCTGCGCACAAAGATGCGCAACGTCAATCGCTCTGATCGGCTCCGTCAGCTTCCATTGCTGGGCAAACGCCGGGCGTGGTCGCCCCTGCTTGTCGATTTCTGTTACAAGCGGGCCGAGCGGCTCAAATGGCAGATCCTCCCCCATACGCAAGCGCGCCGGCTCACTCACATCCAGATTGGTGTGCATCGCAATGAGCGGGATCGAATACTCAACGGCAAAGCGGTCGAGCGAGTGACCATACTCCGGCGGCTCTTCGCCCTCTTCGACCGCCAAATGGGTCGGGTGGTGCGTGACAAGCAAGTCAATATGACGGCTCGCCGCCATCTTTAAAGTCTTCAAGTTGGGATCAAGCGCGCAGGCTGCCCGCCGGACCGGCCGCGCGGGGTCACCCCAGAGCAGGCCAACGCGATCCCAGGGCTCGGCATCCTCAAGAGGATAACGGGACGCCAGTGTTTCCAGTACTTCGCCAAGCGTGAGCGTGGGCGTATCCGGAGCAATCCAGCCCCCCACTTCCTCAAGAGCGACTTCTTTGAACACCTGCGGATCAGTCATCGTCCTCGCCAGCAGGCTCCTCTTCCGCATGGGGGTCAAAGTTCGGATCGGCGCTCTTGATCTCGCCAGAGAGCGGCTCGCGACCATTCTTCTTCAGGTAGTCATCGATGGCGACTTTCAAGCCATCTGTGGCAAGCACTGAGCAGTGCATCTTGACCGCAGGCAGCCCGTCGAGTTCATCAGCCACATCCTGTTTGCTAATCTTAACAGCGTCTTGAATCTTTTGGCCTTTAACCAGATCGGTTACCATCGAAGACGTCGCGATAGCCGCGCCACAGCCCAATGTCTGAAACTTCGCGTCGGTGATCGTGTCATCGTCGTCAACGCTGATTGTGATGTTCATGATATCGCCGCAGACAGGATTACCCACTTCGCCTTCCCCGTCAGGATTTTCGATCTTACCCACGTTATGGGGATTACGGAAATGCTCCATCACCTTTTCTGAATATATCATAATGAATCCTTTCTAAAATGTTATAGGATTGTCACCACAGAACATTTTTTTGTATACTGGTGACATCGCACGCAACTTCTCGACGATTGGCGCGAGCGCCTCTATGAATTCGTCAATATCAGCTTCAGTGTTCTCGCTCCCCAGCGAGATACGCAGGCTGCCATGGGCTATGACCTGCGGTACTCCAATGGCGAGTAGCACATGGCTGGCCTCAAGCGACCCGGAGCTGCAGGCTGAGCCTGTCGAGACAGAAAAGCCCAGGTTGTCGAGTTGAAGCAACATGGACTCCCCCTCAACCCCTTTGACGAGCAGCGACGCAATATTGGGCAGGCGTTCGCCAGTACTAATTGTCGCCTGGGTGTTCTCCAGGCGCGACGTGACGCCATCAATCACGCGATCGCGCAGCGCCGTCAGGCGAACTGCTTCGGACTCACGCGTCTCAAGCGCCAACTCAAGCGCTTGAGCGAAGCCGACTGCGCCGGCCACATTCTGCGTACCGCTGCGGCGCTTAGTCTCCTGCCCGCCGCCCTTGATGAGCGCGTCAAAACGCACGCCGCGCTTCAGGTAGAGCGCGCCAACCCCCTTGGGGCCATGTAGCTTGTGCGCAGAAAACGACGCCATATCGACGCCAAGGTCGACCACGTCGAAAGGAATCTTGCCAAGCGACTGCACGGCGTCGGTGTGCATGAGCGCGCCAACCTCATGGGCAGCGGCTGCAATACTCTTGATGTCATTGATTGCGCCAATCTCATTGTTGCTGTGCATGATGCTGACGAGCTTTGTGTCTGGGCGAAGCGCAGCCTTGACGTCCTCAGGGTCCACATGCCCGTCCTTGCGCGGTTTGACCAGCGTCAGGTCATAGCCATGCTTGCCCAGCCACTCAGCCGTCTCCAGCACAGCGTCATGCTCATAGGCCGAAGTAATGAGATGGCCACCCTCAGGAGCAATCTTGCGCAACGTAGAGAAAAAGGCCTCGTTATCAGCCTCACTGCCCCCGCTCGTGAATACGACTTCGGAAGGTTGAGCCGCCCCGATGCCCGCAGCGAACTTCTCGCGCGCGGTTTCAAGCGTCCGAGCCGCCTCACGGCCAAGCGCGTAAAGAGAGTTTGCATTGCCAAACTTTTCAGTAAAATAAGGAAGCATTACCTCAGTAACCCGCGGGTCCATCGGCGAGGTGGCTGCATAATCGAAATACTTACTGCCCATAGAATAATCCTTCTTTCTCTGGCGGCGTTTCGAACGCGCGTAATTTCTCTGATTTATCATCGCACGCAGACAGAGCTCTGAACAGAATATGTAACCCGGGTTTCATCATTTTTTCACGCAATACACCCCGTATCGGCAGAGCAGAGGATTCGGAGGGGGCACGAATGCGAGTTCCGCAGCGCGCACTAACACACAATGAGTAAGCATGTCTGTGTGAGAACTGCCTGAGCGGGCATATCCCTCTGGATCCCCCGCTTGGCGGCGTTAAGCGCGTTCTTCAGAAAACTTCTTCAGGTATTTAGCTACCAGATCTACTTCGATATTAACGGGTGCGTCAAGCTGGAGGTCTTGCAAGGTCGTCCGTTCGGCGAGCGTAGGAACTACCAGGCAGGTTACCAAATCACGATTCAGCCGCGTCACGTTCAGCGACACCCCGTTTATGGCGATTGGGCCATTCTCGATAAGATAATCCGCCAAGGCAATGGGTATGCGGAACGTGAACGAAAGGGTATTGCCTGAAGCATTGCGCTGCTCGAGAATACCAATGCCATCAGTAAGGCCTGTCAACGTGTGTCCGCCGATGCGATCCGATACCCGCAGGCCACGCTCAAGATTGACCTTCTGGCCAGTCGTCAGCTCTCCGAGCGTCGTGTGGTCGCGCGCGTCACTCGTGATATCTGCGGCAAAGGATCCGCGCGCGAACTGTGCAATGGTGAGTTTCTCGCCATCAACAGCAACCGCATCACCAAGCGCCATATCACGGCCAAACTCAGGAGCGTAGATTTCAATCTGAGCGCCTGGGCCGCACGCGACGATCTGGGTGATTATTCCAACAGCTTCTACGACGCCTGCGAACATAACATCTCTCCCCTAGTGGCCAAACAGTTCGTTATCCGCGAATTCGTCCTCAGGAAACACGCCAAAACTCCCCGTCAACTCTTCTTCGCGTTTAATCCGAGCCGCAGTACCCGCTGCACGAATGGCTGCAAGCGCTGCAGTCGGATCATCCGCACCAAAGACCGCGTTGCCAGCAACCAGGCAGGTCGCCCCCGCAGTAACAGCTTCTACTGCCGTCTCAGCGTCAATACCTCCGTCAACTGAGATCAGCGGTTCAACGCCAGCAAAGCGGCACATCTCATCGATCTCCGCAATTCGGCCCGTGGCGCGTTCTATGAAACTTTGGCCGCCGAAGCCCGGATTGACACTCATAATAAGCACCAGATCGACCAATTCAAGAACTTCTTCGGCAAAATCAAGCGGCGTGGCCGGGTTGAGCGCGATCCCGGCTTTTGCCCCGCGCTCACGAATGTGGTTCAGTACCCGATCCAGATGGCGGCAAGCTTCGACGTGAACAGTCACATAGTCGGCGCCTGCATCCAGGTACCAGTCCACGCACTCATCAGCGTTTGTGATCATCAGGTGCGCGTCAAGTGGCAGTGACGTACGCGTTTTAAGCGCCTTGATGACAGGCGGACCAAAGGTCAGGTTCTCGACGAAGTGCCCGTCCATCACGTCAAGATGGAGCATATCAGCGCCCGCGCGCTCCGCTAAACAAGCCTCCTCGCCGAGACGAGCGAAGTCACAGGATAAAAGCGAAGGAGCCATTAACAGCGTCATAGTGTCTCACTTCCTTGCGGTCGATCCATCAACAGGGGCAATGCCTCTTCTGGGCGCAAGCCATGATAAAGCATCGCATAGACGAGCTCAGTAATCGGGATTTCGATCCCGCGCTGTTGCGCGAGATGGTGGAGCGCACGACAAGCTACAGCTCCCTCAGCAACCATTTTCGTCCGTTCTTCGAATTCCTGCAGCGTACCGCCCTGCGCGATCAGCTCGCCCAGCGCGCGATTACGTGAGTGTTGGGAGGTGCAGGTAACCACCAGGTCGCCCATACCGGCCAGGCCCATATAAGTCTGCTGATCGGCGCCGACCGCCGCGCCCAGCCGTGCGAGCTCGGCCAGGCCTCGCGTCATAAGCGAGGCTTTTGCGTTGTCCCCAAACCCCATGCCATCACAGACGCCACAGGCAATCGCAATGACATTTTTTCCCGTACTGCACATCTCGACGCCAACCAGGTCAGTATTGGTGTACACGCGAAAGAAACTCGTAGCAAACAGCTCCTGGAAGAAATCCGCTGTCGCTTGGGAAGTAGAAGCTACGACCGTTGCCGACGGCATACCACGGCTTACCTCCTCGGCGTGATTGGGGCCAGAAAGGCCAGCAATGCGCTCAGGATGTGCAAACTCCTCTTCGAGTACCTGGGTCATCAATAAAGAGCTGCCGTCCTCAATACCTTTGCTCAGGATGACAACCGGCACCTCGGCGCCAAGATACGGCGCCATCGCATGAGCGGTCGCCCGCACACCGACTGACGGCGTGACCATCACGACCGCACAGGCGTTATCGAGCACAGGCTCAAGTTCATGCGAAGCGGTAACTCGCTCAGAAAAACGCACGTCAGGCAGGTAGATGGGGTTGCGATGTTCGGCATTTACCGTTGCAGCGATTTCAGGCTCGCGCGCCCAAAGAGCCACCTTGTGGCCTTTTTGGTCCAGGAGCCAACACACTGCCGTTCCCCAGGAACCAGCCCCTATGACTGCAACGCGCATCCTAACCTCCGTTACTTCTCGTCGGCGCTTTGCTTCGGCCGAACTCAAGCTTATTCTCCGTCCCCGCGCGTAGGCGGGCGATATTACTGCGATGTAACCATATAACGAACAGCGCCGCTGCGACCGAGAAGATGATGAACGGTAACGATGGATAGAATAACCACATCGTCAAGGGAAGCAATACGGCGATCGTTAGCGAGGCAACAGAGACATACCGCGTCACAGCTACCAGAATGAGGAACACCGGTACGAGGATGGGTAAAAGCTTCGGGAGCATCGCGATGACAATGCCACCAGTAGCCGCCATGGCCTTGCCCCCTTTAAAGCCGATATAGGGTGAGAATGCGTGCCCGATTATGGCCGACACCGCTGCCACAACGAGCGCCCAGTGAGCCGTCAGAACAAAATAGCCACGAGTGCTGAAGGCCACACGTACAAGCGGCGACAAGGTCGCATAATGCGCCGGCGTTGCGACCTGCGGGATGAGCCAGCGCGCCAGATAGATCGCGGCCGCACCCTTTAGCCCGTCGAGCACCAGCACCAGGGCGCCAGCCACCGGCCCGAAGCAACGCAGAGCGTTGGTCGTACCCAGGTTGCCTGAACCCATCGTGCGCAAGTCCTTGTGATAGAACAGCTTGCCGATAATAAGCGAGAATGGGATAGCGCCCAGAAAGTAACACACCACGATCAACGCTACGAAGCCTGCCCAGAGCGGGATATGAAGCTGCGCGAGCATTCCTTACTCCCCTTTCTTCTTGAATTTCAGCGTTATCGGCGTCCCCGTGAGATCGAAGCGCTCCCGTAAGCGATTTTCCAGATAGCGCTCAAAGCTCTCATCAACCAGTGACGGGAAGTTGCAGAAAAACGTGAAGCCCGGCGGCCCGGTATGCGTCTGCGTCACGTAGTTCAGGCGCAAGGTCTTGCCCTGGCGGCTGACCGTATGACCGAAGTCGCGCAGTTCAGTGAGCAGGCGATTGAGCGCGCTCGTCGAAATTTGCTGCTGCGCGCTGTCGTAAGCTGCCTCGACCGTATCGAGCACGAGTTCGACGCCCCGGCCGGTCAGCGCGGAGAGAAGGACCTGGGGCGCCCAGGACGCGAAGGTCAGGCGATCTTCGAGACGCCCCAGAAGCTCCTCGCGTTGCTCCTCCTCGCCGCGCATGAGATCCCACTTATTAACTGCGACGACAAGCGCGCAACCACGGTCAATCGCGAAGTTAGCGATGCGCTGGTCCTGGTCGGTCAATCCAACCGAGGCGTCGATCAGCAAGACGGCGACGTCGGCGCGCTCCAACGCCCGCATCGCGCGCACAAAGCCATAGTACTCGACATCGTCGGTAATAAGACCCTTGCGTCGAAGCCCCGCCGTGTCTATGAGCGTGTAGCGGCGGTCCTTGTAAGTGATTTGCGTATCAAGCGTGTCGCGAGTTGTGCCTGCCACATCGCTGACCATCGAGCGCTCCTCGCCCACCAAGCGGTTGAGCAGCGAGGACTTGCCCGCATTAGGGCGGCCAAGCAACGCCACTTTGATGCTGTCATCAGTCGGCGCCTCGTAGGCGGCGTCAGGCAGCGCGTCCACAACAAGATCAAGCAGGTCGCCCGTACCATTACCATGAGTCGCGGAGACGGGGATCGGCTCGCCAAGTCCCATCTGATAGAAAGGATAGGTCTCGGTGAGCGATCCTGGCGTGTCAACTTTGTTGACTACGAGGAATACCGGTTTATGCGCACGCTTTATGAGGCGCGCGACCTGCTCGTCCTCCGAGGTGACGTCCCCGCGGCCATCGACAAGCAGAAGGATCAGATCGGCTTCTTCTATGGCCATTTGTGCTTGAGTTTTTATCCCGAGCTGAAACTCATCGGTCGAGCTAATCTCGATGCCGCCGGTATCAACCAGGATGAAGTAACGCCCGTTCCAATCGCACTGAGCATAACTGCGGTCACGAGTAACCCCAGCGCGCGCATGCACGATGGCGTCGTCAGAACGCGCGAGGCGATTGACCAACGTCGATTTGCCTACGTTGGGGCGGCCAACCACGGCCACTATCGGGAGTCGATCACTCATCATCGCTCCTCTCCTGCCAGGTCCTCCAATGATCGGGCAAATGCTGAGGCAGTCGGTGCGAAGAACGCCACGGGAGCGGGCGCCTGGCTCTTGATATCAGATGCTGTTTGCTCATCGAGCGTCAGGCCTTCGTGATTAAAGATGGCCTCAGGCAGAAGGTAGGTTGTTGGCAACGTAAGGAATTTGCTGTCGTAGGTGATTGCACGCAGGATATCTTGTGCGGAGAGCAGCGCCGTGACGCTGACCATGCCACCCAGAAACTCATTGCGTACCGGCAAGAGGCGAACCTTACCTCCCGCGCCAATCGCAGAGAGCGCCCCTAGCAACGTGTCGCGGATCAGCTCGCCACAAACCAACGTGATCGCTTCGGACTGTTCCGACAGCAAAGAGAGCGCTTGTTGAAGCTGCGGTAGATGTTTCTTGACGTCTTCAATGAAGCCCCAGACCATGCCGATGCCATTCTCAAACTGAGGAAAACCACCATAGTACTTCGCCATTGGGAACGGCGCCTGAGCCGTAATATAAAACTCGTCAGCCAGGCTGACCCAGTCCCAACCCTGCGCCTCCTCCTCGGCGAACTGATAACGCTGGACCTGCTCGATCACGCGCGCCGCGTCAAACTGGTCGCGATAGTCGGGTAGCAGGTCCGTGCTCTCGCTCGTCGGGCTCTGCGCATACTGGGTCCAGGCGACCGGAACGATACCGATACTCGCGATATGAGCTTTACGCTGCGGATCGCACAGGTAGAGCAGCGTCTGATCCAGCACTTTGCCGTCGTTGACGCCAGGAACAAGCACGATCTGGATATGGATGTCGATATCGGCTGCAAGCAGACGATCAAGCACGTCAAGGCCACGCTTCTGTCGCGGTCCGATCAAACGCTCGCGTACTGCAGGGTCGATCGCATGAAACGAAACATGAAGCGGAGACAGACGTTGCTCAATGATGCGCGCGACCTCGGCATCGTCGATGTTGGTCAGCGTTATGAAATTTCCTTGTAAGAACGAGAGCCGATAGTCATCATCACGGATATAAAGCGCAGGGCGCAAGCCCGGCGGCAGCTGCTTCATGAAGCAGAACGAGCAGTTGTTAACGCAGGTTTTAATACTGTCGAAGAGCACGTCTGCCGTCTCAAAACCCCAGTCCTCACCCGGTTCACGTTCTAACGTAAGCGTGCGTTGTTTGTCCTCCGCGCCTCCAACCGTTACTTCCACACGCACGTCATCGCCGTACCAGCGCCAGTCAACCAGGTCGTGCAGCACGCGCCCGTCAGCCTCAAGCAGACAATCACCTGCTTGCAAGCCACCACGCTCCGCGGGCGAGCCCGCCTCGATCTGCGTGATCATGTTACCAGCCGTTGTTGATGACGCTGAACGTTCATAATGCGCAGAATGCTTCATGCCGTGAGCTCCTCGATGCGTTCTACCACACTATCCAGATGCTCTGCTGGCGTCGACGCCCCCGCCGTCACGCCAATACGCTCTACTCCTTTGAACCAGTTTGCCTGAAGTTCTTCGGGACGCTCTATGTGATACGTGTGCGCGCCCGTATCCTGACTGATCTCTGCCAGACGGGTCGTATTGCCAGAGTTCTGACCACCGACGACCACCATTACTTCCGAATTCAGGGCCAGCTCGCGCGTAGCCTCCTGACGCTTACTGGTCGCGTCACAGATCGTATTGTAGATGCGCAGTTCCTGGCAACAGGGCGTCAACGCTGCGACCACTTCCTGCAGTGCGTCAAGCGTCTGTGTGGTCTGAACTACGACCCCTGCTTTGTGCGCAGAGAAATCCGTAGGGATGTCAGCGGGCGTCGAGATAACCAGTGCACCCTCGTTAGCATGCGAACGCACTGCAATAACCTCGGGATGATCCGGTTCGCCAATGATGATGATCTGGTAGCCTTCAGCCGACAACGTACGCACTGCTTGTTGAACTTTGCGCACATAGGGACAAGTCGCGTCAATGACCGTAATGCCACGCGCCTCAGCTTCAGAGATTTGAGCTGCTTCGACTCCATGTGTGCGGATGATGAGGGTATCGTCAGCACACAGTTGTCGCAGATCATCTGTGACTGAAACGCCTTCATTGGCAAGGTCAGTGACCACACGGGGGTTGTGTATGAGCGGCCCTAACGTATACGCATGCCCAGCTTGCTCCGCTGCCCCATACGCAAGTTTGAGGGCGCGCTCGACTCCGTAGCAGACACCCGCGTCACGCGCTATACGAATCTGTGGCGTCATGAGGGACACTCTTCTTGGGCAGGTGGCGTACTTTCCGGCTGTTCTGTCTTGTTAGAGCCTTCTCTGGTTCCTTCCGCAGTATTGGCGTGAACCTCGCCGAGCTTCTGTTTGACGGTCTCGCCTGCCTGATGCTTCTGGCTAAGATGTCCTGTACGCGCCAGTTCAGCCTCGTCCATCTGCGCGGCGATTGCCGCCATCGTAGCGGTCGTCATGGCATTCATGCGCTGGCGGCGGGCGCCCTCGAACTGCTCCGGATAAAGCGGCTTACCAATGCGCACGAACACTTTGGGTAGGCGTGGCAAATGCTTCATAATCTGGCCAGTGCCGACAATGCCCGCCGGTACAATGGGTACGTTGCTGCGGATCGCCAAAAAAGCAATACCGGCCAAGGCTTCACCGAGTTCACCTTCGCCCTTGTCCCGCACGCGGCGTCCCTCGGGGAAAATTCCCAGGCTGTCGCCCGCTTTCAGGAGCTTCTCGCAATCAGAAATCATACGCCGGTCCGCTGTTCCTCGCTCCACAAGAATTGAACCAATCTGATGAAACATCCAGCCAAGCGGCGGTATCGCATCATACATTTCCCTTTTTATCAGAAAATGAGTCTGGTGACGGTACTTTTTTTGGAGCGCCCAGAGCAGCAGGCCGTCAACATAGCTGACATGGTTACCCGCAATAATAATCGGACCGTCCGGCACATTTTCAAGACCGCCTACCTGCACGCGGAAGATCCCGCGCGTGACTCCCCCCACGAGCCACAGCGCGAAATGATAGAAATCCCACCGTGGAGAATCAGACCCCTGAAAAGGCTTGCCCCCGCGTTCACGAGCCTTCATTGCTGTTCCTCCTGACGAACTTCCGCTACCCAAACGAGGATCTGCGCGATAACCTCATCGAGGTTAAGCTCAGTCGTATCGAGTATGCGCGCATCGAATGCGGCCATAAGCGGTGAATGTTCGCGATTGCTATCGGCCTCGTCACGAGCAATAAGCGCTTCATACGCGCTACGGCGATCCATCTCGCCCGCCAGGTCGCGCTCCTCATTCTGTTGTATCCGACGACGTGCGCGCACCTTCGGATCAGCAGTCAAAAACACCTTGAGTTCAGCATCCGAAAATACGACAGTCCCGATGTCACGTCCCTCAACGACTGTATCAGCCTGGGCAGCGAGCTCGCGTTGCTGAGCAACAAGGGCGCCGCGCACGCCAGGCAAGCTTGCAACAACGCTAACCCCCGCATCCGTAGCCGGAAGGCGGATAGCGCGCGTCACATCCTCCCCTTCTATTACAACCTGTGAGGGTAAGGCTTCTCCCGCGCGGTAACCGAAACTAATGGGAGCGCTCTGCGCAAGGCCGGATAGAGCCGCCTCATCCTCCAGCACAATACCATGGCGCGTAGCCGCAACCGTCAAGGCGCGATACATGGCTCCCGTGTCAAGATAGTGAAAGCCCAATCGGGCAGCTATCCGGCGCGCAACAGTCGATTTCCCGGACCCGGCTGGGCCATCAATGGCTATGATCATGAGTAGTAAGCGCTCCTCTTTGGGCCGCAAGGCAATACGTTTTCACTGTTTTGTCAGTACTATCCAGTATAGCAAATGGGTAGGAAGCGCTTTTCTTTTGATGGAGTAAAACTAACAATATGAGCGGGCAGTCGTAGGGGGGATCACGATCTGCCCGCTCCATATATCTCCCGTCAGAAATCCAGTAGTTCCAATAAAGGGCTCCTGACGTTCGAATCCAGTGAATCGCATCATCTGCGATAACCTTAGAAACATGTTCAATCAAGCTCTACTAATCAAAAAATCTCATCACCTTAGTATCGCGCCTGCATAAATCGCTCAGCAAACCCCCTGCTAATAATACTGAGCAATCATTAGATATATACTAACATTTATAGAATACTCTTGAACCCTATGCTTGTCAACAGAATTGTTGACAAAACCGCAGTTCACGCCCTTAATGGATGGGGAATGGACGGTGAACGGTATTTCAGGCATGTTACGGGCGTGCTGGTCAAGCACGAGGGTGAGCTTGGTGATAGACTTCCTGGAGACGCCGTGTGGAAAGATGAGTATAAATCTGTGTTGTAGAGAGATTTGCATGACCCAGAAGTTCCTGGACGCTGCGCAGAT
>Ga0123357_10009180_pt1 | contig 12460 bp, 8 predicted proteins | sample TergutEmb28metaG_FD_89873 | JGI IMG/M metagenome (GOLD analysis project Ga0123357, IMG submission 89873) | Embiratermes neotenicus P4 segment gut microbial communities from Petit-Saut dam, French Guiana - Emb289 P4 | ecosystem: Host-associated > Arthropoda: Insects > Digestive system > Gut ... | reverse complement strand
GTGTGTGTGTGTGTGTGTGTGTGTGTGTTTGTGTGTGTTTGTAACCAAATGTATACTGCAGCAGGAGTCTGTTTGATGAATTGTGTGGGTTAAGAGCGATACATCGAGACACCGCAATACGAACATTCAGCGACACAATACATGTACTGGAAGTGTTCTGTACAGCTATATTGAGTGTTCTGTACAGCTACATTAAGTGTTCTGTACAGCTACATTAAGTGTTCTGTACAGCTATATTAAGTGTTCTGTACAGCTACATTAAGTGTTCTGTACAGCTATATTAAGTGTTCTGTACAGCTATATTAAGTGTTCTGTACAGCTACATTAAGTGTTCTGTACAGCTATATTAAGTGTTCTGTACAGCTACATTAAGCTCCATAACCATTATAACTTTCTGAAATTCCTAGAGTGCATTTTGAAGTATGCTTTACATTTTATAACGCAACCCATGTACCATAGACAGTAGCTGGTAAAAGCAGATAATTTTGAGTAAGGAATACCCACGCTCTCCCTGAAGATATGTAGGAGGAGAAGAAGAAGAAGAAGAAGAAGAAGAAGAAGAAGAATGGTATTAATTAAGAGTGTGCATTTAGTTGTTGCAACTGAAGGTACGTCCTGGGGCGTACATCTCTTGCATACTTTTGCATACTGCTCACACAGCAGTGAATATGTAGTGTTTACTTTTAAATTTATTACTGTAATATCTGTAAATAATTAATATTGTTCTTTTTTTCTTATCTTTCGTCTTTCCGAATTTCGTATTTGTTGCACTGAACCACGGGGGCATTATTTTATCTGACGACTAGTATAACTTAACTAGAAACGTTTCGCGTGACGGCAGGCAGGCAGCGTGCGGCTATTCCGATTTGACCCAAAAGACCAAACGGTACGGTGCCAACAGTGCATACCGACTCTAAATGGCAGATGAAGGAACAACAATGTCAGAGCCCATAACTTCGGACTAGTTAAGGTCGATTCTCCGTATGGAACGCTCAAGGTCAGCTCATGTTACGCTCACGGTAGACCATACACACTGCACGATCTTGCGGTATTCCAGAGCAGTTAACTTCGCTTTTAACACTTTCACAAACACAACCAATACAGATATGGCGCTATTGGCGTTACATTACGTACGTTACGTTACTTTCAGACATTCTCATTTGACAGCCCTGTCGTATCAGCGTGACCGCTGCTATGAACTGATTATTGTACACTTTACAGCATAGAGATCACTATATGTACTGCACAGTGGTTACTATGTGTACCACCAGTTTAACATTCAGCAATTCTACGTTCTGCCCACACAGTGTATTTATGTGTTTTGTGTGGATCTGAGAACAAACAGCGATCACTTCCCTTTGCAGCATTAACTGACTAGTTTATAAAAACCAGTCCGTTAACTATACAGTTTCCCCTCTCAGTATCATTCCAACAGTGCTCCATAATCATCTTCATCTACACTTTGCTCTTACCAGAAGGAAAAAACGGGGAGCTTAGGGATCTTCCAAACGCAATGCTCTTTCGGAATTCGGGCAGCACTAAATACGAAAATACTTGCACATTTCTATTAGTTTTTAATGGCCCAAATACAACAAAAACTGTTTTTCCTGACCGTCAACGCAACCAAGTAACAGTTCTGGCGTCACGACAGTCAACGCACAGTGCAATGCAAGATCGGCCTACATTCCTGTTACTTCTGCAGCCTCAAGAGTTGTTTCGTTGCACCAGGAACAGACAGCTTACGCCTTCTCTTAGTGACAGAAATCTCGTACTTTTATGACACGTGGACGTTCCTAGGCTCAAATGATGCATATGACAGCCGACAGTACAATGCGAGTGGACAATTTGGCCGAACCATTCACGGGTCACACCAAGAGGACTTGTGTGAGGCCGGCGTTCCGGGGGGTATTAGGTTTGAATCTCGGCCGTCCTTGCTCTGTCTTGAGCCAGCTGCATCCGATCCATCCCTCATTTCTTTAAGATACAGTTACATTATGCTGCGACATCTCACGGGTAGTAGAGCGCGCTGTAGATTTTTTGAATAAAATCTCGTAAGAATATTCGTCTCGCGTCTCTTCCTTTCTTGCTACGTGCTATGTCATATAATTCAGTAGGCAAGTAACGCAAAAAATTATGAATAGTTTAATAATTCGGTTATAAAAATAAGCGAATTCCCTGGATGAAAGAAACAGCTTAGTCGAAATCATGTAGAAGTGGGACAAACAGAATATTGTTCTTACCCACATTTATGAACCCTTGGAAGGTTACAGCTGGCCGATTGAATCGCGTCCTTATCTCCCGCATGCAGTTCTTGTATACCGAACTGGTTTCCGTAATTTCCAACTTTAGCAAGGAACATTAAATTTGCAGGCCCTGTAACTGTGTAACCAATTAACAAACAAACAAACAACCAAACAAACAGAAACACCAAACGAGGCCGCAGTTCTTATTCTTACATCCACAACCGGTTTTGTAGCTGCCAGTGGTAAGTGTCGCTTTTGCGTTTAATTTATTGGTAAGCGTGTTCCCGTGTACAGAATTTTTGGTTTTGGCAGACAGTGGTCAGCGGTCCTTGTTCTGGCTATGCGTGTCCGGTGTCCAGCTATCTACAGACACTTACTGGCGAGCTGTCCGGCTGTTCCGGACACTCACTGGCTAGTCGACTGAACTACGTGCACCATTACAGCATTTATGTAGCGCGAATTTTTGTAAATTTTCTTTCACATCTCCACATTATATCGGTTCCTGTCCCCGAAGGTTATTGTTATTGTTATTCACTGTTCTCATAACAATAGGCGCACTGCGCGGTCACAGCACTGGCACCTGAAGGTCTAGGACCTGAAGGTCGCCTATAGGGTCCCGAAGGACGAACCAACAATAAAACCAGTTGGAATGCTCCCTGAATATTCCGATGCTTTTTAAAATGTCTGGGAAAAAATGCTGACAGAGATGATACATTAGGATGCACAAACAGATCGCTGCTTTCTGTGTCCGATCTGATATGCAATTGACTGTACACGAGAGAGGTCTATAGCCCATTCATGCATTCAGCAACAACAAACTCTGGATGTGTATCCATTGTTGGCAAGTAGCCACGCGTTCCATTCTCAAAACCCCGCAATCTCAAGACCCGGTCACTCCCTCCCCTTCATTTTCCAAAAACCGGAGACGAATTTACGTTCCTTAAAAATCTTGGAGGTCGTGCGCTGACGTAAGAGATCGTAAAAACTTGTTTGCGCCATCTTCACCAGACAAGAACGGCGTAAAGTGCGGCGATGCAACTGGGGGACAGCCTACAGCTAAACTGTATGTAAAGACACAATCCGTACCGCGCAGTAAACACACTCCGTCTCGGTTATAAAAACCAATCAGTTAATATTGTATAGGGAAATAATCGCTGTTTGACTAATGGTTACGTAACAAAATTGTGGACACAACCAAGTTTTGAAGTGTTTAATAAGGCGACGTGTTTCAACCTTTTGGGTCGCCATCAGGCCAAGTTACTACACACTGCGTACAACAAAACATATTGAATATGTTGGCTTCATTATAACCTATAAGGTCGAAATATGTCACCTTATTAAACACTTCAAAAGTTAGTTGTGTCGACGATTTTCTTAAGTAAACTTTAGTCTGATAAGCACAACAGGGATGTCCAGCCTTCAAATAATTGCTGTTTCTTCTCAGATCCACACAAAACACATAAATACGCTGTGTGGGCAGAACGTGGAATTGCTGAATGTTAAACCTGCCGCTATATAAAATAATCACTGGATATGAAAGGGTTAACATTTATCATTCGTCTACCAGACAGAGTTGGAGCCGAAATAGATCAGTCGGTACGACTGGGCCATGGCCGGGGCTGTCCAGGTTTCGTTTCCTGGCCGGAGCAGAGATTTCTATCTTCTCAAGAACGCCCAGAGCGCCTCTGGTGTCAACCAAGTCTGTTATTCAATGATCACGGAGAGTAAGGCGGCAGGGGCGTGAAGCCAAATATTCTCCTCCATTTAGTGCAGAGTTTAAGCATTAGTGGAGCTACACCTCTGCTCCCCATACACGCCTTCATGGCATGCACAGAAACGATTTTAGCTTCGTCTTTTACCCCCAAATGGTGTAAACGTGCCTCAAAGCTTGTGTCTGCGCAAGCTACAGTGCCTAGTACTGTGTGCGTGTCACACTCACCGTCTGTCTCTCTCTGTCTCACTTTCCCTCTGTCTCTCTTTTTCTCTGTCTCACTGTCTCTCTGTCTCACCGCCTCACTGTCTCTGTCTCACTGTCTCTCTGTCTCTCTCTCTCTCTCTCACCGTCTCACTGTCTCTCTGGCTCACTGTCTGTCTCTGTCTCACCGTCTCACTGTCTCACTCTCACCGTCTCTCCGGCTCACTGTCTTTGTCTCCCCGTCTGTCTCACTTTTTCTCTGTCTCACTGTCTCTCTGTCTCACCGCCTCACTGTCTCTGTCTCACTGTCTCTCTGTCTCACCATCTCATTGTCTCTCTCTCTCACCGCCTCACTGTCTCTCTGGCTCACTGTCTCTGTCTCTCTGTCTCACCATCTCACTCTCACCGTCTCTCTGGCTCACTGTCTCTGTCTCTCACTGTCTCTCTTACCGTCTCACTGTCTCTGTCTCACTGTCTCTGTCTCACTGTCTCACCGTCTGTGCCTCACTCACCCTGTCTCACCGTCTCACCGTTCGCACCACAAACTACACAGCCTTCACTGACTGGTCCTTGTAACGACACGAACTGTATTGCCTGTGAGGTAGAAACTGCATTTTCGAATACTATACAAACTGCACAACACAAAAACACAGCGTTGTTTAATTTCCATTATTGCATTACGCTCTACATGTTTCAAACATACAGTTCATTATCAAGGGCTGAATGACCTTGAGTTATTTCAGGAACAGCATATAAGTGCTATATGACAACTGACATATTAATTTCGTATCACGTAACCAGTACTGCGGTTGGGATTACGCATCTGACAGGAAACACATTTGGTCAATCCTGATAACTCAGAAATGTACACACGGCGGTGCCACGGCTGAGGCGGTCAGTCGCCGGCCTACCATTGCACTGGTTTAAGTTCGATCAGATTTATGGTTCAAAACGTGTCAATGGGTCAGATCTCTCTCCCCGTACATCTGTGTCCGCTGTCAGTATCATTTCCCCCGTGCTCCATACTCGCTCAGTCACGCCACAAACGCAGTATAACAAAAGGTTTACTAGTAATTAATAATGAGGCCTATATGCAAACGGTTCTGAACAAATGTTTTGTGGGACTTTCATAAACAGCTGCTGGAGAGTGAGGGGTAATTACTGATGTAGACACAACTGACGATAGTGTGGAGGGCGGAAATGTACGCGTCTTTATGCCGCCTGTCCACAGTTGATACACGTCAGTATGTAACAGGCGTCGTTCTGCGCACCTGGGATTGAAAAAACGAAACTGTTCATCTGTACATGAGGTAAAGAATGACTGATTTGAATCTGCGATCCATGTACTATTACAGACCAACTTACAGTCGCCTCAATTACTATCACCCTGTATAGCCCAGTGGTCACTATATGTACCACCAGTTTAACATTCAACAATTCAACGTTCTGCCCACACAGTGTATTTATGTGTTTTGTGCGGATCTGAGAACAAACAGCGATTATTTCCCTATACAACATTAACTGAATGATTTCTATAACCGAGACGGAGTGTGTTTACTGCGCGATACGGACTGAATGTTTAAATACGATTCAGGTTAATCCTGTTCTTTAAAGATAAGTATTTACAATATTTCGCCTGTAGAACAGTTAAGAGTAATGCAATAAGGTTTCTGGTGGGTAGAACTGAAGGAAAGAGAACACTTGGGAGGTTTAGGTGTATACGGAAGAATAACGTTAACATGGAGCTTAAAGACATACTAAACTGGCTCAGGACTGGGACAAGTGGAGTGCTGTTGTGAACACGGTAATGAACCGTCGGGTTCCACAAAAGGCGCTCAATTTCTTGACCAGCGTCGCAAGAAGGACGTCACAGTCTTACCAACTGACACATCGTTGTCACACCGCATAGCCAGCAGTCGACAGATCAGTTCTGCAGTATCATTCTCCTAACAACGGAAAGCACACGCACACGCCCGCACGCCAGCACACAGCGCAATATCTCCTTGACGTTAAACAATAACATTGTGCGAAATGTTATATAGGGCCGCAGGTTTTAGGAAATGCACACACAATTTTGGTGGAGATCGTGAAGGAAACTTGGAAGACCTAGGCGTAGATGGGGGATAAAATTACAATGCAACTTAAAGAAATCGGTTGGAAGAGCGTAAACTGCCTTCATCTGGCTCAGGATATGGACAAGCGGCAGGATGCTGCGAACGCGGTGTTGAAACTGCGGGATCCGTAAGATGGAGGGAGTCAATTGATTGGGTGAGGAACTAGCAGCTTCTCGCAAGAGATTCTGCTCCATGGAGGTAGTCAGCTGTCCCCCACATCCTGTTCGCCATGCTACCAAAACGCACTGATACCAACATTTCAAATTCTACACTACCGAAATATCCACATTATTCTGGACACACTGTACCTACTGCGAACAGTATCGTACTGACAATTTTTAAGGAATAGAGATTTGAATCTATTTGATAAACCATCTATATTTTATATATGCTTATTCTATGTAAAACTCTCCGAGAATGATCAGACGCAGATCGAAACATGTTGGAGTCTTGGTGAAATGTATGTGAAAGTGTATCGTAATACTTCTGCGAATGTTGTTTTTGTTCAATATACAATTTCTCATTCTTGCACGGCTGTCAGTACTACTGAAACTTTCCACACTTAAAATCGGTCATTCAGAACGACATGACACGTCGATAATGAAACGCCCGCTCTTACCGTCACGACTTCTCGCTACTCCTACAGGATGCTCTGCTGGTTCTCCCCAGTCCCTCCCTCGCGTCAGGGCACGAACATTTCCTGCCAAACCTTGTGCAATTCATCAACAACCAGTTCAGACTGGCTCATGAATCGGCGAGGATCCGAAAGAAAGCGTCTGCAGTCCGATCGACGCACATCCCGGTGATCATGAAGCCCTGAACAAGGACAGGCGGTGGCCAGGACTCGAACGGGGCACCTCAAGCCTAGAGCGCTATCTCTCGGAACACATCTGAACTGTGTCCAAGTCCGTACATGTTTGTACGAAAACACCCCCGTTATGTTCGTCACTAAATAATCTGCAATATTCAGTCTCCTTCAACACAGCTTTACGTTAATTCAGTCCGGTACCGTTGCGGCCTGTACTTGGGCCATCCTACGCATGTCAATACAAAGACATTACAAAGCAAGATACAGTAATAATGTGAGGGCCCCCCTTTGTGCATTCACTGTTTTTATAATGTTAAAACATAAGATAAAGAACATAAAAGTATGAGATATAAATAAATCTAAATAATGTATGTATAGAGAATTTAACTAGATTTTGGTCTTCGTGTATTGTACTGAGAGTTCGTATTAAAATTCGTTTTGATTTGGTGTATTTTAATTGGCGCGGCGCGGCTCATGTAGCGCATTCTGCTATAATATTCTTCCTTGAATTCTGTTTGCAAATTATCAGCCAGGATTTACATCAAGGTGGTGGTGGTGGTGGTGGAGCGACGTTTATCTGCGGACAGTTGGGGTGTGCAGACGGACTGTCGTACGAAATCCTACTGCAACAGACGAGGACCAAAATTTATAAAAGTCTTTATACTAACTTTTTAAAAATTATTTAAGTATTACATTTTCATGTTTTATATCTTATGTTTTAACATCACAAAAATAGTGACTTACAAAAGGGGGCCGACCCCTCATGCTCTTATTGTACCTCCCTTTGTAAGGTCCTTGTATTGACGTGCCTAGGATGGCCAGAGCACAGGCCGAAACATGTAGCACACATGTAAATGCAACAAACCGAATTACAATTAACTTGCGTTGTGTGAGACTGAATAAGTAGAGTTCATTCCTTACATATTTATTGTGTAATATCTGTCTTAAGTGTATCCTCCTATCTCACTTGTAGTCTCTTCCCTTCAGATTTTAACACTGAAATTTTATAGGCATTTCATATCTCACCTTGCATTCTACAATCCTTGACCATCTCAACCTCCTCGATTTGATAATTATAATAATAAAATGTCATTTTTTATCTGGAAACTATCTGCTGTAATTCCCTTTCAGCTCGTTGATTGGATTAACGTCCCCGACTCAGTCGACAGCCAACAAGCACGACTGAGTAGCGACGGGAAGTGACAAACGATGCTTGTTCGATATAATAAGGCTCCTGTATTAAGCGGAGGATACAAATCATTAGGCTCCTCATTATGTAACTTTCTCAACCCTCGTCACTTCCTCCCCCTGTCAGCACCCTGTTCTCCGACACCCTCAGCCTGTGTTCCTCCCTTACCTTCAGACTTCCTCCTGCAGTTTGCTCGCTCGCACATACAGCAGCCTGCCACCTGTATCGCTGCAACAACATCGTGTCTAATTGTCTGCCAGCGTAATTTCATTATTACTTACAACGTCTGTTATAAGAACAGGAAGAACGTAAAGTGCAACAGACACACTGCCTGCAAATTGTATGAATACATTAATTTATAACAAATTAATTTAATCCATTCACAAGCGAAGGAAAATAAAAGGAAACATTTAATGTACAAAAAGGAGTTCGAACTGACAAAAGCGTACAGAATGTTGAACATCAGCAAATACGAAATTACAGTTAGCCTTATGATTACATTACCTCACTGAATACGCTACGTTACAATAACAACTGGCTTGCGTTCAGTTCGAAATTTAGTGGGGCATTCAAGCGGCCAGTGCTGTGTGCTGTGTGCTGTGATGCCAGACATCCTGACACTAACAAAATAAGCCGCTTAATTGCAACTAATTGCGAAAGTTATTTTATAGTTAACTGCACGTAATGCGTACAGCGCCAAAATGTAACACGAATTTTAGATACGCAAAATTAACCAAGTTATATATAAAGACCCAGTCCGTACCGCGCAGTCAACACACTGCGTCTCGGTTATACAAACCAGTCAGTTAATGTTGTATAGGGAAATAATCGCTGTTTGTTCTGAGGTCCACACAAAACACCTAAATACACTGTGTGGGCAGATTGTAGTTTTTGTGAATGTTTAACCTCGTGGTACATATAGTAACCACTGCTGTAGAAGGCCAAGGTTCTACACCTGTAACTCCCAAATACCTCGCCTGCGGTAATCAGATCGCGAAACGAAACCAAGAGTAACTGCAACGTTCAAGGCACATGCTCCATCCTGACGCCACGTGTCCACTCAAACGGGGCGTCGTTTCGTGTGTCGGTACGGAGAGTGAGATTATCTGACGGGACTGCATTACAATGCCAGAGACGTGTACAGTTTATGTTAGCTGATCTGTGTCGCATTTAGTGAGACATGAACGACAGTTTCGAAATTTTGGCGGGCATTTTCAAGTATCCAGCCACATGCAAGGACAAAATGGTAGTGAGAGCGCAGTACTGTACAGCAACAGGAAAATGTACCTAAGGAGACAATGCAAAGAAGAAACGTATGTCCAGGATACTTCTACATAACAACCACAATAACAGAAGTAGTATATACCAATTGCAAACATTTCAAGTGGAATCAACATAAAAATATGTCAGCACATTCCAGCACTTATGCCTGCCACTGGAATCTTCATACCAACATCAAACAGCACAAAGAATCTCCATACAACATCGAAGTCCCAGAAAATGTCCCTATCAACATCGAACACTCTAAATAATCTGCACGTCCAAAAGAAACTTCGCAAAGATTTCGCACGGAAATCGCCAACACATACCGCAACATTTAAATTATCATGGAAAATCAGACCTTCCAAATAACAAAAGATTTCAGCTTCAAAAGTTGTTCCACAGCCTTCAAGTGTTTAAATGACATCATACTGCTTTGCATGGAACTGTCTGAACAGTGTTAGTGTTCTGGTCTGCAGACCGCGTGGTGTCTCCCAGTGTTCGTCAGGAAACACTCTAAGTTATGGAGAAAATAATAATAATAAATTATTATTATTATTATTATTATTAACACTACTACTATTAAACACCGCGCGCCCATTTATGCTCTTAACGATGCGAAACTTGATGACTGGGTTCAGAATGTCGACGTGTCTGGTGGTGACGCGGCCACCCCCAGTGGAACAATCTCAGTACTGCAGTTCATTAAGACCGCTTGAAAACTGCCTTACCACACACACAGCAATAGAGCACTTTACCCCTGCAAGCGGTAACTGTTTCAGGAAATGAGGAGGGCACGATGTCACTGTGAGAAAGAAACTTGATCGAGCGGGGAAACAGAACAGGTATAACTGAGAAAAATGGAGTGAAAACAGACACAAAAATTAAGACGGGAGAAGTGTAATTTGAAATTTCGCTAAATGCTGTTGCATGTTGTTTGCAGGGGGCGCGTCCCAGCGGAGCCGCCGACATCGATCGAGTCTACGGCCGACAGAACGCCAGAACGCCCCAACTGGAGACAGCAGCTCTCGACTTGCAACAACCACGTTTCTGTATTAATTTGCTGACGGCTGGCTGACATTTCGCCGGCTACACGTAGTTATATGCCAAAACACGTGCTCGCCCGCTGTACGTCAGAGCGCCTCTCAACGGTACACGCTGACGACGGACCGAAACGCCAGGAGCAGAACAGCCATGGCCGCTTTTCGTAACAGCAGTCTGCAACGTGTAAAGTACAGCGGTAACTATACGTACCACCTGCATTCAGCCCACACAGCGTGTGCACGTGTTCAGAACAAGCGTTAACTGACTGCTTTGCATTAAGGAGACGCAGTGTGCATTTTCAAGACACTCAGGCTTCAGCAGGTGACCTGCAGCGCACACACTTTTGGAACCGTGTGTCCACAAGCTGAGGTGCGTCTTGACCACTTGACCGCACAATTTGGTGCGTCGTCTGTTCCACACACAACTCACATGTCTGTGCATCACAGCACAACTGTCGGTCCCTCAGTCACGGTCCGACTGAAAACACCGACAGCAGCTTGTTTCTGTTGTTACAGCGTCCAGAACAGCCAAGTGTTCAAGCGGCCGGAGAGTGAAGCTGACCACACAGCTCCAGAACACAGTAACACCATCGACACACCGGACATGTCCCGTGTGCCACGTAGTTACAAGTTCAACAACCGGCGTCTGATTCCCGACACAATCAGAAATCCACGTGTTCGCTAAAGTGAGTGCGCATTGCCAAATACAGCTGGAAACAAAACGCATCGCACCTGCTGTCGAGGTTACTAATTCGCAGAGACCAAACATTGCGTTTCCATGGCGTGGCGGTTAATGACCAGCTGTCATCACACAACTGGATGATTCACTAACTGTAACGTCAAATAAAATTCACTTTGTGCCTCTAAGAAAACAGTCTGCTTCGATTATAAAGACAAACCATTTCAAGTTCCGTGGGGAAATAATGGTTACTGAGAGAGAGAGAGAGAGAGAGAGAGAGAGAGAGAGAGAGAGAGAGACGAACACTGTGTAAGGAACATGCAGGGTCATTTGATGCTGAACCTTGTGGTACATATAGTTACCATTGGGCTTTAAAAGGTTAAACATGAGGTAGTGAACGCGCCATTTCAGACAGAGCTGTAGCAATATACAACACTTGCAAGTTCGCTTGATTGTTGGGAATTCCAATCACTGGCAATTAGTGATAAATGAAAACATATAAGAAGCAAAAATTATCTCCGTCTATGCCATGAAGAACAGCTCCACTAATTCTTAACTTCTGGACAAGATGGAGGCGAATGGTCAACCCCATGCGCCGGCCGCTCTATCCCGTGACAGAACTACATTACCCACCGAAGAGAAGGCTGGGTGGGCCTCCGATCGGCCTGGATGCTTCGAAGAAAAGAAATTCTCTTGCCCCAGCTGCGATGCGTCCAGCCCACAGCCTAGTCACTAGACTGACTGAGCTATGTAGGCGCCAGCGTACGGCAAGTGCCTGCAGCTTGCTGTGCTCTGGGGTGTTGCGGGAACCAGACGAGATCGTTCTGCTGACAACGGTGAGACACTAACCAATTAACTAACTATATGGAGGAAATTGCAACTTGAGGAGCTAATAGTTGCTCAGCCAGTCAACAAATTGGCCCCATTTTATGTAACCAGAAAGTTCATTACCGGGTTCACAACAGTCTGCCAGTGGCACCTATCCCCAGCCAGATTAATCCCAGTCATTATTTATTAACACCATTCCATCTATGCGTAGGTATTCCAAGTCGTTTCTTTCCTTGACGTCTCTCCACCTAAACCCCTCGTGTATTTGTTTGCCTCCCCCCCCCCCCCCCCCCCCCCCCCCCCCCTCTTCCCCCCCCTCTTTTGTTCCCCCAACAACTCAAAACCTAAAAAAGAGACCCCCAGTTTTGGGAATTTTTTTTC
>Ga0123357_10009179_pt1 | contig 12461 bp, 9 predicted proteins | sample TergutEmb28metaG_FD_89873 | JGI IMG/M metagenome (GOLD analysis project Ga0123357, IMG submission 89873) | Embiratermes neotenicus P4 segment gut microbial communities from Petit-Saut dam, French Guiana - Emb289 P4 | ecosystem: Host-associated > Arthropoda: Insects > Digestive system > Gut ... | reverse complement strand
TCCGACGATGATTCCGCTGTCCGCTCTTCATTAACGCTGGTTCTCAACAGAGCCGGATACGAAACGGCAACTTCTTCCAGTCCAAGGGAAACTGTTGATTTTGTCCGGCAACAGGCTCCCGATTTGATACTTATGGATATGAATTATACTATGGGTACAACCGGAGAAGAAGGACTTACCCTATTGCGTCAAGTCAAACTGTTTTGCCCTGCTGTACCGGTGATTCTGATTACTGCATGGGGATCGATCAATTTGGCGGTAAGAGGCATACAGGCGGGAGCATTCGACTTTATTACTAAACCTTGGGATAATCGCGCTTTGCTAAAAAGTATCGAAACTGCCATACGCCTGAACAAAGCGGAAGATAATGGCGTGGAACAATTCCGATACGATAAAATTATAGGAAAATCGCCGTTGCTTACTCCTATCTTTCATACGATTACGCGGATTGCTTCGACCAATGCCCCTGTATTGATCACAGGTGAAAGCGGTACGGGCAAGGAATTGATTGCAGAAGCGATTCATGCTCACAGCAACCGGAGAAAACAGCCTTTCGTTAAAGTAAACTTGGGTGGCATTTCACAATCGTTGTTTGAAAGCGAGATGTTCGGGCATAAAAAGGGCGCTTTCACCGATGCCCACTACGACCGCACCGGACGATTCGACATGGCGGATAAAGGAACAATTTTTCTCGATGAAATCGGAGAATTGGATGTCAACTGTCAGGTGAAACTTTTGCGCGTGCTTCAGGATCAGACATTTGAAGTGTTGGGCGACAGCAAGCCGCGCCGCGTAGATGTCCGTATTATCAGCGCTACCAACCGGAGCTTGCAGGAAATGGTTGCAAACGGCGCTTTCCGCGAAGACTTGTTTTATCGCATCAATTTGATTACAATCCGTGTGCCGCCGCTACGGGAGAGAACAGAAGATATTCCTTTGCTGGTAAATCATTTTGCCCAGCTTCAAGTTCAACAAAACAATATGAAGCCGGTGGAAATACCTCCCGATGCAATCAAATTTTTGAAAACCTTGCCTTTCCCCGGTAATATCAGGGAATTAAAAAACTTGGTGGACAGGACAATATTGGTTTCAGGAAAATCTGCGCTGGCATCTGCCGACTTTGAACGGCAATACGAACAAAGTCCCGGAAAGATGACTCCCATGAAGCCGGAATCATTACTGCCTTTAGAAGAAATGGAAAAAAATATGATTCGCAAAGCGTTGGAAATGTATGGCGATAATTATTCGAAAGTGGCGGCAGCGCTGGGATTGACACGGCAAGCGCTGTATAGGAGACTGGAAAAGTATGGGATTACCCCCCAACCCCCTAAAGGGGGAGCAGGGTAGTGATTTTAAAAGTCCCCTTTAGGGGATTTAGGGGTATATGAAACAAAAAGCATTATTCTGGCTGTTATTTGTGTTGGTATTCGGCTTGCTGATTACCTTAGGTTTCCTGTATGTCAAATCCAACCTCAAAATGTTCCTGTTCATTGAAGGAATCACCCTGTTAGCCATTATACTTTTTATCTTGTTTTATAACCTGTTATTAAAACCGTTCCGGACGATAATCAATGGAATGGATTTGCTGAAGCAACAGGATTTTTCGTCCCGCCTCCGTCCTGTAGGACATAAAGAAACAAACCGGTTGATTGAAATATTCAACAGAATGATGGATCAGCTCAAGGAAGAACGGTTGCGTGTCAGGGAACAGAACCGCTTTTTGGATTTGCTAATTCAGGCATCGCCTTTAGGGTTGATAATCATGGACTTTGACGACAGGATAAGCCAGATTAATCCGGCTGGGCTGCGGTTATTGAATCTGGATTCGGAAGACACGGTTCATGGTAAACGATTGGATGAGTCTGCCATTGAAATCGGAAAATCATTGGCAGCTCTGAAAGCCGACGAAGATATCGTCCTGCGGATTTCCGGCATAACGATTTACCGTTGCATCCGCTCGTATTTTATCGATCGTGGATTTCCCCGCCCTTTTATCCTGATTGAAGAACTGACGCATGAAGCGCTGAAAATTGAGAAAAAATCCTACGAAAATATTATCCGGATGATGGCTCACGAAGTCAACAATTCGGTAGCTGCTGTCGGCTCTACGCTTACGATTATTTCCGACACGCTGAAACTGCATGAGAACAATGAATTATCTGATGTTTTACCGGCAGTGGAAGCTTCTTACGACCGATGTATCCACCTGAGCCGGTTTATCACCAATTTTGCGAATGTTGTCAAAATTCCACCTCCGGTTTTATTGAAAACCGATTTAAACCAATTGGCGTATTCTGTTGAAACATTGTGTAGTACGGAATGTAATCGTCGTAACATTCGATTAACCTTACTTCTATCGGAAACTCCCGTCATTTTGAAAATCGACGGCATACAAATAGAACAAGCGTTAATCAATTTAGTAAAGAATGCTTACGAATCTATTCAGACCGACGGAGAGGTTAGCATCACTACTCAGCTTTCTACTCCTCAGCTCATTGTTGAAGATACCGGCGCCGGAATCAGCGAAGTAATAAAAGAAAAACTTTTTACTCCGTTCTTTACGACCAAGCCGCAAGGACAAGGCATCGGGCTGATGTTCGTCCGTGAAGTTCTGCTGAATCACGGGTGCAAATTTTCGTTCAATACTTCGGTAGAAGGAATTACAAGGTTTTGCATATCTTTTAGCGAATAATGATTTACATATTGTTCAAGTATCTTTCTTCCGTAATTTGTTTCAACGTTTTGCCGCGCGTCTTAGGCGTCCAAATGATTCCGATCGCCAACGCTACGACCAGCAAGCCAACCATAATCTTGCCCGCAGTATAAAAACCTGCCGACGCATATACTCCTGTGAAAACAAACGACCAAATGGCAGCGCCGCCGCGTACAATAAAGAACATCACACCCTGAGCTGCAGCACGATAACGGGCATGAAAAAGTTCCGAAGCCCAAAGGGCATAAAACGCCTGAACTCCGAACCCTGCATGAACGCCCCAAAGAACAACAAATGCCCAAAGCGCCGCAGTATTTTTAATTCCAACAAAAGTAAGAACCACCCAAGCTGCAACGCCAAGCAACGTACCGAAGGCATATAAAAAACGCTGGTTGACTTTATCTGCTAAGAGCGCAAAACCAACAAAAGAAAACAGCGCCGTCAAACCCCACATAACCATTTGCAGAAAATTAGCGGTTTCGTTACTCAATCCGCCTGCTGTTTCGTAAACATGCGGCATAAAAAATCCCATAGCGCCTGCAACGAAATTCCATGTCAGGTAAATACCAACTAAAAATGCGATAGCTTTTACATTTATAATGTTGGTAAACAATTCTTTATATGAATATTCCGCCTTATTAACAGCTTTCTGCGTTTTCAATTCAACCCACTCTGTCGATTCGCTAAGCCGTCGCTGTAAAAGCCATGCTATAAATGCGACAACAAATAAAGTAAAAAATATCAATCTGTTGCCGAACAAATTAAGACTTGCCTCATTACTTGTTTGAAGTATAAAAGCGCCTAAACGATGAACTTCATTTCCCAAAGGACCCGTTGGCGAAAAGAGCCAGCCGAACAGAAAAATAATTGCAGGACCAACAGACCAAGCCAATTGAGAAATACCAATATTCCTTCCGCGATTGTTTGCTTCCGAAGTTTCGGAAATGTATGTCCATGAAGCAGGAACCCCTACTCCAACGGAAATTCCGGTAATCAGGAATCCGGTAAGCAACATCGAAAAACCGAATGAAAATAGGATGATTCCTACTCCCAGCATATAAATCAACATATTGTAGGAGTAAATTGTTTTCCTACCGTATTTGTCGGCAAGCCGTCCTCCGATGATTGCGCCTAAAGCAGCTCCGAAACAGTTAGCGCTCAAAGCGTTGAGCCATCCGAGATTGGTTTCGGTCAATCCTAAATAATTTTGCCAAAGCGTCAAACCGCTTGCGCCTGCAACAATAGAACCTGCATCAAGATAATTGGTCAGCGATACGGTAATTGTGCTTTTCAGGCTTCCTTTTTTATTTTGTTCCATAGATATTATCGCTTACTTGTTACTTCTTTTTCATATTTCTGAATATCAGCAATATAATCTTTACCAACCGGAATGTTGTTTTTCAAACAAAAATAATCCCAAACGGCATTCCAAGGCAAGCCTTTAGCTTCTTCGAGCAAAGCAAGGCGTTCAAAATACTGACCATTGGCTTCATATTCGCGTAATTGGATAATCGGTTCCAACAACGCTTGCAGGAATGCTTTTTGCGTAGCACGTATGCCGATTGCATAAGCGCCAATCCGATTGATGGACGCATCAAAATAGTCCAAGCCAATATGCACTCTCTCCAAAGCATCTGCGCGAACAATTTCTTTTGCCAAATCATTTAAATCGTCGTTTAAAATTGTTACGTGGTCGGAATCCCAACGAATCGGGCGGCTCACATGTAGCATGATTTCCGGCGTAAACAATAATAAGGAAGAAATTTTGTCGGCAACGCTTTCCGATAAATGGAAATGTCCCGTGTCGAGAGTAACGATTTTTTGTTTCTTTGCTCCATAACCCAAATAAAAATCATAAGAGCCTACGGTATAGCTTTCAAGAGCGATACCGAACAGTTTCGCTTCGATACAGTCTTTCATGTTCTTATATTCATTAGCGAATATTTCGTCTAATGATTGCTCCAATATTTGACGATATTTCAGCCGGTTAACTGTAAAATCCTTCGATCCGTCGTGAATCCAGAGATTCATAATACAGGGGTCATTTTGAAATTTCCCCATTTCTTCGGAGATAGTGCGGCAGCGTTTGGTGTGTTCAATCCAGAAATCGCGAATAGACTTATCCGGATTGGCTAATGTCAAATCGCCGCTTTTCGGATGACCGAATGAAGTTGAATTGAAATCCAATTTCAGCCCTTTTTCTTTCGCCCATTGCATCCACGAGCGAAAGTGCGCCGGTTCGATAGCGTCGCGATCAACAACTTTCCCCTGAAAATCGCCGTAAATGGCATGTAAACTCAAACGATGATTACCAGCTATCAACGTTAATACTTTTTCTATGTCTTGACGTATTTCCCCCATATTCCGCGCTTTACCCGGATAATTACCGGTAGCCTGTATTCCGCCGCCACCCAGATTACCTAAGCTTTCGAAGCCTGTTACATCGTCGGTTTGCCAGCAATGAATAGATATGGAAATTTTTTGAAGGGCTTCCAATGCCTGTTCTGCATTTACGCCCAGCGCTGAATAGCGTTCTTTTGCTATTTCATACGATTTTAGAACCTGTTCCGATATTGTTTTCATACTTTTTTTTGCAAATTTTTTACAATATTTATTTTTTAATGCTTCTTCGCGAATATTTGAATATTTCATAACTTTTAAGTTACGATAATAAAGGATTGTTTCAACATTATCTTATTCCAAATTCCTGATGCAATTCCGGAATAGTAACGTCCAAAAATCCTTTTTTCATCAGACGTCTTTTAAATTCAACTTGTACATCCGGCTCGCCATGAACAACGAAAACACGTTTCACTTCCTGAGCATCCTGACAGGAAAGAAATTGGCACAAATCGTTATAATCGGCATGGGCGCTCATCGAATCCAAAGTAACAATATCTGCTTTCACACTGTATGGACTTCCAAAAATACCTACTGTTTCAGGATGTCCTTTTAAGCGGGCGCCTAAAGAATTAGGTTCGCAATAACCGATAATCATGATGGTATTCCGCCAATTTTCTATACTGTTCGCAATATGGTGTTTTACCCGCCCTGCTTCCGCCATTCCTGAAGCGGAAATGATGACCGAAGGCTGAAAGTTCGCATTAAGCGCTTGTGAATCCCGTTTATCCGAGATATAATGCAATCCTGTGAAAGAAAAAGGATCATCTCCTTTGCGGAATAGTTTCTGTACAGACCGGTTAAAACATTCCGGATGTTTTTTGACAACTTCCGTAACTTTGATCGACATCGGACTATCGACATAATAATTAATCCGCGGCAAACGTCCTTCCAACTCCAAGTCATTCAAGGCATACAATAATTCTTGAGTACGTCCTACACTGAAAGCGGGAATAATCAATTTTCCCTTTTTTTGTAAACAAGTATGTTCAATGTTTTTCAGCAAATCTTCCCCATACGTATCGATACGATCGTGCAAAGTATTACCGTAAGTTGATTCGATCAGAATATAGTCGGCTTGAGGAAAAGTTTGAGGCGAATGTAAAATCGGGTCGCCATACCTGCCGACATCACCGCTGAAAGCAAGTGTTGTTGTATTTCCATTTTCCTTCAAAGTCAAGAAAATCGAAGCGCTGCCAACAATGTGCCCGGCATCGTAAAGCATTAAACTAATATTTTCATCAATTCGGACTGCCTGATAATAATGCACCGGTTTCAAATACTGATATACATTCCGAACATCTTCTTCCGTATAGAGCGGCTCAAGTAATTTCCGCCCTTCCTCCTTGCGTTTCTTATTCAGGAAATAGATATCTTGTTGCTGGATACATGCCGAATCCATCAAAAGAATCTGAATAATATCGATAGTAGCCGGCGTAGCGTAAATGGTTCCGTGAAAACCATCTTTCACTAATTTAGGCAACAAACCGGAATGATCCACATGCGCATGCGACAAAAATACATAATCAACTTTCGCCGGATCAAAGCCCCAATTCCGGTTTAATTGTTCGGTTTCCTGTCCCATACCTTGGAACATACCACAATCCAATAAAAATTTTTTCCCGCTGTTTAAAGTAACTAAATGTTTGCTGCCTGTAACAGTACGCGCAGCTCCGTGAAAAGCAATCTTCATATTGTTCTAAATAAATACTAATGAAATTATCACAAAATTACAACTATTTTCTTATTCTCAAAAACTTTTTCTATTCTTTAATATCACATAAATAACCATAGGGGCTCCAATCAGAGGAGTAATAGCATTTAACGGTAATATACCTTTACCAAACGGAACAGTTGTTAATAAATTGCATAATAAAGCAACCAAACCTCCTGTTAAAAGTGTTGCCGGAAGAAGCCACTTTTGATTGGAAGTCCTGATAAGCATTCGGGCAATATGCGGAACAATCAAACCAATGAATGTCACCGGTCCGCAAAAAGCCGTTACTAAAGCTGTTAAAAGACCTGTTGTCAGCATAATAGCCATTCTGATCCGTCCAACCCGGATACCGAGATTCGTTGCATAATTTTCTCCTAACAATAACGCATTCAATGGCTTAATTAATAAGACAGCAAGTAATAATCCAAAAAGGATACCGAATGAAAAGAAAGGGATCTGTGTCATAGATACTCCTGAAAAACTGCCCATTCCCCACATCACATAAGCGTGTATGCTATCAGCCGATGCATACGAATTAAGAATGGATATTCCGGAAGAAGCCAAATAGGAAATCATAATCCCAATTATTAAAACCAATATATTGCTTTTTACTTTAGAAGAAAAATAAAGCATGAGAAGCAAAACTAAAGAAGCGCCCAAGAAAGCTGAAAAAACAACGGAAAGATGATGCGACCGTTCTCCTCCGATTGCTATGATTCCTCCAGAATAAAGCATAACCAAGGCAACGCCAAAATTAGCGCCGTCGCTGATGCCCAATATGGATGGACCGGCTAAAGGATTCCGGAAAAGGGTTTGAAGCATTAATCCGCAAACAGCTAATGCAGACCCGGCTAATAAAGCCGTAATTGTTTGCGGAAGACGTGATTGTAAGACAATACTTGTCCATACGTTCTTTTCAACTTCTTTTCCCAATAAACTATTCATCACTGCCGGCGCCGGAATAGATACCGTTCCATAGAAAAGATTAGCAAAGAAAAAGAAAAGGACAAATATTGCAATTCCAAGACAAATAATGCTCTTTTTGTTCATGATGTTTACTTTTAATATTCGGACAAATTTATAAAAATTTTTATAAATCATGAACAATTCAGTTGTTTTCCAAACTTACTGCTGAACAAATTTGTGAAATTCTAAAACGACACAATTTATGATTTTTGGAGAAGTTATCTCAATCGGTCAAGCGAACGAACCAATTTTTCGTCTTTCCTTATTCCCCGAATTGCTAAATAAATTAAAACACCGGCAATAAAAGGAAAAATAAAAGTAAACCGCACATGTCGAAGAAATTCTGTAAACGGCAAATATTGCCGGTCGAAAAGAAAATAAAGCGCATACATCAAAACCAATAGCATTAGCATTACATAGCCTATTTTTATTTGTAAGTTGCGTTTCTTGTAAAGAAAAATGACAATTGCAGCCAATACGGCAATTATTCCGGCATCTAACCCTATCATCCACGAAAAAGAAAATGGAATAAACAAGAGTATTACCATTAAGCAAAATACAAATAGTAAATAAACGGTTTGGATGCGCTGAATCATAATTCTTCCAACTTTTCTTTTTCTTTTATCGGATTACGATAGTAAATTTCGTGATCTAAAAATTCCTGAGAAGCAATTAATGTCGGTTTGGGTAAACGTTCAAAATAGCGGGAAATTTCTATTTGTTCCCGATTTTCAAAAACTTCTTCCAGACTATCGGCGCTTGAAGAAAATTCCTGTAATTTTTTACCTAAATCCTGTTTGATTTCAACGGCTATTTCATTTGCACGTTTACCGATAATACGCACGGTTTCATAAACGTTTCCCGTTGTTTCGCCAAGTTTTATCATATCTCGAGTAACCGTGTTATCCGGAGCCAAAGTTTTTTTATAATCCATATTTATATTTATTCTTTTTTCAATTTTTTATCAATGTTTTCGTATAATCTTTTGAGTTCTTTGATATATTTTCCATCCGGAAATTCGTTGGCATACGAAAAATACTCATCAACGACATCACGATATCGAAAGTCTTTCTTTTCATCCACACTTTGGATTGCCATCTCGTATTTCGACTTAAATATATAATACATAAACTCTTCTCTATATTTGGAATAAGGATAGGTACGAATAGCATTTTGAGCGGTAATTACACAAGATAGATAATTACCACCCGGAAATGAAATTATTGTATAATTACCTAAATTATAATACAATCGAACAGCCAACAATTCTTTCAGAGCTAATTTTTCTTGCAATTCAAACAGAGCGGTTTGTGCTTCATCTTTTCGTTCGCTTTGAGGATACAATTCGACAAAATCCTGGAATTGTTGCATGGATTTATATGTATCCGACTGATCTAAACGAGGATCCGGCGAATCAAGGTACAAACCGTATGCCGAATAAAAGCGAGCCAATTCGGCATAATCGCCTTTAGGATAAGTAGTGTAATACGTTTTAAAATATTCGGATGCTGTTGAGTAATCTTTCATTTTGTAATAGCTTTGCGCTAACAAGTACAATGCTTCTTCACCTCGTGAGGTAGTACGGGTCATCTGTACAACATCTTCCAACAAAGTAGCCGTTCGGCTGTATTTTCCTTCATCGAAATATTTCTTGGCATAGTCGAATTTAACATTTATATCCGTAGATTTCAATATTTTATTATACTCTCCACATGCGTTAAATAATAAGATTATAAAGGAAAAGATTATAACTTTTGAATCTAATCGTTTCATGCAAAACTAAATTTGGATACAAAAGTAATGAATCCCTTTGAATTAATAAAAGTTTTTAAGTATTTTTATGGTTTCATGGAAAAATAACTCTTTCTCAACCCCTCCCTCCCAGGAGAGGGGAGAGAAACAGTTATTTTTACACTCTTTTTGGAAAAAGTGATTATGGCAACGGCGGTTTAATCGCCGAAGACATAAAATATTTTTCACTGACTTTGTTACCCGGCACCCAAAAAATCGGATTGCCCCAATGGTCGTCAGCCATTACTTTGGAATATTCATCGAAATTGGTCGCTCTTTCGGAAGTCGGCAACATGAACCGTTCCAGCATCATCGTTTCATTCACTAACGCTTTGCCTTCTCCGATACAGGTTATCGGTTCCAGCTTCGGATGTCTGGTACGGCGCAATTCGGCAAATAATTCATAAGCGCCGAGAAAATTTAAGTGAATGTATTTTTGCTGCATCAGAATTTCCATTTTTCCTTCTTCCCCTGCAGCCTTCTCAAATTCGCTTTTTACAGTATTTGCATAATTATTGATAATATTTTCCGACGGTTTGGGCGGAGTAAGAATGGCTTTTGCCACATTCGACATTTCTCCGGCATAGTTCGGAGCTTTGTTCATCATATACCAGAAATCGATCGAATGTTTCACAGCGTCGTTGATATGCTCTCCCGCAGTTTTCCCCGTAGGAGCCAGTCCTTTCAAGGCGGTTTCGGCAAGGAACAGGTCAATTTCGGCTTGCGAAACAATATAAAGCGGCATTTCGCTCAACACGTATGTTATCGGATTATAATATGTCCAAGGACAGGAAGTTACCATTTCATTCATAGAGAAATCCGGGTACATGACATAATAAGCCGGAGCAGCTTGCGGCGTGACATTCCATTTTCTGCCTCCATTGCTTGGAAGAACAAGCCGCAGGTATTTATTCCGTTCAAAATCCATTGAAACTCCGAAATATTCCACCCTGTCGGTTGTTCCGTCCGGAGAAAATCCCATAGCAATCACCGGCAAACGCGGGTCGTCGGTTTCAATTTCGTAACTGTCGTCGCCACGGTTCATCCGCGTCATAATCACATCAGGAATAGACAGATTATAATATTGTTCCCACATACCGCGCTGTATGATTCCGCCGTTCCCCGATGTTCCGACACGGCATTGATTCATGTCGGGACAGGTGAAAGTGAAATCTTCCTGCGGAAGGTTTTTAATCGCTTCCATAAGATAGGATTTGGCAAAATCCGCATCAACGCCGGATACCCTAACGCAAGCCCGCAGAGATTCGGCATTAATAAATTTTACCCATTTACTTATATCGCCATTGAAAAATAAATCCTGAGTTTCAAAAATTTTCTTGCCTAAATCCGACATTTTGGAATAAATACCCGGCAATTCCGCTGCAATATCCCTGTATTCTTCAATAACCGACCTGTAAATTTCTTTCGGATCGTCGTAAGGAACATAGAAAACATTATCAATTCCCTTAAAAGCGTCGAAATAAGGAATACTGTTAAACAAATCAACGGTTTGCAGGGCGACAATATTTTTCAATACCGTAGCCAAACGCAGATATATCAAAGCTTCGTCGTAATCGCTTCCCTCCGTTTTAGCTATTTCGTAACGAATCAAAGCATAATTCGTCAGATTGGTATAAAACCAGGTGAAGCGTCCCGAAATATTTCCGTTGCCATTGGAAACAAATCTGTCTAAATCGCCGTAATTATAGTTCGACCAACGATTTATATACGCTTCCGAATAGGGCCACATTGCTTTGACTTGGATAATATCCAAAAAAGTTCCAAAACTACCTATAACCCAGTAGTTTTCGCCATAATCTTTTTCCCAGAAACGGGTTTTTTGCATGTGTGTGAATAATCCCGATACGACCTCTTCCGGTTTTGGCGTATATTTATTCGGATTTTCCCATAGTTCGTCCAATTCGCTTGTACAGGAATTTATCGTCATTAAAAACGGAATAATCAACAAAAAACAAAATATCTTTTTCATATTGTCAATAATTTTAATTGTTAAAAACTAAGGTTTACTTTAAATCCGAATGAACGTGAAGAAGGATAACTGCTGTTCTCTGTCCAGCTATCATTTCCGTTTCCGGAGCCTAACATGGATTCGGCGTCAATGTTTTTGACAGTCTTGTAGAGATAAAACAAATTCCTTGCCGTCAGCGCTACCGTTAATTTCTGAACGCGAAGCTTTTCCGAAAATTGTTTCGGGAAAGTATAAGCAATCGCGGCTTCCCTGAATTTGATATAACTGTTTTCCTTAATCATATCGGGCTGCCATCCGGTGCCCATATCATGAATATACGATTGATAATATCGCTGTGCCGAAATAACTTTCGTATTTTCTTCCCCGTCTTCCGTCACGCCGGGAAGAATAAGTCCGTCGTGGCGTTCGCGGGTAGTTCCGTCAGCTAAGGTTTCAGTCCATGTAAGTCCTCCATGAGCCGTATCGCGGAATGGAAGCGTTTCCTTGGTCAAACCGTTTCCCGTCAGGTAGAAATTGCTGTATGACAGAATTTTTCCACCGAATTTGTAATCCAGTCCTCCCATCAGGTTCACCATTCCCCATCTTCCCTTGAAATAGAAATTAGAGATCAGCCCTCCGTAAATATCCGTATTTGTACTTCCTAAGCAGATTTCATCTTCAATCCTGTTAGAAAGTTGATAAAATCCGTCTGAATTAACAATCCGGACTCCGTTTTCATCTTTTAAATAATCCTGAATCCACAAGGTATTCATCCGTTCGCCTTCTTCTTTTCTGCGAATAAGATTTCCGGAACTTTCATTTTTTTGAGTAATTCCCGGATACAGGCTAATGATTTTATCCCATTGTTTGGCTGCGGTATATGACAATTCCCACTGAAAATGATT
>Ga0123357_10009178_pt1 | contig 12462 bp, 12 predicted proteins | sample TergutEmb28metaG_FD_89873 | JGI IMG/M metagenome (GOLD analysis project Ga0123357, IMG submission 89873) | Embiratermes neotenicus P4 segment gut microbial communities from Petit-Saut dam, French Guiana - Emb289 P4 | ecosystem: Host-associated > Arthropoda: Insects > Digestive system > Gut ... | reverse complement strand
TTTGTGAGAGGTTGTGTTTGTTTTTGGATAAGGGAAGGAGGGGAAAGGGGTGGGGGGGGTGTGGGAGGGGGGGGGGGGGGGGGGGGAGCAACCTCGTTGTTTTAAGGTCCTGATCACAACATTCACTTAAAGTAAAAGTAAAAAGGTGAAGTTGTCCTTGTGCATTCCCTGAAGGCATTCAGATGTAATGGAGGTATACCTCTGTTTTCTGTTAACCTTGGCACGAGAGGAATGTGGGAGGTCAAACTTATGCCCTGGCTACGTTATCCCAAAGACAAGACCTCTCACTTCCCTTTGAATAGGGCCCCAGAGCTGGTCTGGACATTTTGAAAGAGAGAAAATTACTGGCCTTTGCCAGGTATTGGGTGTCCAACTTACAGCTTAGTTCCTGTAGTGGCTCCTGTTTGGAGAGACTGAGCAAACATGTTAGAAATATCGGGGAAATTATCCTTTGCTATGATAATGTGTGCCAGAATAACGCCACTAGAATTACATCACCCTGCCGATCTGCATTTTGCTAAATGTGCTCTGCTGTTACCGCCGGAATAGTTATATATGTTACAAACAATTTATGGACCAGTGATGTTTTATCAGGTCTGAGGTTCTCATGGTGACAGGTATTACAGTTACATTATTGTGGGATCTGATGCCATATCGTGTGATAGAAAGGTGTCTGAAGGTATATTGCTGTGTCATTGGGTTTATAGTTATCATTGTTTCAAATGATTGTAATGCCTTCCATACATCAGGAACTGAATATCTAACAACACAGCATCACGTCCCAGGAAGCTTCAATCTTCAGTGGTCTTGCACATAGGTACCTCTGCACCAAACTGCACAGTGCCAAATCCCAGGAGAATGTAATTTTAATGCTGTGGAGAACTTAGTATGTATTTGATTGAAGCAGTGTGTTGGTTGTCTTGCAGAAGTACTTGGCTCAGTTTGGATACTTACAGCCTGAAGCACTGCAACCAAACTCTAGAATTTCAGATAGTGAGATGAAAACCAAGGTTAAAGTGGCTTTAACACACTTCCAGAAATTTTATAACTTACAGCCAACAGGTAAGAGTATGTGTGTGTACATATCTTGTGACTGAAATACAGGCCATGTGCATCGTTATTGCTGGTTAATCTAAAAGTGTGGTACAATTCAAGTACAGCTGAGCCTCAGTGTGTGTGATAACTGGGATGAGTACATCATGTATATTGGGATTGTGAAGATCAGTGTCCAGTTTATATGTGGAACAGCTATTGGCTTCCATGAAATGGCAGTAAAGAACAGATACAAGAACCTCAAAGAACATGAAAAACTTGAAAGTTTATTCTTAATAGAATACGTTAACTGACTGAAGGAGAGTCATTCCATTAAAAATGAAAACAGTCGTCACATGATGAAAGACAGAGCTTGACTGAGTTGAAGGTGATGAGCAAATTAGCAGTTGAATGTGGGGACTGACTCTAGCCATGTGGTATGATCCAGATTTGTTGGAACCAGTCATGAATATTCAAAACATTGGTACTAAAATGTGTGGACATGAAACAGGTTTACCAACTTTAAGACTGTAACTTACTTCGCAGTGAGAATAAAATTAAAATTTGTAATGGACTGAAGTTTGGAATGCATTTAACAGACACGCACTTCCATGTGTGATTATTGAAACACTTAATGGAAGTGACTGGTCATGTCACTCTCTGACTGCTTGCTCCCACTTGCCATTGAACAGGGGGTTGGCCATTTTGGAGAGGGGAAGATTCTCTTACCCCTGCCAGGAATTGAACCGCAGATCTTCTGGCCTGTAGCTGGCTGCTATAGTGACTAAGCTATCCTGACTCCCAAACAAACTGTAAAAAGCTACAATTAAGTATTCATTTCTCCATACTTTATAGTTGCCATGACTGTTACTAATCTTACTTAACCCATGTCAGTGCACTGATGTCCATTTTATGCCACTTAGTATACTGAAGTGAAATAATCCACAGGGAAAATGGATGAAGCCACAGAAAAAGCCATGCAGATGCCTCGCTGCGGGGAGAAGGACATGTCTTCCGTTGACCTGCACGCTCGTAGACAGAGATATGCACACACAGGTGAGTGTGTCACACCAGCTTCTTCCAGACTTTCCTGACAAACTTGGCTTCTTGTAGTACTTGATTTATTACAGTGTTTTGTTGTAAGTATAAGATTATGGAAGTGATGGTTGGTTGCAAGTTGAATTTTAATGCACTTGACATTTGAGGTTCTCACAGCAGTGAATGTTAAAATTAGGCAACACATAGTTGTGCTGCAGATACCTGTGTGTTGAACATACCTGCTGCAGGGTTTTAAAGTTGAGTTGTTTTCTTTGATAGGTTGGCCATGGCGAAAACGTGATCTGACGTACAGCATAAACCACTACTCCCAGAACTCATATCTCTTACCAGCAGCTGTTGATGAAGAAATAGCACTGGCATTTGCAGCTTGGGCAAGTGTTACAGATCTAGTGTTCAGACAGGTCTCAGAGAAAGCCGATATTAATATTTCATTCTTCAGGGGGGAGCATGGAGATGGAATTCCTTTCGATGGCCCAGATATGGTTCTAGGTCATGCCTTTGTGCCACCACATGGGATAGTGCATTTTGATGATGATGAACGGTGGACTGTTAGACGTTACGAAGGTATGAAAATCACTATTAAGTAATGTGTAATATTTGAGCTTTAGGCACTCTGGATTATGATGCTGTGTGCTCTGATTTGTTTTGGAGGAACATACTGCTACCATCTCCATGGTAAACATTGGTGTCCGCCTGACAGATTATGTACCGTCATAACTCAGATCAGCACCATGTGAAGTGTTATCACCTTTGTAATGTCATTGCATGGTAACATTGTATTATGATTTTGTGAGATTCAGGTCCTCTGTTTCACAGTCTGTTTTAGTGAAATGTTCCACCTAATTATGAGGAGCATGTGGCAAGTAATGCCTCTGAAGGTATCTTGCTCAAGCAGTGTGACCCTGAAGGTATCTTGCTCAAGCAGTGTGACCCTGAAGGAGAATTTGTCCCAACTTATTCATTGCTTCTTCAGTTTCAGTTTGCCATAGGATGTGACTTGGTAAAAACAGTGATTTGTATTTTATTTGGTTCAGAATGGATGGATTGTTTTCAGCTGTATTGAACATCAAACAACTAGCAGTTACTGAATTTTTTATGCATGAAAGTGAAGCTGCCATTGGAATTATGGGCATTTACTGGCTGTTTATGGTGAAGATATTGTGAACATAAGTACTGTGCATTGTTGGGTGAGAAAATTAAGGTGTTTTGGTGGAAATTTGGACCTGAAAGGCCTGCTGCTGTGTGGCATTCCTGTAATCACAACTCACGATGCGAACAGGCAGAAGTCAACAAATTTATTTAAGGAAATCGATGAATTTCTCAGAGAGTTATAGTGGAAAAGTTAACCATTAGTTTAGCTGGTGTCAGTGAAATCCTTGCAGCTCTGAGTTACTCCAGACCTCACAGTAGTGTTGCCACTACAGCAGCAATAGAGAAGTTTGTTCCACACCCTACCTGCAGCCTGGATGTGGCCCCTTCTGGGTTTTGGTTGTTTTCAGCTATCAAGAAACGTCGCAGACGAATTCATTTCACACGTGATGAAGACATTCAAACTTCTGCAGGAAAATGGTTTTAAGAACAGCCTAACATTTCTGCAGTGACAGGTTCAAAAACTTGTTCAATGCTGGCGATGTATTGAACGGAACGGAGACTACATGGAGAAATGAGGTATAGAAACAAAGTACCTGTTCTGGACTGTGATGTGTTTTTTGTTTCATTTCAATACCTTAGCTGGGAAGAAAGATACAAACATGGAGGCATTACTTTCCAGACACCCTGTATGGTTTAGGTATATATTGTATATTCAGTCAATGCAGCTTTTTTCTATGAACAGAAATATTGTTTTGTGTATTTCATAAGCTGTGTGTTTTGGTGTGTCACCACAGCATGACACATCTTTGGCTTGTGGATGGAGGTGACAGGCTTCAGATATGCATCATAGCTGTGTATGTATTTAATAAGCAGTCACAGGCAGTTGACATAGGGTGGCTGTCGAACTTGGATGTCGGGCAAATGGCGGACAGATCCTCACTGTATAAAATAAACATGCTGCAAAATGTGATAAAGGGTCTCAGATGTGGACAGGTCATTTGGGAAGTAGGATGGGAGGACCGGACTGGAGTTGTCTGGCTGAGAGTGGGGACAGTGGTGGGTTGCTGTGAACATGGTACTGAACCTCCAGCTTCCATAAAATGTGGGGAACTTCTTGACTAGCAGAGGAACTGTTAAGTTCGCATGTAATTGGTTGGTTGATTGTTTGGTTTGCTGTTTGGTCAGGCGGTGAGTTGGTTGTCCAGTTGGTCAGACAAGTTTTGGTTCAGCATGTGGACACATTACACACAGCAGAATGCATCAGTGTAAGATTTTCTCATATGCCACCAAAAGCTCAAAGACTTTACTTTTTGTATTTAACTTACTGTTGAGCTAACCTGTTCAGGGGTTTTTATAGAAGAAAGAGGTGTTACAGTGTTTTATAAATCAAAAGATAGCTTCACATTTGGGTTAATGGTTGTGGAGAATTTAAGTGTTACTTGGTTTATTTAAAAACTCTGTCCTGCCACACAAATCCAAGTGTTGTGGATCCAGTATGTCATTACTGCTTTATTTTTGGGAAGTCTTGGGTTTAAATCTCGGTCAACACAGTGACTGTTGTAACTGAGGTTTTAATGCCTTTGCCTAGATCCTAAGTTCCACATACTTTATATTTATTATTTGCTAACTATGCTGTGTCAGTCCAAGCTTCTGAGAGTCTTGTTACTTGAATTAAGGGCAGACTAGAATAATCATGAATTGTGCTGTTGCCTGCATGGATATGAGTCTCAGTTTCTTTCCCCTGTATTTTATGCAGTTCAGAGGAAACCCAGAGCAGTGCCATTGGCAGGATGTTTGACAAATCATACCAAATATCCAAACTTATGCCCTGTCTTAGATGTTGGGAAGTTCCAAACTAGTGATACTGCTAGTATATGTGGAAAGTCATGTGGGAAACCCAATATATTGCCATTGTTAGGGTGTGTGAAAAATCAAAACTGGTGCTGCTGCAAAGATACGGGGAAATTCCAAACCAATGTCTTTGCAAGGATGTGGGAAGAATATAAACCACATGGTGGAAAACTCGGATTATTGTAATTACTGTGACATGGAGAAACCCAAAACAAGCACTGTTGCCAGGATATTGTAACAAGATAGGCAAGGTATGTACATTGTTACATTGTGGTGCGCTTGTGTAACCATTGTTGCCACAGAAACATAAGTGTATTCCCTTATTGTTATGCAGATATAGCTGTCAACAATATAGAAGTGTTCATTGTTGCCATGGAAATGCAACAGTGGGTTCCCTCTGCATTGTTGTCAAGTTATGCAGTTCTGTATGTAAAGTACGCGTTATTTTTGTCAGTTTTTAATTGAACTTGAATTTGTATGAAAGATTTTTCAAAAATCCTCAAATATCAAATTTTGTGAAAATTTGTCCAGTGGGAGCTGACTTGTTCCATGCAGATAGACGTCATGAAGCTGATGTGGCTTTTTATAGTTTTGCATATGTTCCTGAAAACCCAACCTAGTGTGATTGCTTGGCTGCAGGTAGAATATGTGCAAGCTGTTCCTTTGTGCTGAGACCAGTACCACATGACAGTGCCATTGGTGAGATGCTGGGAAAATTCGGAAGTATTCTGTGCAACTCTTCTTCACTGGCATGCCAGTAAAGAAAAACTGCAGATATTAGAATAGTATGTAACTGATTGCTGTAACTGTGGTTTATTTAACACTTTTGCTTCAACTATATAAGTTTTTATAATGTGAAAAGGGAAATGATGCAGTGGCTGGCTGTGTTGCGGTGCCATTGATGTACTGACTGTTGGTTCGTAGTGCTGATCGTTGCTGTGCCATGGTGCCATTGACTTGCTGACTGCTGCTCATTACTGCAGTGTGTTCAGAGAGATATAGTGACTTATTATGTAGTTTGCCTGACACAGTGCTTGTTGCATGTTCACAGGCCAGAATCTGTTTCTGGTGGCAGTACATGAGTTGGGACATGCACTGGGACTGAAACATTCTAAAGTGGTAGGCTCCATCATGCAGCCAATGTTCACCAGGGGATATGAACCTGATTTTGTGCTGGATGTTGATGACATTGAGGGAGTGCAGGTAAACATGGCATTAACAATATAAGTAAATAATCAACTGCCTAAGTCCATGGAGCAGAGGCCTTCTTGAGAGGCTGCTACAGAGGTTTGCTGCATTGCATGGTACCTGTATGTTTGTTCCATATGTTCTCCACAGCCACCACTTGTGCCTATTCCTTTGTTTTCATAAACAGTTCAAGCATTTCATGTGTTTCTGTGGCTGATTTTGTGAATTTGTAAATAAAACCTGATGTTATTTCGCAGCTCCTTGATGACAAGGAAAAACGAACTTCCGTGGAAGAGGGGGATGGGGGATAAACCTTTTTAGCTCAGTCTGCCTTGCAACTAATCCCTGGCAGTCATAGCATGAGCTGACAGAAACTGGCTACAATTGGTTTACATGCCAAACTGTACTTGCATGATGGCAACAGTCCTATAACTTTCCTGTTGTTGCCATTCACAGAGTTGGGTACAAACCTCTGAGCAAGTTCCTGTTTCAGGATTTGTATGGCCATAGACATCACCACCTTCCTGACCTGTGTTTAAATTCTTCATTTGATGCCATTTTTGAAAACCCAGATGGAATATTCTATGTGCTGAAAGGTAAGAAGATACATATATATATATATATGTGTGTGTGTGTGTGTGTGTGTGTGTGTATGTCTGTGAATATGGAATGATTATAGGGCTGGACATTTCAAGGCAGCAGAGGTGTATGCTGTTGCTTGTCCTGTCGCCTCTGCCTCTCATTTTCACATTCTCATATTCTCATTAGCTTATCTGGCCCCTGTCATTGTCTTACTGGCTTCTCCAATCTTTCAGTTTTATGCAGTAAAAAAAGGAATGCCCTGTTTGGAGACTGTGTCTGTCTGTCTTTCTGTCCGTCCATCTTTCTCTGACCTAGCATCAGCAACTAAACCATTTGTCAGATTTTCATAAAATTTGATGTAGGCATACTTTACAAAGGTTGTTGAGAAGGTGTAAGTTTGCAAAACTTGGCTGGATGAATTATACTTGTACTTAAGGGTGTGAATGAGCTTTCAACCATACATTATGTATTTGTTCACGGTGGCGCACTTGGTTGAGGCGTTGCATTACAAGCTGGAAGGTCATGGGTTCAATTCCCGATGGTGTCATTGGAGTTTTTCATTGCCATAATCCTTCTGTCCATACCATGGCTCTGGGGTTGACTCAGCCTCTAACAGCATTGAGTACCAGGCATATTTCCTGGAGGGTAAAGGTGGCCGGTGCATAGGGCTGACAACCTCACCACCTTCATGTGCCAAATGTCTTGAAATCTGGGAACCTCGACCTCCTGGAACCCTTAGGGCCTGTCCAGGCCTTTAATGGGATTGCTTTACGTTTTGTGTTTCTTGACTGATTTGGGTGAAATCTTGTGCAGGAAGTCTCCACACAGGTAGTTCCATTGGGCAGTTATGAATTACATGAAGATTGGTGCGCTGAAAGCCTTGCATTATGTAAAGATCGAAATGAAATTTTGCCCATATTTTCTACAATTTTTCTTCTTTGTAGAAGTTGGTGTATGAGATGTCCATGAAAACTGTGGGAAAACTTTTGAGTAGGAAAGATGGGCACAGTGAAAGCCGTATTTTACTGAAGGGCATCAGTTTCTGTCCTTCCTTTCCACATTCTCTGATTTTGGTGAAATTTGGTGTTTGGTGTTGAGCTGTTAGACTTTAGTAAGGTTTATTGATATTTGCACAGAGTAGGTCATACATTCTCTGGACATGAATTAAATGGCATTTATACATATATTATGCGACAGTATGATATTTTGATAGTAAAAACATGTTGTTTAAGTCTGTATACTGTCACCAAGTATGCCATTTGAAGTCTTATTTCTCCCAACTTCTGTGTAACTAGCCAAGTACCCATCATATGGTGGGCTGCTGTAATACTTGCCACCCCATGGCCTCCTTTTACTGGCCACTCCTATATTCTTAGAGAAAAACCAAGTGTCAGTCTGATCTGTCAGAGAGCTGCCATTTGGTTTGCCTGTGTTTTATAATTTGCCCAACACTCGACTGCTGCTTCTGTCTCATTGCATAGTTTATAGTGAACAAGACAACAGTAACAACCATGGCAACCAGGGTGTCTGTGACTCACACCAAGAGTGTGACTCATGAAGAGTGTGACTCAAGTGTTTTGAAGTATAGGAAAGAGTAGGTACTCTCACAACTCCATGGACTTGTACCATGAAGATGGAAGCAGGTTGTCACTCCAAAACGTTGGTACCAGACTACTCGGTTTTGTACTCGGAACACCACATTGCGTATATTAAAAGGCTTCATCTTTGACAGCTCTCTGGACATAGCTTTGGTATAATTTCACTTTAACTGGCTCAGCATCTCGTGGTACTCTCTCCAGGTCTTGCCTTTGTTATGGATATCTGTGTACAAAGGTAAAGTTGGTCCTGTTCATACCATATGCAGGGAGTATTAGGGGTTTAGTTCCACTTATTCTTAACCTTGATACTAGGTGCAGGTGAGTGGTGAGGTTCATGTCCAGGAGATTTTAAATCCCATGTAGGGACAAAACCTACAGTGTCTCTTATGTTTATTGGACCGTGCATCATCTTGATAGTTGAGTAAAGAGAGACCAACTTGATGCCACTTGATTTATTATTACTTTATTCAATGCTCAACATGTTTCGGATATTAATACATCCATCCTCAGGAGCTTGCTTCACTGCTTCAGCCTGCATACGGATACCACACCACCATAGCCACACTGCAACATAACACCAACACACATCAAACCAGATACAACCCATGAAGTAACTCAACAAATTAGTCGCAAGCTCCTGAGGATGGATGTATTAATATCCGAAACATGTTGAGCATTGAATAAAGTAATAATAAAACAAGTGGCATCAAGTTGGTCTCTCTTTACTCAACTACAGTGTCTATTTAATAGGAGGGTGGGTGGGTCCCAGAGCCGGTCCAGATATTTTGGAGAAATGACAAAGCTCATGCTCAGGATTGTCCAGCCTGTAGCGTTACACAGCATGCCAACTGAGCTCTCCTGGCTGCCATGTATATTTTTATGGCATTCTAAACTCACATGGAGTATGTATCAATATTGTTGATGCATTAGCCATGTCTCAAACCACATGCTTCTGGTCTCTGGCATTTGGACTGAATTCACAGACTCCTTGCACACAGAATGGAAAAATAATCGCCTATAAATTGCCATATTTCTTGTGTTGTAGGAAAATACTACTGGAAGCTGGGTCCAGATGGGTTTATAAATAGTAACCCACTGCTGATCAGTCACCGCTGGGCCGAACTGCCTGGTGATGTGGACGCAGCATGTTCTACTTCTTCTGGTACTACTTATTTCTTCAAGGGTACTAAGTATTGGGTTTACACTTACACACGCCTACATCCAGGACACCCAAAACTCATTTCTGAAGGCTGGCCTGGTATTCCAAGTTACCTAAATGCTGCGACATGGTTCTCTAGTTCTGTGTTCTATTTCTTCAAGGGTAAGTTTTTTCAAGACTCAGAATTGTTAGGCTGCACACATATTTTCTAATCTCTCATCAGAGTGGCAAATAATATTTCATACCCATACAATGTTCATACTGAGTACAGCTGTGGTCTGTGTGTGTGTTTACAGATGAAATGTACTGGATATATGATTCACGTCGGCCCTCAAGTGTCAACGGAAGTCGACATATTACAGAGTGGGGCAACATCGTTGGTGATTTGGATGATGTAATGTATGTGCGCAGTGGCTACATTTACTTCTTCAGTAGTGGCAGTTATTATCGCTTCAACTGCAAAACTAAGATGGTAAGACTTATAGTGTCTCACAAGTATGTGTAATAGTTGTAAGATTCAGTTGACCAAGTCCTTCTTGAGCGGTTCCTTGCTGCTTGGTGTGATCCAGTTGAATTCTGTCCACTGTCTCACATCCTATTTGTTTAAGATACATTTTGATATATTCACATCTGTGCTTAGGTCTTCCAAGTAGATATTTTTTAAGGTTTTTATTACTAACATTTTATATGCATTTCACATCTCTTTCATTCAGTCTTCATGTCTTATCTGATTTTTATTTATTTGTTTCCGTAATGATATTTGATAAATAGTGCATGATGTGAAGATACTGCACAATGTTCGTTCACCTTACTATGTTCTGTCTCTTTGATCCAAGTATTTTCATCATCATACTTCCCTCTGAGGCAGAGACTAAGTTGCATACCTGTAAAAAAACAACAAATAAAATTGTTGTTTTGAATTGTAAGGTTCTCAACACTGACGGTATTGAAGCGTTTCACTGGACATGATCTTCAGCCAGATCAGTCCACTTCACATCCATTTTATTAATGTGTCCACAGGTCCTTTGTCTTGCAAGGGACCATGATCCCTGCATCTTCTCTTCATTAAGATGCAGGCCTACTGTGATGTTATGTTCTGTTTCTGAAGGAATAGTTCATTGATGTTTCCAAGAATCATAGTGCCTTCTTCAGTATGAAGCAGTTCGCAGAGAGTGGACTTGAACTGCTTGACCCTGAGGATGAAGGCTGTACAATCCTTTGAAACCTCACAGACCACACTTATTGACAGCATGACTTTCCTGAAGACTTGGATCTTCAGCACACTGTTCTGACAACCTCCAATCATGCCATTTTTCCCATCGTATTTTCGTGCATTTTGTAGCTGGGTTAAGTGTTTTTGTGTGTCACACGTGGTTTCCTGTTGTATGGTCAAACATTTGCAAGGTACAGAGAATTAAATACATAATTTCATTCATGCAGGTTGACTCAGGATGGCCTAACCAACCAAACTACCCCCGTGATGTTGCTGCTTGGTGGTTCAAGTGCGATTCCAAAGGAACTAAGACTTGAGTGATCGAAGTACTGAAATTGACAGATGATTAACAAATGGTACCAAACTGACAGATGATTAACAAATGGTACCAAATGGGTGTCACAACATTTGTTGGCACTTCACACCTGGAAGGTTAGTGAGTGCCAAAATTTGTTTGTACTCTTATTAATAAATTACAGTAAAATGAAGACCTTGAAGTGAAGTAATGGATTTTCCCTCTGGAGGATAATAAGTGCCATACTGAGTAACTCTGTGGAAGAGAGTCCTTCTGGAGAAGCTAGCAGTTCTTCAGTTAGTTAAATCTTCTGTATTTGATGGAGCTGTGTGGTTCACTACTGTGTCCATGAGAGCTTATTGCACATACTTCTATCCTGAGCCATATGAAGCCAGTCCATGCTCTCCCATTGTGTTCCTTGAGGACTCATCTTGCTATCCTCCCATCTGCACTTAGGTCTTCCAAGGGGTCTCTTCCTGTCAAGTTTCCCCACCACAACCCTGTATTAATTTCTGTTCATTCCTATACATGCCACATGTCCCACCCATTTCATCATCCTCGATTTGAGCATGTGAATAATGTTTGGTGAGGCGTACCACCAATCTCCAAGCCCAGGTGCCATACCATTGCTGTAACTGTCCGTCTGTCCATCCGTTGGAATTGATTGAAACTTGTACATGTTTTAGTGCATTTTTATACTATGTTTAAACTTTAGGATGGTACATAAAGTTAGGAGCAATATGTGAGAATCATAAATAAAAGTATGAGTATGATTGCATTTACACTACGTTATTTCATGTTATAGTTATTGGTGCTGAGCATTTTGCATGTACATTTTGCGGTAAACTACACAGTTTATCCATCATCCCCACTCCACTCACAGTTTTCTCAACTGATCAGGTTCTGTACTTAGAAGCCTGTAACATATAAAACCAACAGTGCACACATAATCTCATTATACACTGTAACTTATGTTCCTCACCCCATCTTTAATACATACAAAACCAACAGTGCACACATAACCTCAATATACACTGTAACTTATATTCCTCACTCCAAACTTTAATACATAAAGAACTAGCAGTGTACACACAACTACAACTTACTCCTAAATATAGTCATCATTCACAACCTGCATTTCTTCTGAATACCACATCTTTTGTCTAAAAACTGCTTATATAGTATCGAATCCTTAACTTACCTCCATTTGAAGACAAACATAAGTCTGCCCCCCACACATTTACCTGCCTAAAAATACCTCTACCACAACAGTTGAATCAAAAAAAAAAAAAAAAAAAAAAAACAAAAAAAAAAAACCCCAAAAACCGATTAATATTACTTTTAAACACAATTTGATTTATTTTCTTCGTTTTTTTTTTTTTAAAACACTTTC
>Ga0123357_10009176_pt1 | contig 12463 bp, 6 predicted proteins | sample TergutEmb28metaG_FD_89873 | JGI IMG/M metagenome (GOLD analysis project Ga0123357, IMG submission 89873) | Embiratermes neotenicus P4 segment gut microbial communities from Petit-Saut dam, French Guiana - Emb289 P4 | ecosystem: Host-associated > Arthropoda: Insects > Digestive system > Gut ... | reverse complement strand
TATGTATGTATGTATGTATGTATGTATGTATGTATGTATGTATGTATGTATGTATGTATGTATGTATGTATGTATTTATGTATGTATGTATGTATGTATGTATGTATGTATGCATGCATGCATGCTGACACAACCTGCCTGCATTACTCGCTCTACTGTTTAACTCAGCACAGTTAACTCTCTGTCTGTCTGTCTGTCTGTCACGCAACTTGACATCAAATGCTAGTTCCTATAGACCTTAACCAACCAACAAAAGAGAGTCATTATAAAAACACGTTACATTAAATATCCATTTCAACTTCCTAACTAACATAACCCTGTGAGACGTTGCAGTTTACCACAGCGGCGAACACCAAGGCTGGAATAATGCTGGACATGACGGTGTATAGTTCTATAGAGTCCAAGTAGTACTTGGGAGGAACATCCTACTGCTCTGTCCAGGTCTCCGTGTACAAGGAAGCAGTAAGTCCCTCCAAACGTCGTGTAAATAAGTATTAAATCGCGACAGGCAGCAATCCTGTGTGCCAGTATACAGTCAATATCAGCCTACCCTGTCGATGAAGGCAGGGATTTCCTTCTTAGTGCTGTTACCCACCTGTAAGCCACACGTCGTCACAGGTCAGAAATGCGCAAAAAATATAAGAAGTGCTACATTATGAAATAGGTAAAATGTCAGGCTTTTGTGAATGCGTTGATGGAAAAGAGTTTCGCAAATCAAGCACTTTCCTGAAATCTGATTTCACGACAGCAGTTAATTTTATGAAGCGGTTGTTATGCAGTTTGTTAAATACGTAAGAGTGTTTTGGAGATTCATCCTGCCTTCATCTACAGAGTGGAACTCCTTGAACACCCCGTGTAACTACGCGCCAGAGAAGTATCTGAATAGTGTAAAGCAATATCTCACAAGTGACGAAGTCATCAAAGTTAAATTTAGCAACATATTTATGAATTGGTAGACACTCTGACATGGTACCGCGTTTTGTCTGCAGGCAATGTCTCGGTTAACTCATTATTTTCATTTCTTTCCTGATTGAAATTCATAATTGGTAACGCCTTTTACAGAGTGACAATAAAGTCCCGATCTACTTTGTTACCACGCAAATCACCAACTGTTTATTCAGTAGTTCCAACCCTGTGATAAATTTCTTAAACTCTTTCTCTAATTTCTCTATTGTATTCGAAGTGACGCTTCTGTCATAGCTTCTAATGTGCTACGAAATGCGTGCTGCTGAGCAGTAAAATGAATTCCTCGCATTGCTTCAGTAGAAATCATTACACATTTATGGGCACCTGTATGTCAGACGAATTAGCTTTGGGCTTATATTTGTGTAAGAAAGTAAGTTAATGTCAAGCAGATCATTAAAACACAAGTCAGGGAATCCATTATTATTCCCACCTCTTCAAGGGATTAAATATGTAAAACGTTATCATATTTTTTAACCATGAAGAATACGTGACAAATTTTGGACCCCCGTGTTCACCTTTCTTCCAGGCAGATACATTCTCCATATTACTGTTCGTTATGATATGATTTATACCCTCTAAACCTTCCACTGTCATTGTCGTTGATCAAGCTCACTTCATCTTTTATTTATCTTAGTTTATTTGAAACTTTTCCAAAAATAAATTCTCCTTCATGGCCTTAATGACATGTGTCTGACGGCTCATAACAAAAGGCCTTGTCATGTCTAAAGAAATAATTCTTCTACGTCAGGCACTAAGTTAAAAGTAAATAAGTCTCTTTTTAAGAAACTGCAAACTTACGAATCCTTTCTTACGATTCTATCAAGTTATTTCACTGTCTCTTGTCTACATCAACTGCTTTGTCTATTGTATTCATGTAAAGTGAAAGTACTTCTCTGTCCAATTCTCTACGAAATCCGAATATGTATTGGATTTTGAAGTTACCTGCTTTTCACCACTTTACATTTTTGGTGACATGTGTAGATAAAAAAGAGTATTTTGAACTGATAAAATGATGCTGATAAGTACAGGTGGAGATATTCCGAGAAAAACCGGTCCCAGTGTCACTTTGTTCACCATAAATCCCAAATGGTCAGACCTGGGATTATAAGTGAGACCCCGCAGTTAAGAGGCCGGCAAATAAATGTTTGAGCCATGACACGGTCTAGTTCTGGTTCGTAAGGCGGGCCTGACGAAGAACACCCAAAAATACAATAAAATTTACTGCGAATTTCTGAAATTATTTACCCTAAGGACGTCTATTACAGCCATAAGCAGAGTGCTGAAGTTTGTGGAAATAGTTCCAAATTTCATGACAATCGGCACATAAAAGCGGTAAGATTGTCAGTCCTACTCACCGGCCACCTTTACACCCCAGGAAATATACCTGGTACTCATTTCTGTTAGAGGCTGAGTCGACTTCAGGGCCAAAGTGAGGCCGGAAGGATTATGTCAATGAAAATGGGTTCCTTTTCCTAATACGGGCCGATTTCCTCTATAGGAGGCTTATCATCTGTCTACAAAACATCTGTAAAACTTTGGTAACTTCACAGCCATAATTTCTGGCCCTCATACTGTAATACAACAGTGCCTTTTCTTCGCTAACCATAATGTAACTGTACCTCGGTACAGCTGACGTAAAAAAATACAAATGTACAACTTAGGTGCTAAATACAGTACGAAAATGGCGTAAAAATGTACATAAACTGTGTAGATATCGAAGCGAGTAGCGGTCAGGTTCCGGATGTGAATTCCAACCCAGACGACGGTTATCTCGTTCGAAGTTATAAACGGCTACCCTGATGTATTCCAAGAAATTACCGATATCGATTCTTTCAGAATTCTCTTTGATTAATTTTACCGGATGACGTAAAATATTTGCAATTGAAAAGTGTCTGACTGTTTCAACGTAATTTTTTAAATTTTTTCCAACATACCTTCGTGTGTTTAATTGAAAACACAGAACACTTCGCAGCTAAAAAAAATGCACACAGCCAGACAGACCTACGGAAAAGGAACGCGCTTTTCCTGCATTTCTTTCCCATTAAAGAACAATGGTTATTATACTGGCAATCTACTGTGACACTAACCATTCCTACATTTGCCCACCTTTGCTCTTACAGTCAAGAACCATTACATCCCTAAGGAGATTTAACCGTTTTTTTCTTTGTACTGGCCACAGAGTGCATTTGTTTTGAGGCAGGAGCTGACATCTTAAACGGAACACAGCCTAAATTTGTAATTCTACGGGTTTAAAGGAAGTTTGTCTAACCTAACTGCCGTGTTTGGTGTAGGCGTAGCTGCGTGTACGATTCATCTATATAACAGTCTGCAGTGCCTGATGTGGGTACCAGGGTATTTTCTAGATTAACCGCATTACAGCCGGGTTAGAGAAGTTGCCGCGTGAGGAAGGAGACACAATTTGTTATTTTAAAGGCTGCTCATCATCTGAAAACCCAATTAGAAGCATAAAAAAAGTAAAATGAAGCGTTGGTAGTGGTTGATATAGTGACAATTGTGGTGGTTTCCCAGAGTTTTTAAGTGATTACTTAAAAACTCTGGGAATACATGTTTGTAAATGAATACGGAGAGAAAGTAAATGAGTTGATAATAAAGAAAGGCTGCCGACCCGAATAGCCGCGCGGTCTAAGGCTTGGGCCTGCGGCCTTTGGCTTTCTGGGATTACGGGTTCAAGTCCCACCACCTGGAGAATGAAAGTCGGCCTCCTGTGAGTGTTAAATGTTGTCAGGTAGAGGTCTCTGCGACGGGCTGATCACTCATCCAGAGGAGTCCTACATAGTGTGATCGTGAAGCCTCGGTAATGAGGAGGCCCTGAACCACTGGGACTGTTGTGCCATGGGCGGTGGGAGTAAATGTCATACTTCACACAGAGCGAGACAGCTTTATCACACAGAAAGCCTGCATCTGCCGGGACAGCTCTTGATTTAAACCGCTATACAGGAAACACACTCTGCAAAAATTCAAACGTTCAGATATTACTTACAAGAAAAATAGCTACCCAAGCGAGACCTATATTGTCAAAAGAAATTGTTCCTTGGAAAGGGTTGTGTGGCGAAGCTTTGCACACAGTGTAGTACTGGTGCCAGTTGACACAGGACTTGTTCGTCGCTGCGTTGGATGCACCAGGAATGGCACTGTCGTTACACACCATGCCCTTTTCTAGGTAGTGCGGCAAGTTGGAGCACTGGTGCATGCCGTTGTCTTCAGGCTTGGAGCAGATGTAGTCTCTGTCCTGCTCCGGGTAGACGTAGTATGATGCCAGTGGCCTGCAGACAGAGCACAAAACATATTGACTTCTTCTTTGTATTCGAAATTCTGTAGTTCTGGTTTTAGGGCAAAACTAAGTTGCCCCATGCACACCACGAAGGCACAAGTATGAGTGGAGGAATATCTCCACTCACCTTCACCTCCAAACCTCTCTGTTCGCGAGGAAAGAGGGAGGGAAGCGGAGGCAATACCAATAACTCTGCAGGTTTTGCAGATGAGAGAAAAATCCGAAATTCCTGCCTGGAATCTACCCACGATCCCTCGGCCTTCCAGCTCACAGCATAGTCACGACGCTGACTGAGCTATCTCTGCTCTATAAACTTGTGATATGTGTGATAAATATGGTGCTGTTTGTGATAAACATCGCTTTATTTTAATAACGCCGGTTATGCTCATTTTAAATTAAGTTCCACCCTTGTCACGAGCACTGGTCATTCTGCTGCGAAACAAAAGTCTCGCCTTTCGATATCACGATGTCTGGTGTCAGACAAGGACTGTAATTATGGCTGCCAAATTTACGTCTATCATTAAAATGCTTATCACAAGTGAGGACTAATGATGGCAATTCAAAATTCATCAAGACAAAAATGTATTAAAATAATCACATCAAAGTTTTACTGAATACCTTTTTAATTACACTCTGTTTTAACGTGACAGTAAACGAATAACATATTAAAAGTTTTTCGTAGTACGAAATTAACTGAGGAATTTCAAGTTGAGCAACCACGCTGAATGTTTTGCCCCTTCCTGCGGTTCCTAGCTGACGAAATTGTTGTTTTAAGGGTTAGTGGATGAAAGAAAGATTTTTATAACAATTATGAATGAGTAAAATTTATCAATTGGTATCAAGATTTATGAAAGAAATGTGTCATGAGGAGACAACAGGGAACATTTGTTCATAAAAATGTCAGGACACTGCGAGAAGAATGATAGACATGGAAAAGATACTAGGGGAGAATTGGGTTAAAAAGATCCTGGAACTTTGAAGGATTATTAATAGAAAGGATCAGAATAATCGTGAAAAATGCTTTAATAAGGAATTCCAAGAAACTGATAACGTCAGAGAGATGTGGAAGGAAGAGATTTTATTTCCCAGAGATATTACTCATTTTGCCTAATAAATAAGTACCCATGTTTCGAAAGAACCTGCCACCTCCATCTTCAAGTCAAAATGATCTATGGATGCGTAAAGAAAAGGAAAGCTCAAATTTCATGGATAGCGGCAGGTGAATAACAGGGAACGAATAATTAAAGGAATAATTAATAAAACATAGAACTTATATGGTAGTGAATGTTATACAAATATTTACCCCTTTTTATACTTGATGCATATAACCGCACACCAGTTCACACAAGAAAACAAACACTAGCCCGATGCTGTGAAAGTATAGTAAAATAAACAAACCTTCTTGGCCACATTACCAAGCAATCGTCCTGGCAACCAGCCGATACAACCAATAGCAACAGAATACAAGGAGCCAACTATTTCATTTCCGAATTACAGACCCACGATAAAATAACTTAAGTCAGATAAGTAGCAGGATATCGGGCGAGGTACGAGATGGGTAAAGACTGGCAGAGCCAATGTCCGGAAGTGGACGTCGATTATGCCACAATTCCATGTCGTCTCAGCACGCTACAACTTCCGAGGCTTAGCTTTACAAGAAATAAAATTGCCTTTTGAAAAAAAGAAAAAGGGCACTGGAAGAGCGCTTGCAAATCTCTGTTTTGCCCAGTACAACAAAACTGATACATATATCTATATACATATAAAACATATTTGTTATCTTTCTCCCTAGCGTCTTCTGTCTTTGTGTTTGTTTAGACGCCTCGGGTGGGGTGGGGGTGGGGGGCACGTCGCTCCAAGTAATTTCTGGACCACTGCCCCACATACACGTCTGAAGCTTTGCTACTGTAAGAATATGATCAATACTCCTCATTTATAACTATACCGTCCTCTCTATCCCTCTCTCTGTCTAATTTCGAATTTCATCTCCGTTCTGAATCGCCAAGCCCACGTCCCATTGTTTAGTTGCATCGCTACATAATCTTCATGTTTCCTTTTCATTAAACTTGGCCAACTGTCTGTGCCGTTAGAAGGACTGTTTCTCACAACACGACTCAGAACTAACAGAAATTGCCTATTCTCAAAGCTTGTGATTATCGAGGCGACATTCATTTGAGTCGGTTAACACTTCTAAGCCGTAATGCCAAGTGAGCGGTACATAAATACTGCGTTCTTACCTCAAAGAAAACAATTGTAGTCTTCATTCTAAAGAAGAGAAGTTTAATGTTGTCGAAATAAAGTGTTTTTAATGTCAATCATAAACACATAGGTATATTGAGTAAGCAAAATGCAGTTTTTAATGTTAAAACAGGTGGTACATATAGACGCCACTTTTTTAAAAGGTTAACTGCTGATGTGCTTCTGAAGACGTGTTAGTTCTTTGTAATAGTATACATACATTATCATTATGACATGCTAGAACACCACAATTAATGAAGAATAACACCAATTAACATCTATAGACATCCTAAGAGGTTACAGTCATCCAAACTGCTTAGTTAGTGTAATGTTGTTTCTGTAATAAAAGGCTGATAAGAAAGAAGACTAATGTCTTCTTTCTTATCAGACGGTTTAAAATAACACTGAAGGTAATTACATATTATTAATTACACAGACAAAGCAACACCACATAAAAGGTTTGCATTTTGTAAACAAACCAAAGGAAAAATAATGTTAGTATTGACAGTTCATAGCAGGAAATATTAAAACACAGACATACTCAAGAAAGAAATTTTGAACTAATATTAAGGACATGATTAGTCGTGTTGATTTGAATTCGAAGTTGGCCGACCACACAGGAAAAACTGCATTAGTCCGGTAGTACAGGACACATTGTCCGAAACTGTCCGCATACGAAGTACATGTCCGAAAACAGAGAACACGTCCGCAAATATCCGGATAGAGAGAAGACCTTGTCCACATCTGTCCGGATACAGAATACAAAATTGCATATGTCCGGATATACAGAGCACATTATCCACAGCGTCTGGATACAGAGAGAGAAAACAACGCATATATGAATATAGAGAAAAAACTGTCCTCAAGTTTTCGGGTGCTAAGCACACATTGTCGACATACGTCCGGATACACAGCATTGTCCGCATATGTCCGAATACCGAGCACTATCCGTCTGGCATGAAGACAGGATCGAAAAGATTGGAAGCTGCTGTTCTTACGGCCATAAATACGAAGACGTCCGCGTGCTGGGTCGTGCCTCCGTGTGGTCTGGTAATCACGTACCGACATTTCGGATACAAGTTTAGCCCCCAACTTCATAATCGGATGAAAAATCATCTGGACACACTATTTCTGAACCCTGAACACAGTAGTCCCTCCGAAACGTCGGAAGGCCTATTTATGTACCAGACTACATGATGGTACACCCCGAAAGATAGAAGTATTCAGTACTGAGATACTTTGATATAGGAAGGAGCACATTCTGCTACATGGCGTCACTGCGTTCATCATCTGGTGTGCCACAAGCAGCGTGTTCAGGCTCCGAACACACGTTCACAGGGCTTTCAGTTCATTAGTACAGACAATAGAAATGTTTTAGACTTATGAAAATTCAGATGCCCTGACTGTAACCGGACATATTCCTTAATAAGGAAAACCATTTTGAAAACCACAAGAAAAGCAGTTTTTAATATTAGGACCTTTATGATATAATATGCAACCTGGTACACAGGGGACAACGTATCGGAGCAAACCTCTGTTTTAACTTAATTAAATCAAGTAGAGATAGCTCACTTAGTGTAGTGACTGCGCTAAACACCGAACAGCCGAGAAAACATGGGTTCTATTGCCAGCAGAGTTTAAAATTTGTACTCTGTCCGAAACATCCAGACCGGATCTGACGCTCATCTATCCTAATATTCGCTGTACTCCTGGCGCAAAGCGGCCGGAGCATGAAACCAGCCGTTCTTCTGAGGTTAAGAATGAATGGATCCATACTTCCAATCTATCATATACATTCATTCCGCGCTCTGGGATAGTTCTGTCGTTTGTTTTACCAAGTTGAGCGGTGGGTATAAGATGTAGGGGACAGGACAGTCTGGGGGGGAGTGGAGCGGGAGCTTCTGAATTGGGAAAGAGCAAGAGGGGCTCGGGGCGGGGGGCAATGGAAACCGTGGGCCCTTAGATACCAGTTCATTAATTCACTGTCTGAACGAGACACTTCCTGTAAACGGAAGAAGGCATAAAGACTGTGAAGATGGAGGCAGGATCATCGTGCGAAACATGTGTAACCACCTACCAGGTTACAGGGTGTTCAAATCCAAAGACAATTACAGCACTTCTCAATGCCACAAGAACCAACACGTGAAGCAGACTGTATTCTAACAAGTTAGGAATTCTCACGCATTATGAATCCTGGTACGTTGTCTACCTTTACGTACTTAACTAAAAAATGAAGCCGTACATAAGACCTGTACTTGATGTAATATAGGAGCTCCTATAGGGGGAGTGGAGGTAGAGCTCCATTCATTCCTAACCTTGGAACTGGATGGAGGTCAGTGGTCAACGTCATGTCCCAGCTGCTTAACCCCCAAGGGAAGAACTGTAAGTGCCCCTGAACATTAGGCAGTATTGGTATAAATGTTTTGGAGAAAATAAATCTATAGCTCCTGACGGGATTCGAAACCCGTACCGTCCGATTCTATAACGCTTTTCCGAATAACCCTTTGTCCCAGCATGTATTTATCGAGAGAGTTTCAGAGGTGCGTGGAGACAAGCAGGCAGACATTCTTGTGTCCGTTATTTTTGTCCGATTTTAAACAAACCGGACAAATTTTAGTAAAACACTTCAATATCAGATGTCAAAATAACAGGTTAAGAAGACTTCCAGTTCTCATACATGCAGACATACATACACGACCGATTTAATAGGCACATTCTTGCAAACACCTCCTTTGTAACGCTTAAAATCCGGACACAGGAGATTGTTTCATTACAACAATGGACACACACAGTGCACACACATAACACACACAAAGACACAACACCATCACCAATATCACTGTGCAGTCTCCCTCATGCTTTGCCTTGTCTTCTGTCCACACCAAAAAAGCGTAGGCGGATTAAGAGATAGGGGCGCATACAATAGAGATGGGATACAGCATGTGTTTTTTACAAGAAATGCTGCTTGAATAATGGGTAAATGTAAGAACTCATTTTTCCTTTTTTATTAAACACAAGAGCGAAAAAATAATTTAAATGCTTTGAGTAGAAGAAACTCCGCACCTTAGCATTCAAACTTTTCCTGCTGGCAACAAGAAAGGTCTTATTAAATTAAATGTTTCTTATTTTCAAAACAGCCGGAAGGCTTGTGTCTCGAAAATTCTGTATGATGCAGAATGTGAGTGTTGCTATTATAAAGGGCGGAAAATAAATCATTATTTTCACTTATTTTATTCTTAAACTTGCATCTGTGACCACGAAAATACCGTTGAATTAACACCAGCATATACGTAAATTGGTGTATTTTCTGGGGGTAAAAAGGGGCCGGTTCTTAAGGCTGACAACCTTACCACCATCCTGGACCATTGTCACGTAATTTGGAAGCCTTAACTTCCCGGAACCCTCTGGGCACCTCGGGCCTGCAATGGGACTGATTTACCTTACCTGATATACGTAAATGCCTCACGAGGATTTGCTGCAATTTGTATGACGTGTAAAGGAAAGTGTAGTGTATGGAACCCTGTCCTTGAAATGGAAGTGCTGTTGTGTAACAAACAGCGGTAAAGTGTTTTTCTGACCAATGCTTTAACATTATTGGAAAGATAATTCCTTTGTTTGAAGGTTCCCAGACACTTGTCAGATTTTTCGTCTTGTGGGGTGTTCCTAAGGCGAGGAAGATAAGTATGGAACATTGGCGAAATGGCCTGATTTGGGAAAAATGAAGTACCCTGAAAATAAACTTTTCTAGTGGAACTTCCCGCAATATATTTCACATGGATTGGAAGGGAATCGAACCCGAGACTTCGCGCGAAGAAGCTGATGATTAATCGGCAGAGACTTTTTCTATCTAACTGTTCCGTGACGTATTGAACACCCAACGGCAATCACACATACATTAGGAAAGTATTGCTTGTCCTTAACAGCAAGCAATGTAACCTGTCTGTTAAAACAGTACTCAGTGTCGGGACAAAGTTATTAAAAGCCATTTGCATCGGCTCTCTAAATCCTGTGTCATGACACACGTTGTGCTTTAGACGTGAACAAAATCTTCACTCCTAATTCTTTTTATAATGTAAGTAGAGTTTTGAGGCGTGATCCAAATCTTCACTTCAAATAATTATTTTGTGTTGTAAGTAGAGTTTTTGACATGACACAAATCTTCAGGTAAATCCTTTTTTTTTATAACGCATGTACAATTTTTTAAATGATCCAAATCTTCACTTCAAATTTTTATAATGCACGTAGACTTTATTGACGTCATCCAAATCTTCACCTCAAATTCTTTTTTTATATAAAGGGAGTAGAATTTTTAGATGTGTTCCAAATCTTCACCCTAAATTCCTTTCTATTTTACAATTAGACTGCTTATACATGATCCATACCTTCATTCTAAACCCTGTTCCGTAACACGAAGTGTAATTACTTTAAGTATTCATAATTTACTCTCCAGCAAACTACTATAATATTTGTTGCTAATGTTTTTAATTTTATAATCAGAGTATTATTCCTTCTTTAAAGTTTTGGCCACTACACAATTTCATATTGATAAAGAAGACAGGTGTATTTCGGGGGCACTTTGTAAGGGCTTATAAAAATACAATAGTCCAGGCTCAACAGCTATAGACATGCACAACACTGCAACACGAGAAGAGCAATTGCACAGCAGTTTGCAGTCGATTGGTGCAGCTTGAAAACGGAAAAGTAATGACTGACTGTCAATGGTAATGATTTGTTACAATTTGCTTATAGAACACCACGGATAAATATTAGAACAATATGCTTATAGAACACCAAGGATAAATATTATAACAATGTGCTTATAGAACACCACGGATAAATATTATAACAATGTGCTTGTAGAACACCACGGATAAATATTTTAACCATTTTTTTTTATATTTGGAGTTTTCCCTTTAAATTCAGGATTATCAGTACTTCGAATTTTAATGGGGGCTAAAAGTTGTGTGCGAACAATAAATGTATTTTATTTATTCACTTCGTAACTTCTGCTGAAAAATGTATTTGTTAGTTGAATGCTGGTAGGTCTGCAATATTGTTTATTTCTGGATGACGACACGAATCGTGGTGATCTGAATATCAGTGATGTTTGAAATGTCCAAATGACATTCAAATGCGTACAAAATTCTTGTGAACTTACTCATTTTGAAATTTGCATCTTAGTTAAAATCGTTGGTTACTGACGAAGGAAACACCGACAGTGACATCCTTAGCTCACGAATAAGAAATTTACACTTTGTAATTGCAGAATCACTTTGTGCAGGAATGAACTGCCGATAAGTTACAGCGGAAAGACAAGAGACTAACATAAGGATTTTGTGGCAATTTAAGCGGTACTCGAATTAAAATTTTATTCTAACTTAAAATCCAAATGTTACATCACCGTAAACATTTTTATCAAGAATATACTAAAGACCAGGTTTAGGGAAAGTGCAGTCGGTATAGCAATTAGGCTTTGTTCCGGATAATGGAATATCCGTCATTAAATTTCCGGCAAGTTTCAGAGTGACATATATTAGGACAAGCGTCCAGACCGGCTCTGAAACACACACAGCTTCCTAATCAAGGGGTGTGGGGTGTGGGGGTCAGAGCGACCAAAGCATCAGCATGACGGCTCACGTTCGTCGAGAACAAAGACTAAGAACGAGTGGATTTCTACCTGCACTAAATCATTAGACTACATGGTTTGCACAAAGAAATACTTGCTTTTGTCATGAAAAGTAATTTCGGAATTAACTTTTTGAAAAAGAAACGTTACGCAAGGGCTAGGAAGACTTATTAGCTTCTTGCTATTGCCGTAACTAGGAAGCCTGCAGCTTTACAGAATAAGCAAATTCAGCAATTTAGTAGCTTGCTCTACTTATTTATACGGTAACCACAGCTTGACTGACCTACAAGTGTTTCCTAGGTTTTGAAACTGATATTAACTAACGTCCATATATGGTCGTG
>Ga0123357_10009172_pt1 | contig 12465 bp, 18 predicted proteins | sample TergutEmb28metaG_FD_89873 | JGI IMG/M metagenome (GOLD analysis project Ga0123357, IMG submission 89873) | Embiratermes neotenicus P4 segment gut microbial communities from Petit-Saut dam, French Guiana - Emb289 P4 | ecosystem: Host-associated > Arthropoda: Insects > Digestive system > Gut ... | reverse complement strand
GCACAAAAGGTAGGCTTTTTGTGCCATGCGATTCGTCTGTCACAAAAATATGCCTTTTAATTTATGTGCTGTCACAAAAATAGCGGTAGAAATTTTGTGACAGGGGGTACTACCGACAAAACGCGGAAAACGTACGCTAAGGAAATTCTGATTTATTATGCTTACCGGGGGTAAAATAGCTAATTTTTCTCTTCTCGCCGTCTTAGCGTGGGTTTTGTCGGAAATGTCGGCTACACCCCTATCCCAAATAAATTGGAAAAGCAAGTTCGTTTTTAAAATCACTCCTCACAACGCCAGTTATCATGCGCCTTTGAGGGATCGCTCTAAATATCCTGCCAGAAACGCGCAGGATCTGATCCGTTAGTCCATAACGTACATACACAGTCAATATTTTCCATCAATATCATTATTTTCCATATAATCATAGCCCGCGAGGCCCACACCCGGCATGACCAGAACAGCACAGCACTACCCCCCGAGCCGGTTTACCTCTACATACGCCCCACACGCAACATGTTTAACGACTTTACTTTTAAACGACAAAAAAACGCAGGCGTGTTTACGCCTACGTTATCTTTTTGATAGATCAACAATCAATTTTAGTCGTTACTATGTAGAAATCTTATTTTTAGTATTACCTTTATTATCCGATATGCTCTTATTCTCTTTATTACCTAATCTTTTAACCATTTTAATCAAATTAATCAATAATAATACTACTAAAATAAATATAATGAGAAGTATTACGCAACCAACAATTATAGCTATTCCTACGCCTTGCATTAGACATACCCCTTTACAATTTTTAAACGTCATTAAAACTTCCGCTTTATTTTAAAAGCGGAAGTTATCAGTTGTCAATATATTTAATCTCTTAATTGGTGTTAACGGTCAGTGTTCCGCCGCTACTGATTGTAGCATACAACAGGCAGGTCGTCGAATAAAGAGGAGCAACCCACTGATTGTCAAACACATCGCATTTTACAGAACCGTCTATTTCGGCAGGTAAAGACGCTGTAGATACGCTTCTCAAAATATTTACAGTAGGGTTAGACCATTTAGTAAACGGAGCGGATTGTGTAAAATTTCTCCAATTTGAAATAGTCCATTGCGTACCCGACTTACCCACATCAAATTGATAAGACAACGAGCCAATCGTGATACCGGCCAAATTAAAGTTGGACGATATTGTCCATGTTCCAACAGACGCCGTATATGTGGATGACGAATAAGTGCTCATTAACGGTTCATATTCAATTGTGATCGTTACCGGATTTCCATTTTCATCAGTATATGTAATCTCATCGCTGTAAGGGGCATTTAAATTCATAGTGCTTAAATCCTTGCTAATTTTGTTAAAGCCGATTTTGTCAAATTTACCGCCTGGCGTGACACTCGGCGTAAGATCTGCGGCGAAAGCAACGTTTGTCAGTAAAATACAACACATAACAACTACAGCCGCAAACGTACTAAACATTTTTTTGGTTTTCATTTTCTTTAATTCCCTCTCATAAATTATTTTTAATTGGTTCTCGCGTTTAAGACGCTCCCCGGGTGTTGCTCAAACGCGAATTTTATTTCTCTGCCTATATAACGTTTCTTCTGAAAAAATCTATCGCTGTTTTTTTGAAAACCGTTCGACAATTTTTTCTTTTGGCTTTTACTAGGCATTTTTATGTCTCTATCTATATAACGTTTGAAACTGAAAAATCTATCGCATGTTTTTAAAAATATTTTAAAATTTTTTATTTAACCGATTTAGCGACCGCCATAAGCTGACCCGTCGGAAGATTGGCCCCGACATAATACCTTTGTTCCCCCGTATCCCATACAACGTAATTCTTGTCTCCTGCTATTTTGCTGTCAAACACATGATAAATGACATTTTCGACCGTTATTTGTTCGACAATATCTACGATATTTATTTCAAGGGAGCTATATCTTGGTATAGCCTTAAACTGCAAAATAGATCCTGTTTTATCCGTATACGTGATCGCAAGCATATTTTCCGACTTTAGCCTTGTGCTTTCCGTGTAACTATCAGGTATATATGCCGGTTCCTCCACCGACAGCACCGTAAACGTCCCATATGAAAAAAAGTGTGTCACGTCATTGGCCCAATGATTTACCGTGCTTAAAACATCCGCTCTCACGTCCGCCGTCGTCACCATCAACGTTCCAAATAATGCGGCCATTAAAATTACATCGACCGACGCCGCCTGTCTTGACCAATGCGTTACCTTTTGACCCGATCCCGCCGCCCGCCCTTTGCGAACAGCCTGCGCATACGAGCCTCATGAAATTCCGACAATTCAAAATCCTTTAATTCTTCATCCTCCGGAATTTCCTCCAACGCCTGATCAAAATTATCAATTACGGCTTGGCCGAACCTAGCCTCAAAAAAACCCTCGCTTAACTGTTCCTCACGCATAACTGCCCACCTCATCCCCCATAAGTGTCCTGACTTTTACCCGCGCGCGGGCAATACGGCTATTTATTTGTGTCGAGTTTATCCGGCAGATGGAATATAAGTGTGAGTGGCGGGGAATTGAGTTTATCCAAGCAGATAAGTTTTATCCGAGCAGCAAGAAATGCTCGGGATGTGGGGCGAAGAAAATGGGGTTTTTGTCTCTAAATTTTTGTGCTTGAACATACTGCGCCAGTATGTTATAAAATCACGGGCAGAAAAAAGCATAATGGCTAAATTTAAGCGTTCAACATACTGCCGCAGTATATAAATTCAGGGGGAATTATGAGCAAAACATCAAACGCCGTGAAAGACAGGTATAACCGAAAAACTTATCACAAATATACTTTTTATCTGAGACAGGACGAACAATTGGACGTGGTCTTACAGGACGCAGCGAAAGATAAAAGCGTCAGTGAGGTAGTCAGGAATGCGCTCCGCTATTATTTTTTGAAAAAGGATTAGGGAAGGTTACGCACAAACAAAAGGACGCTCTTATTGGGCGTCGGTTTGTTTTGCGGTATGTTAAGGATTTGATAAACCATGCAAGAGATGGGCGTGATTCTATACTTGAAACGGTCATGGATTTCAAGAAAATCATTCAGACATTCTTTAGTGGAGCGGTGCTTAACTGAAATTTGTGAACGTTTACAGTTGTGCGCGGTAAGATGATTTTACCATGGTTCGGTAAGCAGAATTTTCCCCACACAGTAAGCAGAATTTTCTGCCCTTTATCAGGGCTGTGCCAAATCAAGCAAGTCAGATCCCTTTCAAATTGGCTGAACGCCTGAAAAACGGTGAGCATAAGTTTTAGGTTTTTGTAATATTCTGTGCTATCAATATAATCTGCGCCCCACTTAAATCTGAAGAAATTTCGAAGGTGATGTTACCTTCTTCCCATATTAACGTACTCATATCACCTGCTGCCTTGCTTTCAAAGAAATACGCTTCTTGATCATGAATTTTCATTAAGGTAAAATCATTTTTCTCATTATCGATCTGTAAATCCGAAGCCGCACTTGTTATTGATTGCGTTAAAATAATTGAGTCTCCATCATCGCTTGTATAAACATACGTTTTTTTTAAATCATTAAAATAGCTGTTTTTTATTTTAAAACCGGCTGGTATATAATTAAACACGTATCTATCAAATTCATTTACGGATTCAGAATTTTGAAACTCTAGAGTTGCATGATTACCATGCCAGCTCAAAAAAGTGTTAAACAAATAATTCCGGGAAGCCTGTACACTGAGTAAAGCAGCAACAGAAATAATGAAAAAGATGGTGAAACCAGCTGCAGTTTTACCTGTTACATTTAAAAATGCTTTTGCTTTCTTTTGACGCAATCTATTCGCTATTATGCGCTTAATTCTTTTATCCATATCTGGCGTTGGTTTGTAAATTTCAGCAAGTTCTTCAAGGCTTGGGATATCGTTAAATTCCTGTGACAAGGCTTCTTCGGTTGCCAGTACCAATAATGCATTGAATTTTTTTTCATATTTATCGATCATTTTTTACACCTGTTTCACTTAATATTTTCCGAACAGCTTTTCTGGCGCGTGACAGCCGTTTTCTTACCAGATCGTAACTTATCCCAAGTAACTTTGCAATTCCTTTATTATCATATTCATATGAAATATGTAAGTATAGAACCTCAGATAGAGATTTGGGCAGTGCTTTTATAGCATCGCCTATTGCTGCGCAGCTTTCATCATTTGTGAGCCTGTCGAGAACGGAAAGACTGCTATCCGGCAATTCGGCCATATGTGTGTCTGTTATTTCGTTCCTCCTGACATTTTTCTTATACAGGTTAAGTGCAGTGTTCCGTACAATAATAACAATAAATGACTTGGTTTTGTGACATGATACATCTGAAATCTTGTCAAGATTGTCTATAATTTTGATAAAAGCTTCAGAAACAGCATCCTCAGCTGAGGCTGTATCAGATAGAATAGATTTTGCTATGTACATCATTAAACCATAGTACTTATTATAAATTTCTGTTACCTTTTCCTTTTCGGTGTCATCGAGGTTTACAGTATGTATATACAGCATAATATTACATCATCACCACCTAAGCGACGAAATCTAGCGGACTATTATTTTAACATAAACTGCAAAATTATTCTTTATTATCCAGAATATTTTCGAATGGCTATCCCTTTCATTGAACGCCGGTGCGCAATGTATATTTTGCGCTGTTTTTGTCCAGTACAAAGATAAATAAGCGGCTTCAATGCATATGACATAGCTTTAAATTTTTATCTAAAAAATATTCTTCTGAATATGTGTCACAAAATATCAGAGTCGGTTGTTCTATATATAAAGCGAAATAAATTAAAGCTTAAATAATTTAATAGGATGGTGTTTCATGGCAGTACATAAGAAAGGATTAGCTTTTCTGTTAATTTTGACAACGTTGCTGTTAAGTTTAAATGTAACAGCAATCGCAGGATATCAACCGGTTGATCCATATTTTGTTAATATTTCATCGTTTCAAACGGCTATTATGTTTAACGGGAGTTGCGGCACACTATCAGCTTCTACAATAGGGCGAACCGGGACAACGAAGATAACCGGCAGCGTGGTACTGGACAGATTAAATTCTAATGGCACATACACTCAGATCGCTTCATGGAATAATTTGAGTGCAAACGGAAACTATTTTGATTTCAGCCAGACCTATTACGTAACAACGGGGTATACATATCGTTTAACGTTTACAACAACGGTTTATATAAACGGAGTGGGTGAAACGGCGACCGGCAGCGCAAGCCAGTTTGCGCAATAAGGCTCATCGTGTCAGCGGCGAAAACCTGGCCTGCATTGTATATCAGGGTTAATGGGGCCGACGAGTTTTACAATTCTGGTTATAGCGGTATTTAGAAAACAATGTAGATATTACGCAGAATTTACTTTCGCGGCAAACAAACCCATACTCGAAAAAGTATGGGTCTATTTTTTTATGATAAAAGGTGATGAACATGCTGGCTATATATATGTCGGCCCTTAATACAGACGAAGAACGAAAAAAATTATCATACCTATATGAAAAATTTAAAAAAAGGCTGTTTCATACAGCCCTAAAAATCACACGCAATCAAACTATGGCGGAGGATGCCGTACATAACACTTTTGCCTCAGCCATTAACCATAAAGAAAAATTTCTTTCGATGGATGAGATAGATTTCTATAGATGGAGCGTTGTAATAGTGAAGGGCAAATGTATAGACCTTCTACGCAAAGAAAAACATTACCTGGATACGCCCATAGACAATTACGATGAAATCCTGCCATCCGATTCAATACCCGTTGACGAACATGTAGCGCGGCAGGATATGTACGGCCGGCTGAAAAGCCATATGGCCAAATTGGACGATGCCAGCCGGCAGATTCTCGAAATGAAGTATGTTTTACAGATGTCCATGAAAGAAATCGGGGATGAACTCGGCTTTACCCCAACGCAAGTTAACAGCCGCATCGCCCGCGTGCGTGCAAAAATGAAAACCCTTATGGGAAACGAGGTGATCGATTTTGCTTGAAAACGACGACAGCCTGTTTGAGGCAATATTCAGCCAGGCGGTGAGAGACAATTTTGAACAAAGCCTTGGTGAGCTTGCCGCGGCGGAGGAAGAACCCGAAGGCATACAACTATCTGAATTCCACGAGGCCCGTATGCGCAGACTGTTCGCGAAGACGGAGCGGCGGGAACGGAACCAGGCAATATCGAAATGGACGAGGAAGGCCGCATCAATTGCCATCGTTCTAATGGCGGCCCTTTTCGGTACCTTAATGTTCACAGCCGCAGACGTAAGAGCGGATGTTTTAAATACGGTCACACATTGGGCCGAAGATGTCACCTACTTTTTTGCGCATGGAACGTTTAACGCGCCCGTAGCTGAGGAACCCGCATACATTCCGGACGGTGCAGGCTCCATTTTGCTTTTCAAGGCTATACCGAACGATAGTTCACTTAAAATCAATATAGTGGACATGGACTATGAGCAAGTGGCCATCGGGAAAGTTATCTATCACGTCTTCAACAGCAAGATCGCCGGAAACTTGAATTATATTGTATGGGATACTGATGGCCAAAGGTATTATGTTGGCGCTCAACTGCCGACGGACCAACTTCTTGAGGTCGCTCATCAGTTAAATAAAAAGATTTAAAATTTTTAAAAAATGTGCGATAGATTTTCTTTATTCAAACGTTATATAGATAGAGGCATAAAACTGTCTAGTAAAAGCCAAACGAAAAATTTGTCGAACGCTTTTTTAAGAAACGTGCGATAGATTTCTTCAGAAGAAACGTTATATAGACAGAGAAGTAAAATTCACGTTTAAGCAACACCCGGGGAGCGCCTTAAACGTGATTTGGCATCGCCAAACTAAAATGTCGGCAGCACCCTTTTTAATTAAAATTTAGATTTTGGAGGCATAACAATGAAAAAAATTTTATCCTTGTTAGTGGCGGTTATATTTATTTTATCATTGTCCATGAATGCGATCGCAAATAGTGTTACATATACACCTTTTAGCAACTATGAGCCTGGTACATACACACTCAGTACAAAAGAATATCCACAACAAATAGCCGAAGATATTGAAAAGTCGCAAATGATTGCTACAGACTTAACCACAAGTGCAGAATCAACTGTAAACGTTATAATCGATAACGTTATTTTAAACAAGGGCAAAGATATTGACACTATTACAGTTAATCTACATGCCTTTGGAACTGAAAATATTAAGACCACAGACCCTCCATCTATAAGAGGGGGTGGAAGTTATTGGGATATTGATCCTGGATATGTTGTAAGAGTTGATCTAAGCGTTATATTTGATTCTTCTATGACTACTCAGGGAAACGCGAGTTGGAAATTAACAAATGTAAGCGGATCATACACACTGATTGATAAAACTTTTACCGTATCTGGTGGTTATAGTAATGCAAAGGCATATTCTTCAACACCTTATTTTTCCGAATTTAAAAATGCGGTTAATTTTATAGGCAGTACTTTAAGCTATACAACAGGTTTTTCAAAATATGTAGATACTACATGCCCATTTGCCGGTATTGCTGCAACAGCTGATGTTACAGTCAGCCGAGGTTCTAACCGCTATAATTACGAGCTAGTATACTATGTACTTAATAACGGCGGTTGGGTTTGGTAATTAATTATGAATATGGCAAGTACATTCTTCATACACCATTAAGTTACTGTGCAAGCGCCAGATTTTGGGCGCGCAGTCGCATTTGTCTAACGCGGGCGTATACCCGCGTTAGTGATGCGGGAATTCAATTTCCGCATCCTTTTGAGGTATGGGGCGATAACCCCCATTTTAGTTTTAAAAATGTTGGGAGCCTATAGTAATGAAAATTGATTTTAAAAGAGCCATATTTATATTATCACTAATTTTTATACCAATTTACATTTTTTATATTCTACCATTAATTTATAATATAATTGCTATTTTACTCCCTAATATAGAAACATTTTTTCTACGTTATATTTTAATGCTTCTAGCGCAATCAATTCCAATATTATTAATTTGCATAATAATAACTTTATGGAGTAGCTATTACACAATAAAAGAAACATTTATCACATGTATATTAACTATTATTTTAATAATTATTTATGTTGCTATGAATATAATAGCACTTTATGGTATATTTGAATTTAATTCATTTACTACCAATCAATTTAATAAATATGATCATTTAACATGGGCAATTCGTTTATTCTACTTTTATATTATGTTATTATGTTATTTAATCTTTCATAAAATTATAAGCAATCGTGTTACATCACGTACATCACGTACACCTATATATAAAAAGGGGCAGGCGTCGTAGCCTTTGAAAATGTGCGATAGATTTTCTTTATTCGATAGTTTATTAACATCGCGGTAGTCGGCCGCGGGGTCAGTGCAGCCATACCGATTCTGGCCCAAGGCCAGCCGGGCCGATGGGCGTTGCATCACCGCCGCCAGATCAGCCGATCAGTTCAATTATGCGCCGCCCGGGGCGTGGCGGCTGCACTGAAACGGACTAAATCCTAAAGACTTAAGCTTTAATGATTTACCAGAAGAAACGTTACATGTATAGTAATAATAATTTCACGTTTGAGCAACACCCGGGAAGCGCCTCAAACGTGAAAAACACAATAATAGTATAATGCCACGCACTAATAAAAAAGGAGCTTTTAGAATGAGTAATTTTTTTAAAAAGGTATCCGCATTGAGTATAATAACTATTATGGCAGTCGCTTCTTTAGCGATGACAGCATCTGCGGAAAATATTAACGCGAATTCGCGTACATTTAATAGCATTCGTGTTATAAACAAGAATAACAAAGAAGTAAAATTTAACGTTGCTGCGGGTGTTTCTTACACAGAGGATCAATTAATTGATATCGCAGACAGTAATCTAAACGGCGATAATTTTGAAATATATGAAATAGTGTATGCTCAAGAAGAGACACCAAACAATGACGATGTAAGCCAGGGCAATGAAACGAGACTCGGCCCAATAGTTAAAACAGTTTATACTACTACAAAAACTCCAACCGTTACGAAAGCTCTTTACGGCGACTACTTTGTCATCTCTGTTGCAAGAGGACAAGAAACTCAACTTACGACGACGTGGTACCAAAGTTTAAGTGCTTCTGTTAGCGGCTCTTATAAAGATTACGGTAATTTGGGATTAAATGGAACGATTTCAAAAACCTATACTAAAAATGATAAATTTACTGGACCGCCAGAAGGTGGTAACGCCAATTCAAGAATGTATTATGTAAAGTTTTACTATAATGCTGGAAACTGGACGCAATATTATGATGAATATGATGCTTTTGGCAATTTAATGACAGCGGGGTTTGTAAAAGGTACTTACACTGAACCAAATTGTTTTGTAGCTTATAGCTTTGACGTTGTTGCGTGATTATAACGCCTTTAAAATTAGATTGAATAAACTAAATAAAGCATAAAACAGCATAACCACCTCTTGCCAAGGTGGTTGTAATACTATTCTTATTCTTACCAGACGTATCTGTATATGCCTGAATAGAGTCCGACATAATCATCGAAGTAGTTTATCAGCTCAGATGCGGTGCGTGTGGAGAGCCGCTCCTACATCACGGCGCTCACTTAGGCTTAAAACCCACCAACAGTCTTGAACAAATGACTATATTTGTCCACATTTGTACACATATAATTTTCCGGGGGATTTAGATCCGTAGCCGTCCGCCAATCTTTATGTATGCCGGCATCATCGAGATATTTCTGCCGCGCTGTTTCACGTTCTGTTGTTCCACGCGTCGCTACCTTATAATCCGTAAACATCTGGCGCCGTTTTTTGGCTTCCAGCTTTTCATTTATTTCGTTTTCAAGCCGTTTTCTGACGGCTTCCATAGCGGGATCATTTATCCGTTCGTCCAAAAAAACGACGAGCCTGTATACGTCATTCAAAAAGTCTTCTGAAAGAAGGACATTAGCCATTTATCTAATCCTCCGCAGGTATGTATATGGTATCAGCATTAATCCTCTATCTCTTTTAGATCAATCTCAATAATCTTTTTAATATAAGCAAAACGATTCTTAATCGGGGGAGTCCTTGACGCCCGGAGGTTAAGTTGATCGTACTTGGATTTCAGATAATCATACATTTCGAGCTGGCGGTTCTTGGCTCCTCTTTGCGGGATGATTTTAACGATCATGTCATACAAAACCTGAATTTCAAGAAGCTTGAACTCTTTATTACAGGCATCGCCCATGAATGGGTAAATTTCACGTTTAAAAAAATCCTCATCGCTCTCACCCTCAAGCACGCTGTCCTCAGTATCTCCCGCCATTTCTTTTTCGTTTAAAAATTCGTCCAATGAAAGCTGTTCAACATGGTTCTCGTTATGGCTTATAATAAATTTAAGCGCTTCAGTTTTACCGTGATTCCCACGTTTAGGCTCATATGTAAACTTAATATCAGTATAGGTAGCCAATGCCGCTTGACAAGCAACAAGCACGCGTTCTCTAAAACTACTGAAGCGCGGGTATTCCTTTTTTTCGATCCCCAGCAGTTCTCTTAATTCTTTTACAGTGATAACCCGCTCGCCCTTATATTCAAATTGTTTTAATATTTCGTACATCCTGATTTGATTGGGGCTCTTTAACCTCAACGCATTCCATAGTTCGTAGGTGAAATAATGCTTTTTGAATTCAAACATAAGTGGGAGCGCCTTGTCGTGGGCATCTATTTCGATGTACCACTCATTTTTTTCGTCTTGTCCGACGCGGCACTCCTTGAAAAGCTGGAAGCGTTCGTATCCGCCTAGTCCCATGGGTACTGAGACTACTTTACACAGCAGTGCGTCAATGCTTTTCCCCAGCTGTTGGTTGTTTAGTTTGCCAAATTCCATAATCCTGCGGAATTCCTCGAATTTGAAGCGTACAATACGTGTCGATGGATCGCGGGCATTAATTTTGGCTAGATAGATACTAAAGAAACGTAGTTCCTGTGTGGTCATGGAATGTGTACGTATCTCGTTGAGGATATTGCGCTTTTCGATCACCAAATCCTTTTTTAAAGCCATCCTAATCACCGAATAAATGTTACCACAAGATAGCAACAATGTCAATTCTTTGTTGCTATCTGAGAAATGTAATGTTGTCATCTGCTTTCTGGAAGCCGCACTATATGCGGGCTGTAAGGGCCTCTAAACAAGATCTTAACCAGGTTTTAAACAAGATTTACAAAAACAAGCAAACAAACAAGGACAAGCCTTCAAACCGCTAAAAAGAATACCGAACATAATCTTGTCATTAAAAAATATATTTTTATCACGTCTTCAGCACCAAGATCACCAGAAACCTGAATTATATTGTATGGGATACTGATGGTCAAAGATATTATGCTGGCGCTCAATTGCTGACGGATCAACTTCTTGAGGTCGCCAAATCAGTTAAATAAAAAGTTCTAAATTTTTTTAAAATGTGCGATAGATTTTCTCCGCCTAAACGTTATATAGATAGAGGCATAAAACTGTCTAGTAAAAGCCAAACGAAAAATTTGTCGAACGCTTTTTAAAAAAAGTGCGATAGATTTCTTCAGAAGAAACGTTATATAGACAGAGAGGTAAAATTCATGTTTAAGCAACACCCGGGAGCGCCTTAAACGTGAGAATGTTAATACACCATTACATAACAAGGAGGAAATAAAAGAATGAAATTTAAAAAAATTATTGCGATAGTTCTAATGGCATGTATGGTTTTTGCGATGGGAACTGCAAATGTTTATGCTGGCGATGATACTCCGAGCGCAGCTTATGAAACCGGGAAAATTCCGCTGATACAGCCATATAGCTATTATGCTATTGATGAAGATCTGACTTCCGCGAACGGATCACAACGTGTTACTTTTGAGTTAACGTCCGTTAATGCTTACTTTAGAGTATATGTTACTAATACCTCTACTAAAAATTACACAGTAATTGGGCCGGACGGTAAATCCGCTACCTGCTATGCTGGTAATTACTGTGCTATTTGGTCAACTAATGCATGGCCGGCAGGGTCGTATCAAGTTACTGTTACTTCTTCTGATGGTTCTAAGCTACAAGGACACATTGCTATTCGCGTTGCTCAATTTTTGTCTGAAGTTGTTGTTCAATAGGCCAGTGTAAGCGGCGAAATAACAACGTATTTAATTAAAAAAAGAAGCGAGGGAAAAAGAAATCTCCCTTGCTTTTTTAATTTACTTAACGAGGGGAATAGTCAGTTTTTACTGTTATGTACAGGTTATGAAATTTTTGTAAAAGCTATAATTAGTTATAACTTTTATAAGAAATCTCTTAGCAATAATCCTGCATACAATTTCAGCCAAGCCCTTTATCAGGGCTGAGCTAAATCAAACAGGTTTATTATTACGGGGCAAAACCATTGCCCGCTACCTCCTCGGCAATGCCCCGGAGGATACTTTGACGCCGTATTAGCGACACACGCG
>Ga0123357_10009171_pt1 | contig 12467 bp, 9 predicted proteins | sample TergutEmb28metaG_FD_89873 | JGI IMG/M metagenome (GOLD analysis project Ga0123357, IMG submission 89873) | Embiratermes neotenicus P4 segment gut microbial communities from Petit-Saut dam, French Guiana - Emb289 P4 | ecosystem: Host-associated > Arthropoda: Insects > Digestive system > Gut ... | reverse complement strand
CCCTTTTTTTTCTCTCTCTCTTCAAAATGCAGTTTGTTTCATAATTCTAACGTATTTGGTTCCTGTTTTATTTACATTTTATATACAGGGTGTGCTAAAATTAAAAAAATAATTCCGGTGCCAAAGGGTTAAAAAATCCTTGCGCTTGAAGTTGGAGTTCCGAAACGCCCTTGTCAGGAGTTGATGTAAATGATCATATAATGGAGTACAGAAGCGATTTAGACACGTTTGAAGTATGGAATGTGGTGCTTGCCTGAAGAGCTGAACATCATAGTGTAGTTTCCTTTAGGCATACTGTATGAATGGTAGACTGGCGTTAGGTTTTGGAGTTAACAGCCACGGGCTTCATGGCGCCGAGTGCGGGAAACCGAAGACGCTGGGAGCTAAATAGATCTTGCATGATGAAGCGCGCAGGAGCGTGGAGAGGCGTTGCGTGGCTCAGTTCGAGCTGCTTTGTCGCCGCAATAAATTCGCAGTCACCCTCTCTGAACGAGCTTGCGAACTTTACTCAAAACCAAACCCGTATTCACCACGGGTGGGCCCGTGGGGGACCGAGATCCACCCAAACCTCTCGCGACACACCCAAATGAAATATGCCTGTGTTGTTATTTCTGTGAAATTAATGTAACTTATCATACGTTCTCTTCCCTCTTAATGTATGTTATATTTGTGCTTTCATGTTCAGATTTGTTGCCATCAGAGGTAGGCAATCTTCGCTAAAAATATTTGCGTTGTTTTATCCACTTATACCAGATTTCCTAGTTCACAGATTGCACTTTGGATGTCAGCACATAATTCTGTGGAAACGGCAGCATTTACAATCACAAATATATATTAATATTTTCAATCACACACAACATGATGCTTTATAATAAGCTGCAATTGTGTGAAAAGCGGATGACTGCTGCTTTGAGCTGCACTGAGTTATGTGTAACGAATCATTCAACGAATGGTCCTCTGTGATATGTAAAAATGTGAGAACTGCATCTTCAAGAATAACCAAGGTACGTGGAGGATATCTGTCTCTCAAAGTATTTGTAATATGTAAAACGGTGCCACCTTCTCACTTCTTCTGTAAAATTGATATTCTGTGGGTTGTCCCCTTTTTACAAAATAGGGTCTGATCGTATTTTGGTTGGCGACTAGTTTCGGCCTTGAATGTGGGCCGTCATCAGGCCGTTACACATGAACATGAAAATATGCAGAAAATCTCTGCACCATGAGGTTGGAGGTTCCCCCTTTTTACATTAAAAATGCATTATAAATGTATGTAAAGAGTGTAAGGGTGTTGTCTAATTACAAGAGGCCTAAGGATGTCTAACGATATGTAATGGCCTGATGATGGTCCACTTTCAGGCCCGAAACTAGTCGCCAAGAAAATACGATTATAAAGCAACGTGTTGCGTGTGATTACAAATATTAATATGTATATGTGATTGATACACCAACGGAGCTGCTTCATGTGAAGAGCATTTACTGTGTTCCACCTTCCCATTGCTGCAGATAGGCGTGTCTAGCGGCATGCGTGCTTATGTTTGTCTGCACATGTACGTTTGTATTTGTGATGAGTTTATGTACGTATTTATTTCTTTATTTATGGTTTACGTAACAGCACTCCAACAGATCGAACTTTGTGCCTTGTAAATCCATACATTGGCGTTTTATTTTTATGAATTACCGCACACAACTGTTGGGGTCGTCTTATACACGAGGCCTTACATCCTTTCCCAATCACACGTCAGTGATACGCCACTCCCTACCAAATAGTCACTAATAAGGCATGCTATAGCGCTGTTCATCGTCGAATCCACATTGTGAGGTTGTGTTCCTGCATGAGCTCTTCCAGTAACACATCCCAAGGGAAAGAGGGAGTTGCTTAATGTTCGGGCGTATGCAGTAACCGATTTTTTGTTTCCCTGTGGCGCTTCGCCCCGATTCCGGGTCTTGGCCTCCTCTTACGGGGCTTCGCAATCACTCACATTGGACACAACACGCTGGGTAGGACTTCTCCGGACGAGTGATGAGCCCGTCGCAGAGACCTCTACCTGACAACACACAACAATCAAGAGTTAGTCGTGCCCCCGACCAGATTCGAACCCACAATCCCAGGAAGCGAGCGACTGCAGGCACACGCCTTAGACCGCGCGGCCACCGGGATCGGAACGTCGAGTTCTAAGGTTACTGAATAATGAATTGGAAGGGACGTGTAAAGAGGCAGTCGTGGTCTAACCGGGATATTTTGTCGGCATTTGGTTTCAGGTATTTAAATGCATTCATTCTTAAACGCAAGTCTTTGTTTCTGTTGCAAATGGAAGTACAGCCGGTAGGTAAGGGCGGCATAGCTATTTGTCTGCCGAGCACTTGGAACACGAATTCGAATTTCGTTCAACACACGGATGACGTCAGATATTTTGTAGTTTTTGTGCAGGCACACGTCTTGTAATGCGCCCATTCCCAATCCAAAGAATTCTGTTTAATATCCAGTATATTAAATGAAGTAGTCATGTATCAGACGTGAACAACAGAAGAGGTCTGAGTGACAAAGGAGATTGTGTCTGTCTGCTTTGAAATATTCAAAATCGTTTTAGTTTTAATTCTGTAAATCTTTTAGCTTCTGCGATTTGATTATTCTTACTTTTTGTACATAGAGAAATAGAATCAGAATACCAGTTTTACTTCAGAAGTAATGCAGCGGTATATATTCCTCTCCATGCACCCACAACTATTGAAATGATGATTGAATGATTTTCGATTTACTTAGTGGCTTGTTTTTAACTGAACGGGACAAAAATCCGAAAATGCTGTACCGTGGTTTGGTCTGTTGTTTGTATGAATGTTGAACTGGGTTTGTCGCCGCAATGGAAGACCATATCATGGCGTAAACAACCGTGACTTTGATGTATGTGTAAGAACTGAGGTTATTACAGCCGCAGATGTGTAGAATACTGTCTGCCGGCGTGTGACGCCGTGTAGTCTAACAGAAATTTACCAACTTTTCAAACTTGCGTATTCGTCTTCAGGGTAGACGTGGAAGACAGCTGCTTTCTTCAAAAACGTTTATAAATTTCTACCAGACTGCACGGCGTCTTGTACCAGAGGACAGCAATTCCTAAGATTTTTAATTTACTGCACAGTACTTCTACCGGGTATTTATAATTGTTAGACAGGACATCCCCATTGTGTTCAAATATACGTACGAATACATAAAGAAAAGAAGTAGGGTTACAGTCCATACACATCTTTTATCTTACGTGTAAAAGCAGCTACATGTTTCGGCCATAAATATGTAGCCATCATCGGGCTGGATATAGAGCCTTGAATAGGGAAACATTTTTATAGTTTTCCTTATTCAAGGTTCTATATCCAGCCTGATGATGGCTACTACTTCACGACCGAAACATGTAGCTGCTTTTACACGTATGATAAAATGTGTGTATGGGCTGTAACCCTTCTTCTTTTCTCCACATACGTCTACCAGTCTGGGAAAGAAAATGTTTGATCTTAAGCCTGGTTGCGACTAAACTGAAGAACAGACTGCTAGGGTTTGTTTAGTTGCTCTCAAGTACTTTTAAATCAACAGAATTCCTCCTGCAGTCTAACTGAAGTCTTCACATTTAGTCCAGTCAGACCTGTTTATTCTGTCAGCGCCACGTGGTGTTAGGTTGGTTAAGCAGTGACAGGTCACGCTTTTATTTAACTATACCAACGGGCTGCGAGATACAAGGCGGAGTTCAACTCACGGCAGGGTCGAGATTTTTCTTTTATTGGCCTTGCCCAGACCACCTCTGGGGCCCGTTAGGTACTGCGAGTTCTTGCCCAGGGTGTAAATCACGTTAAGCGTGAAGCTTACCACTGACCACCAACTAGTGCCAAAGTTTAGACAAGACGGGCAATGTACGTGTAACGTAAGATTGATGCGCGTTCGCGTGACCATTGTTGCCGTGAAAAAACAAGGAGAATTATATATTCTGAGTGTGTGTATCTGTATTCTTGTCCTAGTTATCCGGCGTGCAAGTCGAATTGTTCTTGCTTCGTATTACTCATATATTGTCATCTGTGACCTGTCTGGCTATACCACATATTTCCACATGATTTCATAAAGGGCACGATTTTCGGAAAGTTATTGAACATAAAATGTGTGTTTCGATTTTATCTACAACTTCTGGGTGAAATATTTCTCATTGTGTGAAGAATCCAGCGAGATTTTATCATCAACGCATATTGGTCTTCGTGTAAAGTACCCGTTAATCTTGTCAGATATTAATGAAACTTAATTTTCTCGACAGATATCGGAAAAGTTCTCAAATACAAAATTTCATGAAAATCCGCCCAGTGGGATCCGAGTTGTTTCATTCGGACGGACATGACGAAGCTAATAGTCGCCATTCGCAATTTTGCGAACGCGCCGAAAAATGTGGAGCTGATCCTAGACTCAGCTGTATGGTTTCGTAGTATGCTTTTGAGTGAACTAAGGTTAATGCATACCGGTTTTCATCCCAGCGGGTTCAAATTTTGTGTGTTTTGCAGGTTTTTTCAATCTTTTCATCTCTGATGGCGTGATTCCAGATGTCTTCTTTCTTCAGTGTCAGAATTCACTGTCATATATTGGGACGGGTATTGCTAATGGACTGTACATTCGCAGCTTTCAGCTTATACATCCCGTCATACATCCAGAGGATTAAATCTAAATTTTAATAACTTATTATTGTTTTATACAGGAGTACTGGTTATAATTTTATTATTAATTCACATCGTTTAATAGAGCTGTGTATTTTCTGGACAAGCGTAACATTGGCAATCGACATGTGATTATATAAAACCTTATTTCCAGTGTCAAGAATGGAATCTCGGTATTTTACGAACTTTTGTACTTGAATTGCTCAGAGTATTTTATGTTGTGATACCTGATGATGGCCTTATTTAGACCGAAACATGCTGTAACTTATTAAACAACGGATAATATATATATATATATATATACACACACAGACACACACATACGTATATGTGTGTGTCTGTGTGTGTGTGTTTTGATCGGCGGTGTGTGTCTTAATTCCTCATACTGTATTTGTAGTCTGATTTTTTCCGCACTCTGGAAGGTTTTACAACTTCACGTTTTCCGTAATCGGTAAAACTTTTGTTAATTTTATTTAAAACCTGTTTTTCGCGTGACATAGAGCATTCCTGATAATTGTACGTACGTGTTTATTTGTTGCGTTGTGTTATTAATTAATTTCTTCCTTCTGACGGGAAGTTTTAAAATGTATAACGCTTAACACAGCTCTGTGCAATACGGCGTATGTGCGAAGTATAGTCTACAGGCTAATTTAACCTGAATATTCAGGCGGGAGGCCTAGGCTTAGTTTTCTATTGAACAGCCTCTGAATCCTGCACGCAAATCTTTAAAACTGGTTTCTCTCAGTTTCTCCGTTTTTCCCTTTATTCTGTTACACCCATTCTACTATTTTCTGATCCGCTGGCACATTTCCTGGTCCCCTAGTTCTTGGAGCTAATTGTCTGTGAAGTCCAGAGAGAGACAGAGCCTCTTGCAGTTGCCATCACCGCTCGGCTCCATCGCCATCCACCACTCAGTTCTAAGAGCAGCGTTTAGGTCTTGTTTAAAGGTAATGAGTAGGCCTACTGCTGAACAGATTTGCGTTATGCTGGACGTCAGTTTGCAGCGTGAGTTGTGTGGACTGTGAAATATGACGGAGTACCTTAACAAAACACGTAATAATAATAATAATAATAATAATAATAATAATAATAATATATTATTATAATATTTTAGAAGCTGAGAAGACTTTAAAATATAAATACCCAATAATAGAAATTCAGCGCATGTGGAATGTGAAAGCCAAAGTGATACCGGTAATAATAGGGGCGACTGGAACCATTTCAGAATCATTCAGACAATTCGTGAGTAACATACCAGGAAGGCACGAAATTTAGGAACTACGAACAGTCACATTGGGCACTGCACACATACTGCGCACAGTGCTAATTTAAAGGTACAAAACATATTTCACGTGCGAAATTACATGAAGAACAAATTGTAAATACAGAACAGCTGCAACACTTTATACCATAGAAACATGGTTTTTAGGGTATGTACTTGTAATACCCTGCATAAAGGTGATAACGAGAATAATAATAATAATAATAATAATAATTTTCTTGTTTGGTCCTGTCTGTGTTCTTTTTTCTATTTTGTTTATTTTTGTTTTCCCTGTGTACTTGTGTTCGCTTTGTGATTTACCTTTAGGCTGTAAGGCATCACATAATTCAACGAAGAATTTAACTAAATTATTAAATATTATTGTTAATGACAACTCATATACATACTACCAATAATTATTACGTTTGTAATACTGGTATTTATAACAAATGCATTAGATACCAAATATTAGTTATTAATGATTTGGGATTTGACATTATAACTTCAACAATAACAACAATTCGATAGAAAAGATTCTTGGATTGTTGACCCTTGAAGATGGGACCGATAGGTTGTCCCGAAACGTCGATAAGAAATTACGACTACACGTTGCGTAATAGCCCAGAAGGGCACAGTTCTCATCCACTTCGCGGCGGAAGCTGGAATCTCGCAGTAATTCAGTAAATTCCGTTCTTCATGTAGCTGCATTCTGCCGAGTATAAATAACAGTACAAAAAAGACTATAATGCCAGGCCCTAGCAAATGTGAACCGATGTTCTTTTTTCTTGGGGTAAAGCGTTCGGGGCATGAGGCTGTCCTCTGATCTCTGTCTGATGCCGATATTAAGAATAAATGGGGGTACTGTACGCCTTAATGTGTTGTGCATTGACAGCTTTACCTTTCCAGGCCCTAAGGAGCTTTTTCTCCTCTGTTCAATCTGCAGAATTTACTCGTTACATCCGTACCTGTCCCCATGAAGCCTGGTTGAGGCGTCTGATTTTCTTGCAGCTTCCGCCTTACGTGTTTGTACCGTCCTACCATGCTGTTTTCGACAGCTTCTTTTGTTATTGTCTTTCCTTCCATCATTATTTGTAGCCGTGTTACCAACTTTCCCGCGATTGTCAGTTTTCCTTGAACATTGCGGGGTGTACTTGACCTGCTGAATATCCGTGCGCTACCGACGGGAGGTCCTGCACCATTGAGTAAGTTGGATACTAAATCATGGCGTTGTTTGTGCTGTTGGGAGCAGTTAAATCGAGCTCACAATGGGTTGGACACACAACTGCCGTGTGGAAAAACGAACTCGCAGATAAATTGGTTAGGAGACCTTTAGGAAATTGGCCCCCAAAAGAGTAAAGGTCGACTTCTCTCCCCGTTGCTACAGTTGACAACTTTGACATGCAGAGTCCGCTGCAGATACGCGTCTACAAGAACCACCTGCAGTTATGACGGAACACGCTGTATTCTGTCAATTTGCAGTTGTGTTCATGTTGGGTACGCCCTTTTTATTTCAGTGACACAACTACGTATAAGAACTGACCTTTAGCTTTTGTGGTCACTTTGTATTCTTGTCACTGCAACGGTATACAAGTTGGGGGATTTCTTTGTCCTACTGTACTGCCTTGCCCACACCCTGCCTCAGGGTATCACGTCTGTGCATTCTTTCTGTCAGGTTTTATAATAGTAACTTTGCAGGAGGTTATGTACAAAATAATTATCCTTTTGAGTAGAGAGTTTGTTATAGAAGAGTCTTGTGTAAAAGAAGAATAGAGTATTTTTACAGAAGAAGGAGGTTGTGAATTGCATTGACAGAAGGATTAACGAATGTAGTAAGGAAGTATTAACTTTTTTATTTATAGCTTATTTAACGACGCTGCCAGCAGTTCATATCATATATATTCATGAATAATGGAGTGATTAGTGATGATGAATTTCAGAGAGTGTAAAAGGAAGCTGTCTGTTGTAAAGGTACTCTCTCGGCATTCTCTCAGGACCGAGGAAGAGAACGAAATACCTCAGTTAGGCTATCCCATGCTCCAGTCGTGATTCGAATCGTGCGTTATCCGAATAAAAGCGTTGCCACGTCATCCCTCTGCGTAAGAATATAGAAGGTGAGGGAGAATATACTGGAATTTAGGTTAGTGGAGGAGAAAAACTGGTATAAGTGGAATGGGAAAACATAAAGTTAATGTAAAGTTGTCGCTGTCCAAGTCATAAAGGCATGTGGGTAGAGGTATGGCTCTACTCATTCTTAATTTCAGCACTAGATGGAGGTAAGTGGTCCACATCACGCCGCGGCGACGTTACCCCGGAAAATAACTCTGATACCCATTTCGAAGGAAACAGGGTGGGCCTCAGAGCCGATCTCGGCGTTTTGAAGAAGAGAAAAATCTTTTACCTCTACCAGGTTTCGAACCTCGGACCGTACTTTCTGTATAGAGAACTGAAGTGGCGCCTAAACGGAGCGGCAATGTTCACGCGTGCAAAATTCGTGTATGTTTTGTAGGAACTGTAGAAATATGTCTAACTCACTCTCTTGTGAATGAATTCTCCAAAAGCTCAGCACCGCTCGCCATTGGACACAGTGCAGTCGTAGCCTCAATAGGGACCCAACCGTGACAGTAGCTCTGCTTCGGCATTCTGTATAAATGACGATATACCTACTTACGTAGCTTAATTACCCGTTTACTTCCTGCCTCTTTGGTCCGAATTCATTACCCAGTATTGTGGTATCAGACGTTCTTATTTTAATTGTAGTCATCCCGTTGTGTTTTTAGTTATCAAAGAATATATAAATTTCAAACACAAACATTTAATAATGCTATTACAGCTGTAATAGCATTACTAAATTGTTGTGTTTGACTTAAATTTGTATATTCTTTGATAATTAAAAACACAACGAGATGACTACAATCAAAGTGTTTGCTAGTCAAGCTAAATCCGTCAGTCGACACAAGAACCTAAGAACAAAAGTAGTAAAATGTTGTGCCAACATCTGTTTTAATAAACAGGTTCTTAAAAAGAAGGTGATCCCAAAATACGCCCACATAAAGCTGTAATAGCATTAAGCATTATTATTTTGTTGTGTCTGACTGAAATTTGTATATTTTCTGATAAACATTCTTATTTTTAATTGAATTTGAAGATAAGTTTACTGGGATGTGACGCCGTATAGTCTGGTGTATTTATACGGACATTTGTTTCTTTGCGTCCGATGTGGCCAAATACGTTTAACAGAGACGTGAAAAAGAAGTGCCTTGAAGGAAACAAAGGACGAGAAAACGAGGAAGAAGAAGTAAGCAGCTCTTTGATAAAGAGAATATGCAGTTTGAAAGAGAAAGCACTAGCTCGTACTGTCTGGAAAACTAGCTTTGGAAGAGGCTGTAGACTATCGCACGACAAACTACGTATTGATTAAATGCATGAGGAAGAATGTACATAACTTGCGCATATTAACCCTTTAAACGCCGAGTTAAATCCCATCTGCCCTTTGCTAGCATTATTCGGAGCTCACCATATTCTCCACGTTAGCAGGTAAAGGGTTAAAGTAATTGAACGAGATTTATAAGGAAATAAAAGTGACATGTGCCTGTTCATATCGCCAGCTGAGACCATGTAGCTGAATGCTTTAATCTGAAGCACTCCTCGCTGATGGACTACTGACAAAAAGAAGCAGTTGATTCAGGCACCTCAAAATGCCGCATACTCTGTAACTTCTAAAATTGAAAAAGCGTCGAAACGAAGGCACCAAACGTCGTAGTTGATTGCTTTGCGTTCCTCTTTCGTATTTTGGAGATTCCGAGTTCGATTTTTTTGCCCAGAAGACCATTTGTTCTGGTTACTTTTCGTGGTTTTCTGTAGTCCTCCCTGAAAATTTCTGGTTGTTGCCATGAAGTGTGTGGTGACCCTTCCACCCCATATTTTCCAGTTCTTCAGGCACAATCGTTCTTTCTTTCTACGCTATTTAATTTGTGCCTGCGCAGCCCTTGCTTTACGCCTGTTCATTTTACGCCCTTTTGCTGTAACGCCTCATGTTAATTTACACAACTTCTTTATTTTTGCGCTCTCGCTTTCTGTTTAACACTCTGGCTGGCTGCACGCTTGGCCGCTGCTGTGAGAGCGAATTTAGTCATCCGTGACAACGGTGATACGGATCATAAACGCAAGCTGTTTTACAATTCCTTTTCATTTTACGTGGGCTAAAAATTCATATTATTCGTTAATTTCTATATTAATATAAGTAACACGAGGATAATAAAATGAGTACATGTACATATACCGCATATGAACAGGCTGGCATTGCTATGATTGCCTCTTACCTATACCTATTCCATTATTTCTTAAGGGAGTGCCGTGTTTAATTTACTCCTTTTTTTACTTAAGTCCGCTTTATAAGAACACAACTAGGGCGTAAAGCAAGGGCTACATGTAGTTACGAAAGTGTCGTTAAAATAAGACAGTTATAAGTTAATGTTGTTCTGAGCCTTTTGGCGCCGGAATTTTTTTTTTTTAATTTTAGCACACCCTGTATATAAAATGTGAATAATACAGGAACCAAACAAGTTATAATTATGAAATGAACTGCATTTTGAAGAGAAAAAAAAACGGAGAGTATATACCATGTTTAAAATATTCAGTAACTATATATATGTTATATTTGTTGAATAAATACATTAAATGCAACGTTTGGAGGTTAGCGTCCTAGACTGTAGGACGCACGGGCTGTAAAGGTTTTATCCTTCTGAGTATGCGTTATGCGCGTCTGGCAGTACTTCCGCAGCTAGTCCAGAAATTTTCTGCATTTTAGGGACCCCGGCGGTTCATTACCATGTTCACAAGAGCGCGACACTTGCCCAATCTTGAGTCAGATGAATCCATTCCACGCCCTCCGAACAAATTTATTTAAGATTCATTTTAATATTATCCTCCCATCTATGCCTAGTTCTTCCAGTTGGTCTCTTTCCTTCATGTTTCCTTTTCACAACCCTGTGTGCACCTCTTCTCTCTCCCATGCGTGCCAGATGTCCCGCCCGTCTCATTCTTCTTGGTTTGATCACCCGAATAACATCTGCTGTGGTGTACAGATCGTGTGGCTCCTCTTTATGTAGTCTACTCCACTCCCTTGTTACCTCGTCCCTCGTAGGCTGAAGTATCTTTCTGAGCACCCTATTCTCGAATACCATCAGTCTGTGCTCTTCTCTCAGTGTGGCAGAAAGTAAGAAAGGGCTGAAACTGCTACTGTTGCCAGTTGCTCATTTTCCTATGTGCCGTGCATATGTGTATGCACATGGTAATATAAATGTACACAACTAGTCACGGCAGCTTAGCGGTGGAACACGAGGCTGGTGTGTGTTTCTTATCTCGGAGAATAGCAGCTATTTCTTCCAACAAATCCCATTTATATTATCTAAAAGCAGGCAGTGACTGCCTTCTCTTCCATTTCTATAGGATCAGTTAATAAACCTATCCTAAGGGCCTGCGATTGACTCGTCTCTTATCCAGCTATCCTATTTAAGTGACAGAGTGGTTGTACTAACTGTTATGCTATCCCCTTACTTCTGCCAACACAGTATGTTCATACCTTGTGTATCTCTGGTAACAGAATAAGAAACAAGAGAATGATGAATGAAATAATCATAGACTCTTTTAAGAATGCCAACCATTGTACGGATGTAAGATTTGGATGGAACTCTTACCTTGAACTCTAAATGCTTGTCATTCTCTGATTCAGACTGCTGCATGATATTTTATACACGCCATTTAGTACTGACGTCAATATAATGAGCGTAGTCTTAAAACGGAATTATTCAAACTGTGTTCCGCTGAACTTTGGACTCCGTGGGCGACTTTCAAGGGTCTCGCGAGCACATTTTCTTGATAATGAAACTTGTAAATATAATTTTAATAATCCTGTAATTGGAATTTTTAAATTCCTCCCTTTCTGCATAATCGGCGGTAGGTTTATCACCAATAAAATCTTGTTTTTCATAAATATGTGTGTGAATATTTACACTTATGTCGTGAAACAACAAATACACAATGGTAAAATATGATTTAACTTATATTATTAATTTCGATTGCTGGAACATGTATTATTAATTGTGAATAATAATATGTGTTGAAGCTTATTTTAACAGAGTGTATTTGTCCTTTCACTAGATAAATGTAAATCTTCCTTTAATGGACGGACATGGAACATATTAAATGTGTGTATTTTTCATCGTTGCACCGTGCATTTTGAATTCTACGTAGTTCGCACACCAACAACTGCACTATTTATTAACTTGGTTAAAAGTTTTAATTTACATTAAAATACACAAATTTATCGCGCCTACATGTTTCGGTCTTTAATGACCATCATCACGGAGCTTTATCTGTACCTGACTAAAGATATATTTATGTTAAAACACTCGGTAAAGTTACATCGTTATATAAATTAGGTGATGTGGCAGCATGTCGTAGAGCGGCCGCTCTACGACATGCTGCCACATCACCTAATTTATATAACGATGTAACTTTACCGAGTGTT
>Ga0123357_10009170_pt1 | contig 12468 bp, 7 predicted proteins | sample TergutEmb28metaG_FD_89873 | JGI IMG/M metagenome (GOLD analysis project Ga0123357, IMG submission 89873) | Embiratermes neotenicus P4 segment gut microbial communities from Petit-Saut dam, French Guiana - Emb289 P4 | ecosystem: Host-associated > Arthropoda: Insects > Digestive system > Gut ... | reverse complement strand
CGGCTCAATTGTGAATACGTGACACTCAGCAGGCAAACCAGTTCTACTCGTATTGCAAAGCATCGCTCGTTTATCAAGTTAAAATTCCTTCAAAATTTTTGCTCGTCTTGTAAAACACTCGCAAACCAAGTTGCTCGCAATCCAAGGTTCTACTGTATATACAAACATACATACATATATACATACAAACATACATACATATATGCATACATACACACATACATACATATATATATATACATACATTCATACATACACATACATTCATTTTCATGTCTAGTGACAGTCAATGAAGCATTAAATAAGGATTTTACAGCAGTTTATCCTTTCTAGTTATTATATGTTTATATACTGTCAAGTGTATTGACATTTATAGATAGATGTATGTATGTATATATGTGTATGTATGTATGTATGTATGTATGTATGTATGTATATGTATGTATGTGTGTGTGTATGTATATATGTAGGTATGTACCTATGTATGTATGTATGTAGGTAATGGGACTTAAACTACAGAAATACAACAGTATATTTGGAAATCCAATACATCACCCAAAAACAGATGCTCTTGTTTTGAAAGCTTATTGCTCTGACACAGAAGGGCAGTAATATTTTCAACAGCTGTCATACTGTGCTGCTACATAAAGTTATAGTATAACATAACACTAGAAATGACAGCACTAATCCTACAGTGCCAAGTTCCATGGATCTATAACACATACTTCCTCACAACTGTAAATATGAGGAAATCCCTCCAATGTTTCTCGATTTTGTGGTTCAGATGAAATGCTAACAGATGTCATGTACTGTCAGACACAGGGGGGGGGTTTAAAAGGTTGGAATCTTTGACATTGGTTAACACACGCACCTGGGTAAGGTCAGAATTTTTGACAGCCATGTGTGCCAAGAAAGAATATGTGGGAGTGGAGGCATGGCTCCACTCATTCTTAACCTCAGCACTATACACAGGTAAGCAGTCAGCTACAAGCTGCAGCCACTTTAATCCTAAGAACAAGAGCTCCTGTACCCACTGAAAAGAACTAGATGGCCCTGAAACCTGGACTAGATGCTTTGGGGCAAAGAAGCATCTCTTGCTCCAGCTTGGATCTGAATCACAATTGCAGAGTCATCCTGCTCGCAGCCTAGACATTAAACATCCATGTAGAGGGCCAATCAAATTTGTTTTGGCAACAATTATTTGTAAATTTGCTTCGTGTGGTAGTAAGTGCAGTGTCGCACACGTACTCTACACAACTTACGTCCGTGAAGCAAAACCCATTCCAAGCCTCTCAATCTGCTGAGCTTTCATAGGATCGACATGTTTTAGCTTCTCTTGCTCCTTCTTCTGTTGCAAGCTCAAGTCTTGGTATGCTAGATGCATAGAAGCTATCTGCAAATTGTTCAATCAACATCAAAATCAATTACAACTCGAAGAAAACTTCTTGAAAATGGAATAAGTTACAAAAAGAATCACAGTCCTTCCATCATGAACACTTCAGTCTTCAAATCATACTGGCATTTTCTCTCCTTACATTCTTCCAGTTACCACATTCATGAACATTTAAGCTACCCATCTGATTTAATGAGACCCATGCATTAAATTGTAATGTATATATAGACAACCAATGAATGCACTTTGTTAAAATGTATTTTTATTTCACATTGCTGAGGCATGTGGCAGCGCAGTTGGTTGAGGCACTGCACTACAAGCTGGAAGGACATGGGTTCGATTCCCGATGGTGTCATCTGACATAATCTTTCTGGCAGAACTATGGCACTGAGGTTGACTCAGCCTCCAACAACAATCAGTACCAGGAATAATTCCTGGGACGTAAAGGCACCTGGTGTGTAGGGCTGTCAACCTTACCTCCTTCATGTGCCGAATGTTTTGAAATCTGGGAGCCTCAACCTCCTGGAACCCTCGGGGCCTGTTCAGGCCTGTAATGGGACTGCTGCGTGCGTGCGCGCGCATGCACACACACACATACACACACACACACACACACACACACACACACACAAACTTTGCTAATTGCCAACATGTTTCAGTTGTACTCACAACCACCATCAGGGCATCTTAAAGAGTACTAATAAAAGATACAATAAGCTATTAATCTGTATAGGTAAAAATCACTTGGAACAATGCTTAACATCTTAGGTACTCTCTGTTATAAAACAACGTTGGTTTATATATTGATAAAACAGTTATAATCCAAATAGTGTTAAAACAGACAAAACAGGGCATGTCTCTGTTGTTGAATGCATTTTATATACACCTATATCAATTTAACCAGTCTGAAACCAACCACAGTAAGACATACACCCACATCCATGCAACAGGGTGCATATAAACTGCATTCAACAACACAAACACACTGTTTTACCTGTTTTAACATCGTTTTGAATTTTATCCATTTTAAACCAACTCTGTATTATAACAGACAATACCTAAAATGTTAGCCATTACACCAAGTGGTTTTACTTACACAGATTAATAGCTTACAGTACGTTTTATTAGTACTCTTTATGACATCCTGATGACGGTTGTGAGTACAAATGAATCATGTTGGTGATCAGCAATATGGAATAAAAATACACTTTAACAAAGTGCATTCCTTGGTTGACTATATATATCCACCTAATTTTGCATGCACACCTGTCTAAATTACAAGTTCCTCCTTGTGTCATTTCCTCCATTATCCTATTACCATTTTTCACATCCAAATAAAACAAAGCAGTAAAATTATGGAACAAGAAATAACAAGTACGCACAACATGAATATAAAGGGAACGCTTGAATATGGCCTTTCATATATGAAACAGCACACTTTACAAAAAACAATGTGTAGAGGAGGGTTTCACAATGAAAACAAATGACATATACACTGGTAATGAAACTGGGCAGTGAACAGACTGCACTTGCATCTCTGAATTCACAACCCACATCTTCTACAGTATACCTGCTTCTGTTCCTCTTCAGCTGTTTTCTCTGCCAGAAGCTTTGCCTCCTCAGCTGCTCGCACCTTCAACTGGTCAGCCATTGCTGCTTCACGTTCAATCTCGGCAAAGTTGGCCTTCACTTTCTGGGCCCCCAGACCTCCTTTCTTAGCACCCAGCTATCGGACAAACGAAATTCTATTAATTTAATTACCACACTTAATCCCATAAAATGTTTTCAGGCAGACAGCTGTGTCAAGGTCAGCCCAAGAACATTTTATGGAATTCTGTCACTGCAAAAGCTTCAAGACTTATATCATGCTAATAAGATGATTCTCACTATTAATAAACAAATAACAAGTCATGTCTTTAGAATAAATGACAACATAATCTGAAAGAAGGTCTTGGAAGATAAAAAACTGTAGAAAAATGTCCAATAGAAAGACAACAGTAAAAGGTAACAGTAAAGTTCAGTAAAGAACAGACCATGAAGGCCTAGAGGGGGAGGAGAGATATAGCTCTACACTTTCTTTAACCTCAGCACTAGATGGAGGGTTGGTGGTCAACACCATGCCCCAGCTGCTGTACTCCGAGGAAAGACACTGTACCCATTGTACAGGAGGCTGGGTGGACGCCAGGGTTGGTCTGGGTGGATGCAGGAAATCTCGCTCCCCACCGGGATATCCCAGACCATCCAGACCCTAGCCAGTTGCTATACTGGCTACGCTATCCCAATGTACTGGTAAGCATCACAGGTTAGGAAAGATGTCACAACAAAGACATAAATTAAGGCCCACCCACTACACTTGATCTCACAGGGAAGTACAGCAGGAAGAGCATCCCCATTCCCATGCACCTCTGACAGGAGTCCAACTGACTTCAACCAGGGGCCACAGTTGAAGGAACCACTGAACAGAAATGTTGCAGAAGCAATCAGAAAGCACTGGCTTAAATGACCTCAGCTGACATGGCAACAAGGACGGCCAGCTGACAGGTGTGAAGAGTGACTGAAGTGCTAGGAGGCACTCACGAGACTAAATCAAGATCACAATAATGGACTATAAATTTATTTTGTTGCAGAAATTTTTGTTTTGGGGATTAAAGCAAAGTTTTCAGCAGTCCTCCGAAACAGCCTTGTACATTAAAAGTGAACAATGACTGACATCTTAACAGTGTGTTCAGTAATCATCTCCATACCCCTGAACGCTTGGTTTGTTGTTTCCTGCCACCTATCGTTGGTTTACGAAGCTCCTGCTGGGCAGTATCAGGCTGGGTGATCAAGGCAGCATCAACATTTGGCTGCCCTCTCACCAGATTCATGGCCGGATCTGTAGCGGCAGGCTGAAATAGAGACAGACATCATCATGGACAAAACATTTACGAGATGACATGACATATCACAAATGAGTATCAGCAGGAGAGTAGTGAACTTTTACAGTGAAGATGGAGGCAGCAGGTTCCTCTGAAACATTGGTAAATATCTGCCATGACAGCCAACATCTCTACTCTGGTTCATTTAAAGACACTTTCAATAGCTCAGGTGATATTATACTGAATGGCAAGGCTGCTGGTGAAAAATGAATTGGAAAGGATTGAAATGAAGCTGCTGAACACCGAAGTTAGGCACCACCCCAGCATATACTGGGAAGGACTGAGGAGAATTGTGAAAACATAACTCAGGGTAGCAGTCTGAAGGCCAAGATTTGGAGAGGGGGAGGGGTGGCAGGAGGGCAGGAGTGTTGCAAGATTGAGGTTTCCACAGCTGTTTTGCTGACAATTTACATCGCTTGAGATGCAATACAGTTTCACATCCCAGAAGAAATGAATGCTCAAACAAAAAGCTATTGTGATATTACAGCAGAATACACAAACCCACCAGTCCTTTCTCCTCACCTGAAATGGTTCAAATTCTTAAGCATTCAAAACTGCTGCAAAAATAAAACAGTCAAGTCCAGTGAGACTTGAGGAAAATGTATACTGCGTTTAAGGTTTACAAATCAAATGATGTGAACTGGTACAAGACATGTTGAAGAAGGTAATAAACTAAGCTACAACACCAAAGATGCAAACATGAAGTAGTAGCAAGTTTGTTGGCAGGAGAAAGAGGAGGATGTGATGGGGGTGCACTTCTGAAAGCAGGGATGTAGGGAAAATTATTATGTCCCAATACCTTCCTAAAGAGGACAACAAAGAAGTATTTCATTACCACCATAAATGCACTAAAACTTACCTCTGGTGTTTGCGCCTTGAAGCTATCTGTCTCATCAGAATTATTACTGTTATCAGCACTTAATGATGTTGTGAAGAAATCTTCCTCCTTCTTTTCCTCTGGTTGAGTTTGTTCGGAACCTGAGTCCAAGTGAAGCTACCACAAGAATTACAACATGTGCACATGGGCAATTACAAGTGAGACAGTCAAAATAAATTTTAGATCTGTTGATGTACAAAACAAGCCAAACCAAACAGAAAGGTGGCAATTCCGACAAAAAGTTATTCTCATATGACCGCCACAAGTGAAGCATAACAAATACTCAAAATAGGAAATATGTCATGCAGAGAAAACTTCCAAATATTAGTTGAGTAAAGAGAGACCAACTTGATGTCACTTGCTTTATTTCTTTACTTAATGCTCAACATGTTTCGGACGTTAATACATCCATCCTCAGGAGCTTGCGACTTATGTGTTGAGTTATTTCATGGGTGATGATGATGCACGGTCCAATAAACATAAGATTCCAAATATTAATTTTAATTGTATACACAAAAAATCGAACTCTTCATTTAGTTAACTGCTCACTCAAAAGTTAAAACTTCTGCAACAGCTTTGGTATATAAAAGCAGGTAAGATCCATGCCCTACACTGATCTTTGTATACTAGGGACATTCCTCAAATGATGACTAATGTACATTCCTTAGCATGTTGCAGCACTCAATATACCATTCCACCACCAGCACACAACTCCGTGAACACATGCACACACTGCCATTCAATCTCACTTACAAATTACATCTTTACCACAGCACAAAGTACAGTAACATCACAATCAGGCAGTGAATGTTTTTAACTTCTGCCTTCATTCTGACAAAAAAAGCCTGATAAGTTCTAGCACTTACTTCAAATGATGCCCATATCTAGATATATTACATAACCACTGCCACCGGGCGACAACCCAATTGCAGTTAACAATAACAACAACAACAACAATAATAATAATAATAATAATTAAAAGTATTGGGCGAACATGCTGCCTGCTTCCAGCAGGCTCTTCTGAACTCTTTGTTACCAACTTCCAAGAACATCTCGAAATGTCCTGAAACACAGTTACCATCTACCACACTACACACTGTAACATCCAGGAACCTATATTTTAACATTTCATAGCACCTCTCCTGCTGGTTATCCTGCCAGCCCAGATATTTTTAGCAGTACGAAGGATGCAGTATTTTGGGTGGGGGCATTTCAGCAAAAACTGAGACAATGATCTACAGGTGCCCCAGGAATTATAAAATGTTGCTGCATGCACCATCTACCAACAGATTAGAATACTATGCCCTGAAAGAATTTTCCACAGGAGAAGAATATGACCTTGTCATCAAGTGTGTTACTATCTGACCATGGTCAAACAAGGTAGTTTGGACAAACCACCAGTAGTAAATAACCAGACTTCAGATATGGTGAATGTGTAGTGAGAACATCAAACCTCACATAGTAATAATCTTTGTGTGTATAAGCTAATGTCTGGTGTGCTTGTGTACATGCACATGAGTATTTATATAATATGCTCTGACCTACATTTTCACATGAAACATGGAAACACTATTTAGTATCCTCACCATTCCTCCAAAACAGTTAAATAATATAAAAACTACGTTGTTAGGAAGTGACACTTTCTGAAGAGATCACAAAATTATTTTACCAGTACTGGAAAACTTGTTACTGTGGTGTAACCAAATACCATTAGTATTATCAAATCACAGAGAACAAAACTGATGCATCATGGACCTCGTGTGAGTGATTAGAAATGCACAAGAAAGGGTAGCCAGAGAACCCAAAAGTAAAGCAACTCTTGGAACCTACATACAAACAGGACAATAATATTAAAAATGAACTTAAAAAGACAGGGCGGGAGAATGTTCACTTTAGAAATATGAACCTCGGTAAAGAGTAGCAGTGGGATTTTGTGAGTACAGAGGGTAACGTAAGGATTCCATAAAAGATACGAAATTTCTTCAGCAGTTCAGCAATTATTGATTTCTCAAGAAAGACTAAGCTCCATGTATGTGGCAGGAGACGTGGTTAACAAGAAGCCAAAATCTGTTAAGTGCTGTCAATAATCTAATATCCAATAATGCCACAAAATAAACACAAGAAAACTTCCAAAGCACACATGGTGTTACAGAAAGCAGGGTGTGCAGACATTCATAATCTATAAATAATATTATTTGACTGAATTACACAACTTTGTGGTCAAGAATGCTCACCACAGAAGGTGACGTCATGTTCTGAGAAGGAGAAACTATAGCAGCCGTGGTATGTGCCCCCAAGTCAAACTGTTCAATAAACAAACAAACTCAGCTACAAATATACAGACACAAAACACAAAAGCATATTCAATTATGGTCTTCTGTGATGTTATGCTGTGCAGTGTGATAAGCTGTAACATTCTGCAGGAACATGACTCCATATTCAATACCGAAGAGTGAGATGAGTGAAGAGAAGTGGTGTTATGGGAAAAGAGGACAAGGGCTATGAGTGAACCAATGAGAAACATACATGCCTTGAGGCTTTCACAGTGACAGAATTCAATAAAATTCACCAGTCTGTCCATGTAGCCTGTTGCCATGGACTGGCTGTGACAGAACCAGTGAAGATACAGTTACAGCCCAACAACTTCAACAATATTGGAAGCTGCATGTCAGGCGAATATGCAACATTCTGACCGATATGCTGAAACAAACCAGGAAGTCGTCCAATGGGAATCAGGCCACGTATGGCACACTTCAAACTCCAGTTCTGTTCTACCATGAACTCTGGCCTTTTGCATACAAATAATTTGGGCACACTGGGTGTCAAGTCCTAACTGAAACTTAGTGATGCACATGGAGTCAGTTCATGAAACATTCTTTGATTTGAATCACCTGATGTTGTTGGAAGCTCAAGAAAACTTTAAAGGGATGAGAATCAGTGACTAAACAAAGGGCTTCCAACAAAACAGACCTCTGTCCACTACAACACATACCATCCTCTTCACTCAGTTCATCACTTTACCCTGAGGATGGAGGAAGCAGGTTCCCCCAACTCTTGTGCCCACCTACCAAATTACATGACATATCCCCAGAAGACTGTAATCTTAGCCTTAATTCTACCAAGAAGGATATTTAAATTTTAGCACATGGTGTATGACACAAGCATTATTTGAAGAAAAAGATAAAATTATGAAATCAAGAGCATTTTGTTGAATATAAGAGATTAAGCAGCATGTGTTAAAAATGCAGTAAATTTTCTTGTTACCTAAATATACAAACAGAATGTCTTGGGGTGTTTTCCTACATGTGTTCACTTGTGCTGGTGCAAGTCTTTAAAAGATTAATATTCACCACTGTGACAATCTGAAATCTTAGTACATACTTCAATAAGGGAAACAGCCAACACTACCATATATAGATGCAAACACAGGACAGGCCTGTGAATACAGCTGTTCTGCAAGGAAACTTAGAAAAATACAGATGGAAAAATGAGTAGCTGAATCAAATCCACCACATGTATGACTCAACATTCAGTGAAAATCTACTGACACAAAGAACCACACTTGAAATTAATGACATACAATAAGATCAGAGTCTTCTAAAATGGGATATCATGCAGTCTGCTACCTATCTACGAAATTAACACAACCACATACCAGACTATAATCTTAAAATAGGTACAAGTAAAACTGTCCCTATCCATGTGACAAAGGTATACTGCTGCAAAGGTACAACTCCACACATTCTTAACCTTGGCATTGGATGGAAGTGTGTGGGGTCAACATCGCGCCCTGGCTACTTTACTCCCAGTACCCATCGAATGAGGTCAGGCATGCCCCAGAGCCAGTCTAGACAGTTCACATAAAAAGAAACATCTTGGGTCCCTGCCAGGATTCCAGCCCCAGTCTGTCCAGCCTATAACCCAGGATTATAATCTAAATAGTAACCAGTCTACTAAAGACAGAACCAGAGTCAACTGTGGTCAGTAAGGAAGTCATTAGGCTTACTAGCAACAGAGGATAATGTACAGAATTAGCTTTGGCTCAAATTGTGACTAGAAATCCAGATATAAAACTGAGAAGACATGGACTCATTTAAGGGGAGCCTAAACATGCAGAGAAAACTCTGCCACTTTCATCAACCTCATTACTCTGTGACAAAAATAACTTTACTGCACATGTGTTACTGAAGTCACACAATGCCAAAATAAATGTCCTAATACTGTCTCCCAGCAGAGGCGAAAAGTACATTCATTTATCCGAGAATATTTTCACCATAACATGCAGTGACATAAAAAATATGCCAGAAATCCACCTAATAACATGAACACGAAGAAATGATTTTTCCCTAATGAAGTAATGGAACCCTCTTATAATACATCCTGCAGGAACAGAAGCAGATTCCCTGCAAGGTGGTAAATCCCCTCCATTCAAGACTCCTTTGTCAAGCCATAAGAAGGACTGTTTTCAGACTTTCATACCTGCAGTCATTCTTAAAATAGTATTTGCTCAGAATTTGTACTGAGCCAAACAGGCCTCAATTTGCTTTCCCCCTCCTGTGGTTCTGGGTGACAATCATTCACATGACACTGCCTGTATGTTGACATTACTGTTAATGCCTAACACCTTAGCTCAGGCCAAGCCATGTTTCAGGTTGTTAGCTGCCAGCCTGTCTCCACCAAGGCCTCAATTCAATCCCAGGCCAGACAGGTGGTATTTGTGGACTCAGTGGCAGTGGGACAGGGTTTTCTCCAAGTACCTATGTTTTCCCATGTCAGTATTCCACAAGTACTCCACACTCATTCACTCATCACCCTGTGCTATATGATCTTCGTAACTGACATGACTGTTAAAACACACATAAAAAAATACCTTAGTTCCATGCAATCTCATTGCCTGAATGGCTATCTGTTGCAGCTTCTCTCTGTACAGTTGAGAAGCACGGGATGTGTACTTCTGCTGCGCATCACTAGTTGTGCAATTGTGTTGTCGGAAGAATGTCAACTAAAATAAAATAAATATTTTACTTTAGTCCTCATTCCAACTTCAATATTCCATTGAATATACCATGGCTATTCATTTAGGCCCAATGGTCAAATCCAGCCTACAGTGCTTTCTGCAGGTCCATGAATGGGGAGAAAAAAAACTTAAGAATCATGAATCTTCACTTAGCTATATTTGGCTTCATAAATCAGTATTTCTGTATGTGAAAATCTTGCACTAACTTTAAATCTAAGTTTTGATTTCAAAAACTTATCACACTGGTGGAACCAGACAGTTGGGCCCCAGCCAAATTGGTCCAAGCTGGTAATCTTTATGGGTGCACATGCCATAATATTACACTATATCTTAATTTTTGCTTCACTATTCCAGTTCCACATAATTTAAACCACAATAACTATAACCAGCCAACAGTGATAGCATGCAAGTAGGAGCAAGTGAATCATACCTCCCTACATGCACATTCAAAAATTCAAAGCCTAGTTATGGTACACACACACACACACACGAAAACCCAATTCCTTAAAGCCTAACCTTAACAGTCTATGCTTTGTTTTCCTTATTGTGTGTGTAGGCTACTGTGACCATGATATAGTATGACAAGATTTCTGTAAAATATGCGGTGAAATAAAATTATAAATGGAAGTATGTATAAACTACTTTGCAGAAATAACAGTATTTTGAACAGCTGTACAAGGAAATATGTGGTCACATAAATGTTAAAAAACAAACTTTTCACTCTACTGCTTTAGTGAATCATAGGGTGGTGTTAATGGCCACAACATCACACATGTAAAGAAAACAGCAACTGGCAATATTATACATCTATATGCATTTTCAAATTGTACATAATATAATATGCGTCAATATCTCACAGTACAAAGTCTTCAATTCAGTCATTAAACCATTAAAACTGCTCTGTTCCACCGCACAAAACAATAATCATTATACAATAAAACTGTCCCACAAGCAAAATGGCACTCACACTGGCAACTACAAAGGTCTCCTTATTACTCAAATATTGTAATCATTCTTTTCATATAACAGTTATGAATACAAGCAACTATTTGTAAAAATACTTACAATAACCTCAGGATTCCAACTAAAATAACCGCATGTAACATTCTAATAATTGTTCCACAAGAAGTACAATTACAAGAAACAAAACAGAAATTATTCTACTAACTGCATTTGCATTTCCTCCAAGTTGCATCTGTCGAAGTTGAAGCCATGTCCAATTTGTATCCAGCTGAGTAGAGCGAACAAATGTAACATGGACACCCAAACTTCTATGGACAGCAGAACAGTCAATACATATGAATACGCCATATGTTATACTAGCCCATGTGGGGTTCTTGGCATTACAATCAAAGCACACCTGAAAATATGATGCACAAAGGGAATAGATATTAATGCACAAAATTATCTTCCGTGATGGTTTCGGGATATTTCACACACAAATAAATATACGCATCCGCCCAGTTCTGTTTTTCCTCACCAATGCATGGTGTTTATATATTGTGGCAACCCAGAACACGGAATACATTTACAAGCATTTGACATCTGTATTTTAACAGATATTTATACAACTACTTTGACAATTTCCACATCCTTGGTACTTTACCTGTATATGGATATACGGAAAATAAAGTGAATGAATGAATGAATGAATGAAGATATGCACAACTGATACAATCTTTTTCGTACGTTAAGCCCACTTCAATTAAACACTTCGTATGCAATACCTATTTGAAAAATGCATGTGCATACTTTCAAACTATATTAACTCCCAACATTACGAACCTTATTTGTATTGACTGCGCGCAATCGTTTGAAAACCAACTGCATATCATTTTTACTCGGACAATTGTCCGCCATTTTTGACTTGCTGTCAGACATAACCGGAACTGGAAATTGGAGCCGCCACGTGATCAGTGACATGCCCTCCAGTTACTAATCCAGTTTCATGTAGGGTTGCCAACCGTCCCGATCACAGATCATCTAGTATAGTTCCGATGATGTGGTATTTCATCTGTGTTGTGGCGATCGTCCCGATTTGAGGGAAAGTGTCCGCGCTATCACATCTCCGCCAGGACCATAAATTGTCCCAATGTTTATTCTGTGTTATGAATTAATGGTGAAATCTGAAATTAAATATTCATCATCATAAACATCAAGGATTGGACCCTTTGATCCGTTCCGTCTCCAGAGTTACAGCTGCTCGCGCCAACGCTTCTTCGGTCTTCCAATTGTTCTCCTTCCCTCTGGTCTGTAGTGGTAT
>Ga0123357_10009169_pt1 | contig 12469 bp, 8 predicted proteins | sample TergutEmb28metaG_FD_89873 | JGI IMG/M metagenome (GOLD analysis project Ga0123357, IMG submission 89873) | Embiratermes neotenicus P4 segment gut microbial communities from Petit-Saut dam, French Guiana - Emb289 P4 | ecosystem: Host-associated > Arthropoda: Insects > Digestive system > Gut ... | reverse complement strand
TCTGTTTCTGTATGGTTCCATAGAATGTGATAAGACGTGTGTTGTTGTTGTTGTTGTTTTGTGTGTGTGTGTGTGTGTGTGTGTGAAGGACAAAGGGTTCTTTATGTGTTCCCATTTGTCACTATGACGAGCTCAACGTGATGAAGACGTCGTAACGTGGAGGTTATACTCCTGTGTATTTGTACAGATCGTTGGCCAGTCTAACGCCGGGACCCATGTACTCTTGGCGAAAGAATCATCGCGATACCGTGTTGGAAGGTGGGTGGACAGGCGATCGGTGACGATACACACACACACACACACACAATTGGCGCCTGTCTCAATCGGTGATCGAACTGCGGTCGTGATCTGTCACTTCACAGACTGAGGTGGCCTTCCCTTATCAGCGTTTTATGATTGATTGATGTAGCCGGAGAAGTATCAACTCCAGCTAGAAAGTGGCATCTGATACTTATGCCTGTTACACGTGGATTTACATGAAGTGTGGCAGCTGATACACTGCTGTAAATTGTACCATGAAGTGTCAGCTCTTCGCCCGCGTTTTCGATTTCTAAATCGATTTCTGTTGCCACCACAATTTCAGATTGGATCCTCAGTCTTGACGGAACTGAAGTCAGGATACCGTGTGTGACAATCCTTTTGAGCCTCTCTGTTAGCTTATGAGGTGGTCCCTGTCTTGGACCTCAACAGTCCACTCCCATCTCTTACACACTATTCCTTGCATATTCCTTTCATTGTTTTCTGTAGTTGAAGTGTCCAGACCAGTGATAAGGGACCGCTGTCCCGACGGCATGGCGCTTGTTCAGGCTGGGGAAGAGGAACGTATCCCAATGTAGAGGGTAACTGCGAATATATTGAAAACGCAGTTGCTGACAGCCGGCAAGGGGTGGTCCTCTAGGTTGGGGTTGGGCGAGGTAAAAACACTATGTTTCGAACCATTCTCAAATGCCTTGGACTTGGACTTATCCTTTGGTACGACGTAAGCAACGGAAAAGGGGGATGGGATACGGTGCGTGAAACGTGAGGATGCTGGGCCAGGGTCACTTAACGACAGTAGCCACGGAATTAGCGAGTTATAAAATGGATCTTAAAAGAAGTGAGATGGGGGAGCATGGACTGGATTGATCTGGCTCAGGATGGGAAACAAGTGGCGGACTGTTGTGAATGCGATAATGAACATTCGTGTTCCATAAAATGTGGAGAATTTCTTGAATAGTTGAGGGCCTGGTAACTTCTCAAGAAGGTCTCGGCTGTGTGGGGTTTAAGTGTCCTGACCTGCTCTGAGGTCCTCCCAGCTCTATGTGTAGCGGGAGTTTGTTTCTGGGAAGTACAGAGGCGAAGACGTGGGACTGACCACTCACCTCTATCTAGTGCCCAAGTTACAAAGGAGTATAGCTCCACCTCCACCCCCACCCACAATTTGCCTTCCAGACGTATACAGATACAACTTCATTCGGTGTTTCCCAAACGTTTTTTTCTGTAGGACACCTTTTGGCTTCAAAAAATAACCACGGATCCTCACATCCTTGCTGACGTAAATATGGGATGTCCGGGTAATAGGTACTCACTCCATGGAGCAGAGTTCTTGAGAAGCTAACCGGTTCTCAGCTAGTCAAGAAATTCTCTGCATTTTATGGAACCCACCTGTCCCTGTCCTGAGCCAGATCAATCCAGTCCATGTCTCCCAACACACTTTTTCTGAATGTCCATTTCATTATCCTCCCATCTACGCCTGGGTCTTCCAAGTGGTTCTTTCCCTTATGTTTTCCCACAAAAAAACCAGTATACCCCTCTCCCCCATACGCGCTAAATGCCCAGCCCATCTCACTCTTCTCGATTTGAATAACATTTGGTGCGGAGTAAAAATCATTAATCCCCTCATTATGTAGTTTTCTTCACGCTCCTGTTACCTCGTCCTTCGTAGGCCGAAATATTCTCTTTAGAACCAAAATTAAAAATTTATATATCGGAACTGGTTTTAGGTAAGAAACTAATACATAACAGTAGCATACGTAACATTGCGTTCCCTGACCTGCCCTTGATTAAAATGACTCTCGCTAGCTTCGTGGGTACAGGAAGTTTCTTAATTACGATTAGATATTCTAAGGGTCATACAAAATAAACATATCGTCAATTACAAAAGTCCCTCGATTATGTGTAACGAATCGTTACTCGTTCAATGTAAAGAACGAGTCAATTTCGAAGCAGCCTACACGGAAATGTAGCCACATATACCCTAGGAACTGGCCGCGGATTCCCTGGCATCCGTGGAGCACACTTCGTGAATCTCTGACTTAATTCCATTTCATTGTTATCTACCTCCTTACGACTAGGTCTTCCCAGCGGTCTCTTTCCTTCAGGTTTTCCGTCCAAAATTTGCATGGTAGTGTGGTTATTGTTATGTATTTTCCCTTTCTATTCCCTTCTAGTTAGAATCGCTCCATCCGTTTAAATGTAGCCCAAAATAAAATAGTCTCCCCAACACACCCGTTTGACTGCGGGAACGGAGGGAAATGTATGGAAGTGAACTTGTTAAAGCCGAAGCTATCAAAGAACTGGGTCGGAACCTTGCAGGTGCCTCTTAAATATTTACATTGCTTCGAACGGCCGTCTTTGCGACAGAGCACAAAGTCACTTCGTGTTTAGACACGTTATATAACATGCCGTTGTTTCAAAATGTGTACGCTTTGCTTCTCATCGCCCAAACGGTGTAGATTAGGTAACACGAAGCAGTTACTGTTGCTTTTTGTATGGGTGTAAAACGCGGTCTGTTGTTCTGAAGGAGGAACAAACTGGAGACGGAAAATATGTTGGGTGTACAAAGGACGAAATGGACAATTTAAGATGTGGGACTGTGTGATCTACACAGGCCACCTAGTGCACTTGGCAGTGGCATAGATAAGGATCCCGCAGACTCCTCTCCGCGGGGGTCCGGTCTGTCAGAAGGCCCCCAAGCTTGCAGAATACAAAAATTTGTTTTGGCTTCTTTTGTACAGATCCAGTTCTTCTGACAAAAGGCAGTATTCTGGACCTGGGAGTAACCGCGAGTAAGTATAGGAGACCACCAGTTATCGGTTTGCGGGGGCGGGGGATCGGCCATCGACACTACTGGTTGTGAAATTCAGAAGGGTACAGTGGGCTAGACTTGAGAAGCTAGGACGGCGCGGCAAGGCATTCTCACCCGATTTCATATTTATATCTGTTGCATCCGGAAGGTCGCGGGTTCGATTCCCGTTGGCGTCGTTGGAATTTTTAATTTGCATAATCCTTCCGGCCGCACTATTGCCCTGGGGCCGACCCAGTCTGTAACAAAAATGAGCACGAGGAATGTATTCTGGGTTTAAAGGCGACCGGTGCGTAGGGCTGGCAACCTTACCGCCTTCATGTGCCGATTGTCTCGAAATCTGGGATTCTGAACCTCCTGGAACCCTCTGGCCTGCAGGAAGTCTGTATAGGGATTGTTTTACCTTTTTCCTTTTGACTTGCTGCATTCGTTACTTAGGTACTGCTGTCGCGTGTAAATTGATGTTACTCGTGGCCACCATATTGGTTGTAGGAACCAAAACGAAGTGTCGTCAATATCCCTTCTGCGTCAGACGATCGGATGGGGTTATAATCACTGCTATGTATTCGGGTGGTCTCTGGTTAAAACCTAGGCTTTCGTGGTTGTTCTCACCCCTCGTGATATGCTCGAATAGTAACTGAAATTGTGCCGCGACCGTGCCTTCAGCATTCGACGCTATATAACGTGAGCCGTTTATACCGGCTTTAATACAGCATAGAGAATAAGATCGGATAGTAGCACTGATGGTAGGCAGAGTGGCGTAGATTGAAACGGCGTGACGGCGACGCAGATTTTCATGACTACGTCGATTGGTACACAGGTTAGTGGAACGCGCACGGATGAGACGCTGCAATCCTATTTTTGTTAGGTTAGTATTGCTGCCCGTTACAGGTCAGAACGCCGAAACAGTCCTACAGATATCACATCGGAATCCTTGGCCGGTGGATTTGTCACCCGGTCACCACCTACGCAGCATTGCGTAACGTTCCGTTCGCGTTCTCTATGTTTCCGCCTTATTTCGCGAATGCTAGTTGGGCTGTCTCTTAAATAGCGAATAAAACCACGATAAATGTATATCAAATGCGTCTTGCAATGTTCTACACGACAAACACTTCTTGGATGTAATTATACGAAATATGAACTATAAAAACATAAGCCGATAAGGAACTCCGGCGATTTTAGAGTGTCACTGGAAGACCATGAACAGCGGCAACACGTAGATATCTCCACAAAATAAACAAGACGCCCTCGCCAACCTGCAGCTGTCCTGAAAAGGCTGTACAGACGGCCCACCATCTTATGACAGAATACAGCCTATTCTCAAGTGAACGTCCAACAGTACTTCAAACCCTCCCCCCACCTCTGATTCTGAAGTATCACATAAATACCGTCGGCGTCACAGGCTTCCTCAGAAACATCTTCCACACGCTTCAAGAGCAACTGAAAGGCAATTTTACTCCGAAACAACATACTGACTAAATTATTGACTAGAATCTCAAAGGCAATATGATACATTAGTTTTAACCTGTGCTCAACCTCTGTAAATATCCCGTGGTATACCTATTGGCGAAGCACGGGTTGTAACCTAATTCACACAAATAAAAAAAACGTAGATGCGGTAGGATGTCGCACGTTTCTGGCCGGAGTGAACATCATGTTTGTGTTTGATATTTTGCAAATTTCCAGTAGGTACTGTACATCCAGATATGTAGTGGGTGCATTGCATGCAATTGCACCGCCCCCCCCCCCCTGTGGCTACGGGCCTGGGTCAGTCTCACGTCCCGGCCGTTTTACTTGTGAGGAAAGAGCCTCCGGCTTCAGTTGAACAAATAGCTGGGGGTGGAGCCCGGAGATGGTCTGGAAGCTGCGGAGAGGAGGAGAGAGACTGCTTCTGCCAACAATCGAACGGCAATTCCCAGCTGTACCGACCGAACTGACCCTTCTTCCAAAATATAGTTCCTAGACGCGAATCCAGATAACTTTGTTATGAAAGTAGGCGTATAATATTCCTTGCATGACATGAGGGTAAATTTATTAGTTTGAAACAGGCAGAAGAACCCTTCTTCGAGCTATAAGCAGAATTAATGTTCGCAGATAAGCTATCCATGTCTGGAAAACGAGGAGTGCGGGTCGAGTCGTTCGTCGTAGTTGCGCCTGTGCCAGTAAACTCTACACTTTTACAGTCCTTATTCCACAAGAAAGAAAGAGTGAATGAATGAATAAATGAATGCATTGAATGAATGAACGAACGAATGAATTAGTGAAGGAAAGAAGGAAGAGAGGAAGGAAACATGCACGAAGTTTTACTTCAGGCCTCCAATGCGAAGCTCTGTAATCCATCGCTACTGTAGTGTCATAAATTATGTACGAAGTGTAGTTTCTGTCTGTAAGGCAGCACGCTGGGTTTCCGTTACAGCAACAATTCGCCTGTTTTGCTGTTGACTGTGTTGTGCTTCCTTTTGGTGTCACGTGACTAGTGTGACTTTCCATTTCGTTAAGAAATCGATACGTTTTAGCACTTTGGCACTGAATAGATGCAATTCTGTTGTGCCTCCGTTGTGCAAGAAGTGTTGTATATTCCACCCCTGCGGATGGCACTGTGCGGTAGCTAACAGAGTAGTTGCAAGACGTCATGCACACGGTTTTGCCTCCGGAAGACCGAAAAGTCAGACAGCAGTGTTTGCGTGAGTGTGTAGGAATGCCAGCTGTGGAGTTCATTGCACAAGTACCGTTGTTTTACGTTCGTTTGTTTGGTTTATGAAATAATTAGGAACGTTATCATGCTGTCACGACGGGTGTAGTTCAGATGGTCTTGTGGCATTTAAGGTAGTGTGTTCCGGCGTTTCGGAGGGACCTGCTGCTTCCATTGCCGGGGTGAATTTGTTTCAGGAGGAAGCAACGCCTTCGTCCGAAACGTCGGAACAGACATTATCCTGCATATGAGACCACTTTCAATACTGACAACGAAAACCGGTCCCGCAATTACACCAGAATCTCTTCCTCTTTACATTCAGTAAAGTCGGGCGTGTATTATGTTGCATAAAACATTATAAAGCCATCATATTAACAACAGTAGTAATTGGGTGCAACTGCGAGCCGGTTTGATATGCTTCTCAGCACAATTATTGCCTCGGGTTCACAGTTCTGACATTGTCCGTTCGGAAGGTGAGATATGCGTTTGGCATATTGGTGCGGTTCGGTTCACAGCCTTGTCCTCACATGCGTACGCGTAACTGGGCTAATAACATTTGGAAGGGGGGGGGGGGCAAAATCGACACATGGCTATTAAAACTTTAATTTGCGAAGGAGTCAGGTTAGGAAGAGGGGGGTGGGGAGATTGGTTTGAACCAGTCCTTAACGTACGTACACCCCTTCTACCAGTGCCAACCCAATTTTTTATTTGCCCCTCTTCACCTCAGAAGCCAAAAGAAAACTATTCTTAGGTAGGAAAAATATTGAGGAGCATATGCCGCTCCCCCATGTTACACCTGTGCTCAGATGTAAATACATTACGCTTTGGATTCAGCAGTTCCTCTCTTAGGATGTTGAATTTAAAGCAAATGGACTCATTAGCCTAAGCCTTGTGTCATTCAGATCTTCAGAAATGGACGTTAGACCGGTATTTCTGAGCCATCCACTGTACTGCGTAACGCCATCGCTCTCTCCAAATACAAGTAGAACGTACTGACAGTGTTTGCGTTGTGTTTACTGACATTACAACCCTCCTGGTCTCTGCCTTCCCTGATCTGTTATGTGAAGGGATTCATGTCTGAGGCCGGAGCCTATGTGAGGCAGATTCCACCACTCCTTGAACTAGTTGTCATCAAGGGTGTGTCTCTGATATCTTTATCCCTTCGCTGGCCTTCGTGTTCATCATATCGCTCATGTTTACATTTGGCTGAGATTAAGGATAATCACAAAATTCTGTACCGAGCTGAATTCGCCCTTGTGGAGACGAAGCTTCTTTCGTTATGAAACGACGGCACTAGATTGAGCTGAGTGATTTGTATCACGGCCCGGCTGCCTTCTTTCCGAGGAAAAAGCCCACAATAAAGACAGGATAGAAGACTGGACGAAACCCAGAGCCGATCTGGGTGTGGTCGCGATGAGACAGATGTCTGCTTCTACTGGAAATACATGCACTTGCTCCGACATTATAAAGAGCCCACAATAAGGACAGGATGGAAGACTGGACGAAACCCAGAGCCGATCTGGGTGTGGTCGCGATGAGTCAAATGTCTGCTTCTACTGGAAATACATGCACATGCTCCGACATTATAATATACCAGGTTCATAATCATCATTTCAAATAGCAAGATAAAATCCCCGGAATAAAACTGCTAACTCTAATTGTAGTTGTAAACATCATCAACTTCTCAAAAGGACCACGACGACGCACAAATTAATGAATAAACCCACACGAAACAACGTACAAGCCATGCCAAGCTAGTTCCATCTTCATCGGTACGTCTCTCGCCTCCTCCTCCGTCGACTGACGTTTTCTTCTTTCGGACTGTTTCAGTGTCCTTACTTGGGGCTGTTTTGTCGTCCATCCATAATCAGTTTTGTGCCCATTTGCATGTGTAATCCACCATGATTTCATGTAAATTATATATACTTAGTCCCTCGATGACGATGTTAATATATTAGACGGAAGTGCACATAATATAAAGAAAAACACACAGGCTTTAGTAATAGCTAGTAAGGAGATTGGACTAAAAGTAAATGCCGATAAAACTAAGCACATGAAGGTCGAAGTCACAGTGTAAAGACTTATAATAGTTTCTTTGAAAGGGTGGAACAGTTCATATATTTTGGAATAACCTTGACGAATTAAAATTCTGTTCAGGAAGAAATTAATAGCATCTTGAAGTTAGGGAATGCTTGCTATCATGTGGTGCAAAATTTTTTTGTTTTCCATTTTATTATCTAAAAATATAGAGATTAAGGTATACAGAACTATAATTTTGCCTGTTGTTTTATATGGGTGTGAAACTTGGGCGCTCACATTGTGGGAGGAACGTAGGCTGAAGGTATTTGAGAATAGGGTGTTGAGGAGAATATTTGGGGCTAAGAGGTACGAGGTAACAGGGGAGTGGAGAAAATTACACAGTGAGGAGCGTAATGATCTGTACTCCTCACCAACTATGATTTAGGTGATCGAATCGCGAAGAATGATATGGGCTGGACATGTAGCACGCATGGGGGAGAAGAGAGATGCGTACTGAGTTTTAATGGGGAAACATGAGGGAAGGAATCCACTTGGAAGACCTGGGCGTAGATGAGAGGATAATATTAAGATGGATCTTTAGGAAGTGGGATGGGGGCATGGACTGGATTGATCTGGCTGAGGTCAGTGACAGATGATGGGCACTTGTAAACACGGTAATGAACCGTCGTTCTCCATAAAATACGGGTAATTTCTTGACTAGCTGAGAACCGGTTAGCTTCTCAAGAAGGACTCTGCTCCATGAGGTAAGCAAGCAAGCATACTTACGCCCTTCTCTTATTTCTTTGTTTTTTGGTCACGTGGTGTGATATTGTGTAAGCATGGTTCATATCCAATACGTTAGGTTTATTAAATCAAGGCGTATGTGATGAGTGGGGAATGTAGCACGCAGGGTGCAGATAAGAACTGGGTGCCTTGCTTTGAAAAGTGGTTTCAGTGACCGAGACGTAAATGGGGGGGGGGGTGAGTGGATTAGGAGTAAAATTAAAATGAATTTAAGGGGAAACGTGTGCGAAACAGGGAGTGAGTTCAACTGGCTAAGGGTGTGGTCCACGTGCATGATATTTCAACATTATTCCGAGACGTGCCAACGTGTTGCTTAGCGCGTTACTCTTAGGGTAATCGTCCTCAGCCGGCGACAGAACGGCACTTAAAAGGACCAGGGCTGATAAGGCCGTATCTGCAGATGATTGTTCTATTGTTTCTATTTATCTCTCCCTTTTTTTTTTTTGGAAAGTTAAAGTGGCTTTAACCGATTTGGCCCGAAGATTAATGCAAAAGATGATACTAGGATAACTGAAATTCTTTGAAAATGGGCAGAGTTCATGTACAGTACATGGGGGCGACAGAAACACGCCATAATTACTTTCACAGGATGTTACAATCAGGTTAAACTCATGAAATGCTTGCTAACATTAAGTTTGAGTTTCGTATTCGTCCTAAGGGAAGAACAAGGATTGTTTATAAGAAAAAAGAGCTGAGGAAGATGTAAGGGACACGAAATATGAAGTAACTAATGGAGGACAGAGAACTGTGTAGAATGGAGCCTGTTCCCAGACACTGGACTAATAGTGAACGCTGGTATTATGGTGTTCTGCATTGTTACATAGCGACTCGCTATGAAATGGACAGTCCGGGGATCGAATCTCGGTGGGGTCGAGATTTTCCGCACCCATCCAGACTCCTATACAATGGGTACCGGCTCTTTCCCGGGGGTAAAGCGGCAGGGGCATGGCGTTGACCAACCACCCCCATCTAGCGCCGAGGTTGAAGGAAGAGTAGAGCTATACATCTACTCCCCCTCTGGGCCTTCGTGGCCTCCTCTTGGGTGAAATTTACCTTTACCAGTCCTGAGATGGAGACAGAGCATTCCGAAAAGACGGTGACCTCTGTTTCATTCCACTGAAATACTAATCATAGTAAAAGTAAAGTGATCCCGTTACAGGCCCGGTGTGGCTCAAAGGGTGGGTAGAGGTATAGCTCTACTCTTCCATGACCGCGGCACTAGAAGGGGGTGAGACTATTCACAGTAGGTCTTCTAATAACAAACCTAAATGAAGCTGAAGTTTTCCCTGTCCATGCCGTGAACTCATACTGAGAGAGAAGAATGTAGCTGCACTCATTCTTAACCTCCGCACTAGATGGAGGTGCGAGGTTAATTTCACCTTTTGAATAGGAGACTGGGTGGGCCCCGGAGCCTGTTTGGACGTTTTGCAGAAGAAAGAAGTTTTCATAAATATTAAAACCAAAATACAGAATGGTTTGTGTTTTTTTAAGTTGCCACGTAAGATACGTCGACATCGCTGCATAAAGTAACTACAGAATTAAAAAAAAAAATCGTGAACAAAAAGATGTCCTGTGGGATGAAATGGAGATATGCAGATTGTTCGAAGGAACCTGTCGCCTGCATTATGAGGGTATATCTTCTACACTTAACGATGGCGGTAGCAGGTTCCACCGTAACGTCCGTACATATCGTACGCATGTACCACAGTACACACGGCCAGCTTCCAGGCATCGGAAAGTTTGTAGCCACCACCATGACACCTTCTAATGACAGATTTGTGATTTGAGGATAAAGGTAAAGTTCCCCCTTTACACGCCATTAAGGCATATAAGGGGAGTAGAGATATAGCTCTACTAATTCTTAACCTCGGCGCAGTGGTTGAATTCGCGCTTCGGCCTTTTTACCCCCGGCAGAGAACACCGGTAGCCTTTGAATCGGAGACTGGGCCCCGTAGCCGGTCTGGACGTTTTGGAGGAGAGAAAAGTCTCTTGCCCCCACCTGGATTCGAATCCCAGATCTTCCAGCACGTAGCGTAGTTGACTCCTGCCTCGACTTGATGTTATTCTGTCAGAACTGACTGACTGTCGGAACAAAGCAGAGCGTCACGCTGTTGTTTGGCACAGTTACGTTATTAGTTATGTATGCATAGGCTGGCGATCGGAACTGGCCACGCTCGCGTGCATGCAAATTACATGCATATAAGTAACCTTACGTTGGTGACACTTGCCGACAGTGGTAACGGTACTGCCACATTGCCGTGGGAATTTACGCAGTTGCGTCTTCCATTAGCTGTCGGTTGGAAGGCAAAACGTACCTACCTGTGATCCGTACTACCCTGCCTATGTACGGAAGCACTGTAGACACTGGTGTTTGGGCTTCCAATTTCCGGACGGGCGTGTCCACATAATGGAGTTAGTCGTCAGTAGCTGATATTTAGTTCCTCAAGTATTTTTCTCGTCCTGTGGAATTTAAGCCGTTATCTAAGAAGAGTTTGGTCGAGTTTTTTTATCCAGTTCATGTGTGGGTCTTTAATATGACAGAACAGAGTCTGAATATTTGGCCTTCAACATTTCAGGCCTAAAGTTAATGTACGCAGTACCTAAAAGCAAAGCATTCCCCGTACGGTCCTGGATAGACTCTGGTGTTGCCAAGAGGGAAAGGCTCCCAGATTTCTAGACAGTCGGCACATGGAGGTAGGTGGTAAGGTTGTCAGCCCTACACACCGGCCGTCTTTACCCACAGGAAATATTCTTGGTACTGATTTCTTTTAGAGGCTGAGACGACTCCAGGGCCATAATATATGCTGTACCTACTTCACGAAAAAAACCCCCGTCTTAGTTATAAAGATTGGGAGGAACATGGTCCTGCAGCCTCCATTTCCAGCATAACAGTGTAGACTGTTTTTCTGTATTCATGGTTAGACAGACCGCATAAAACTGTCTGGTGTTGTCCTTGTCCTGCAGTCGGATTACCCTGAGAAACACTTTCGCATGGCCCTACGGCATAACATGCAGGATGCCTGTAAAGCCGAAATTGTCCACTTCTGACGTGGCGTGGCGAGTCTTCAGTTTAGCAATGGAAGGTGTCGGCCTCGAAATGTAGAAGGCAGCTGTGAGTGTATCAAATAAGTAGCATGAACAAACAACAGGGAGTGTCACTGGAGCTTTTTAGGCGCGTTCGCAAAATTGCGAAAAGCGACTGTTAGCTTCTTCATATTTGTCTGTCCGTGTGTCCGCCCACCCGCATGGAACAGCTTGGGCTCCAGCTGGACGAATTTTCATGAAATTTGGTATTTAAGTACTTTCCGAAAATCTGTCGGGAAAAGTCGGGTTTTATTGAAACCTGACAAAAACAACGGGTACTTTACATGAAGACCTGTGTACATTTATGGTAGTGTCTCGCTTAGCTCTTCTTAGAATGAGAAATGTTTCGGACAAAAGTTGCAGGAAACTCAAAACACGCGTTTTTGTTTAGTATTTTTTTCTGACAAGCATGCCGTGTATGAGATAAAGTGAAAAAATATAGTAGAACCGGACAGGCCACCAGATGAGAATATAATACAGTGCATGCGCCTTGTATTCAGGATAGCTAACGCTACCAAACACACACACACACACACACACACACACACACACACACTTAGAATATATAAATCCTATTGCTTTTACACGGTAACTATGATTACGCGAACGGACCTTAGTGTTACGTTATCGTACATTGCCCCTCTTGTTGACAGCTGCGAAATCACCAGCATGTTACGAAATGTTACACAAGGCCTCGGGCACTGACAGATTTTTGGAAGGCTCTTGTCGCCAGCTATTTATCTACTAGGATAACGAAATCAAGGGAATACGAGACGGAGGGGACGGGGGGGGGGGGGGGGGGGGGG
>Ga0123357_10009168_pt1 | contig 12469 bp, 7 predicted proteins | sample TergutEmb28metaG_FD_89873 | JGI IMG/M metagenome (GOLD analysis project Ga0123357, IMG submission 89873) | Embiratermes neotenicus P4 segment gut microbial communities from Petit-Saut dam, French Guiana - Emb289 P4 | ecosystem: Host-associated > Arthropoda: Insects > Digestive system > Gut ... | reverse complement strand
GCTTTCGACTATTCTGTTGAATTACCACATTGGTATTATTGTTCTTGGTTCGATGTGTGTTGGAGTTTCGGTGTGGTTGTTTGGAGTGGTAACCGTGTTGCAGGACACACATCGAACCAAGAAAAATACTACCAATGTGGTAATTCAACAGAATAGTCGCAAGCTCCTGATGATGGATATATTAATTTCCGAAAAATGTTGAGCACATAAGAAGTGAAATAAAATAGCAAGTGACATCAAGTTGGTCTTTTATTCTTCAACTAACTTTTATGATATTTACTTACTGCAATTTTTGGCCTTAAATGCATTCTTGGTCTGTTTTTAAGAGGATATCCATTGTGTTATCTGCGGGAATAAAAAGGAAGCAGCATCGCCAACACAACAGTTAATGCATTAAAAATTACTTATTTGTTTACATAATCACATTTATTTACGGACTTAAGTTATCTTCCGACGAAATCATAGCCAATTGTTGTAATTCTGAAAATTTAGCTTGCGAATAGGATGATAAATTTTTTAATAGAAAGGAGGAAAGCATCTAGTGTGCAGATACCATGAGTTTGTAAACTTAGAGGGAAAATTTTATTTTCCTGATTTCGAAACAATGAGCACATCTGATTTTTTGAATCTCCAAATTAAATGTTTTTCATAAATAGCATTAAACTTAATAACATTTATTCCAAGATAAAATTTACATTAAATTCGACACTCGAGTAAGTATTTAAGCCCTGGATGCAAATGAAACTTGAAATATTTTATTATACTGGTAACTATTTAATAGTTTCGAGGCAAGTCGACGGATAAATTTTGAATACGGAATTAAGAAACAAAATCTGGCTTTAAGACGAAACAATTCAGGCACCTAATGCTGAAATATTTCCTACTGTAGTCTGACTTTATTGCCAAAAATCTGGTTGGGCATTACAAATTTTCAAATTGCCGTGGATGAAACGTGTTGTTCTGAATTATTTTCTCTGCGGTAAGCTGGCGTCGCATACCAAATGAAATGTAGGATTAATGGTTTTTGGCTAAATATCATACTGTGCTGCTAATTTAGGCCTGGTCCATTTAACATTTCTCCCCCACGTAGAGCATCCATACTGTAACAGAGATAGAATCGAAATGAGCATTGTGTGCACGTTGAATACCAAGTGACCTGCGTGCGCACCTGCATTATCTCATGTGAAGCTGAAGAGAAAAAGAAGCATATACATCTCCTTTTTCTTTCTAGGTTCGTGCACGCATGCGCAGATGATTCTATAGCATGATAGGATAGAAGAACATCATCACACCGGAACAAGTAGTACCAGCGGAACTGCTTGCTTGTTAGCTAATCCATAACCCCTACCAGACAGGAGCAACCGAGAAGAAAACAACAACTCAACTATCGCGCTGCCGCCATGTTTGTCATTTTGTTTTACGTCACAGACAGAAATTGTTTAATCGGCAACGAAACCTTCAGGTAAAACGTATATTTATATAATGAACACTACATTAATTTATAATGCAAGAATTATTCAACAAAGTGACTTTGAAACAGATGAATGGCTTAAAAAAAAGGAAAAATCTGTGTTTAAGAAATTTATTTGTAATTATATATTAATAACGACTGTATATGTGTTTACCTGGCTATAGTTAAACACGAGCTAAATAAAAATCGTAAATAGAATTTGAGTATTTTGGGCAGTGACAAGAGGTGTTATTGACGAAAATAGGGGTGAGCCCACATTTCTTCTATACCGTTTTTCTTGGGTTATTGTTGAGATATAAATTAATGTTCCTTCATGAGCTATTCTAAATTGAATATTTGAAATGAAATAATAACAACTCCATAAAATTCTCTCTAAAGAACATTATTCACAGTACAGAAGTGAAAGAGTTTCAAGGAAATGGGTCTACAAAAGATTCGAAATTCTGTAACCCTGCAAAGTGAGTCTAACACTCTTGTAAATACTTTCTATTTGCTTGTAGCTATTGACGTTCAGAAAATTAAATTATTTATATAAAAAGCATTATTAGAATTTTCTTAAACATTTGTATTTTAGAAACTTTATTTTATGAAATACGACACCAATTTTTCATTCCATTATTTCACAAAGGATACACATCCATGTAAAGTTGGTTGCAAAACTTTTCAATTATAAGCTAATTTCTTTCTTAAAATATTTGAATAGTTACGCGTTATCATTTTATTATAGTCATTGTGTTACGTAATTATATATATATATATATATATATTTCATCGTAGACAAGCGTGTACGAAGGGGTACAGTTTATTTTTCCCCTAAATGCATGATAACTATTAATGAACAGTTAAACAGCACACATAAACAGTATTTGCAAAAATAATCGAAGCTAATTTTAAAACTATTTCATGTTTCACTTTTCAGAAACTGGACTCTAGTGTTCTCAACATATGTATATTACGAAACAGTTGGTATAGAGAATACGTGTAAATATTTGAGCAAGTTAAAAATGAATTTCTATTACATTGTGATTAAAAGAAGTACAATAATTATCAATTAAATGTTTTAATATTTTTAGCAACCGAATAACTATAATGTGATAAAAGAATATAGTGAGTATAATACCAATTAATTCTTTCTTTATAATTCTCCTCTTATATTTGTCTGTTATAAGTAACACAAAATATCAAAAATTAATTTCTCAAATATGTGGATTTCACAAGCACTAACACAAACCACGAATATGAATAATTTCTGTTTACAATTTTAGTTTCTGTGTCAAACACCGCATTTTTAAGAATAGAGCATTCATATATTTTTCTAGAATACTCTTATTAAGCCTATGGTGCAAAGACAAAAGAAATGCTTGACATTACTTAAGGAACAAACAGGTCAGATTTTGTTAGGTAATCACGGAAGAATGTATCATTACTCTCTTTTCAATAGAAGGTGGCAAACTTGATTTGAAAGGATTTGGGGTCAGTGACATTTTAAGGGCTAATCTCAATAAAGAATTAAGTTTCCAATTTCGAGTTTCCAGCGACGGTTATTATCCCTTTGACTGTTTCTCAATAAACAACAAATAAGTCGGCAAAGACCAGACGAAGGCTTGAACTGAGAAGATAAACTCTAGGGGTTTCTTTTGTTCGTCGCCAAAACGAAGTCGATAATGAGCCTAGCCTAGTCCACTATAGAATATATTTCTGGATAAAAGCGGGCTCAGATTGAAACCGGCAGCCAAAATACATCCAATTCCGAGATTAAAATGCGCAGATTCATATATGCACTTCCAGAGATACCTGTATATTTTGATGCTTACTTTAGCTTAGGTCGAACTTTCATTTGTTTGGCTTGGCGAGTGAATAACGAAACGTCTTGCAGATGAATGTGAAAAATGTACCAGGAATTCTACTGAATATTTTTACATTTACACCACGAATAACCTGCACTTATATTATTGTACTGCTGGTACATCGCACCTCCAATCCGTATATAATTTTATTTTTATATTAAGGTATTGGAATGTTTATTACTTTTTAACTCTGAAGCGACATTTTTAGACTCAGTAGTTCTCAGGCGTCAGTATTTATTTAAAAACATAGCTTAAATATGTGTCTTTATTGCCATTTTATTAGAACTTTCTTTATCCCGAAGGGCACTGAGACAGTAATGTTTAGGAACGGCTTTAAATCAGAGGATAAAGTGTAGTTGGAGGAGCAATGCTCATGATCTTAGTGCCGATAACATATTCTTGTCTGCTGTAAAGTCTTTGAGTTGGTTTCAAAATATAGCAATCTTAATTCAAGCTATACAATAATCCAAATATTTCAAAGGAACTTGTGTAAGGAACCTATTAAATAAAATACGTTATTCGGGTAATTCATAACTAATATCTGTAAGAATTTCGAAATATGCTTGCTATAAATATGCCTGCCTATCTTCCATAATAGGAAGTAAGAAATTCAGCTTAGAGTCACAGCGTTCCAGCTGAGATGTCCGCCTCCTCGAACTTTTATTTACCGTGATTTTTTTTTAAATCCTGAAGGAAATTTTCTAGCAACTTTCCTAAACACTTTAAAATGGCTTCATTGGCTACCATTTACAATTTTCTATTAAGAATCGAACTTCTTGACATAGACTTATTCTTTTTTAAACTTTTCCATTCATTAATCAAGTACGACGTTTCGGAAGTCGGCTCTGCTTCCATCTTCAGGCATGGAAAGCAACTAATATGGTGTATCTGTTAGATAGACCTAGCTTAGAGAGCACTATGTAAGGGGTCTAACAGGTTATATACTTAACATGCCTGAAGAAGGAATGAGAAACGGCTTCCGAAACATCATGCCTTATTAAGAAACTAGACGATGGAAAAGGTCCAAAAAGAAGATTATTTCAGTGAGACGTACACCATCAAGAGAGCCATAGAGATGTGAAGAATTCTACTGCTTGGTTTTGTTGGAAATTGGACACAAATATTCATTAATTTCTTCAATAACAAAGTTTACTTCAGTCACATATAAAGGCTTATATCTGCCTCATTAATAAACACTCTGCACCGCCGTATTATAAATAACTTGGTTAGATCTGTATAAGGAAATAATGTTTGTTTATTTTGGGAATCATACAAAATTCATACGTTTAGTAAGTTGAAACACGCAGAGTTTCTGTGCGAGATCTTCTAACATGTACAGCAACTCCAGCAATTTAGGGATAAATTACTTGAAAAAAAAAACCAAACTTCTGAATTCTAGAACAGTACTTAAGGGGTCATTAGAGACAACTTAACTATCTTGCTTTATTTTAATATCAAAGAAAGTTTTGAGTTTTTCAATAAAAAAAACAGTAAATTTGCACTTCTTATATGTTGTTGCTAAAATTCCATGAGGCCTCAGTAAGACTAGTCCTCTCCCACTAAGCATTTTTTTTTCAATTTCTGGCCCAATTAGGGTGAAAGGTTGAGACTATTTTGTGGCACCTTCAGGGAAGAAAATTAATACTTTCTGATTAGCCAGGTAGAGAATTTTCTTTGTCATTCATAGGAATTCTTCAAGACATTCTGTGAGGTACCAGCTGGGAACAACAAAATATTCTTTCTATACGCATGCCTTTTTGTATGTATGGCGTTAATACACTTGGTAAAAGTAATTACTGTCTCTCATTAAGTGACCATAAGTACTGGAATTTTCCCAGAAACTTTGGTACATATTTTTAAAACGCTAGACTTCACAATGCAAGACCGTAATCTTAAAAAGTGTCTCCTAATTCTCAGTACGCAGGTCATTTAAAAAATCTCTATTTGATTTATCTGATGTATTAGACAGTCTAGTAATTAGAGTATGGGCTAGAGGACCGAGACGTCGTGTTTCAATTTCCATTAACAACAGGAATATATTTAGTTTATTTAAACGTCCTCACCGGCTTTGAGGATCAGCCACTCTCCTATTAAATGGACATGAGGGTCTTGTTCTCAGAGAATGAATTGGCCGCGGCGTGAAGCTGGCCACTAACCTGCAATTAGTGTCGATTTGGAACAACTAGTGGAGCCATATTCCACTCCTACACATGACCTTTATGATGTGCTCAGGAACAAAATTAAATTAAATTTTATAAAACCATGTGGTGGGTATGAAGCTATTTATACAGCTTATTAATGTTGTTCCATATAGACCTACGTCTTTAGTAACATCCTTTATCAGATGTACATGATGGTTTTTATTATCCTTCATGTGTTACTTACGTAGGCTATATAATTGTATCGATACAAGCATTGCTTTGGTTTTAGATCACCCAATTCCTTTAAAAACAAAGGCAAAGCATGGAATAAATACGAAGGAGATGCATCTGAAAACATGAATATAAATATTCTTTTGCGATATATATTATTTATTTATGTTATTTCCATGGCCCCACTTCTTTCGAATGTCACTTCTTAAGAGCTATTTTCATGCCACATCTGTGTGACTGTAAAGCTGTGTAGTTACAAATGTGGAGAGAAGAGAACACGCACAGGATATTTGTACATCAGCAATGATCTGTCATTTTGCTTCTATTAACAAGAAACAAGCCAAGCGTGCCAGTTGCAGGAGGTTGTCACATAAATTGTCTCGACACAAACCCTGTGCGCCAATCCGCAATGAGTGCGTGCTATATAGTTCTTAATGCGTTGATTACTTTTTGTGGAGTGCTCTATGGCGCTTTCAGCCTAGTAGACTACAGACCTACAGCATTGCATTTTAGTATCAGTAATGATCAGGAAGGGTTTGGAAAGAAGAGTTCTGACGTAACCGAAATGCTGTCCTTCGATTTGTCTAAACTTTTTGACGAAACCACGCAAAACGATAGTTTGTGTAGCGTTTGTCCTTTTCTTGATTCAATGCATTTACCCCCGAATAAAGTCCAGCAGTTGACTGCTACATTACCCTGCTTGACTTCAGTTACATTTCGTCACAGTCATGGAGTAGGAGTACACTATGCATGAAGGTTTTCTTACACTAGCATCATGGGAAAAAGTTGAAAGGAATAACCAATAAACAATACAAGAAAATCAGCTGATTCTTCATTAACTTGGTTCTTGTGATATTCCAACATATATCAGTCTCCTATGTGACAACTTGAATTCCAGATGGCAGTCTTTAACTATAATGCTGTGTGCGAAGTAGTGTGTCTGTTATTAACGTACTGGCGTTTTACAACTTTACAAAGCAGGCCTATAAACTACTGTGTGAATACAATATCTTGAAACACCCTATACTTGGAGCGGGGATGGGAAGTTGACGTATCAACATGAGGTGTTGTTTTCATGTATCTTAAGGCACAAAAATAAATAAAATACACGTAGAAAATGAGAGAAGAAAACTCCCTCGCAGAAACAAGTCTGGAGTCATAATAAGGTCATGAAACTGTGTTTCTGTTTTCCAAGGCTGTTTATCTCTCATATTGTGTGGAATTTTCTGGGCTTTATAAAGCTCCGCACGAAAAAGTACGACATTGGATTCTTACAGATATAAACTTAGTACCATAGCTAGCTGCAGTCTATATACTGATTCAGTAAACTTCAGTACGTGAGGTTGTACGACAGAGACGTGAAACTGGTAGATATGAGCGGCGACATAATGACTAATGCAAAGATACACACAATTCAACCTTACAAGGCCGTAACGATGTTATTGTATTTAGCTTTCTTTGGACTTCGGCCATCGTCCAGGTTTCAATGTAATACAACTTTTCGGAACACAGCTATGCTTCCGTGTTTAGGTAAAGGAAAACGCCTAATATCGTGGTCCCCTTAAGAAAAGCTATTCTCATTCACTGGCGCCACTTAGGAGTTATTCTCAATCACTGAGCAACACTTTAGCAAATTATAATTATGCTATAGATCCTTGTACAGAGAGGGAAGAGGTGAAGGAGCGTTGCATCAATTAAAACCACATTCATTCTAAAGGGCGAAGGTCCAATTAAATTTATTCCTTTAAAGCCTTTCGGGCTTATTCTGCCCTTTCCTTTATTTCAGTCCAATGGTGGTATATCAGAAAAATGCGAAAAAAAAAGCAAGTCTAAAAAGACACCTAACTCATTCGTTGTAAATAACTTCGCTGTTTTTTGTAATTTATGACCTCTCATTGTAACAGAATGAAGATTGTCCCTCTGCCAGGTGTGGCCCGGGAAAGGGACTTGGTAAAACTGGAAACTTAGACTTCAAAAACTTTGAAAAGTGACTGGAAATAACACTCCACTTTATGTGTAATGTACCATAATTATTAAAACATAACAAGAGACATAATATTTGTTAATTATTAAGCCTGTAAAACAGGGAATTGTCTATAATGGAGTTTTCAATGCGTGCTTGTTAACTGTCATACTCAAGTCGTGAAGAAACGTTTATGCTGATTGGTATGGCAGACAAAAGTTCATAACCTCTTGCGACGTTTAGGAACAGCAGGTTCTACACGCAAGGAGAGACATCGTTCGAAAGCTTTATATTAGTCTTCTGGTTTAACATCTGTGTGAGTGGAATACGGCCCTTCTTGAGGAGCCAATAATTTCTTACGCAGCTTATAAAATCCAATATTTTATACAAGTCGAACGTTTATTACCATTTTTACAATAACCTCTAGCTGGTCAATTTCCGGAGTCATATTTTACAACTCTCCGTCCTCCACTCAAATTTGTTTGAAGTCCATTTCTGTGTTTGTCCCATAAGTTCCTCATTAAGAGAAACAAAGTTAACACTGACCTGCAGATAAAATGAGCTAAAAATATCAATTTTCTTTTTAATTTGATCGTTTGACAACACTGTCGTTAAACTAAGTAGCGTTGTTGCTACCTAGACGAATATGGGTATAGGTCACCAGCGTAATGATACTGACAAGGAAGACCGCAGTGTTGAGAAGGAGACTTTATCGTAGAGCCAATGAGTCCACCCAAAATTCCACATGGACAGCAAATCTGCTACCACTTATTAAAAATTCGAGGCTTAAGCAATTGATAGCCTGAAGTAGGCTTACGGCGTATATCTAACCGAAATATGTAACTATGTTAACTGTGTTAACAAAAGACATGTTTGTGTTTTAGTGAAGAATTTTTGCCATAAGTGCTTCAAGATTTTTAACTGCAAAACGCAATGACATTTGGGATCAATTGTAAGAAAAAACAATTACAATATTGGCTTTAGTTGATGTAAAAAAGTTACTAGAATATCGCACGCAATTTAGTAAATTTATTTTTATGTGAGGGGTAATTATAAATAATTTATATTTTTAAAATTGTGTGCGTAGATGGTTGTAGATTCTTCGTTATCGTAGGCTACCGAAGGCTTGCTTACTGTATTATGCTATTCTTGTCACGCTTGAGTGTATAAAAACGAAAGCAGCAAGCTTGATATTTGTAGCAGCTATCAAGTTAGATGAAAAGAGTTTAATCCGGGTTTCGGTTCAAAAACATGGCATCAGTGAAACAGGATTTCTCCTTTCTCATTCTACTGTGAAACGAGGAAGGGAAAAGGGGCCCTATCGCACAAGAAATAGGAGAAATGACGAAAGAATATATGAAAAGGGAAGATAGGACAATTTCTGAAAATACAGTCGTTGTCACCTCAATTTTGTTGGATGAAGGCGAAAAGGCAAGGAAAAGTATAAAAGAACACGTAACCTAGAAGAGAAGAAAGAAGGATGACAGACTTATTCCTGCAGAGTTGCCCGAGAGAACCCGCGTCAGTGGGTAATACATACACACCATGCAGCATATATATTATATATCTTATGGGAGTACAGTCTTCCTCAGATGAAATCGCTACTGATCTTCAGAATACTGCCCTACCAAATGCATAAGTTTCACGCTTACAGCACTGCAGTCTTTTGATACATTAAAATTAAGAAGAAGTGAGTGAACTAACGGTCGTACTCTATGTCTATGCAGTGTTAAGCAAAATTTCTAATGAAAAGTACAAATCTACTGAGCAGATTAGCCGGATTCATCGCGTAAGTTCCGGACACAATTTGATTTGCTCGTTTGTCGTTCTCGGCTTCTAATTCTTCGGGCTTAAATGGAATGATATCAAACTGGATCTTCTGTCTTCTGCTTTTCACTCCATTTCTTGATATCCATCTATTTAAGATTATTCTCAATACAACCTAAACATGTTAATTTCGGTCCTCCTGCTCTTCCTTTTCTATCGGACGTCCTCAGAAACAATTTCTTTACGGTCCTTTCATCAGATATTCTCACGAGATGGCAGCACAGTCTAGTCTAATTCTTTTATTGTTGTTACAACATTTGGGTTTCTATACATAACCTGCAATTCATCACTAGTTCGGATTCTCCAGGCATTTTGATCTTTAATTATGTCATATATCTTTATTAGTATTTTCTTAGTATTTTCTCACAAAAATAAGTTTCCATAAAAGGACAGGAATGTGTTTAGCGCCGAGAGGCTATAAGTTCCTCAAGAAAAACATTGTGGTAGTAGCTTGACTCAAGTGGTAAAGCTTCTGACTTGTGTTTGGGTGGTGTCCGCTTCGAATATCGTCCGGGCGTTTCCGTTTATTTCCACAGCGCCGCCAGTACTAGGACAGGATTATTCCTCTCATTAAGTTAAGACTGCTTCCTTAAAGATGCTATTCAATTTATTATTTATTTGGCCTAAAATTCGACGTCACATTGTCTAGGATACTGGCAGTAAATTTAAATAAACACAACAAATAATTTAAATTGTTTTAACTAACTTAAATTACAAATAAAATGACAAAGATGTCCGCTTTAATTGCGCGCGCGCGCGCACACACACACACACACACACATACACACATTCACACACACACTAACACACACACACACTCACTCACGCACACACACTCTCACTCACACGCACACACTCGCACACACACACTCGCGAGCACACTCACACACACTCTCATACTCACACTCCCTCACACTCACACTCTCACAGTCACACACACACACATTCGCACACACACACACACAACTCTCTCTCTTTATCTCTCTCTCTCACACACACACACACACTCTCTCTCTCTCTCACACACACACACCATTTACCTACTATTCTGTACCAATAACACGCAACCCGTTAGGAGTAGAAGCAAAAATTTTATCACTGTATTTAATTCACGTAGCGTACCTTTCAAGAACGGAGACTGATGTCATTCTACCTAACACGCTCTATTGCAGTGGCATAGGTCAGTAGATCTACTGGTGTTGAATTACGTAAATTATTGCTGCTGAGATCTACAAGCAAGGAAGTGGATTCTGTTTCTTTCGTGACGTTGTATGTGCGCTATATCCACATCAATTTTCGTATGACGTCAACAGAACATAGCACACCCGTCACATGACAAAGATAATAAAATAAATGTAAAATCCATGCAATTTACATTCCTTATTATTAGCTCTAATAAGAGCACTTCATGCTGAATTTTACTGCAAAACCACTAATTATTAGGCGCCTTCACAAAATTGTGGAAACTTATTATTAGAATCTTCAAATCTATGCCTTTGCCCATCCGTACGTTTTTCTATCCGCATGGAAGAACTCGGCTCTCATTGGACGGATTTTCACAAAATTTGATATTTATGGAATCTTTAAAACTCTATCTGGATTTTTTTTTTAAGTTATCTGTCTGGAAAATACAAGTGTAATTAAAATCTGAGAAGAATAGTTGTAATTCACATGTAGATATATGTTTAGTTAAAGATAATATCTTGTTGAATTCTTCTTAGAATGAGAAATGTTCCACAAGAAGACATAGAGATAATCAAAACAGATATTTTATGTTTAATAATTTTTTTTTCGAAAATCATGCCTTCTGAGATATAACGTGAAAATAATATGGCAGAGCCAGACAAGCCACAGAATACAACTTACTACGTCGCAGAAAAGATGGGCTTTGCGCGCTGGATAAAAAAGGCAAGAATGCAGATACACACTCATAATATTTAAAGTAATTTGCTTTTGCGCAGTAGCAAATTTAGCCTACGCCCATACATGTTATATTACACATAATTTGTTCCTCTTCTTCATATTATCTTAGCACAAGCCAAATATCTGTCACACCCTGGGGTGAGATATTCTATACCCATTTGATAAATTAGTGTCCGGTTTTATCAGCTCTTTTGTCACAAATGTATACAACTCTCGGTTATAATTAAAATAGCAGCTACCGAATTGTGCTTCACCGCTCGATTCACACGATCATGACTAGGTGACAAATTTGTTTACATAATCCGAATTATCAACAGTTTCAACAGTTTAGGTCATGTAAATATATTTTCTGACGACATTCATAGACTGGACAGTGAGTGATAACATAATACAATAATTAAAACAAGTGCAGGTGGTAAATTCTTCCAACGAATCACTTCAACTAATGACCAATAAATGCACCTATATAACTAACAACTCCGACATGTTTCGATCTTTTCAGATCATCATCAGGGAGTTTCGTCGTTCCTTGCTAAAGTTATTACATATTCACGATTTACTTCGTTTTTGTAAACAAGGTGTTGTGGCAGCATATCATGTTGTGTAGGAATCTGTTGTAGAGAGTGTAGTTGGCTAGGTGTGCGTCGTAAGACGCACACCTAGCCAACTACACTCTCTACAACAGATTCCTACACAACATGATATGCTGCCACAACACCTTGTTTACAAAAACGAACTAAGTCGTGAATATGTAATAACTTTAGCAAGGAACGACGAAACTCCCTGTTGATGATCTGAAAAGATCGAAACATGTCGGAGTGGTTTTAAGTGAAAGTTATATAGTTGAAGTGATTTTACGAAATGCACGGTCCAACGATGAGATTCACGGACAAAGGTGCCTTTTCCTTTATTCTATTGCGCATTGACACGTACACAAAATTAAGGCTGTTTCGTCAAAGAACTTTAAAAACTACCAAGTGCAGAAAAGCAGACATAAATTTAGTAAATTTGAAGGGAGCCATCCCGTTGTGTATCGTCAATTATTTATTGTATTAGGACCGTCAAT
>Ga0123357_10009167_pt1 | contig 12469 bp, 7 predicted proteins | sample TergutEmb28metaG_FD_89873 | JGI IMG/M metagenome (GOLD analysis project Ga0123357, IMG submission 89873) | Embiratermes neotenicus P4 segment gut microbial communities from Petit-Saut dam, French Guiana - Emb289 P4 | ecosystem: Host-associated > Arthropoda: Insects > Digestive system > Gut ... | reverse complement strand
TGCTTGTTATTAGGGTCAAATGCTTGAGGTAATCCACCCCAGCCTACATACCGTGATAATATCTCCTGTTCTTCTGGTGTAGCATGGCGGTTTTCGGCTTCAATAGCTTGCAGAATTTGGATTGCAGTCACGTTATAACCATATTTTGTTTTTGCGCCGCCCTCACCTAAATGGTCGTCGGTTATACGAAAATTAGCGGCGGATATTTGCGGACGTTGAGATTCGGTTGTTATACTATCGGGAATATCAACTGTTTCTGGCTCAACAGGCGTAAATTCGTCGGGTAAATCAAAAAGGCTAAATTGTTCATTTTCTGGCGGTTTTTCAAGGGATAAATCATACTCCTCCGCAACAGAGAGAGCAAAATCAAACATTGCCTGCCCTCTCGCTTCCGCTTGCTCCTTATAACGGTCAAATTCAGTTTCCGCGACTCGCTGTATTTCAAGGCGTTCAACTTCAGGTAAATTCTCATCAAGCCAAACGATACTGTGGTCAGGTTCTACACGGGCGACGTTAGGAGGTAAAAAAGTATCTGGGTCGTCAGGGTCATAGTTAAATTCATTAGAAACAAGTAAGCGGTCATTTATATATCTGTAAGTGAGTATATAGCCCGATTCTTCGGGAATTTCTGGCTGCTCAACTTCATTTAATATAACCGTGCCGTCAGTATGCCGCACAGCCACGCTGAAACCGTTGTCTGTGAGCTTTTCAACATAATCATCAAGCTTGAAATCGGGAAAACCGCACATGGGGACACGTTCCGGCAGCCCTACATCACGGTTTGTCAGATTTATTTCAAGTGTTTTGGCAACAACACTCGCGTCACTCCCCATTACTTCATAAAAATCGCCTATCTGATATATTATAATCTTGTCAATATGCTGCCGTTCAAGTGCTTGGTATTCTTGCCAAACCGAATTGCTTCCCAATAACTCTGTTCCTGCGGGAATTTCATTGATAGATTTAATACGCTCGCTCCGTAGTTCACGGTTACGGTTATTTGTATAGAGCAATGCGTCAAATGTTTCGAGGTTATAACTAAATAAGTCTCCGCTTGTATTACGTAAGGTAACACCATTTTCATTATCTGTTATATTAATAATTTCAAATTCAGAATTATTAAAATATACTGTATCGCCGACACGATACCAAATGTCCGACTGGTTATTAATTTCGGCGGTTCTCTGTTCAAGCGGAATATCATCATTCGTCTGCTCATCAGGTAAAACGAATAAACCCGCTTCCATAAGCTGACCGATACGACGCTGTACTTTCTGCCACGACAATGTTACATCTTCCGCACCGTCTTTGGAAACAGTAAACGCCTGTAAATCGCCGCCGTACTCGTTTTTAAGCCATTCGACGGTATTACGCGCTCTGCTGTTTTCCCGCATATAATCTAAAACACGCTGTTTGCTTTCATTATCGCCATTCCATGCCATAATAGCGTTATCAATATCGTCCTGCGTGATTACAGCTGGCTGTGAATTTATAAAAACTTCCTCCGTTTGCCGGATAGCGTCAATCTGCTCTTGTTCGGTAGGTATAACGGGGAAAATTAAAACGCCGTCCGTTTCATTTTCGGACGACGTTTCTGCCTGTGGTTTGGTATTTTCTAATCGTAGATTAGTTCTGCCAGAATTGTTTCCTCCGCTTGCGCTTTCAGACTGTTCATATGAACCGTCCATGCCATCGGGTCGATTGATTTGTCCGGCGGCGGAGTTTGTAACTGTAAATCCGTCATTAGCTGATTCAGCCGTTCTGTCGCCGTTATCTCGATTTCCAGACAATGCGGGTACAGCTTCTCCTGTAATGTCAGCGTCGTGTACAGTATTGGGCGGTGTTCCCTCAGATATGTCATTCTCATCAGTCCGTATTTGCTGAGAAGTTCGCCCGTTTCCTCCGTCAGCGATATATTCGGGAGAAGATAATCCCTGCTCCGGCTGTATGTCATCTCGTCCATATGATTCGCTCCTTTCGGCGTATGACTTTCGGTCTTGCCGAAAGTATTCACGCTCGTAATATTTTATCGTTACTTCTATATCCCGCAGAACGTCCTCCGTGACCGTGCTGACGGCATTGCCAAGCGCATATACGGCAGTCGGCGAGTTGAAATTGTAAACCGTTTGAAAATCCTCGTCGCTGATATATTTCGCAGGGTCAATGCCGCACCTCGTCATTAATGCGTATGCCGTGCTGACTGTCGCAGCTTCTTTGAACGCCACTTCTATATTATAATCGTCGTAATCTTCAAGAAAACTGCCCTCGACTGCATACCGTATATCGCGGGCGTTATCTTCATAATAATATGATACAAGGTCTCTCGCAATATCGTATAACATACTGCCGATGTCTTTTGTCGATTCGGGTATATCATAGATTTTTACGAGGGCTTCCGCGACGAGTTGTTCATGTTCCGGTTTCATCTGCCATATGAACGGACGGCGCGGATTATACCGCCCGTCCTCCGTGTCTGCGTAATCAAAGACATATTTTAGTCGCGGTTTACTGTCGGTCATATCGAGTAGGGCTATACCTTTTGAGCCGCGCTGTACATATCGGTTCATGGGGTGATTCCACACATGAATCGGAGCGACAGCCATAGCGTCAGGTCGTTGGGCGTGTATCATCAGCTGTTCCTCGAACGGATATTTGTACAGCCTTCCGGCGGTTCTGAGGAAATCCGTCCAGTTCTCACTGTTTTCTGTAATCTGTTGAGCGTGCCGTTCTGCGAGAGCGGCGTAGAACTGTGCTTTTGTGGGCAATTTTGCATACCTCCTTTGAAACGCAAAAAAGACGGATTCCTCCGCCTTTTTATGTTGTTTTTTATTAAGTTGTATAATGGTTTATATCTCCGTCACCCGTAGCGACTGCACCGTTACCGTCGAGCCCAGAATAGTACCGACCCAAACCGCTCCCAAACTATATTCACGATTTTCTTTTAATGCTCTTATATACCCGTAATCACTGCTGTAATGCCGCAGGTCGCCGTTTACCCTGAGTGCCACGCTTTCCCTGCCAAGAAAAATCTCGATGTCCATGAACTCATTGGCAGGTATTACCCCGCAGTTTTTATATATGTTCCACGTTTCACCCCCGTTGGTTCTGTCATATATCTGCAACGCATTTCTTTTTTTGTGCTTCGCATTTTTTTCTTGGTCGCATAAGTCGAAGTCAATTTCTGCGCATCCAAACCAAAGATTTTCATCGTCTGTTGTACCCTTATCCGTCTTAGCACACAATTCTATCTTTATCGGAGCATTGAATTGCTGGGTAGTCAGCATCTTACCGAGTTCGGTCCAACCATTGTCATATTTTAGCTCAAGAAGTCCGTTCGGATAATTCAATTCGCATATTCCTCCGTCTTTCTTTTGTAAAATCATTGACACCAAATCTATCTCAACCGGTTCGCTACGTGAAATTATATTATCCAACTCCGAATGAATCCTTTTTTTCTCATCGTACGATAATTTTTTAACTTCCCTGACGGGACATAATTCCGTGGTATATGAACAAGCCCAATCCTTCTCGTAATCGTAATCACTCAAACCGTGTACATTAAACGGGTTGAAATACTCCCAGCCATAAGCTCTTTTACCAGTGTTGTCGTGCCATTCGTAATTGTCGCTGTCCTCTGCCCATTGCACAAGGTCGAGATTCGAGTCTGTACTCGCCGCATACAAACCGCCGGGGTATTGACGTTTTGCAAATGGAGGCGGCACTTCCATATCATCAGGTATGGTTATATATGCCGCGTCTTGGTCTTTATCATTCCACCACTCTCCGAGCATAAATACTCTCATATCAGGTTTGATTTTGAATAAGTCCGTATCCTCAATAAATTTTTTCGCTATGTCCTCCACAATTTTTCTGTGCTTTCCGTCTCCGCGAGGATTATCTCCGAAATCACCCTTGATTTCCACTATCGTCGCAGGCGGGCGGTAAACGATACTCACACTTTTTTCTTTTTCTTTTTCCAGCGTTTCAGCCGCTTGGTTTAATTCGTTCATACTCATATAATTCTCCTTAATATTTTTTTGGATTAAAGAGAGGGATTCAGCCATTTTCTGCACGGAATCGTCAGTTAATAAATTAAGGTTCATATTTACAGCAGTTATTTTTTCAATTTCAGAAACAAATTTTCCCAGTATAACTTTAATGGTCGATAACGCTGATATTTCTTTTTCCATCTCAGCTATACTTTCTTTGAAAATCTCAATCACCGTTGCGGCTTTCGGATTGTTTAAAATAACGCATATCTTTTTCATAGGGACTTGCAGTTTGCGAAGTAAGATAATCTGCTGTAAGCGTTTAACAGCAGCTTCATCATATACTCTGTACGCGGAAGCGTTTGTGCGGCTACTTTTTATCAGCCCCACTTCTTCATAATAAGACAACATCTGCCTCGAAATACCGTAGTCCAACGAAACTTGCCTTATACTTATTAATTCCATGATTTCTGCCCCCTTTCTTTGATATTCATTATACACCGTCAAACGATTTGCGAGTCAATGAATGCTTTATGAATAAAATATAAATTTCTAAGTTTATTTTTATACAACGAAGAGAATATTATCACTTTATTATGATTGTATATGATATTACATTTGAAGAAAAGTGATTTTTGTTAATTTTCATCTTCGTCAAATTCGCTCGCGGGGAAAAAATTTATACTTGTGAAGTCCTCATTTGTTGTATGCTCCAGTTTATCAATCACGGTTTCCATAATTTCTATCAACTCTGGGTCGGACACATCGGGCAAATTGTTTTTTATGTCAGATATTAACTTCACCCGGTTTGTGGTATCATAAATGCACATGAGGTTGATTTCCTCTGCCGAAAATTTAAAACTATTCATATTATTATATATCCTCCCGGTTAGATTTTTTTGATTTATTTTTATTATCAATGGTAGTTTCAGGCTTTTTGCTCTGCTGTTTACTTTTCTGCTCGTTTTTATTGAGCGTATCAAGCAATGATGGCTTTTCCCGCACCGCTTCACGGAAACGGTCAACGAATCCGTCAAGGATGGCGAGATGTGTATTAAGATGAACATCGGGTTTCAGTGTGTCAAACTCTTTCGCCCATGCCTTGTTGGTGTTTGACAACCGCCCGTCCCAATCGTTATGATTAACGTTGGAAGCCAATACCCACGCCGCACGGTCAACTCCAAATTCCTCTATCACATTTTTGGCGGCGGTTTTTAAATCGTAACGATACTGTTCATAATTACAGTCGATTATGGCTTTGTCGATTGCCTGTCCGCACTCCACGTTCAGTTTATAACTCTCGCGGAAAGCTGCAATTTCCCCATTCTGTACGGCAGTTTCCCCCGAAAACTTATATACAGGCACATCTTTTTTTGCTATTTCTGGTTGTTCATCATTCGGCATATCTTGTTTTTCCTCCCCTGTGTGTTCAATTTTATTAACGGTATCTTTTTGTTTTTCCACTCCGAGAAATGCGGGCAGTTCTGTAAAGCCGAAACTGTCAACATAATGGGAAGTGACTTCGCCGTTCTTCTGGATTACTACAATATCGCTGACGGACAGACTATGTCCGTAAAAATCATCAGGCATATTAAAATTGAATTTGTGAAAAATTCCGTCAAGTGTTGTATATTCGTCTAACGGTGCGATATAGACAAGTTCGTAATTACCGCGTTCAACCGCGAGTCCCCGTTGTTCAAGTTCTGCTGTGCTTGCGAAACGCAACTCCCGCATTTCTGAACCGTCATATAGCTGATATATGGCAAATGTGTCGTTTTTTCCGTATATCAACTCCGATTCTTTCGCTGCTTCGATATTTTGCACTTTTGCCATAGCCGATAAATCCTTGTATTCCTGCGTGTTAAGCCATTCGTCACGTTCGATGCCAAAAATACCCTCGTGGTTTTTAATTTCAGACAAATCAAACGCCATAGCTTCGGTATTATCAGGATAAAGCAAATATACAGTATGGTCTTGATTGTACAATTCGACGGCGCGGTCGATAGTCAGCGGGAACATAGTGTCGTCGGTATAACCGTACAAATTCATACGATTAAAAGTGATTGTTGGGTCTGGCATAATAATATTATCTTGCGGTTTTTCTTTCTCAGGCTCTTTTGCCGCAAGGTCAATATTGCGTTCTTTACAAATAATATTAAACTGTTCATCAATAGAATTTATAAGGCTATTGGATTCTCTGCGGATAATATCAAGCGAAGCCTTTAACTCCGACATATCGCGACTCCCATACTCGGCGAGGTAGCCGAAACTATTAGGCGATGTTTCTATTCCGTAATGTTGACAAACAACGTATGAAATACTTTCCGCTTCGATTTCTTGTACTATTTTCGGTTTAGGTTCGGTATTTTCGGCAGAGATTGATTTATCGTGCAATCTCGCGTGGGCGATTTCGTGGACAATCGCACTAATAGTTTGTGTTTCGCTCATATTTTCGCGTATGCCGATTTTCTCGCCATATTTACAATAACCGTCTTGATTTTCCTGCATAGGTTCAAATACAATAGGCAGGGGCGACACGGTTTTGAGAGTATCTAAAAAGGTTTTGTAATGCGCGACATTGCCGGAAATATTTTCGACAAGTTCCGGCAACGGTTCTCCGTAAGTCTGGCTGACATCGAACACGGGAACGAGTTTGAATTTTATTCCGTTACTCATGGCGGTCATTTCTTCCATGATAACCTTGCCGTGTTCGTCCAGAAGCGGTGCGCCTGTCTCCGGGTCGAGTTTCTCCATCATCTTTTTCTCCGGCGTTTTGTCGGCAATCGGAGCGTATATATATATCGCTGTTTCACCTTTTTTCACGTGGCGGTTAAATTCCTCGTCCCATAATTTGTATGAAGCAATTCTTGTAGCGTCCGGTTTCTGCTGGTGAATGAGCATGATATTTTTACTGCTGTACTGATGAAAATGCGACATTGATTTCAGATAATCTTTATATTTGTAGCTGTCGTATAGTTCTTTCATCCCAGATTCAAGTTTGCCAGTCAATTCAGTTGTACGAACTTGCTGACGCTCTGCGGCGGCTTCTCTGTCATATTCAGGCATCGTTTCCCTCCTTTAACATTTGATATATAATCTGCGGGCGCACCCACAGGCGTTGAAACTGTTTCCAGTCCTGCTGTACTTCGCCTTTTTCGTCGCGGTATAGCATGGCGAACGGAAAAAAGCCCGCTTTCCATGTGTCCCGTAAACGTTTTCCGGCTTTTTCTATTGTGTCGCTCGGATAACCAATGAGGACATAACATTTTGCAGTATTCGACGCTTTTGTAAAACCGCCGTCGCGTAATAATTGCCCCGCCTGTGATAATAGCTCGTAATCGTCAGGCGTGTCATATGAGAAATACATACGTTTCGTTTTAGCCTCGCGGAGTAGGTCAACGTGCCATGACTGCAACAGCTTTGCTTCAAGACCGCCCGTGAAAACAGGCTTTTCCACCTGATGTTTGAGCATTTCAAAAACTTCCCGTATATGCTTTTCAGAACAGGCGAGAAGATTATCGTCGAGTATATTGAAACCGTCTCGAATCGGCAGTTCGCGGAGAGCATAACCCTCGCGCTTCGGAACGGAACAAAAATAACAATGATTCGGACAGCCTCTTGATGTAATGACATAACCTTGCTTGAGATAGAGTCCCGGCACAAATTCGCCGCCCGGTTCATTAAACGCCGGACCGCCCAATTTTACTGGTAAACCTGTTTTATACCACGCTTCGGCAAGCTGTTCAGCTTTCTCCATGTCATAGGTAAACGTAACCGATATATGCACTTCGTCAATATCGGGCAGGATTTTCGGCGGCGGTGTAGTGAAAGCAAGTTCATCATCAGGCGTTGCGGTGGTACGGCGCGGGAATACCCGTGCTATTTTCAATAAAATCACGCTCCTCTGTTTGTAAAATGTAAAAACACCCCGAAAATCGGAGCGTTCTGTTGAAATATTAATATTTTTATGGTAACATTTTATTTGGTCAAATAAATACAACTTATATTCTATAAGAGGCAACATAAAATGCAAATAGAACGATTATTTAAAATTGTATATTATCTGCTAAGTAATAAGAATGTCACGGCACAAGAGCTTGCCGAATATATAGGAGTATCGAAACGCACAATTTTCCGAGATATAGATACCTTAAGCCTTTCGGGGATTCCAGTTTATGCAGGTAAAGGTAACGGAGGCGGTATTAAACTTATAGACGGTTTTGTTTTAAATAAATCTGTCATTAATGAACATGAACAAGATGAGATTCTATCGGCTTTACAAGGACTTTCTGCGGTCAAAACCGAAAAAACTGAGCAAGTGCTACAGAAACTGAGTTCATTTTTTAATAAAACTTCGCCGAATTGGGTTGAAGTTGATTTTTCAAGTTGGGGAAGTGGCAGCGAAGGTCACTTTTCTTCCGGTATTAAGACTGCAATTTTTGAAAAACGTATAGTAGAGTTTGATTATTACAATTCTTACGGCGAAAAACGTCACAGGCGTGTAGAACCGATTCAATTATGGTTCAAAGCGCATTCCTGGTATTTCAAAGGTTTCTGTCTCGAGAAAAAAGGTGTCAGATTGTATAAATTATCAAGAATGCGAAATCTTACTGTTACAGACGAAATATTTTCCGAACGAACTTTATTGAACCCTGACGAAAATTTAAATGAAGGGGTTAATGAAAGATACGCCAATAATGCAGTTACGCTTATTATGAAAATTGACCCGGAAATGGCTTACCGGGTATATGATTATTATGACGAAGAACATATAATAAAAAATGACGACGGGAGTTTCACAGTAACACAGCGAGAACCGGAAGATAATGGATTATACAGTTTTATTTTTTCTTTCGGCGAATATGCAGAAGTGTTGGAGCCGGAACATATACGGGATATTATAAAAGAAAAGGCGGTAAAGATTTCAAAAAAATATATAAAATAATTTATCTAAAATGACATACTGTTGTCATCTTAGAAAGTATATGATTAATATAGACAATAAAAATAATCACGAAAATAAATTATTAATCATAACAGGAAGGTTATTTTATGTTTATAAAAGAAGAAGTTGAATCTCATGGCATTAAAATGAGTATTGTTCCCGTCGGAGTTCTTAATGATATAAAAGAAGATATTCTTAATTTCAAAGAAAAAGAACATCTGAATGGTTTTCAGAAATGGATTACGAATGAAGCATATGTGCTTGAATTACCAGACCCAGAGCCCGATTTTACCGCAAAATCAATCGTTATAACCGCTACCCCGTTTAGGATGATTAAAGCCTTTTTCAAACACAAAAATAAACAAGCATACCATATATTTGAATTTGCAAAAGATGGTACACAAGAATTTATAACCGATATATTTACTTCGCACGGGTATAAACTTCAAAATATACCGTGGTTTCCAAGGAAAAGGCTTGCTGTACGCAGCGGACTTACGGAATACGGCAGAAATAATATCACATATGCGGACGGCATGGGGAGTTATTTCGGAATTGAGACATATAAGTCTGATATGCCATGCGGCGAATATACATGGCGTGAAGTGAAAAATATGACTGTATGCGATAATTGCGGGATTTGTATTGACAATTGTCCGACAGGTTCGATAAGAAGAGATAGATTTTTAATTGATAATGAAATCTGTCTTTCCCATATATTTGAAATGGGGCAGCCTCTGCCCGACGGACTTCCGAAATTGAATCACCATAGACTTGGAGGATGTTACTGCTGTCAGGATATGTGTCCTAAAAATCTTGAAATTTTAAGTAACATTACTGAAACAGTAGAATTTTCAGAAGAAGAAACAAATTTATTACTGTCAGGGACTCCAATACAAAATTTACCGCAAAATCTTTCTGATAAAATACATAAATACTATATGAATAATTATTACGATGTTATACCGCAAAATTTAGATGTATTATTTCAAAATGTATAAAATATGCGGAAGTGAGATAATTATATTTTTATATTTCACGATTTCGCCCCTTTCTGCTCAAATTCCATTTTGAAGCCAGCGTAGCCTTCGCCTTTGTCGTCAAGGATAATCGTAGCGTTGTACGGTTTTCCCGTTTTTTCGGACATAAGCCCGGACATAAAAATACGCCCCTCTGTGAGAAGCGTTTTTGCGATTTCCTTTGTTATCGTTTTCTTTTTTGCCGTGAAAAACTTATTGTCCTTGAAAAGTCCGAATTTACAGCCATTATTGTCACAGAAAAATCCTTTTGGGTGTTCGATTACGTTGTTACCGCAGCGCGGACATTTGCCAATTACTTCGCCAGTTTTTTTATTGGACGGGAATAAGGCTTTATATTCGTTTGATGGAGTGTTATACATTTTCACAAGGTCACTGACAAATTTATTTATAGAAATCATAAAATCATCAGCCGACAACTCGTTTTTTTCTATGCGTTTCAAGTGGTTCTCCCATTCAGCGGTGAGCATGGGGGATTTGACCGATTCCGGCAGGATTTTTATAAGGTTTACTCCTTTGTCGGTAGGGAACAGGGATTTATCTTTGCGGGTCAGAAACTCCGATTTTACAAGATTTTCAATGATAGCCGCCCGCGTCGCCGGAGTACCCAGACCTTTACGCTCTGCGTCGTCGGGCATATCGTCTGCCCCCGCAGTTTCCATAGCGGACAGCAGTAAATCTTCTGTGTAATGTTTCGGCGGTTGTGTGAATCCCTCGCGGACGCTCGATTTTGCAGTGAAACTCTGTCCCTGCGACAAGTTGGGCAGAGAACTCTCAACTTCTTTTTTATTTTTGCCAATGCTTTTTATAAATGACTGTTCAATGGCTTTCCACCCGTCTTTTATGACGGTTTTACCTTTCGCCGTAAATATTTCGCCGTTGCAGTCAACCGTAACAACCGTTTCAGCGTAAACGTACTTTTCAGAAACAGCCGACACGAGGCGGGTGCATATCATGTTCAGAATATTGAATTCAGTAGTCGGAAGTTTGGATAAATCTGTTTTTGCCATTGACGGCGTGGGTATGATGGCGTGGTGGTCGGTTACACCGGCATTGTTTATGACTTGCGAAGCGTTTATAACCGGAGTGCCATCAAACTGTAAAATGCTGTATGCCACTCCAACAAGAGCGGGTATGCCGTCTTTCATATCTTCGGTCAGATAACGGCTGTCAGTTCGCGGGTAAGTTACGATTTTCATCTCATACATATTTTGGACGCAGTTTAATGTCTGCGCGGCGGTATATCCGAAAAGCCTGTTGGCTTCACGCTGTAACGTGGTAAGGTCATAGAGTTTCGGCGGCGATTCTGATTTTTCCTGCCGCTTCACTTCCGTTATAGTTGCCGTTTTGCCGTCGCAGGAAGCGGATATATCAGCGGCGGTCTGTTTATCTTTGACTTTTTCACGCTCTGCGGTAAATTCGTCGTTGCTCACTTCTACGATATAGAATGGCTCTTTTATAAAGTTTGATATTTTGTCCTCACGTTCGACAATCATGGCAAGCGTCGGCGTTTGGACGCGCCCGACACGGAGCGTCGTATCGTACAGAATAGAGAAAAGGCGGGAACAATTCATGCCCACAGCCCAATCTGCCTGTTGACGGCACAGTGCGGAATGATATAGATTATCATATTCCGTGCCATCTTTGAGGTTGAGGAAGCCGTCAGAAATTGCCGATTCCTCCATACTGCTAATCCACAGGCGTTTTATCGGCTTTTTACATTTCGCGTATTCATAGACAAGCCGAAATATCAACTCGCCCTCGCGTCCGGCATCGCAAACGTTGATGACACAATCAACGTCGTAGCGTTTCATAAGGTCACATAGGATTATCAACTGCTTTTTTGTGTCTTTGTTTGCGGCGTATTGCCATTTATCGGGTATAATCGGCAAATCCTCATACCGCCATTTCATGTATTTTTCGTTGTAGGCTTGCGGTTCGGCAAGCCCCAGCAAATGCCCGATACACCATGACACTACATAGCCGTTACCCTCATAACTGCCGTCTTTACGGCTTTTCGCGCCGAGTACGTCCGCTATACTCTTGGCGACTGATGGTTTTTCACTTATCACTAATTGCATAAAAAATTCCCTTCATCTTTTCAATTTTTTATATAAAATAACCGCAAAATTTTACAAATTTTTTCGCGGTTATTCTTGTTTTATTTTATTCATTATGTTATAATAAAGTTCTGTTTTTAAGTTATGTGTACCTTTAACGAGTTAAATGCAGTAGTTAGATTTGTTTTTTGTAATCATGCGATTTTGGATATAGTTGAATTGTACAAATCATCTATATCTGTTGATGTTCTAATTAGCCTAACATTTGCTTGTTCAGGCACAGGCAAAAGATTTTCGACTACCCATCCGTATGGAACATTTTCAAAGGTACAAGTATAACGAGTAGTATCACTATCTAATATTAGTAACAAATTGCCGTCAGCCCCAACGGATGAAACTGTAAATCCTTTTGAAATGCCTATAAATGCGGTTCCGGAC
>Ga0123357_10009166_pt1 | contig 12471 bp, 8 predicted proteins | sample TergutEmb28metaG_FD_89873 | JGI IMG/M metagenome (GOLD analysis project Ga0123357, IMG submission 89873) | Embiratermes neotenicus P4 segment gut microbial communities from Petit-Saut dam, French Guiana - Emb289 P4 | ecosystem: Host-associated > Arthropoda: Insects > Digestive system > Gut ... | reverse complement strand
TTAAAAAAAAAAAAAAACATAATTAATCACAAGTTATTACGTTCTCTAAAACGTTTGGGTCGTTTTCAATGTTTTGAGGAACGTTAGCACAAATGTTCATTCGAATTTCCTTTTGTTCAACAGTGAGGAGCCTCGGCACCACTTTTTTTCTTGTTGAAATTGTTACGTAAAATCTGTCGAACAGTCTCCTTGTCAGTGTTAATTAACTCAGCAACTGCTCGAATGCTCAGGCGACGATTTTGTCGAACAATTTCACCGACTTTTTCGATGTTAGCGTCTGTTTTTGATGTGTAGGGACGACCGGGGCGCTGATCGTCTCCGATCCCTTCCCTTCCCTCTTTAAACCTTTTAAACCACTCGAAAACGTGAGTACGAAACAGACACTCATCACCTAAACTTTCTTTAAAAAATCGCACGTTTCTGTAGCATATTTTCCAAGTTTCACACAGAATTTCACATTGACGCGTTGCTCCACGTTAACACTTAACACGATTCCGAAGGAGAACAAGAACACGATCCACTTCAAGCAAAGGCTACTGCCAACTGTTTGCCGCACGACCTTGAAATTGTAACCGTGAATGGAGGGGACAGCAAAAGCCAATACCACACACCGCTCGCTGTTGCCAAGTTCGCAGGGAAGAGGAAAAAAATTAAGTCCGGTTATTTTATAGCCACACCACGTATTACGTAACTAACATTTGCAAATCATTCGCATTTAATTTACCAAGTACGCCAGTTTTTACAAAGACAGCCTCTAAAAGGTAAAGATACAGTTCACCCTAGAACAGGCCAAGAAGGCCCAGAGGGGGAGCAGATTCTTCCTTCAACCTCAGCGCTAGATGGGGTGGGTGGTCAACGCCACGCCCCGGCCGCTTTACCTCCGGGAAAGACGCGGTACCCATTTTATAGGAGGCTGGGTGGGCCCCAGGGCCGGTCTGGACAGGTGCGGAATATTTCGCCCCAACCGGGATTCGATCCCCGAACCGTCCAGCCCGTAGAGAGTAGTTATACCAACTGCGCTATCCCGACCCCTAAAGGACTGCCGCTACATAGACGAGTATTTAAAGTAGTTACAATAAGAAGACAAGACCGTTCTGAGGACCTTTGCCTCCGTGTCCTTACGATCAATAACAGAATAGACACATTTCTCAAGTTAAAGAATATAAATAGATTTTATTTTATAAAATGCCTATCCTGCCTAGGCTCTAGATTAAGCTAAAAGCCAAGTACAAGGAAACATACGACAATCCCTTCTATCCACCAGTCCCACCAATAAGAAATGGTATAGCTAAGGATTCCATTAATAAACTGTCAATTGTTCTTTTCTCAGCTGATTTGTTGCCCACATGAAGGAATATCAAAGGAACGACGGATCTAAAATCGGAAATTCCATAGGCCGATAAACCACACTGGCACCTCAGACTCTTCAAAAACAGCAGCACGTGTCCACAATATTACATAACCACAAACAAAGTAGTGAAGCCAAGAAGGGGCTATTGCTTGTCAACAGCATATGAGCTTCTGCCATCATTCGCAGAGTGGGCGAGCACATTGTTTGTTGTTCAATAGTCTATTTGTATTACGAGAGGATGCGCAAGGACAAGTGATCAACAATACAGGTAAGAATGCCATAACTACCATACCTACGTAAGAGTTCATTTTGTTAAAGGTTTAAGGAAAGAAAACACGTTCGTAACTCCAGCAGAAAATATTTGCTCAGAGACGGTCAAACTGCAAAATCATACAAGAGGCGTTTAGAGGAAAAGCAGACAAAAAATATCTGAAACCTGATCAGTGTAGTAGACGATAGCCTTACACGGTTTTAAAGTCTGACAAATACGAGCCGTCAGGGGATCAAGAAATTCACTTTCCACATAGAATATTAAGGTTTATTAACGATAGACCCTAACCCGCGGAAGGTAAAGTCGTCATTATGTACGCCATGAAATCATATTATGACAATAGGTATAGCGCCACTCACTCTTAATCTCAATACAAGAAGGACACGAGTGCTCAGCTTCAGGCTCCGGGAGCTTTACCGCCGGCAATATCCCCCGTAACCCATTCAACAGGGGTCTGGGTAAGCTGAAGAGAGACATTGCGAGCGCTTTGGAGAGAAGAATAATACCTTGTCTCTGCCGGGATTCAAAGCAGAGCCCCCGGCTTGCCAGCCCGTAACCTAGTCTGTATACAGAGTACGCTATTCCGGCTTCAGTGATAACAGGACCAGTAAATACGGAAGCAGACAGACGATGACATCACAACATTGATAAAATTCCGTGACCTGTACTTGCTCCCTGCTGGTCTCTTCCGAAACATGACCCAAAGGAAAAATTTCTTCTTGACAAGTTGACAGTCGCTCAACTGGCCAACAATTCTTCAGCCTCTATGTAATCCGGCGTTCCCATAACTTACTAACAAGCCATTATTACTGAGCCCTAACCTGAACTAAATAAATCCATTTTGAACATTCACATCCAATTGAGGATCCAAACAACCTCATGTGCACGACCACTACTAACTTGAAGTTATTTATCGAACACAGCAGTTACAAAGATCAAATTCCTTCCCTCGATATGCCGTTCACACAAAATTTTATAAAAAAAATTGTTCTGTATTTAAGATACGTTAAAAGGAAAAACACAAGCAAACGGACAGATACGGCTTCAAATATGTACAGAACGAAAATCAGAGATTTGGTACAAATTTCTCTCTTACTGCCGTCAAACAAGACCCGTGTACCCCATTTACCGGACAACGTGCTGTCTGAAACAGGTTCGTGTATCAGTATTGTATCAGTAGTGTATCAGTAGTGTATCAGTAGTGTATCAGTAGTGTTATCAGTAGTGTTATCAGTAGTGTATCAGTAACACTGTAGAGAAATATACATTTCCACTATTGGCAGCCCTCCTGGGTATTATCACTGGTGTCTGATTTTGTTCCTGGTTTTTTCCGAGGAGAAAGAGACACGTCACACTGGCGGCGTCCAGTTCTTTACTCACGACGCAAGACCATTTCCGTGCCTGAATCGATGCCAGAAAACTTCGGCAGTTGAAACAATGCCGTCACATTTAAGACACGAATTAATAAAGGAATGCTGGGAGAGAGAGTCTGTAAAACATTTAAATCCCATTTAAAGGCATGCTGTTAAGAATATTAATATTTTGTTATCAATACGTAAAACTTTCACGTTAGCTTATCACACGAAGCTCCATATATAGTAACAGAGTGCTTTCTTCTTGTTTGATTATTACCCCATTCCTTCGAAACGTCGGTAAGTGCTTCTCAGTCGGCAGAGCGTTATCGTGTCATACCTTAACGCTGGTATGAGAACATATGGTCTCACAAAACTTCGTCGCGTTTTTACGGCCGTCCTCCTCTCACTTTGTATGTAATCGCCACACACCTTTCATTTGTCTCCTGCAACTCGCTCGTCACTGGGCAGCCAAGGACAATCCTTCAGCCCAGCAGACAGAAGTGCAAAAGGAATTTCGTATAGAAACGCCCAGTTGCACCTACTCTTCAAATTGCCAAGGGACAATTAAGGGACCCCAAAACAGCTGGCCCAAACTCACCAGTAGCTCTCATAATTGCAAAGTTGTTCTGCGGTAATTAATAAGAAAATGAGTGCCAATATCGAAAAGAAAGTACTAACATTAAATTCTACAAAATTTCATTGGCTACCTGCATTTCGATACACACAGACACAGCACGTCCTAACGAATTCCTACCATGTTATGTCATGATTCAATAAGATTTTTTTTTCCACATTCGTACCGTGCATCTTGATATTATCAAAGTTTTACGTGGGTTATTCGGAAAGTAAGTACCGTCTGCGCATACCTCTCGCGCATCCTCGAGACTGTCACTTTGCGCATGTGCAGTGACTTCCTCTACCAATTGAGAAGTCACAGACGCCATTTCGTGAAATTCCTGTTATGTTTATGTTTGTTCTTGTGCGTTAAACATGTTTAATACAATTGAAGGGGCCGCCAACTGTGAAATAGGTCTGTAATTCATTTTTTGAACGCTAGGAATGCTCTACCAAGTGAGATTCATCACCAGATCTGTTAAGTGTATGGTGACAATGCGATGAGTTATGGCATGGTTAGGAAATGGGCTCGGATGTTCAATGAAGGACGATAGAACGTGCACGATGAGGAGAGAAGTGGACGTCTATCTTTGGTGAATGATGATTTGGTGCGTAAGGTCAACGAAAGATTGCGTGGCGACAGATGTTTCACAATTTCTGATCTGTCCCTGCACTTTCCTCAGATTTCAAGGACTCTACTCTATGACATTGTCAGTAGCCATTTGGCTTGGCTAACATCGCAGGCGGCCGCAGTCTGTGAAGAGGGTATACAAAAACTTGTGCCCCGCCAGTATAAGTGCCTCAATAATGGCGGCGAATATGTGGAAAAATAGTTCGAAGAATGTAGAATCTGATAACAATAAAATTTTATACGAAATCTTACTCGATTTTTTTACAGCGAAACGGTACTTACTTTCTGAATAAGCCTCGTATTTATACACCAACTGATGCACAAGTGAGTTGTCTCAAAAAATATTAAAATTTATTTTTAAAATTTACATTAAAACAGCGCCGACATGTTTCGGTGTTACAGTTACACCATCGTCGGTGAGCGCATTAATTTGTGCTTACTAAAGTTACATTTGTTAAAATAGTCCATTAAAATACATCGGTGTGTGGTTAATACGGTAGTGGTGTGGCTGCATATATTAGGTCTAATATACTACATATTATGCAGCCACAATACCGATAACTTCAAATAACGATATGTAACCGAAGTCAATATTGTAACTTTAGCGAAGCACAGGCTGAGAGCTCCCTGATGATGGTTTATATAAACCGAAACATGTTGGAGCAACTATTATAATTTTAAATGATTTTAACAGTTTAACAACTTTATAAGAAAACTGTGTGCATTAGTTGGACAAATAAAGGACTTAATACTATCAACGTGCACGGTGCAACTATGAAGATGTAGCTATGTTTTCTTCAATTGTTTATATAATAAAGTGGTGTTAGTCTGTATTATTCCACTCTATTAATTATCATATTTCATTCTTCAGTATGTCCTGAGGTTGAGATCTCAAATCTTATGATCGTGTATGACACAGCGCCATTTTATACAAGTATGAACGTAAAAATTATAAGAAGTGTATCGTATCAGGTAGCAAATAAGTAAAATCCTTCTTAAAATAATGTTTATATCTTCCTAAAAGGAATTCACGACCAGCATAGGACCAGTAACATCGACCGTTCATTCCTTGCTTTATTCGTAATTCTGACAGACGTCGTTTGTCTTCTTATTGCGACCCTGTAGAATTACATTTCGTTTGAGGACTTCGCTCTTCTGGGCTCTTTCGCGGTGTAGGTTGGTAGTTTGTTACCAAAGTAGGCCGCGGAACGTCCTACAATAGGGAAGGCCTGAACTACACTGCTATGGCAGACTGAGGTCACTCAGAATTTTTTTATTATTATTGATGCGTTTGCAATGAACTTTTCGACTTTTGATGTGTATTGGACCGAGCATCATCTTGATAACTGAAGAATAAAATCCTACTAGATGCCACTTATTACTTTATAATGTTTATGCTAGGCTCAACATGTTTCGGGCACCATTATGCCCATCATCAGGAGCTTACGACAATAGCGTTGGTTACCACATACGCCGTCTGTTTCTCAAGTTGCTGCTGGTTGGGAGTTAAGTGCAGGCAGAATGGATGAGTGTCCGGACCGAAGGCTGTTACAGCCTTCGGTCCGGACACTCATCCATTCTGCCTGCATTTAACTCCCAACCAGCAGCAACGCCAGAACCAGACGGCGTATGTGGTAACCAACGCTATCGTCGTAAGCTCCTGATGATGGGCATAATGGTGTCCGAAACATGTTGAGCCTAACACAAGCATAATAAAGTAACAAGTGGCATCTAGTAGGATTTTATTCTTCAGAAACTTTCGACTCTTTTCCAGCGTGTTCGGTACCGACAGGAATAAAGCTGGAATTGTGAACAGAACTCTGGTAACTATGTTGTTCGTACGCACAAGTGCTTCTGTATAGCGGCAAGGAAAAGATACCTCCGGCACTTGCCGCCTCTTGAGATCATTTCAGGCCGACTACAAATTGTGCACGCCATATTTAAGAAATGCACTAACTGCTACTTTAGAGCGTCACGGCTTTTAACAGAAAAAGTCACGTGATGCGAAATAGAGAGGATTTAAAGACGTGTTGTGATATTAGCAAGTTCCTGAGTTTTACTGTCGTATATGTTCAAACAAAAGAACGCCAAGAAAGAATGTCTCTAACATTCCTTCTCGCCGCTTTCAACGGCTTGATTATGCGCAGAACGACACAACCCAGTATGAAAAAGACGTCTTTAACAATGTAATACGTGCTAAACAACGACATCAGAGACATTCCAATACAGATTTGTCCTTCTCAGTCCATTTACTCCCGTGTGTTGGTGCTGAGGCATTCCGAAACTCCCATGTTATAGGCCTATTTCTGAAACCTCATGAACCTCACGCAAGCCTTTCTCAACTCTGTCTTTCACATTACACTACAGTTCTGCAAGAGATGTTACAAATGTAGCTTATGAGCATTACTGCATATGGTTAAACACCAACTTAAAACCTTCGGGGCAGACCACCAAACTCTCCTTTCGTGGTACTAATCCTATCCAATCAACACAAAAATGGAAGAAAAAATAAATATTACATCTACTACTTTGGCAGGTCCAAAAGCGATCACGATCAACATTCCATAAATTCTTGTCCTTGCTGCTTTTACTTGGTTGTTTTATGGCGTTTTACAATTTACACCAAAAGGTATTAACTATAATTTTACTTGTCTTTTTATGTCGATGCAAGACTTGGACTCTAACACCAATAAAGGGCCCTTCTGATCACGGTAATGGGCCTCCCAGTTCCACAATAAGCAGGGAATTACGTCACAAGCCTGTCGACTCTCCAGGTTCCAGTATTCTGAAATATGACAACGTATGGATTCGTATTTAAATATTAAGATCTTGGAGGGGGTGCTGTCTCAGTCTCCCCCCATCCCATTTGACTAAGATACCGGGGTGCTGATAAGTTCTCAGCCCGACCAGGAATGAAATAACATCGGAAGCATGTCACGGACGCGCGCGATTTCAACAACATAGAGACACGAGCTGTCATCAATTTTTTCTCTCCTGCAAGGCAAGCCGCCGAAGGAAATTCACACCATTCTGACAGAAACATTAGCTTGTTTCCTTCCTAGTCGGGCTAAGGACTTATCAGGACCCTGTATAAAGAAACCGCCTTCTGTTCCTGTGTTGTCTATGTTTATCACAGAAAACACTGACACTTTTTCTGACTAGCGTGAAACGAAGGTCCTTGTAATGGACACTTACTGCGTTCACTGTGAAGTACGCACTGAACTCTTTTATACGAATTCGATGCAAAACGCAGAGCTTATATTACGGCAGTTAGTACGTATAGCAATTACTAGACTTTCGACGACTCCTTGGAATACCCTGAAAATGGAGGCATAAACCTCTCCGAATCTTCAGTGCCTACGTACCGATCCACGATACACCACATTCCACACCACCGAAATCTGCACCAACACCACCGTGAGAACCTCAAACCCGTCGCAGTCCACTATTAATATCTGAAGGGTATCTTTGTTCGACGAAATCAGTTAGCTCTGGACGACCGACTTTCCAAACCGAATACTTCCCTCCTACCGTGCACGACAGAATGAAATCTCGGAAACTTTTCTTCCGAAAAACAAGAGGGGTATCATGCGATTATGTCTGTCAATAGCGGAGCCGTTGAAAGGGGCCCGAGTAGGAGACGAGAGCTGTAGTATCGTCAGTAGAATGATGCGTACCTTAGTCAGAACACGTCAAAAAGTGACCACGTTCCCGCCCGAAAGGATACCCACCCTTCTTTACAGTCGTTTATGCATAAAAATACCTGTTACACTCAGCACATAATATATGAGGTCAAAAAAGCTTGTAAAACATTATTTATGACATGACAATACAAGATGGGCTGTTGACGATATTGTGTTAAGATTGTCATCGGCAGAAATAAAGACCGGGGATGCTGTAATTGGGCACACAAGCGGACATTGTCTGAGTCAGTGTGTAGACAGGTGTGGTGTGTTCTACTGCATTGTTTATGTTCCTTGTAGGGAATAGGGAAGATTAGACAATGCAGTTACTGTAAGTGTGCGTGAGTCCGGAGGATGGACCGCAGTGGGCTGTGCGTGATTCATGTCGCAGCATCGACAGAACAATGAGATAAGTCAAGTGTTGAAAACGAGAAGTGTTCACAGAGATTACGTAACGATCGCAAACCACTACAACAGTCTCGATGAGTTACTGGTATTATCGCAAACATGAGACAGAGCAGGAGACCGGATCTAAACCCTTTAACTTTATGGACGTTGTCAATCACCTAATGTATTAAAATTAATAAAATGGATCTACATAAATAAGTAAGCCGTTCTTTCTCACCTTTCGCGATAATCTTCCAATCTAATTCCACATGACTATAGTCTACTGTGATAAGAGCAAATAACAAGCCTAACTACACATTCGGTCTTCCTTTCTTTCTTCCATTCCATCTTTCTTTCTTGATGATATCCAGTAGAGTACTCATGGCTAACATACGCCGTACCTATGCCAAAATACGGCACGACGTTTTCCTCTTTTGCATGTTGAATATCGGCAGGCAGAAGTTTCGAAGGTGTTACGCGATTTTGTTGATAAAGGGTAGTTATTTGTTTACATGAACATAGGTATTAGTTTCCTTAATATATTCATCAAGCTACACGCTTTAATTAGTGACAAGTTCACCGATCTTTTGTCTTGTATAATGAGACAGCTTGTGCGTGACATGTACAGCCATTTTTCGCATAATTTTCATCTGCAGTCCCGAATTCAGTAACACGTTATCAAACTGCCTAGCCACCTAACTACATGCGCACCGACCTAGCCAATCAAATAAACAGCTCCTTGGAATTAATCGTCCTGATTTTTCCTCACTTCAGGTGATCAAAAAATGGCCCTCCTGCACAGCAGTTAGCCGCTGTACCAACAATGGGTGACCAGGAATACGACGGACTGCATTCATTAGATACGTAATGGGTAGCGTGGTCATATGCTTCAATGGAGCTTGACAAAATTAACAACAGTTATCAGATGAATGTCCAGTGCAATTACACAGCACTTGTCTAACTTTTCGCGGGAAAAATGAAAATGAAAATCAAGAAGCGTGTCAAACAGCGAATAGCGCGAGAGGGTTGAGAACAAATGGAGTATGAACTGCAACAATCGAGGAAAAAAATCATTTTTAACCTGTAAAGACTAAAGGTTAGTCTGAATCACACTCAAAGATTTAGTTCGTACGGCGCAGTAAACACATTCCTTCGCGGTTATGAAAATCAATCAGTTAATGTTGTACAAAGGTTGTTTGTTCTGAGATTCATACAAAATAAAAATATGTACTGTGCAGTAACTGCACACAGTTTTTGGCGTGTTCGCAAAGTGCGAAAAGCGACACTTAGCTTCTTCTCATGCCTGTCCGTCCGTCCCTCATCCTGTCTTACCGTCCGTCTGTTTGCCCGCATGGAACAACTCGGCCCCCACGGTACGAATTTTCATGAAATTTGATATTTCAGAATTTTTAGAAAATCTGTTGAGAAAATTTAAGTTTTGTGAAAATCTGACAAGAATAACGGATACTTTACATGAACACGTATGTAAATCTATGATACTTTACATGAAGGCATATGTAAATCTATGATACTTTAAATGAAGACATACGTAAATCTATGATACTTTACATGAAGGCATCTAAATCTATGATACTTTACATAAAGACATGTAAATCTATGATACTTTAAATTAAGACATACGTAAATCTATGATACTTTACATGAAGGCATATGTAAATCTATGATACTTTACATGAAGGCATAGGTAAATCTATGATACTTTACATGAAGTCATATGTAAATCTATGATAACCTCCAGCTGAATTCTTCTTAGAATGAGAAATATTTCAGACTAAAATTGTTGAACGCATCTTATGTTCGATAAAAATTTGCCGCAAACCGTGCTGCTTATGAGATTTTTTTTTCATGTGGAGCTGCGGCCCAACGCTGGCCATGGCCTCCTCATTCATGAGGTTTCTAGATCACGCACAACGACGCACCACAGTCGGTAGTACTCCTCTGGACGAGTGATCAACACGTCGCAGAGACCTCTACCTGACAATACAAAACACGCACAACTGACAGACACCCATGCCCCCGGTGGGATTCGAACCCACAATCTCACTAGACGAGCGGCCGCAGACCTACGCCTTAGACCGCGCGGCCACTGGACCGGCGGTTATGAGATAATGTATAAGAATATGACACGGCCAGACGTGCCACAGATGACAATATGACACGGCCCAAGAACAGCTGCCATTTGCATGACGCATAACTACGGCGACAATACATACACACATTTATGACATTTAGTACTTGTTATTGTTGACAGCAGTACGAAATATTTTGTAACCTTACGAGAGTGCGAAGGAAATCCATTGTTGCATTTGCACGGCAACACTGAACACTTCTTATATTGTTCACAGCTCCATGTATACCAAAGACAAAAAGGCGGAGGCGTGTTATTGCCTTCCATGGCAGCAGTGGTTAAGCGAACGGGACAAACTGTAACGTTGTATAGCACGTTCGAAACGTGATGGCACACGCGCAGAAACCAGATTTGGTCTTTCCGCGAAACGGACGAGTCCATTTAAATCGGCGGGGGTGTCAGTTCAGTCGACTACTGGCAGTCGAGAAGTGCGGATCAGCGGACAGCAATTGTATAGGCCGTGTTCCGATGTACAGTGCAAGACTACTGGCTACCCACTCCATTCGCATCTTTCCCCTTCACTTCCCCTCCCGTGCGTCACCATGTGCCATCAAGTTCTGAACGCGTTATACCTACACGGTTTGTGTTGTTTGATGTTAAAATTGGTAGTACACAAAGTAACCATTAATACTGTGCGTTCATCGACAAATATCTCATCATCATCAAATCCTTTTACTACTTGTGGAGCACGGGGCATACATGAAGAGCTTCCAGCCATTGCGGTCTCCAGCTATCCCCTTGACCTCGTTCTTCTTGTGCTTCTTATCTCACCCTCCACTGTCCTTCGCCACGTTCTCTTCAGCCTGCCTCTTCTTCTATATCCCTGATGATTCCAATCTAATGCAGTTTTCTTTATTGCTCCTGTTTCTTTACGTAATGTGTGTCCAATCCAATTCCAGTTTCTTCTTTTTCTCCTCTGATAATATAACATGACCATATTTAAATTTATATTAGAAATATTAATTAAGTAAACTTCTGAATGTTGGACGATATTGGCAACATGTTTCGAATAACAATCAAGACTACTGCCATGACGCAGTCCTTTTCAGGCAGTCCACGTATTTGTTGTGTTGCAATCCTTTATCTTCGGTCTTCTCTTTATGTACTTTGTACAAGAAATAAATTAAAAAGCAGCCACGTGTATACCTTTTTCTTTTATATTTGTCTGTAATTTTAAAATGGGATAAATAAATACGTATTTAAGAAGTAATGACGGCCCTATCTCGAGAACCGCGCATTACACCGCTGTTGTTAGTTCTCGGCAAGTCGAACCAGTAATTAAAGAGATACGTGGCGCTTGAACGTTACAAAACCATATCAATCAAAGCTTGGAATAATGAAGTGTGTTTAGAAAACCGGAATAATAATTAGAATATGTGCTCTTTTCATCATCTCGACTCATTTCAACGTCGTGAGGCATATTAAAGCCGACACCTTAGAGAAAACCCGTTAGGTATGTGGGCACATAAATGATAATCATCCGTCGGTTCATAAAGGCTTATTTTTATAAACGGAACCAAGAAACTTCTTGTTAGGTTTGTCTAATTTCGTAGGGAAAGCGTCAGATTGTTGGAATGATGTATGGGCGACAGAGAGAGATTTTGTGTGTATCTTATGTTTGTTGGACCGTACATCATCTTGATAGTTGATGCAAGAGAGATCAACTTGATGTCTATTGCTTTATTATTTATTTATTTAATGCTCAGCATGTTTCGGATGTTAATACATCCATCCTCAGGAACATGCGACTAATGTGTTGAGTTATTTTATGGGTTGTATTGCTCTGGTTCGATGTGTGTTGGTGTTACGTTGTGGTTTGGCTGGGGTGGTGTGGTATCCGGATGCGGGCTTCAGCCCGCATCCGGATACCACACCACCCCAGCCAAACCACAACGTAACACCAACAAACATCGAACCAGAGCAACATAACCCATGAAATAACTCAACAAATAAGTCGCAAGCTCCTGAGAATGGATTTATTAACATCCTAAACATGTTGAGCATTGAATAATGAAATAATAAAGCAAGT
>Ga0123357_10009165_pt1 | contig 12471 bp, 7 predicted proteins | sample TergutEmb28metaG_FD_89873 | JGI IMG/M metagenome (GOLD analysis project Ga0123357, IMG submission 89873) | Embiratermes neotenicus P4 segment gut microbial communities from Petit-Saut dam, French Guiana - Emb289 P4 | ecosystem: Host-associated > Arthropoda: Insects > Digestive system > Gut ... | reverse complement strand
CTTTTCGGAAGAACTGTAAGAAAGTGGGTCTTGGAGGTTTAAGTACTTTAACCCCAAATAACGCCCATGCCATTCTCATCCATTAATGCTCAATCATCTCCTTGATATTTGAATTTTAAAAAAGGGGGACGATATTCGGCACATTTCCTCTACTCTGGCTGCGACAATTATTAGATTTAAATAGTTTGAAATTATCATTTGTTACCATATCGTGCGAATGATGAATGGATTGCGTGACTTGATGTCACGCACCATTAGCGATTGGGTGTCGTTACGGCACGAACGGGGTCTGTAATCAATCACAGGCCCAGTAGAATGCGCTGCAGGTACAAACATTCTCAAATATCCTAAAGTTTTATATACACTTTCTTTATTTATGTGCTTGCAGTTTGACACGATCGTTACTGATTCATAAACTTAACTTGTTAAACGTACCATTTTGTTAATCATATGCCTATTCAGTCTGTATTATATTGGATTATATGCACTGCCTGTTCTGGGGAAACTAATAATCTCAATACGTAGATGAATAAATAAATAAATATATATGTATGTATGTACACATAAATTGAGCGGTATACCTTGTTGATCGTCTGCTAGTTAGTCAACTATTCAACCAATTCTTTGCTATTTTGGGATCCTCAATTTATTGACATACTTCCAGATACAAACTTTCCATGGACCTGTAGCAAACTGGGGGTTCAAATTTTGTTAACACAGAATAATTAACGGTGCCTGTGACTTTAATTGAGTGAACTAGCGAAATATACAAGAGTTATAAACACGAAATATGCGCTATTTGTATGAAGAAAATCCAGTTTTATCGAGAAATATACATATAAAGAACAGATTTTATTTTGTACAATTTTTATTCATTCCAAACACGTTATTTATTCCTCAACGTGACCCCACATGACATTGCTGTTGACTGTGCGTGCGGCGCACTTTGAATATGCTTTCGTTATTCAGATTTTATTAATATTTAATGCATTTATTTTGTGTTAGATGTGATTAATTTTTATGAAAAATCGCGTACTAATGTAATCGTAACTATGGAGTATTTTTGCAACATTTTTTTTTTATGAAAAATTACAGCATGATGGAAATGGAAATGATGAATTATAAGATATCACATATTTGGTACTTTGCTTATGGCTTACTTAACAAGGCTCTCGATAGCTCAGTTTCTCTATAATTTGTAATAGCAGGATAATCAGTATATGTTAAACTAGTAAGGAAGTGAAAGGAAATGGTCAGGGTGTAATTTGAAGTTCTTATAATCCTCAAGATCTCAATTAAAACGTCAACTTTATGATTAACTACGACAGAAAGTGTTTGTCTTCTCTGACTTTCATACAATTAAAATAATAATCATCATCATATATCTTTCATGGAGTTGGCCACTTGCTGACCCGTTCCGGTCTCACGTATCCAGAAGTCTCTTCAAAGGTCTACCATAATTCCTTCTGCCAGTTGGGGAGTAGTGTTTCATTACCCTGGGTAATCTATTTCGAGACATTCTATTTACATGTTGTATCCAGCTTCTTTGTATTCCAGTAATTTGTCCAAAATTGGTGTTATTTTTAGCTCCTTTGCAATTTGTGCATTTGTTTTGTAATCTGTCCAAGTTCATCCTGCTGTTCTTCTCATATATTTCATCTCTGCTGCTGTTATTCTTCTGGCGTCACTTGCTTTAATAGTCCAAGTTTAGCTGCCATATAACATGACTGGAAGAGCTAGTGTATTGTATAGTTTAATTCTTGTTTTCTTAAGGGTTTTTTTTGGTGATCTAAACACATTATTTAAAATACCTATAATTTTCAAAAAGTCCAGAGCAATCCTACTGCTGGACTTACCTTGCTCTGGGCCCGTAACCCATTCAGGGGAAATTTTAACCATTGGTAAGTCTCGCAGAAAGAAGCTGGACAGAATTAATATAATGTAGAACTAAACTTCAGAGAAATTAGTTTTTGTTAATGGTTGCCCAAATACACGTACGCTTACTGTATCTAACGGAATCTTAATCATAAAGCAGAATCCACTACCTCATCTGGAGCTACTTCTAGCCACTAAATGCCGCTTCAAGGTGCCTCTGGATTTTCAAATTAATATTTTATACTCATTTCTCCTTTCCTTAATAAATATTCCACCTGTTGTAATTTATTCATACGAACAGTACTAGATCGGAGTACAAACGGTTTAACTTCCTCCGTGTGTATTTCCTCCTTTCACTGTACCTTACATCCTTTGCTTAAACCCATGTATCTCCTCATCACATTGACTTCAAACAGCTGTAATACTAAAATCAAAGGAATAAATAAATTTAGGTTTCAAAGAATTTTGAATATTTATTCCTATATTTTATTTAAATTGCTTTACACGTAGAATGGGACCAGAATAGCTCAGTCAGTGTAGGGTCGTTCATTAATGACGTCGCACGAATTTTTCTTACAATTGACCCAAACCCCTCTTGTCACATTTCGTCACAGTTTGACCCCCTTCCAAAATGACGTCACAAACCTATGACCTACCCGCCCAAGCCAAAAGAGAAGGGATTGCCTGTAGAAAGTAGCTGCCACTGTTTAAAACCAAAACACTTACCAGTTTGCACTATTTTACTATTGCAAAAATCACACAAAACAATGCGCACAGTTTAGGCCTAGTGCAAACAGTAACGACAGGCCGCCCTCTGTCCATTCATCAACAACCGGCAAATTGCCTAACTGGAGTACCAGAACTACAGCCAGTTCAGCACAGAATCATAGGCCTACTGGTTAGATTAAGACTTTTGTGACGTCACGATATTTCAAACCCCCCTTCCGCTTTCGTCTCAGATCGTCACATAAGTCTTACCCCCTTCTCCCGCCTCTGGCATCGTGACGTTATTTATGGACGACCCCATAGTGACAAAAGCTACGAGCTGTACGGCACAAGATTCGCGGTACAGGCATAGATTTTCTTTACTACACAGCATCCAGACGAACGGTGTGGCCCACCCAGAAGCTTATGCAGTTGCCTGTGGCTTTCCCTCCGGGGTACAGTAGCCGAACCGTGCAGCCGACTACCCACATCCATCCGCATGCGGTTCCGCAGGAAGAGTGCGCCAATTTGACGCGGCGTTGCGTCACTAGTTAATTTAGCATTCGGTTTTCTGCTATAGGCGTATGGACACATGTTGCCAGTGCTTGTGCGAGGCGTAATCAGGCCGAGCATTAATTTCTTTAAGAGTTGATTAGGGGTAAAGTTAAAGGCCACCCCATGACCCGCCTAGCCCCTACAGAGGGAAGGCGGAGGTAGAGTTTCTGCACATTCGCAACCCAGCACTAGAAAAAAGTGGGTGGTCAGGACCACGCTTCGGCCGCTCTACTCCGGGATAGACCTGACGCTCCTTGTACAGGATGCTAAGTGCACCCCGGAACAGGAATGGACGGCAAGGAAAACCTTACCCCATCGGGATTCAATTCTTGGACCGACCAGGCCGTAGCGAATACCGACTAAGCTATCAAAACTGCCTGATTGGGAGTAGTTGATGCAGTTACAGAGGGTTTAACCAAGGATTCTGTACGAAAGGAAAGAACATTCTGCAAACGAGACCGTCGTCATTTGGCAGGGACTTCGAATGGCGCTGCTCCTCCGTGAAGTCAGGCGTTGTAAGCCCGTTTACGAGTCACGTATCCCATCGTGATTCCAGGACGTCAGATGCAGAGACGCGAGTTCTCGCCGGAGAAATTCTTAAACTGAAATATTTCACTCTGAATTGGAAGTTCTGTTCTTCAAAACAGTAAGTGATCCTAGTGAAAGATGTCAGTAGTGGGGGTTCGTGATCCAATCTTCCTGCCATTTTGGGATATTTATTATTTTATTTTCGAATTGTGCTTCAGGCAGTTAAACGTGATCTTAGGGCAGAGTGTAAGTATCATTATACGCACAGAATAACCTACTCAACTGCGTAATTAGCAAACGCCTTAAATTTTGTTTGAGGGGGGCTTTTAAAGTAAAGATAAAATTCACCCTATAAGAGGCCACGAAGGCCCAGAAGTGGAGTAGAGAGATAGCTCTACTCTTTCTATAACCTCGGCTCTAGATGGGTTGGGCTGCGTTACCCCTGGGAAAGACCCGGTGCCCATTGTATAGGAGGCTGGTTGGGTCCCAGAGCCGGTCTGGGCGGGTGCGGAAAATCTCGCCCCACCGGGATTCGATCCCCGGACCGTCTAGCCAGAGTAAAACGTCGCTACACCGTCTGCGCTATCCGGCCCCCAAGTTTTAAGTAAATAAATGAAATTAATACCAGTCTCAACGCACTGTATCTTCGTCACAGTACAGAGTCTCTCTACATATGCAGTATGTTTCCACCTAAATTAGGCCAAATGCAGCCTCTAAAGCAACTTTAAAACAAAAGAAATTTTAAGACGAAACTTGTTGTTCAATTAGACAGATAGGCTCTGAAGCCTAATAAAGATAAGGTTTGTTGAAACTGTTATTAGCTTTGCTTATTTATATCATTAACACACAACAGGAAGTCATATGTAAAGGGTTCTGAAGTAAATTGAGCCATGAACAAAGTGTAAACACATTTTGGCCAGTAAGTTCAGCTGTAATCTTAAAATTGTCGGTCTTCAAATGTTCATTGTAAACTGATGGCTCATCTATTGGCTTAATTGTAAGAGCTCCCTCCTTATTTACATATTAATTTGTCACAAGTTACTTGCAGGGAATTTTCTTAGTTCTTCATTCGGGAAGCATTTTTTGAAAGAAGTCTGGGTTGAATGAGTTACTGATGAACATTTTCCCGGTAAGGGTAACACATCATGTTTTAGAGAGACTGCCACAGCATTACCTACATGCAACTGACTAAGTACGAAGTAGACCAACAACAGACTTATTTCGTAGCTACAAATTTTGGATTTATGTTTGCTTTTAAGATACATATCTTGGGTATATCACGATAGTAGCAATGGTTTAACTGTGACTATACACAGCTGCGGAAGTGCAGGTTGGACGTCTCATCATTTCATGCTGTTACATTTTTGCATTTTTGATGGCACTTTGTTTTATTTTAAACACTGTTACCATATTCGGAGCCAGTAGACGTACTGAATGATTGTGTATTCAGTTACTTCTCCACAATTATTGAACTGCACGCAGTTATGTAGTCACTACAATCTGGAAGAAGGCTTCTATGTGTGACGGGAAAAATATTAGGACAAAAACATGATAACGCAATCATGATGTTTACCCACCATTTTGCTCTGTTTTTCGCTTCTCATGTACGGGAGCCATATTGGAATTACGGTGCCAACATATCGGTAAACAGTATTCACGGCTGCCAACACCCACACATACACACTCAAACACAAACCATAAACAACATACTATTACATACAGGCACACCAACCGATTGGTACTCTGTTGTATATTTGTGTGTTAGTAACAGTTGCTGAGGCTCCAACGTGGCGCCAACTGCGTGAGATGCGGGGATGAAAAAATGTAGGTGAGAGCACACCCACCCCTTTAATTTTGTAATCCTTAACATTACTTGTAGAAGCACTGGTACAGTTACTATACACAACACAAGTAAGTAGCGTAAAAAACATAATGATTTTGTAAAGATGACAATGAATATGGCGATATAAAATACGAATACAAAATAATAAGGAATGTTTATAGTTTCGTGCTTTTGGCAAAACAACACATTAGAAATGCCCATACGTCACAAGATCATACAATCCAGATATCTGGGCTGGAGTCATGGCACATAATATACCCCATAATCAAAACTTACTGGCCCACAATTCCACGCCAAGGATATTGACCTGTGTGGTCAACCGAAACAGAATCGAGGATCAGCACCAAATAAAATTTCAAACGACCCGTCCAAATGCCGGGTTCGGAGAGACGAGAAGGTCAAGATGAAGACGTTACATAGTCGGTAGGAAGGTAGGCAGGGGAAGGAAAGGAACAGGAAATGTTTGCGCTAATTCCGGAAAATGTCCTGATTGTGCCACAGCACGTAAGAAAGTATGTATTGCAATTACATTAGTGTATTTGTTTAAGAAGCCAATCTCATTGGCTGCGCGGCTGAAGGCGTGGGTTTCCGGCCGTTCGTTTGCTGGGGTTGCGGGTTGGCATCCCGCCGGGGGCATGGATGTTTGTCTCTTGTGTGTGTTGTGCAGGTGGAAGTCTCTGCAACTGACTGATCCCTCGTCCAGAGGAGTCTAAAGGATTGTGGTGTGTCTTGGTGTCATCGTGACGCGTAGAAAATGAGAAGGCGATGACCTGCTGGGGGCTGTCCTTCACGAATATTAACTGCGCTACAATCATGCTCAATAATCTGTCTTTGATTTCTTCTGGGAACAGACGTGTGGGATTCACCACTGTCACGATGCTTTTCGGGTTTGCCGCGTGGAGCGCCGTATTCCATGTTATCTCATTCTCCAACGTCGAGACCTTTTTGTTTCGTCACGTAATTTTCCTGCAAGTCAGGAATACACGAGCCAAGAACATTGCTTTTGAAACGCTTTTCTTGTTCGAGTGAACAATCGAAATCTCACAAGGAAAATAAAATATTAAGGGTTCATAAACTTATGCGTAATTCCTACGGCTTCTATTCTGAGACATATATAATTTTAGTGCATTATATATTAAATGATGTTTCACTTATGTTGGATATATTATTTAATGGTCTCCTCTCCTTTCACAGGGTTAGAAAATTGTTCCTTGTAACAGGCAGAATTATTGGAATTGCTTATGACATAATCAATATACCTGCGCACTCGTCATAGCTTGAATTCCACTGCCTCATACATCATCGCAGCGATGAAGAATGGAGAGATATTAAAAAACGAAAGATTTATTAGGCTTCCAGTTGTATATAATTTGTACCTTATGAGTAGAGAAGTGTGGAAGGAATCGATCGGGATCATTTTTAAAATACTCGTCCAGAATTTTCCTGGGTGTGAGCATAGCCCAGAATCTCGTCACCTTAAACAAATAACGTTAAATTCCCGAACAGCAGCTTACTGCTGCTCTGAAGAGATGTGGGCGGAGTTTCGGTGTGTACTAAATTAAAATGGGATTGGATTCTGTCAAATTCTTTCGCATTCGTTATTTAACCTTTAAAATAACCATTGTTACCAATCCATATTGCATGGATTAACGTTACAAGGGCTCTAAACTTCTATACAGGGTGCATTAATACGTTTAATTGGTTTACAGACTAAACAGGGGACATTTCCCTAACAACACGAACTGGATGGTCTTTGTAATGGATAGTCCAAGTGTCTGTTATTTTGGTAGGAAGTGAATGTTCAAAATAGTTCAGATTATTCATGCTCCAGACGATTAATCAATTTATACTTGCATCAAAATATGCATTTGAAAGAAGGTAATTACAAAAACTAAGAGACAGTTTCAAATAGCTTTTGTAAATTTGCTTTGAAAAGAAATACGAAGAAGAACGATTAATTAGCTAGGCATCGAAAAAAACTTGGGTGTCACGAGGTATCAGAATGGTAGATTGGTTATGGGAGTTGGTGGTAACCCACATCTCAGATTGGTTTTATGAACTGATCAGAAAAACTTTAGATTTTACTTTGGTTTATATAATCCCAGAATTTATTCTCTGCTAAAGTCCCTTTCAGAAAAGTTTCTTACTTCAGTTATGATATGTGCTATAAAGTTTCTGTCTCAGAACTTTCAAAGCAGGTAAATTTTATTCTGATGGGAAAATATATTAGGCAGTGCCTCAGACATTAAAGAAAGGCAATGGAATATTGATTGTATATTTATTCTGATATTTTAAAACGATATAAAATTTAAGATATTGAATGAGGTTTAACAGGATGGTTATAAAACATAAATCAGAAGGTACGTATTTGTGATATGTTTGAACCGAAAACGTAATAACGAGTACCACGGCAAAGTACGGAAAAGACTAACTGAAGAATAAAATCCAACTAGATGCCACATTACTTTTACAGTCTTCGGAACGGTCACTCATCCATCCTGCCTGCACTTAACTTCCAACCAACAGCAACTCGAGAACCAGACGGCCTATGTGGTAACCAAAGTTATCAGCGTGAGCTCCTGATGATGTGCATAATGTTGTTCGAAACATGTTAAGCCTAACATAAGCATAATAATGTAATTAGTGGCATCTAGTTGGATTGTATTGTTCAGTTATCAAGATGATGCACTGTCCAATACACATCAAATATGGAAAATATGGAAAAGACTGTTTCCCTCACGTAGAAGTGTGTAAGGTTGAAGTCAGAAGTTCCATGCATCAAGACGGCGCGTTTGTTCCTTGTTCTTACAGATACTTCACTGTATTATTCTTAATTATTACTTCAGTTCTGTCAGCACGAACGTTAGTAGTGATAGCCATGGTACATCTTTATCAGGCACAAGCATTTTGGGTTGGTTTCCTTGGCCAATGTGGTTGGAGGGGAATACAGGACCTGGAAACGTCATGTGCATAATCGTAAACCAATCCTCCACGTGCTGAATAATGATTATACTCTCAATTTTTGCACGTATTTGTCGGCCAACAAATCTTGGCCATGATGTTAGTTGTGTGACACTGACAGGCCGGCAAATTGCTATTGTCTTAGTTATGTGTTACTATCAGGCCGGCCATATTTTGATTATTATTTGAAGTACGTGAACATACAGGCCAACAAAATATCGATCATGTTCTTACGAAGGGGCGCTGATAAGTCCTTAGCCCGACCAGGAAGGAAACAAACTACAACGAACAAACTCGGGATTTATTCAACATACTTCCCACGAAGCTCAATACACTTCTTAACCCGCTACTCCAACTTTTGCAAGCCATTCAAAAATTCAGAAAATTGTCAGTCCAACCAGGTTTCCACGGCAGCAATGATCTCCGCGTCGGACGAAAAATGGCGACCTTCCAATTTTTTCAGTCTAGAGAACAGGTGGTAGTCCGACAGGGACAGATCCGGAGAATAGGATGGGTGATCAAGACATTGGAAGCCCATGTAGGCCAGTTTCTTCTAGGTTGCAAGTGCCCGGTGAGCCGGGGCATTGTCGTGCAAGAACAAGACCCCTTTGGTGAACTTCTCGCGGCGTTTTTCCTTCAAAGTGTCCTTCAATTGCATCAGCAGAGATGAGTAATACGCCGTGTTGATAGTTTGGCCCTTTGGAAGATAATCAATGAGGATGCCGTCTTGATCTCAGAAAATCTAGGCGAGAAATTTTCCAGCGGATTTTTGCACTCGGAATTTTTGGGGGCGGGGTGAGCCGCTATGGCGCCACTCCATTGATTGTTGTTTTGTCTCTAGGTCATAGTGATATAACCAGGTTTCTTCCGTGGTCACCAATCGAGACAGGAAATCATTTGGATCGCGCAAAAAAAAAAATCCGAAGTTTGCTCAGACGACTGGTGCCATTGACGTTTTTGATCCGCGTTCAGGCATTTCGGGACCCACTTCGCGGAGAGCTTCCGCATGTCCAAATCTTCATGAATGATGTACCCAAACAGCTCACGTGAGATGCCCAGTTGCTCAGCTATTGATTTAGCCGAAATCCGGCGGTCTTCCAAGATTTGGTCATGAATATGATCAATAATCTCCGGGGTGGTCACTGTTTTTGGTCGTCCAGGACGAACGCAACAGAGGTGGAAAAATCACCGCGTTTCAAGTAGGCCACCCAGTGTTTGATGGTAGCATACGATGATGCATGTTCCCATAATGTTTCTGTCAGAATTGCGTAAATTTCCTTCAGCTCCTTGCTTTGTACGAAAAAAAATACTTAATGACACCTCGCTTCTCCATGTTGTTGAACTCGCGCGCGTCGCCTGACATGCTTCCTTTTAGTCTCTGTAACAAGAAAAGACTTGCAATTCGGCACATGAATGGACCCCTCTTTCCAACGACACTATCGATTCCGTCCTACGACATCGGGAAGTAGGTCGGGATAAGGGCTTATCAGCATCCCCTCGTAGATATGTGTAAAGTCTGTCCGTCGAAGTACTGGTTGTTGTCTTAGCTACTCGTATTTTCCACGCTAGGCCATCGTAATACTGTTTATTTTCTTAGCTATGTACCAAGATTGGCCGTCGAAATACTGATTATTTTTTTATATATTTGCCACGATATTCCGTCACAGTACTGATTTCTGTCTTAGCTATGTGTCACGATAGGCCTAGAATTACTGATGATTGTCTTAGTTATGTGCCACGATAAGCCGTAGAAGTAATGATTATTGCCTTAGCTATGTGCCACGATAGGCCCTCACAGCACTGATTATTTTCTTAGCCATGTGCCACGATAAGCCGTAGAAGTAATGATTATTGCCTTAGCTATGTATCACGACAGACCGTCGCAGTACTGATTACACTGGACAACAAAATTTAACTTTTTTGGCTCAAGAACTTCAATAGGTGAACTTAGCAGTACTTTTTATGCTGAATTCAGATATGTACACCGAATTTTTCTATCTATTTGTGCAAAATATTACTTTACATACTAATGAAACAGGCAGAAACTTACCTCTAAAATGTAGACGCCTATGACTTTCGCCGATAATTTGTTTCAGGTACATTCCTCTTCAGTGTCCAGCAATATTCTGCCAACATACTTGAGGTCCACTTGCTTTGGTACTGCTTTTTCATATCCAAAATGTTTTGGTGAAATCTTTCACCGTGTTCGTCGCTGACTTCACCGAGATATTCTCGGAAAAGTCCAAGTGGGAATCCAAAAAGTCGATTTTCAGATTCGTATTGCATCCAATAGCTTCGTACGAAGTCAACAGGTCCTGCACAACATCCTGATAGTTCGCTGTTTTGTGATTTCCTAAGAAGTCCTTGCAAATCCTCTTAAAAGACAACCATGATTTTCTTTCAGTCTCATTTAGGTCTTCATCGAACTGTTTATCTTGCATCAGTTTCCTGATCTGGGATCCTATAAATATACCTTCCTCGATTTTTTCGTCATTCACATTTGGGAGCTTAATCCTCAATATTCGAATCCACGGTCGGTTTTATCCATACCTTTTAAAAAGTTTTTCATGGAACCAAACTTTATGGGCAAAGGGGTCAGAAAAATTTCTCCAGAATATCAAGAGGAGGATTGACGACATTTTTCTCCCCTGGCGTCAGTGATTTTCGTTTAGGCCACAGTTTGTTTACATAGTGGTTCTTCTTGTCCCAGTTGTACCACTCACACAGGAAACAGCTGTATTTTGTGTATCATGGTTGCATTCCGAGTAACAGTGCCACAACCTTGAGATCACCACATAACTCCCACTTAAATTCATCATACTTAATCTTTCCCAACAGTAGCTTCATGTTTTCATAACTTTCCTTCATGTTGGCTGCATGAGCCAAAGGAATGGAGGGGAATTTATTTCCGTTGTGGAGTAGAACCACTTTCAAGTTTATTTTTGACGAATTAATGAATAAGCGCCACTGCTCTGGGTTAGATTTAAGGCCAAGAACTTCCATATCGGAACAAACATCATTGCAAAACACTACACCATCTTTCTGTGAGAAGAGATCCTTGAATTCTTCATGGCGCCCACTGTAGAAACACACCTTAGTGTCCTGGCGCAGAAGTTTCCAGCCCGTTAACTTGGAGCCTAAAATTTCAGCTTGCTTCTTTGACAGGTTCAAATCGCGGACGATATCATTCTGGTCCTCTTGAGTCAGCAGGTGTGGTTCATTGGAAGAACTGGCTCCTGTTAAGTTGGTTCACAACCCATATTGTTGTTAGCTTGGCCCATATCTTCATCTCTTGTCTCACTGTCACTCAGCGTCATGTTTGTTGGAGGCTTTGGCACCGGTAACTCCACACTGTGAGGTACTGGCCTCATCGCAGATGGTAAATTTGGATATTGAACAGTGTGTTTGGACTTTGCTGTTACGCCAGTGATACTGGTCAGGCTGAAGTAGCAATCTGAAACATGGTCCTTGGGCTCTCTTCAAACCATAGGAATGGCGAAAGGCATACAGCGTGAACCTTTTTTCCATTCCGCGAGACGCCTGGCACATGACACACAACAAAATTGGGGAGCCCAACTCTTGTCCTGTTCACCCACTTAGCAGCCGAAATAATGGTCTTAGTATTTCTTAATCAGGGGTGTGAAAGACCGTCTTTGGGATTTAAATGTCACCTCACCGCAGATGTAGCAGAATGCATCCGATGAATTTACGCACTTTCTTGGCATATTAACAGTAGCACACACACTACACACTTCTGAGACGATAACACACTGAGCTCTGGCCAGCAACTTGCAGAGGACTGTTAGTCACACGAGTATGACACGTGACAGTTGGCTTGTTACATCATGTCCAGACTACCTCCTACAAGCCCCCAGTGACTCACATACGTACGCGTGTGCGGTAACATAGTTTGATGCAACTCAAAAGGTGTGGGTGATAGAGAAATTCAGGGAATATATTCGACATACTTCATTCATCTGCCTATGAAGATGGAACCGATAGTG
>Ga0123357_10009164_pt1 | contig 12471 bp, 5 predicted proteins | sample TergutEmb28metaG_FD_89873 | JGI IMG/M metagenome (GOLD analysis project Ga0123357, IMG submission 89873) | Embiratermes neotenicus P4 segment gut microbial communities from Petit-Saut dam, French Guiana - Emb289 P4 | ecosystem: Host-associated > Arthropoda: Insects > Digestive system > Gut ... | reverse complement strand
TTTTTGGTTGGTTTGTTGTTTGGTTGAATTGTTTCGTTTTTAAGTGTCCTCCGCACCCTTTATGTTTAAAGTTACATTTTTTTTTTTTCCCCCCCCCCCCCCTTTTTTTTTTAATTCACTTTTTGTTAGCAGGCTCTCGCAAGCCATTCTGTCAAAAGTGGAATGGCTTGTTTTCTGTTTTTTGTAAGCTACGTATAGAGGAGACAGGTCAGTCAGTGAAAGGTTTTATATGCTGAGTTTGATGGTGAAATGTGTTCAGGACACACCTGAGCATGCCGGTTGGACCCATTTAACATTCAACAGCTGTGTTCATTTTGCGTTAATGGTTCCTAGCCTCTGTATTGCCGTGAGCAGTTGAACTAAAAAAAAAATGCTGTATTTGAATTGCATTGTGCATTTTTGGTGCTATACTGGTATCTGTAGAGACTGACGTGTGTATTGACAGTTAGTGATAACATGAATGAAGATATCCTCTTAAATACCATCCAATTTTATGAAACGAGTGGCAGTAGGCTTGACAGTAATTGGTGTAAGCTTACGGTTTGTGTTCGATTTGAATTAATGTTGGCCCATGAGATCATTGGAATGTGTAGTTATTTTCATTGCTTTCACTGATCCAAGCTGTACTATCATTGAAATATTCGATGATAATGAACAGTGGATTGAAATGGGTAAGAGATGTGGAAGTGATCAGAATTGGCCCAGCTTAAGGTACTCTGCTCACAATAATATCATGCCCACTATTGGAACAGTGACTGTGCAGGACTAGCTCCATTGTTTGCTGTGCTGTGCTGTGCTGTGCTTTGCTTTCGCAGTTTATGTTGGTAAAAGAGAGAATGGTTGCAGCTTATTCAGAAAGGAATCTAACCAAGCATATACAGGTATGGGCATGCTTGACCCACATCATACAGTGCAGTTTAGTCTGTGTGAGTAGCATTATTACCACCAAGGTTGGGAATTATTGAAGAAAAAATTCACTTACAAGAGTTTTATACCTTACTTGCATATCCTGTCCTTAATGATTTATTGTATGTGCAAGCAGCATTGCAAAATAACAACCAGAATTGTGGTTGGTACATGGCTAGTTTCTCAACCACAACAGCGGTACCACACACACGGCTGATTTCTCCAGCAGAATTCTTTCTGTTCCCAAAATTTAAATTTACTTGTAAAGGATATTGTTTTGACTCAATTGAGGAAATACAAGTAGTAATGCTAGAGCAACTAACCGAAAGGTCATGGAAATGGTACATAGAATGCTGGGAAGAAAGGGCCATTTCATGTTATTAGTGCCGAAGAGGCTGTTTGCAAGGGATGATGTTCATTAAAATTACATTGTGCATTGTTCTACTTAATCAATCTGAAAACTTCTTGAACTGACCTCACATAGGTACGAGTATATCGGAGGAACGTGCTACCTACATCATCAGGATAGATGTGTGCCTTGTACCATGAAGATGGAGGCAGCAGGTTCCTTTCATAGTCATTCCTGTGAGAATTTCATTTCATTTATATCCTGCTTATTTACACATTAGTAGTATTTTAGGATGAAAGTGTTCTTGGCCCGAAGGACAGATTCTGTGTATTTTGATTGTACTGTATTTATGTATTCATGTATTTATGTTAGTAGGTGTGGACTTGTATACTGGTTGTAATGGGAGGAGATAAAGTGAGAAATTTTATAGGATATAAATTACGCGCGTGTGTGTGTGCGTGCGTGTGTGTGTGTGTGCGCACGTGTGTGTGTGTGTGTGTATATATAAAACTCACAGTAACTGAAACACATACACCAACACACAGTGCACTGAGGCTGTTGAAGGGCATAACCAACTTGTCACGCGCACGCGCATGACAAGTTGGTTATGCCCTTCAACAGCCTCAGTGCACTGTGTGTTGGTGTATGTGTTCCAGTTACTGTTGAGTTTAATACCCATCTGTCCTGGAAAGTAGTTAATTTTAAACACCAGCATCATTAAAGGGTTAAGGAGCTTGACCATGTGTAATCTGAAGATGTATGCAACATTTCAGCATGTGTTACACGTGGGTTTTGAATGTTTGTGTCTGTGTTAATGTCTGTTGTGACAACATAAGAACCTGGAATTTACAGGGTGTGTCTATCAACACGAAAAAAATTCACAAGGAAGGGGCAGTAGAAGCATGATTATTATTTGACATTGCCTACACCCTTTTGTATAGTCTCCTTTGTGTACTGTATATGATAACGTGTGCATACATAAAACCATTGCTACTTGGAAATCAGCGAGACTGTTTGTGCATTCTGGCCATTTATCATCGGTGTTCAGATATGAATTACCGTATATTCTTGAATCCAATCCGCACTAGTTTTTGCCGATTTCTTAAACGAAAAAAAGTTAGTTTGCGGTTCTAATCCGCACCTTTCCTTCATCCGCCTTCAGAAGTTGCACGGTGGGTGTCGGCTGCATGGAAAGCCATTCCGGTGAGCATTATCATCAGATCTTTCAAGAAGTGTTGCATAAGCAATGCTTTGGATGGATCTGAAGTTGAAATTCTATGGGAGGACGATGAAGATAAAGATGATAGTGACTGGGTGACGGATAACGGTTCAGTTATGAGCGCTGATGGCGAGTCTTGTGAATAATAAATTATAAATATTATATATTATATAATATTATAAATAATAAATAAAATAATAAATTATTGTATTGTGTTGTTGTTACGGCATATACAGCGGCTCTATCATTTTTCCAAAATCCAGCTCACGATCGCGAATCTAAACCGCATCTGATTTTTTAGCCCTCTGAAACTGTAAAAAGGGTACGGATTATATTCGAGAATATATGGTAAATTATGCATGCAATCTGGCTGTTTTTGACCAGTAGTGGTGCGTGTATGGAATATATTAGACAGCCGTGTTTCAGCTTGTTTCGTGTGAACACTGTGTCATCTGTACTTAACCGTGGGTACCCATGTGCTGGCTGTAATTTAAACCAAAGCTGCATAATTCTGACTGTGGGCAAGGTGATAATGTGCCAGTGTCATTGTCTTAAGTTTTCCAGTTTGTGTTTTCAGGTTCCTGTTAATGTTTCTAGTTTATTGTGAGATATCACATAGGGTGCAGACAAGTTTTTGATTTTGTAAAAATAATGTGTTGCTTCTTCTGTTTCAGATTTTATTAGAACTGTTAGAGAATCCATTTGGCAAAGAATGGAGCCATGTCACGATTTGGATGGATGGATTTTTTTTAATTGTGAAGGAAAGACGAGATTTCCTGATGAGACGTGACCTGATTAACCCAGTCAGTTTGAAGAACTGTGGGAGAATGAAGAGCATGAATTGCCACATTCTAGAACCAACCCCGGACTTGCCACCATCTGCTTATCAGTGAAACAAAATTAACATATATAGTAAGATAGTTTATTATTTTTTTATTGTAGTGTGGCGATATGTTTAGCTATGCTGTCAATTTTTCAAATTGTATCATATTTTTTTTTATTATTATTATTATTATTATTATTATTACAATTAGCTTCTTTTGAATTGCACAAGAGTTTAGAATGGTTGATAATATGGGAAATGCATGCCAAACTTTCCATGGCATTAGAAGCAATATTCACTTGCTCTTGAACATTAAATTATAAAATACCATTCATGGCAGTAAGGTATGGTGTAGCATTCAGTGCCATATATGGAACATATCATCATTGAAGGACAGAATATGTTGTCTTCTAGTACTTCTTTTTGTGCTAATTCACTACAAATGCCGTGACATCCTCTTCAAGTAAGGGAAATAGTGGTTCCTTGTTTAAAAATTTCAAAATTTCTGGAAAACAGTTTTGCGGTACAATTTGGCTTCCCGTCGACTAACCTGCAGTTGATGTTTGAAACTGGTATGTAACACCCATAGTGAATTGAACTGGTGCGTTGTGTCGACCTTTTATCCGCTATACGTTGCCGTACCTTACACTTCAGAATGTAGCACAGTTTTCTTAAGACAGCATATTCCTTGCTGAGAACAGATTTTGTATTTGAAGTGGTCAGTTTTTCTTTCCCTTACGGATGATTTTCTCTCGTCAGTGTAACATATAAATGCTTCATGAACCTTTGCAATGTTGTAGGATATTGGCGTGAGTATTACGTGGTACAGTTAAGGAATAGATCAGGGAGTGACTTGCAGATATGGCCAGTTTTGATTTGGATGCATCACGGCCAAATTGTGATAGGAAGTGCCAGCTTTAATTCCTGCAATGCCAAGCCACCATTTTAGCCCGAACACCTCGTATTTAATCGGTAAATTGCATGACTTGAAACATAAGGAAATAGTTCCCCCCAAATGGTTGGCTGTGTGGTTCATCTAAGGTGCTGACAGATTTTGTATGCTGTAAGATGTGTAAATTTGTGTGAAGGTTGAAATTTTCAGCCTCAGTACCACAGGCACATGCATAAGGTCCAGAATTTTGACTCATGACACTTATTGCACTTAATTTCATATTTGCTGCCAGTCGCAGAACTTCGGGTTTTGCCGATGCAGTACATGTGCTGGATAATATCCAACGTGCCGTAATGAGAACACGTTTCTAGATATCACCAGAATAGAATTTGTTTCATCCACAGTGCGAACTTTGAGCTGTGGCACATTCTCAGCTGTTTCTCACTAATCAAATTTATGCGTTCTTCGCAGAATATATACGCATGTTTGGTATTTTGTAGTTAATGGTGCCATGGAACATATTAGAACCATACAAGTGGAGTAAAGAAAAGTCTAATTAGGATAGGGTATGTTAACCCTTCAGAATATTAAAATGTAAATGCTGCTCTTCTGACATACCTTCCAAAGCTGAAACTCGAACGAGTTTAGTTTAATTTTGTACAGGTTTCTATTTGTCTCTGCTGGTACTGATACGAATTTTGTTTGCACCTGCACTGTACATGGGAATGGTATTGTTTCTTATTTAGAATAATCTTACAATGTTAATATCAAAATGTGAATTCTATGTTTGGTTATCAAAATTCTTTATCAGTCTGTTGTTTATAATCATTGTTTTGCAAATTACCAAATTAAGACTTGACTTTGTTATTACTGTAACTGACTTTTCATATGTGAAAACGGAATTTTGTTCACATAATCATGTCAGCTGTAAATGTAAACATTGGACATTTGTGTAACAGAGAGTTTGTCTTTATTCAGAATGATTCATCATTTGGCAGACTCTTTAAATTCTGTGGTGCTGAGGAGGTTGTAATTTACATGCAGCTGAGATCTCCTCAGTTCCAGAGACATGTTGCTGATCGAGTTGCCGGTACTGGCCAGAGATGCGTGGCCTTGTTTGCTGGTGGGGGGGGAAAAAAAAAGCAGAACTGAAAATACCAAAATGGTGTATCAATGTTGTATGGAGATCCTAACAAAGCATACCTTTCATTTTCTCACATTCCAATCAAATGGCAACCATTAACTTTGTTGCCTTATAGTAATTTTTTTTGGGTTTGTGTTTCATATTTTTCTACGACTTTAACTGTTGTTAGTGCCGATTTTTCCAGTGTTGAAATTTTTTTTTATGAAAATGCCTATATCAGTAATACATGAAACGAGTTTTTAAAGTATTTCGTTCTTTTTTAAAGGACCTTTTTTTAGATATTGTGCCTTTTCATGATAATTCAAAGACAGGGAAATAATTATATATATTATAAAATAATAACCATGAAGCCAAATTTATCTCCTAGTTGCTAATTGTTTCAGTGTTGTAGCAGTTCAAAAATGTACATTAAGTTGATCTAGAATTGAGCCTAGTTCTTTATGTGACTACAGGTGTGGATGCTGATGGAGATATTTCACAACACTGATCCTGTAGTGAGAGGTTTTGATATTTCCGAATTAACCGAATCATGTTTGTAAATGTTACTTTTAACAAGACTTGAAATGCAACCTCCATTGGCTATTTACCATATGTTACTGTGGACTTTATTTTGTAAAAGTGAATATAGATTTTTGCATAATTTTCATGTTATAAGAAGCATTTAAAGTCGTAAGAAATCTGCGCAGATTTCTTAGTGGAAATCATAGCTTAAATTAAGGGTGGGTGTTTCAGTACACTGCTGGCTTTAAGCAGTGCGAAACTGATGGAGTATTAAGAAAACAGCTTTCAACCAAAAACGATACAAACCAGCTGTAGATTGTATAGTTAATTGGTAATTGTCTGAGAGATACCAACTTGCTGTTAAGTCATGATTGTTTGATAGAGAATTTGTTAATAGTATAAGTATAATTGTTTATCAGTTTTCCCAGAATCTGGTTTGTTGGTTGTGACACCCAGTAGCTCAGGTCTTTAGGTTGTTGCCATTAAGAAATCTGGTTCTGGAGTGATTATACCATTATCAACATGAATCTTTGAACCATCGGGTTTTCCTAGAAGTTAGGGCTAATATTCCCATAGTGCATGCATTGTATTACTGTATTGAGAAGTGCGGAAAAGATTTTACAATGTTAAAAACTGATGAAATTTAGTTTATTTTGGTACATCTGAATTTGATGGTGAGATGGTAACTATTTTTTAAGAATCACATTTCTCACAAAAAGAGTCCATATTGAATATTAAATAAAACCGTGTGTTGTATTTACATGAGTACGTGTTTCGTAAATAAGAGCAAGACGGAGAAAACAGAAGTACACACTTTTTTAGGGTTTTGACAACATTTACACAAAGAGACATTTGTTAGTTGAGGTGACAGAACTGTATTCCGCTATTCTCAAGTGTAAGAAATAATCACATAAGTAGACACTTGTGTGCAACTTGCAGCTTCATCTCAACAGATGATGGTGTGATTTATATATATATAAAAAGAAAGACTTTCACTGTGTGTTTCCACATTGTGAGGAACATTACAGAACACAGCTTTACAGGAAATGTGAAAGTTGCGCCTGTTTAATCTTGGTGCAAGAATTAGAATTTAGGATTAGTTAAGAAATTGTAGAAATAGTTTGTATTGTAAATGTAAATGTGAGTGGAATTTGGATGCCATTGCTGCTTTTCCATTAGATGTAGAATAGAAACATTGGACTATTGGTAGGATTAGTAACATTGTTTCTTTTTTAAAAACAAATTCTGACTGAGGTAGAAGAAGTTTGTAGGTTTTAAGGGGAAAAAGAAAAGTTTCACTTAATGTTCTAATGTGAAACTAAATATGTAGAACTTAGAGGTCAAGGTGATTCTTCAGTTTTATTGTACAATAGAATGTAAGTTCCCTGGCCTTTTCTTTCGTTACGTGTGTGTTGTTTAAGTTCGTGTCGGTAAATCTAAGAGAACTAGTTGTCGTGTTTGTCCAAATGTGTTGGTTTAATGTTTTCTGTGTGAAAGAAAAAAAAATCAGTTCGTAGTCGTGTTAGGTGTTACGTGAATGGCAACTGCAGGTTGCGTTAGAATAGGATTTGTAGTTTATAGTGTTTGAGAGGCTGAGTCATAGCGGTTGGGTGGGCAGTGTCTGGCAGGCAGCGATCATAATGGAGAAGAAAATGTGCCCCAAATATTGGTGAAGTTTAAGTGCCCTTAGTTTTTTTTTTCTTCCTCTCTACCACCTCATAAAGGGAAGTCCTAGTGTTTAAAATATGTTTCCAAAATGGGTGTAGCTGCATATAGATGTTCCTAAGAAGATGCTGTCTGTTCGGTTGGCAAGTTGATATTGATGTCATAATCATTCACTAAAAGATGTCTTTCTTTTATGCATAAGGCGAGCCTCCACTGTTCCCGTTGTATTCCTTTTTGTTGAATTAAGTTTATTTGGTTGGTTGCATGATCGTTCCTTGCAGTTCGTTTTAACCAAATGTTAGGATCTGAACACTGCCCTTTACTTTCGTGGTTATTGCTAATGATGTCGATATTGGATTGTCATATTGACGAGTCACAGCAGCATCCATAGTAGATGCACACAGCCTGTTTGAGTGTCCTTTCACTCACCGAGAATGCCTGAATTAGCAGGTGAACATCATAAGGACAGGAACCAAGCCATATAAAGAAGTGTAGTAAAGAATATTATTAAAAAGTATGATAATAACTACAAAAGAAAAGTTTATTTTGTTACACAACTTTTTTGTGAAAATAACATAAAAGTCTTTTTCTTGTTGTTGTGATGATAAAAATGTGCTGTGTTTTTGTAGAGTAGATATGTTCTCTCTGCTCTCCAAACAAAGAAAGGGATGAGTATAAAATATTGAGAGCATGCAAACTAGTGTGAGATGGATCAACTGCAGAGTTCTGTTTGATTGGGAAGGTCACATTGACTTGGAAGTGTTCTCCCTTCGTGATGTGCTACTGTCAAGTTCCTTGTAAATATTAACTAGAATGCTATGTTTCAGCCTCAAAAGTAGTTAGTTAGGATTTAAGTAAACAAACAAAAAAATTAAAAATAAATTTAGATTGTAAGAAGTGAATCCTTTGAGAATGCTGGATCCATGGACCGAACTTTGGTGCTGAAAAGCATGAAGGAGATCTCGGACAGTGTTAAGCATTCCAGTCTTCCCCACGTCCGAAGATACACCATCAAGCAAATTCCATGGTCCTGTTTTGTGTGCATGTACAGTGTTGAACAAAGTCAGAAAAAGACTGTTAGAAGTGAAATTAGGGAAAGGTACTCTGAATTTTAAAAGCCAAGGTGAAATTTGGAGTGAAGAAACTCATCATTTGAGAGTAGTGATGTCTGTGTCGCTCATTGGCTTTGAATTGTAATGTGGATGATGAGGTGGAACCCGCTTACAGACTGAAGTGGTGTATATTCAAGTGTATGGAGTTTCTTGTTAGTTAATTTTAATTGCCATGGAATGATGTAGCATCGTTCTGTTAAAAGTATTCCAGTATCTTTTTGAAGAATATTTTATTGCATAATCCTGAAAGTTGAAGTTATTTGTTGAATTGCTAGAAAGACAAAAAAAAGTGCTGCTAATTTGCAACAGTCACCTAGTTGACCAGGGAGACGTCTGAGAATATAGAGCGTGTTTGAGCTCATCCATTACACAGATTGTGTACCATATTAGGTTTACATGATGCATTGAATGTTGTGTGTGTATGTGAAAATACGTTTGTTAGTCAAAGATTTGGGTTGATTTTACCCTTAATGGTATTTGAGTTCAGTGCCTTTTAGAGAATTTTGAGGGGCAACTGTAATGCATACATTTGTGATTTTTTCATGGAGATTTTTTCATTAATTCATGATAAGTAATCAACAGAGGTGGGTTTGTTTGGAAGTATGGTGTGCTGTGAGTGGTAGCTGCTACATGTTATAAAATATGATCCCAAAGAATTTCCTTGCCTTGTTCACCAGGGTTTTATTGTATTGTATAATCTTCATATAGTAGATTAATTACATTGTAGGGAGAGTAAATCTGTTCATCACTGCTTTCTGTAATCTTTCATAGTCTTGTGATTGTAATTTGTGTCCTAGTTGTGGTGAATGAGCCGCTACACTTCTGACCATCACGGCCGTCTAGGTTACTCCTGTTGTGTGAGGCAAGTGGAATAAACTGGATGCATTTGTAATGTGGTACATGCAGCTATTCCAGTTAATTTATAAGAACTAATATCAGATTTTGAAACTGACATAACTGTCAGTAAGCAGTGATGATATTTTGTTAAAACATAGAATTGAAGTATATCATATCATATATATATTATGATTGTCTGTGAATTGTTGTCAGTTGTAAATTTTGTATGTGAAAACTTCTTTCACATTTCAGTTAAAAATTGTCCTGGTTTCCATTGGCTTTTCATTGCAGTGCAGCATGATTTCATGGTAAATAATTGCTTACAGTTTTTTTGTCCACTGATTGGCTGCCCCCAACTAATGAAGCGGTATCGTTGAATGGTAAACATTTGTAGATAGAATCAGTACACTGGTAGCATCAGTGTGTTTATTTGGCTTGTTTGTTTGGTGTCTTATCATTTCACTGTACCAGTCAGTGGCTTGCCCTAATTTTGGCAGTGTTCATTGTACTACCAGTGTCAAACGGTGCAATTCCAAGGTCTGATTTACATCTAAGCCTGTGATAGAAATACTGATATATCACATTAAGTAAAACGTATGCCTTCAGACTAGAAGCACATTTCTCCATCACATGTGGAAGTGCCTCATTGGAGAATGTTAGGTGCTAGGTTGATTCTATTTTCACACAACTTGCTGTTTCATATACAGTACTGCTGTTTTTATGCACCCTAATGAATAAACTTCCCTCCAGTTGAACTAGCTTAAGAGAAAGTATTTTTTTCATCTAAAGATGTTTTATATTCAGTAATTTTCAAAATGTCATACATGATTTAGGAATCATAGCTTCTGCACAGAGTAATCACATGTAGTATATAACAATACTGAACAGCCGCCACGCCCTACAGGGACCAAGGAATTAAGATATATGAACAACCTAGACCTTTGTATCGTTGATAGGGTTTTTTGATGTGGATGGGTGGGAGTTGTAGCTGACCACAACTGATACAAAATGTAGATAATAGATCAATGGAAGTGTTTTACTGCAGTTTACAATAGACCGCTGTGACTGTTAGCTCAAGAGCAGTTTGTGTAATGAGCAAGAAACTCTGTATACTTGAGTGTTAAACAGATTGTAGCCCAGTCTGGATAACTGTTAACTTCACTTACCTGAACCACTGTTACATCTTTCGAAAGAGGTTCTTTGTGCAAGGAATGTGATGGCTGATGCTGAGGATGTAGGCTTTTTGCATGTTAATAATGAACTGCCTGTTAAAAGCTGAGGGGTGCAGTAACAAAGGAATTGTATATACGTTTCGTTTTCTATGTCTTCACACCCTTGTCCTCATTCATCTCTGGGATTGGAACAATGATGACCAGTTTCCCAGATGCAGCTACACATTCCTTTGACAATACTGAACTGAAGGGAAAAATAAGAAAAGCAGTTATCTAGATGCGGGCATTAGTTAATGTGTTGTGTGATTGGGAAAAGAGGCTTGGATGTTAGATATTTAAAGAGAATTAAAAACATGCAAAAAAAAAAAATGTAAGATTTTATCAGTTGGTTTCAGAAAATGCAGATGAAAGCAACAAGTTTTTGTTGCCAGTAGGGTTTCCCCTCTTTGGATCAATAAAGATCTTACATTGGGAAGATGTGTAATTTCTATAAAATTCAGCAGTTACTAGTGCATCTTACTTTGCAAGCATAGTGTTGTGACAGCAAGTGCCAAGGTCTTCCACTTCGTTCCTCTACAGTCGTCATGGTTATTGCCTGCTGTGCTTTTGGTGGACTTTCTGCCTTAATCCTTCACACTTTACTGCGAAATATTACAGAATGTGCAGTCACTTACAGCATGAATGTTGTTTGTAGTGTTGTTGTATACTTCTTGCCTCTTGGGGAAAATGTTTCTAGATATACAACAAAACTGCTGTCTAGAAATAAGTTTTAAGTTCTTGCAATAAAGGAGGTTTGTTCGTATGTTTTGTCCTCATTGTGTCCCAGATACTAGAGGCCAGCATAGCCCAGCCAAGCCCAAAGGCGAGGTTCAGGGTCAGTAGTACAAGTAGTAATTGGGTTTGGGTCAGATTGGGTAGCACAGACAACATATGGGTTCATTTTTGGGCCTGTTTGAAATTTGATCAGACAGTTACGTAGGATTGTAAGGCTTTCTTGGGCCATTTTTCTTCACACAAAAAGTTGTTTGTATTTGCATGTAGCTTATGACATAGGCATAAACTCTCGATGTAAGGTGATCTGGCACGTTTATGCTGCAAAGACAACAGGTGGACTGGGGATCCTCACTTGATGCTGGAATGGAGACGTATTATGGTAAGCAGGGCACAGTACCTGGCACTACATTTACATATTGCTCATGAAACAGTAATTTGTCACAATCACACACACTGTCAGGCGAAGATTACTGCATTACTACACAGCTGAGCTACAAACCCACCTTCTGTCAAAATCGTGTGTTCACAAAAAATGGCTTGTCTGTAATTTTCGTAAAAGCATAACATGTCAAATTGTTGGTCTGTTGAGGGTTAGTAAAGTTTTCTCTTGCCCCCCTTTTACAGTTGTGTATCATTGGGTTATGACAAGTTGCTGAAGTGAGCAGTATTTCTGAATCATCCCACCTACTTTACCCAGATATTGCATTTAGAAACTTAATAGTTTACAAAGGAAATACTAATTATTTCTGCATATTGGTTTTGGTTATTGTTACCCCCTATGATAGATACACTGCTCAAAGGTGAATTTCAATACAATGAAAGCAAGAGGAAAAAGTGGTGCATGTGTGGTGGGAGGTAGAGATGCAAGGCTCATGTTTTAAACAGAATTTATGGCAGTTGGTGCTTAAAATGTCCATCTGTGTTAAGTCAGTGTGCCCAGAAAAGTGGAACTTTCATTTGAGTCATCGTAAATTGAGTGGCCTGCCAAAGTATCATTGAGGAGCATGACATCCATCTTTGTATACTGCAGAAAAAGAATGTGCACATGCCGTAACATTGAGAGGCATTCGTGTAACC
>Ga0123357_10009163_pt1 | contig 12471 bp, 4 predicted proteins | sample TergutEmb28metaG_FD_89873 | JGI IMG/M metagenome (GOLD analysis project Ga0123357, IMG submission 89873) | Embiratermes neotenicus P4 segment gut microbial communities from Petit-Saut dam, French Guiana - Emb289 P4 | ecosystem: Host-associated > Arthropoda: Insects > Digestive system > Gut ... | reverse complement strand
CAGAGAAGGTCAGGTAAGTGCTTTAAATTGGGTGCAAAAGAGAGCGGCTAAATTTGCATATGATATAAATGAGTCGGGTTGGGAAGCTTTGACACAGCTTAGATTGATAGTCCGAATGTGTGCCCTTTTCAAGGCATGCAGCGGGTGATGGGCTTGGTAAGCGACAGCGAATAAACTTCTAAACCCACGCTATCTGAGTAGGGATGATCATAACTGGAAAATTAGGACTAGGAAACAAAGAACAGATGTTGGTAAATTTCCCTTTGTAAATAGGGCCATTAAAAGTTGGAACCAATTACCTGCAAGCTTAGTAGCATCTTTCCCCTGTAAACTAAACACATTTAGAAAGAGGGTTAAGAATGTAGTTACAATCAAGGGAATTGAAGTGGGGATTGAGTGTAAATAAGTGAAGTGATGTGGAGTGATTTGAACTGACGTGATTTATGTAAAGTGGTTTTATTTTGAAGTGAAGTGAGTCTTGTGGACAAAGGTGCTATGTACATTTATGTGAACTTATACTGAGGGTATTGATTATATGTTACTATTTCATTTGGGTATATCTTGCACTGTGTTTGTTTTAATTTGTACTGTGGTGGTTTTATATTGTTTTGTAATGTGTGGGTTTTGTAATGTGTTAGTGTGTGTATGTGTGGGTTTTTTTAATGTGTGTGTGTGTGTGTGTGTAGGTTTTGCAATGTGTGCGTGTTTTGGTAATATGTATACTGTACCCTGACTGAGGTTTTTCCGTGCTTTTTCCTCAGTTGTAAAGCAAGTGCCAGGGTAAAATTCGCAAAGACAGGGCATGGCCCACACTCTTCCAAATTAGTTGTTTTTTGTGTTCTATGTATTGTCTGTGTGTAAATGTTTACTGTAATACTGCCACCGGGTGACAACCCAATTGCAGTTAACAAATATATCAATATCAGTTAGGGAAAGGACAGTGGCGGGTGAGCCTAAGGGACGGTAGTCTGTCTGTGTGTGTGTGTAAAATTTCTATATTTTATATGAATTGTATCTGCATATTTTATCTTTGACTTGCTTAAGATACAGGACAGTGTAAGCCTTGGCTGTGCCACTTGTTGGTACATTATCACCTCCGTGATGATCCATATTCATTGATATATGTTGGAGATATGGTGAATGATATCTAAAACTAATGTGTACAGTGTGGGTTTGTGTATATTGAAGAGGTCGTCGATCTTTCTGATATATGGTTAGACATGATTATTTCAGCATTAGATCATTTCACTATTTGTTGTTGCAGTATTAGACCACGTCAGTAATGCCCTACATAGTTTCACTGACTGACAGTTCTTGTGTTCTGTACGTGCAGATGACAGAGATGAGAGAGGAGGGCGAGGAAGTTCATCAAGAGGAGGAGGAGGAGGAGGAGGAGGGTCTGTCCGTGGTGGGGAGAAGCAGAAGGGTGGGCGAGGGGAAGGCAGGCCACCTGCTGACAGGTGAGTTGAATTTGCTGGTATAAATATGTCACACATATTGACTGGGGGTCTAGCCCCAAGAGATTAAGAAAGTTCCTGATGCTAGAGTGTCCAAGTAGACTGCTGGAAGTCTAGGAATAGGAACACCAGAAGCAGTGTGTGGGTCATGCACAACCATAACTGTTGTCTGACAGCATGCGTTCTGTGCAGAACTGATGTAGTGGCTCAATGTTTCTTTGTACTTCCCTCACACCCTTGCTGTTTGATTATATAATGAACCATTTTATTGGCAATTACAGCACTTGCAAATACCATATAATGTCAGTAAATGAAAGAAATGTATGGAGCAATGGTGGGATGATACTGACAGAGGAAAATAGAAGCACTTGGAGAAGACTTTGTTCCATTGTCACTTGGTAGACCAAAAATCCCACATAGACTACCCTGGGATTGAACCTGGTTTGTGTGCCCCTGTGGTGCATATTTAATTGACTTGTTTCAGAGAACACAAACGTGAAGCTGCCCCACAGGATGAACTGGGTCGCATGCCGAAGTACCGTGAGCAGGAGACCCCTGTAAGTAGTTCGTATTTTTGTTTTCCTTTGTAACAGGACTTCTTCGTTGTGGTGTTAGGAACTGACGGCATATCATGTTACCCAGGACCACTTTGTTATTGTCTCCACACACTCAGTTACATTGAGAAGGCCCAGTTGTAGATGGGAGGATAATATTAAAATGGATCTTAAAAGGTGTGGGATAGCATGAACTGGATTCATCTGGCTGAGGAGAGGGCCAAGTGGCAGCCTGGTCTGAATGTGGTAATGACCATTGTGTTCTGTGAAATGCAGGTACTTTTCTTGACCTCAAGGTGCTATTGCCCCTGTAAATGTCAAGCTCTACAGATTTGTTGTGCTGGGAATGCCATACAGTCTGTGTAGAAATTACAAGAATTGGGGGGGGGATTTACTCACCACATTTTTGGTCACAAAAGGTCTGGGGGGAGGGGGGGCCTTGCTCAGCAGCAGACATTGTAGTTTACATGTGTGTGTGTGAGTGTGTGTGTGTGTGAGTGACAACAAATTTCTTCTACATTTATGAAGTCAGAAATATAAATTTCATGTTTTAGGCAAATGTACTAGTACTAAATTTTTGAACAAAAAATATAAGTACTACCCCTTACACCTGCACTCAGTGCTGAACACATTCACAGTTTGGTATGTAGCTTCCAAAAATGGCTGGCATACTTTTTAAGAACACTGCAGTGTGCTCTGAACGTGCCACTTGACAGACTCTGAAGGCCTTTTCCATGCAGCCCCTTCACACTTTGCTCACTTGCTTGCCTGTGCCATATTCTGTTCTTTTGTTGCACATTTTCCTTTTTTAAGCAAGTTTCAGGTATTTTTTTATCACTTGCTTTGCCGATCGCTGTAACAGCAGACATCACTTTTTTTTCTTTCTTTCTTTTCTTTTTCCCCTTGGAGCCGCTCATTGCCAAGTGCTTCGGCAATTTTTATTGCGACCAAGCACATTATGGGTCTCATGTCTTTCCATATATTTTCTCTGTACGGATAGCAACTGCACAGAATGTTGAAACAGACTTGAAATGTTTCACAGTTTGATCGTCAGTTGTTTACAACTCTTTCCGCACTGGGTCAAGGTCACGAGAATGATTGCCTTCATTGTAGTGTGACTGTTGTGCACTTGATTCTGTGTCATTCCCCTTGGTGGAGATGCATATTACAGGCACAGTCATATGGTATAAGCAGTATGGAGTCCCTTGTCACACAATTCCACATCATCTGTACTATCACATTCCTCTAATTCTTCTTGTATTTCTTAATTTACAAATTGTTGACATTTTTCCAGCACTACATACATGGGACTTTACAATTTTAAATCCCACTGCAGTGCCCAGCCACACAAGGTACTTCAACAGTATGAATTGGTGGGTGGATGGCTCTAAAATGAATTGCAGCTCAGTAACGTGTAAAAAAAGTGGGAAATATTGATGTGTGGTGAAAAAAAAAGTTGTGTTCCTCAGTGACGTGTGCTTCTGAAATCTTGTGTATGAGGAGGAGGTCTGACGCACTTACAGTGGCTGCCAATAAATAGGCCAGTGGTGTAACATGCAAGAGTGCCAGTGGCCACAGTTCATGAATGCTAACTTCTGATGCTGTTTTAAATGGCTTAAAACTCAGATGATTGATGAATAAAGATTTCCACAACAACTGTGATGAAATAAACTTTATTGGTGTCTGGTCGTGAGGTGGCACAGCATAAAACCTCATTCTGTTATTTTATAAAACCACAAGACCTCAAAAATTGGCATACATTTAAAGTGTGCATTTAATTTTTCTCTGTAACTTTTGTTCTCTGCGACTCACACACACAGATATTTAGAGATTCACACTCGACACCCAGAGAAACGTTTTGGGCTTTTACATAAAACGTCTGCTACTGTCGATTCTAACCTAATTTGAATAGTTTGCAAGTTATAGTAAGACCGTCAAACTAACTGCATGGAATAGGCTACTTCTTCAGAAATTAAGAGCCCCTCAACTATTGCAGAAATTCCCCACACTTTTTGGAGCCCAAAGTTTCATTACCTTGTTCACATAAGTATGCTATTTATCCTTATCCCAAGCCTAATGAATTCAGTTCCTGTGCCCTGTCATCTTTCTTAAGATCAATTTTAATATCATCCAATCTTTGACTAGGTCTTTCAAGCAAACTCTTTCCTTCAGGTTTGCCAATTAAACCCTGTATGCATTCCTCTTCTCCCACATACATGTCACATACCCTGCCCATCTCATCCATGCTTTGATCATCCAAACAGCAGGAAGAAAAGAATGGAGCTCCTCATTATGGAGTTTGCTGCTGTGTCTTGTGTTCTTTCCTGCTTCTAATGGCCAAATATCTACCTCAGGTCCTGTTGTGAAACATTAAAGGAAGACAATGATGGACTAAATTTGGCAGGCATTCACTGAATTTTGTGTGCTAATTGTTACAGATTGGAGTATCGTAGTTTACACTTTTCAGTGCTGTAGAATGAAGGTGAAGTAAATTTGTTGGCTCAAAATAATATGGATGCTGAGTTTACTTAAATTTGTAGCCTTTAAAAAAAAAAACTAACCAGGTCATATAAATAGACAGCGTAAGTAAAGGTTTGAACATTTTGTTTTGTGGTCACAATTTACTGTAAAATGCTGTTTTTATTTTCAGAATTTTGCAGGCTCCAATAAATTTGCTTATTTGCCAGATGAGGAGGACCAAGTGAATGAAGCTGATTAAGGCCTGAACACCCCCAACACCTGCCAGTCAGTAAGCAGCAAGACTTCATTGTTGAAATTTTCATTGCCCACATGCTAAAATGAGTTTTCCTTTTCAAAACTGTTTCTCATATGCTTTAGTCCCAGTATCTCTTTCCTAGCACTGTATAAAGACTGCTATGCAGCAAGCATTACAGCAGACTTTTCTATCCTGCATAATTATTGCATGTGTATGACCGTGACTGTGAAACCAACCAATGCTGTGTTTAGTCACAGGCATTGCAGCAGTCCCTGTTTGCAGGTTGCTTCTAAGGTCATAGGGCTTACGATGGTGGTGTTGCAGGTCTTCAGAGGTGTGATACTGTGTCACCAAGCAAGCAATCCTTGACATTTCAAAGGATCAGTGTCCATATATTCAGGGTCAAACCACGAACTCCTTGACACTGAAGATGAAGGCACTACAATCCCTCAGAATGCTACTGCACACTTGGCCAACAGCATAGCATCACATCCATGAAGACTTGCATGTTTGTGTTTGAAGTCCATGGAATTGTTCAGAATGAAACGTCAAGCAACTCGTAGGACATTGTTTGCATCTGAGGTGAAACCCAGTAAATAGGGACTAAACTCTTTTCGTACAGCAATGCCTGACCCTCATGTTAGCATCAGACTTATGAACGTCCTGTTAACCCATAAAGTAGGACTTGCAGGATTTGAGGTTCTCACTGCAGTGTTGCTGAAAATTTAGTTTGAAGTTCTGGATGTTCAAGAAGGCAGTTGGTTAATTTTGTAATTTCATTGTTTGAAACAACTTACAAATTTTGAGTTACAGCATCACACTGCATTCAACTTCCATTCTGTAAAACAGGTTTTGCTGAACTGTACAGTGTTGTGAATTTAAGTTCACATAAGCTGTATGATCACAGATTTTTATTTTGTCTATTTATGGTAGTGCAGTGTGCCCTCAGAGTTGTTTTGCCAAGATTTTACTCACATTGCAAGGAAACGTTGCTTTTTTGCAACAAGCATCCACCAGCAGAAAGTGACATAAGGAGCTATGGAAATTGTTCAGATTACTGTCCACCATGTACAACACACATCTTGTATCTCCAAAGAACTAGTTTTTAATTGAAGTTCTCTGGTGTGTGAGTGTAATCTTAGGAAAGCAACTTTTAGGCCACCCAGTATTTATTAATGTCTTGCCTCAATAATAATTATTACACCAGGTGGATGAGTGCTTCAGAGCAACATACTGCCTCTGTCTTCAGAGTAGATTGGCATGAAGACAAAGGCAGTATGTTCTGTGAAGATGAAGACTCAATTCATATGAGATGTGACGCTGTGCCATTCGGCCAGGAGTTCATGATGATTGAAGGGTCATCAAGTGTTCAGAACATGGGACTGCATGCTCAACAACACAGCATCACATCCCAAAAGATGCGAGTCTCAGGCAACATGTCTCTGAGGACCTCACATCTATTCACATTCCTATAAACTGTCAGACAATAGGATTGCGACTTTCAGTTATTGTACTTTGATCGTCCTAACCATGGAAATGTGAAGTCCTTTACAAGGAATATGTAGATGATGGGAAGTAAACTGAAAGCATATTCTAATAACCATCACAGTACATATCCAGTCATTAATAATTTATTATAGCTGAAATATATTGGTCAGCTGGTGATCACATCAGGGAATTGTTAGTGCATTAACAGACAGAAATAGCAGAATTGAGTAACATCACATTTGAAGATGTCTGTGACATGTCAAACTTACAAAACGTGACGTGAGGTTATTAGTGGTACATATTAATGACCCTGGGGTTTATTTCCAATTACTGACCAGGATGAAGGGGGGTTTTAAATTTGAGTATCCTAAAATGTATTGAGGACCGTATGGTTTGTCAAGGCCATAATTGATAGGTTGAGGTACTTTGCAGTGACCTTTTTTGATTTGCAGTTCTGTTTGTTTATCTGCAGCAACTAATTTGGAATTTTTAGCAGCACCTCATTTTCTGAAGAAATAAGGAGACCCAGCATGTGATTTTAATCTTGATCTGTTCTTTGTACAGAACAAGGTTTCTTGCTGCCAGTTGCCATGCTGGTACAGTTTCTGTTGTAACTGCTGTCATCCTGTTAAAATATTTGTATTTCTGAACTAAGTGATGTGATGTATGTGTATGTCACTTTTTCTGCATGTCAACCTGCAGATGCTGTTCGCAACTTGCAGGCCAGGCACCATACCATACAGTACAGAAAATGTATGCAGTAACAGTTTGGCACCCGGCCTGTGAAAAGTATGACATGGAGGTTTACACATGGAAAAAGTAATGTACAGCTATGTCCTTGGTATTTCTTGATCCTGGCTAGCCAGCAGGCTTTGAGTGCATTCTGGCACCTGTCCTGAACAGGTCAATAGGGCACATGTATGTCTTCTCTTAGAACACAGTGGCATAGAAAGTTGCTATTTATGTGGAGCAGAGACAGTACAATGTCTGCAATAAGTGGCATGTATTTTGAAAACCGGGGACATTAGAATATGTGAACAACAGTCTGTAGGTATGAAATGCTTATCGTCTGCTTTGTAATTGCACGGAAATTGTCTGGAAGTAAATAGGCATAACAGTTCGTGCGTTCTCATCACCAGATTGGAGAATTGCAAGTTTATGCGGTTGTGAGCAGATTTGATTATGGAGATGGGGAACCATGTGAACATTTTACTTTAATAACGTCAGAGACATGACACACAGTGACATGAATGCATGTGGTACGCAGTGCGTAATATACTGTCATTATTTTGTCTGACAGCTGTCAATTGCTACCCTGTCAACCACTTGACTGCCATGTAGCAGCACTATGTATCAGACAGTAGTTGCCAGATGAAATAGACAACATGAGATGTGAGGTTCTCACAGTAGTGTTTAACGTAGTTTAGGTCTTCTGGAATGTAATGCTGTGTTGTTGGGAAGGCATTGCAGTCCGTATGACACAAGGGAACAGTAACCTAGTGGTATGACATGAGGGAACACTAACCCAGTGAAATAGCAAATGCAGTCCATACGACACGAGGCAACACTAATCCAGTGGTACGACACAATGGAACACTAACCCAGTGACACAGCATCATATCCAAGAAGACCTGAATCCTCCAGAGTATAGATCATGTATTATAAACTGTTAGGTTTCCAAGTAAAAGCAATTCCTATGTACAAAGTAAACTCTTGATTGCAGTGTCATCGGCCTATCATCACAACATAGTGTTGCTGTTGTAACATGAAATGAATTGAAAGCAACGGCATACGTTTTTAAGGAAAAAATGAAGATTGAAAGACTTTTCTGACAGTGTATCAGGGTGTCAGTATTCAATTATAAGATGCAGCTTTGCTTATCTCAATATCATGAAATGTGTCTGAAGGCACCGAGTGCAATTACATATACAAAGGTTAGCATTTTTAATATCATATGATCATGCTGGTGACTTCTGTTTTGTGCCATGTTTACAGAATTGGCAAAGTGTAGTTTGTTACCTGTATGAAGGAAGGGTACTGTTGGGGTTAACTTGAAACTTGCAGTGTAAGGTTGGGTGAGGACAGAAAAGGATGGTGGGGGACTGTACAGTTGGTACTGTATTCCGTGACCCTTGGCCAGTGAATTTTTTTTATTTCTGGCCATCTGGTTTGTTGTCAGAAATTAAAAGGAGGATATTGTGCATTTTATGATATCCTGAGTCTTCTACAGATACTGTGTAAGAAATAAGGAACAAAAATAAAAAATGGGAAAAATAACTTCTGTTACTGATGTATTGTCATGTGATGGAAGGAGTTCCACAGCCTCACAAAAGATGCTATATCACAGTGGAACAAAACTAAAATGATCACCTTGTTTCAAAATTTTATGTATATCAGGAATGATGCTCCTACAATAAGGCAGTAGATGGCCATCATCATGCTACATTTTTCTGACAAGATGCAGGGAGGCATCAGTGCTACTTGGGTGCAAAACTTAATACAGTGTACCTTTGACAGGACTCCCATGGGCCCCAGCCTACTGCCATAGTATTACTGCTCAAAAGGTTAAATACCTTCCAAGCCTCAAGTTATCAAATCCCAAACAGTACCACAACTGTCAAATTACAGTTCGGAAACCCAAAAGATAAGTGACTATATATATATTTACATGTTTTGCTTGATTTAGTACATTACACAAGCAAGACACGGGTCAGTTTCAGTAAATTCATATGGTAAATGTACAGAGTGTATGTAGCAAATGTGTTTGTTTGTACAGCATTTTTTCCCCCCCCTTCAGTTTATTCAAAGTTAAACCCTTCTTTTAAGAGTATGAAGGAAATAAAAATCATTGAGCTGTAAATGTTTGCTTTATTTCATTTCTGTGCAAAGAAAGGTAAAGTTGCTCCTCCATACAATGTCCATTTTTTCTGAGATCATAAATTCACACCATTATTTGAGCACTTGTCCCGTTAACAGAACATAAGCCTCTTTCCAGGATGACAATACAGTAGCCACCACTGTGCACCACAGCCATCACTTTCTTTGCATATGGTGAGTAAAGGCCTAATGTTAACTGAAGCAAAGCACATGGGCTGTGATTCATGGCGAACTGAAACAGTGATGACTGCTGTCCTACCTGCGGAGTAAACAGGATTGGTTCCTATTTACTCCGCACCACACACACACACCTAACCAGGAATTACATATGCAGCCACATTTACCAAGATTTTATCATAACACACTGCTATCGTGTATTTTATCATTTAATAATTTGTAACTGTAACGCAACTTGTAAACTCCCTGAATATGGTGTATTACCACCGAAACATGTCGGAGTAATTATGTAAATTTACACCACTTATTTCTACATATGTTGGTATATAAAAAACATTTATTATTCAGTATGCATGGTATAAACATAAAAGAAGCAAGTGTAATGCTTGCCCATCCGAAAAATGCATTTCCTGTCTATTTCACTGAAACAAAACTTCCAAGCCTTGGGTTGTTGCTAATATGAAAGGCCAGCCTTGCAACAAGTGTGTATTGTTATCTGTTCAGTACCCATCACTATAATCATGTTTGTTCTTGGGGTATGTTTCTGTATATTTGTGTACTACTGTAATTGATGTATTTTGCCTTACTGACCTAAAATGCCAGTTAGCTCTGCATTAAGGCAAAATGAAGGTAACTTGCTGTCAAATCTTGAAAGTAAGAATGTGGTGTACCTCTTGTAACATGCATGAGGTAAAGGAACCAAATTACTTAAAGAGTAGTTACACCACAAATATTTACTGTCTATTATTTCAGTAGTGGAGATGGCACTTTTTGGTTTACATGGCAAAATTGTACTCTTATCTTCCACACGTCTCTAGTATCTATGGGATACAACTACCTATATACCAAATTTGTGTCACAAGGTAGGATACAATTATCCATACAAGTGCAGGTCATGATGCAAGTTGGTCATCTGCATTTCTGCCTCTTAAAATACATGTAAGAAGTATCCCACAAAAAAGAAGACTTTATTCATAATCCACAGATCCTTCTTTGGACTTAGCAGAAGAATGTAGAACATGTCATAACAGAAGCAGGACTCATAAAAGAGAAAAAATTATCAGAGGCCGTTCTTATTTAAGAACACATTCATTATAATGCACATACAGCATATCAGAATTACCAGTACCCTGAGTGCTGCAGCTGTTACGGGTGTCCTCATGTATGCAACCTTTCTATGTGGTAAGGCTGCTGTGTCCAGGGAGACAAACTAAGGCTAAAGTGATCCCATTGCAGGCCCGGTGTGGCCCAGAGGGTGGGTAGAGGTATAGCTCTACTCTTCCATGATGGCGGCACTAGAAGGGGGTGAGTGGTCAGCAGCACGACCCGGCCGCACTTTACCCCTGGGAAAGACCCGGTACCCATTTTACAGGAGGCTGAGTGGGCCCCAGGGCCGGTCTGGAGGAGCGGAAAATCTTGTCCCCACCAGGATTCGGTCCCAGATCGTCCAGCTCGTAGTTAGTCGCTATACCGACTGAGCTACCCGGCCCACCCAGGGAGACAAACTCCCTGTACTAAATATACCTATCTCTGGAAACTTTAATGCTGCTTGGGATGGACAATGACCTTGTATTTAAACTCAAAATATATTCTACCATTCTATCCAGAATCTTAATTCTTCTGTTTGCTATATGAGAATACATCTGACACAAATAAGAACTATAATTTTGTCATCTTTTATGGATCTGAAACTTGGTCTGTCACATTAGAGGAAGAACATAGGATGAGGGTGCTTGAGAATAGAACCTCAGAGGGAGGAAGTAACAGAAGACTGGAGAAAATTGCACAAAGACCTCAAAAGATTTTATTCTGAACAAAATATCATTCGTCATGAGTTGGGCCTTAATAGCCCTGATTCGGCCTTGTCCAGTGGCCTTCCAAGTTTTTTTTTTCCCCCTCCGTCCCTTTGGTTTATATTTTCACATTAGTTTTGGCTTCCTGTTGCACACTCTTCTTACATGCTGTAGCCAACTGGATTCGTATTGTAGTTTCTTGTCAACTGGTTCTACTTTCAACTCTTCCAAAATTTCTTCATTACTTTTGTGGGAAGGATGTATACTGCTGTTCTTCTGAAAAATTTCATCTCAATTTATATAGTTTTTATCCTTTTTTCTGAGGGTTCAAAATTTGCTGCCATATAGAAGAATGGGGACAGCCACTGCACTATATACTTTTATTCTTGAAGATTTCTGGACCAAAGTTGGTTTAAAATTGATATTTAGAATTCCCAGTATTTGAGAGAATTTTGCTACTTGTTGGATATCTTGTTACATTTTCATAGGAAATGTCACAACAAAGATATTTAAAGTGTTTTTTAATTGTAAAAATTTGTTATCCACAGTGATATTGCATCTTACTGGGTCTTGTCCTGAAAATGCCAACATCTCAGATTGTTCAGGTGATATTTCCATTTCAAAATTATTTGCCATGTTTTGCAATGTAAAAACTTCTGTCTGTAAATTATCCTCTGAATCATGACTTGGTCATTTGTAAAAAGAACAGTGTTTTTTTTTTTGTACTGGTTGATAAAGTAACACCGTTTGTGTAGATCATCTGGTTCCATTTTACTGTTCTTACATTCATGTAAATGTTGAATAATGTGGGTGGTAAAGGGTAGCTTTGTCCGACTCCATGTTTAATTGTATGTTCTTCTGATGATTGTTTATCTTTACTTCCATTTTGTTTCCAGAGTAAATTTGTTATACTTTTTAAGAATAAATTGGGAATATTTTTGTTGTGTAATATTTCAAACAAATTGTGTATTTTAACTTTGCCAAAAGCTTTCACATAATCAACGAATGCTAAATGGGTTTCTAAATTTAAACTCCTGTTTTTTCTATAAGTAATTTCATACTACACAATAGATCGATGCGAGATCTGTCTTTTCGGAATCCATTCTGGCATTCCAAACAGAACTCCTGTACTTGTACTTTCAATTTTCATTGAAAACTGTACTATACAGTTTATACCATGCATTAAATATGCTAATTTCTCTGTAGTTTACCACCTTTTGCTTGTCACCTTTCATGTGTATAGGTATGACACTTCTTTTTTTCCATTCTTCCAGCACTTCTACCATCATGAATGGGGGAGAAGAGAAATGCATACAGGTTTTTGGTGGGGAAACCTGACAGTATGAGACCAGTTGGAAGAACTAGGCATAAATTGGAAAAAAAAAAAAAAAAAAATTAAAAAGAATATT
>Ga0123357_10009162_pt1 | contig 12471 bp, 9 predicted proteins | sample TergutEmb28metaG_FD_89873 | JGI IMG/M metagenome (GOLD analysis project Ga0123357, IMG submission 89873) | Embiratermes neotenicus P4 segment gut microbial communities from Petit-Saut dam, French Guiana - Emb289 P4 | ecosystem: Host-associated > Arthropoda: Insects > Digestive system > Gut ... | reverse complement strand
AAGGCCGCGGATTCCTGCTTATGGCCAATCTTGTCTTGTCCGGATTCCAGCGCCGCATGGGAGCCGAACTTGGGGTAATGCCCGGGGAAGAAATGACGACCGCCCTGCAGACCGCGGAGGAACTTGGGATTAAACACAGCCTCTGTGACCGCGATGTGCAGATAACCCTGCGCCGGGCCTGGGGCAAATGCGGCCTCTGGAGCAAATCCAAACTTCTTGCCTCGCTTTTATCAAGCGCGTTTTCCACAGAAAAACTTACGCCGGAAGAAATCGAAAACTTAAAGAACCGCAATGAACTTGACGGCATGATGGCTGAGCTTGCCGGTTATCTGCCTTCTGTAAAAGAAACTTTAATAGATGAAAGGGACCTTTATCTTGCGGCCAAAATTTTCAATACAGCTTCTGTAATTTGTGACACCGCTGTTGCAGCTGACGCAGCTGCAGGCGAAAAAATAAAACCGGCCCACATTATTGCCGTTGTCGGCGCCGGCCACATGCTGGGCATTAAATCCCATCTGGAAAAAATCGCCTCCGGAGAAGAAACCGTTAATGTCGGCAGCCTGGATATTGTACCGCCTTCCTCTCCTTTTTCCAAAGTCGCAGGCTGGATAATTCCCGCCATTATTGTCGCTTTTATTGTTCTGGGATTTTTCCACGCGGGCGCGCAAATGAGCCTAACAATGCTTTTGCGCTGGATATTATGGAACGGTTCGCTGGCAGCCCTTGGCTCCATTATAGCTCTTGGACACCCGCTTACGATACTGGTTTCGTTTTTCGGCGCGCCAATCGCCACATTGAACCCGTTTGTCGGCATTGGGCTCTTTACCGGAGTCACCCAGGTCAGCATAAAAAAACCGCGCGTTTCTGACGCGCAGAATATAGTCACAGACATAGGCAGCCTCAAGGGTATTTACGGCAACCGCATTATACGCGCGCTGCTGGTTTTTTTCTTTTCGTCCATAGGCGGCATAGTCGGGAATTTCATTTCGATACCCGCGCTTGCCGGGACGCTTTTTAAGTAAGGAAACAGCTGTTGAAAATTACAAAAATTACCTTAAAAAACTGGATGAATTTTTCAAATATAACTGTCCATTTGGATAATCGTCTGTTTATTATTGGCGCCAATGCATCGGGGAAATCCAATTTTTTGGATGCTCTTCGTTTTATGCGCGATATTGTAAAACACGGGGGCGGGTTGCAATATGCTCTTGCTTTAAGAGGTGGATTAAAAAAAATACGCTGTCTCTCTGCACGTGCAAACCCAACAGTCGGTATATTGCTGGAATTTATTGATGAAACAGATATATGGTCATATGAATTAAATATTATCCAGCAGCAGACAGGCAGCCACAAGCAGCTGATTGAATCAGAAATAATTACTAAAAATAATAATGATATTATTCGCCGCCCTATTACAGAAGACAAGGAAGATGATGAAAGGTTAACCCAGACCTACCTGGAACAAATTTCTACAAACAAGGAATTTAGAGAACTTGCCCGTTATCTTGAAACCATACAATACCTCCACCTGGTCCCGCAATTATTAAAATTTCCCGAGGCTTTTTCCGGACAGGATTTGCCGGATGATCCCTTTGGGAAAGGTTTCCTGCAAAAAGTTGCAAAAACATCAGAAAAGACCAGACAAAGACGCTTATCTCAAATTCAACAAGTGCTCAGAAAAGCAGTACCCCAGCTTGAAAATTTGACATACATAGAAGACGTTGGGCATCCTCATCTGGAAGTTACTTATAAGCATTGGCGTGCCAAAGGCGCAAAACAGAATGAAATTCAACTATCTGACGGAACACTTAGACTTATAGGCTTTATCTGGATTCTCCTGGATGGTCAGAGTTTATTGCTTCTTGAGGAGCCTGAACTTTCTTTGCACCCTGCTATAATTGAAAAAATTCCTGAACTAATGTACTCGGTACAGCGTACAAAAAAAAGTATTCGCCAAATATTGATTACTACCCATAGTTCCGAGCTCCTTTCAGATAAAGGTATTTCTTTATCGGAAATCCTTATACTTCAGCCTGATGCTGAAGGTACCAGAGCGATTATGGCTGATACAAAAGATAGAATCAGAGCTCTTGTCGACGGGGACATGACTCCCGGTGAGGCAGTAATGCCGGAAACTGCCCCTGATGTTCATACCGGTCTTTTTATTGAGTAATTATAGTTGAATGATACCGATTATTTGCGTTTCCGAAGATGAACCTTCTCTCAATGTTATGGAAAAAATGCTTGATAATTACAGAGATTGTTTCATAATAGAAAACAAGCTTAATACAAAAGGCTCTCCAGGATTATATAGAAATATCCAGGCATATATTAAGGCGTCTGCAGTCACCCCTTATTTTATAATCACCGATTTGGATAAAAATGAATGCGCTCCTTCTTTATTGAAACAAATACCTCATTTATCAATGTATAAAAACTTGTTGTTTCGGATTGCTGTACATGAAATTGAAGCATGGTTAATGGCAGATCGTAATAATTTTGCTGATTTTACCGGCATAAGTTTTAAAAAAATTCCCTCCAGACCGGATGAAATAAACGTTCCCAAGGTATTATTGTTTTCTTTGCTGCAAAAAACTAAAAAAAAATTTTTAATAGCAGATATGGTTCCCAAAAGCGGCGCTAAAATTGGACCTTATTATAATAAACAATTAGAAAATTTTATATGGAATAACTGGGATATCAATACAGCGAAGAACAATTCACCAAGTTTGCAAAAAGCGTGCCTGGCACTGGATAAATTCGCCGATTCAATGCGAATCATGGGTTCAATTTGAAACCTTGGCTAAAGTTTTATGTTTTAATTCCGTTAATTTTAAGGAACATCCAAATGTATTTTATTTTTCAAGGTAACAATGAAAACTAAATCTTTATTTATTTCCGTGATATTGTTTTTGATTTTTTCGGCGTCCGGTGTTTTTGCCCAGGCTTTTCTTAACCCTGACAAATATTTCGCAGTTTTCCCCTTAAAAGCCGGCGAGAATGTTGCCAACAATGATTTTGTATGGCTTGCCGACAAGGATAATTATGCCAGATTTGCTGCACTTTCCGGCCGGCCGGATTTAATTGATTCAAAACTGGAATTCGCGCTTTTGTCTTTTTATTCGCCTGCAGTAATAGGCAAACGGCCCGTCAGCGCGAATACGATTCTGCCGGCCAATAATGTCAGGTCCTCGGCGCTCAAGCTTGGCGCAGCTGTTTTTAAGGAACTGACCATGCTTAACTATTTTGATCACGACAACACGGTTCAGATTCTGCAATATGAGGACATGCTTAATTTTATTTCTGAAAAAAACGCGGTTACCAGATCCCAGATCGAGCAATATTACCGGGCCAATATTAAAAGCCTGGTTACAGAGATCGTCAATGATGAATTTAACAAGATCGGCTTCTCATTGGTTAATTATGCCGATAACCACAGATATTTTATAACCCTTATACGGACTCCTTCAAACGGGCGCTATGTAATGAATTACGAAGTCCCCGCTGCCTCTCCTGTTGTAAAAACGATCGCCGCAGCGGCGCGGGAAACTTTGATTAATGAACTTAGAAGGCGGCCCCAGGAGTTTTCCGCGGATGACGCTGACTTTATAAAGAACCAGGCCATGCTTATTCCGGCTGTTGCGATGCCAGCCGCCGGCACCGATACAATAAACGTAATAACAGCTTTTTTTCTTAACCAAAACAAGGATACTTATAATGCCCTGGGCTTAAAATGGCAGGAATTATACGGTCTTGGCGGCGCCGGGGAAACCGCATCTTCTTCGTACTCGCGTGCTTTGGCATCACTTAGCGACTACCTTGCGGACATCGGGCTTTAGGCCGTATCGTACGGTTGATTCATTTCATTCACGTCATTAATATATTATTAACTCCATACAAGAGAGAAAAATAATGGCAGAATACTATCTTGCTATAGATTTTGGAGCCTCAGGCGGCAGGCATATTCTTGGTCACGCGGAAAACGGGAAAATGATTCTGGAAGAAGTTCACCGTTTTGCCCATGTACCGGTAAAGCAGGACAATTCCCTGGTCTGGGACGATGAGGAAATGTTCCGCCAGATTACAGAAGGCCTTGTAAAATGCGGCCGGCTGGGCAAAGCTCCGGTTTCGGTCGGGATTGATACCTGGGGCGTCGATTACGCCCTTGTTGACGGTGACGGCCGGCCCATAAAACCGGTCTACGCTTACCGCGACAGCCGCACAGAGCCTTTTATCAATAACAGCGTTCTCCCTTACGAAAAACTGTATGAAATCACCGGTATCGCAACCCAGCCATTTAATACCGTTTACCAGATGCAGGCGGACAGGGCCGCAGGCCGTCTTGAAAAAGCCGCGCTGATGTTCCAGCTCCCGGAGTATTTTTCCGCAAGGCTTACAGGGAATCTTAAATCAAAAGAAAACAACGAATATACAATGGCTTCCACTACCGGATTGCTGGACGCCAAAAACAAGGTTTGGGCAAAAGAAGTTTTTGAAAAACTAAATCTGCCCCTGCGGCTTTTTAAACCCATCCGCATACCGCCCTACGAAATCGGGGAACTGGACAACGAAATAAAAAAAATTACAGGATTTAACACAAAAGTTGTAATGGTCGCCAGCCACGATACGGCTTCCGCGGTCGCGGTTACTTCCGGCGATACCCTCTACATAAGTTCTGGCACATGGAGCCTTTTGGGCGTGGTAGGAGATCCTGTACTGACACCGGAAGCACGCCGGGCTGGCTATACCAACGAAGGCGCCTGGAACGGAAAAATCAGGTTCCTAAAAAACATTATGGGCCTGTGGGTGATCCAGTCGGTGCGGCATGAACTGGATGATAAATACAGTTTTGCCGAACTGGAAAGCATGGCAAGGACAGCCGGCAAAACCGCGGAAAAAAGCTGGACCATTGATGTAAACCTTCCCAGATTCTACAATCCGGCTTCCATGATCACCGAGATAAAAGAAGAATATAAACGTGTTGGCAAAAAAGTGCCCCAAACGCCCGGCGAACTGGCTTTTTGTGTTTATACCAGCCTGGCCCAATGCTATAAAACCGCGATTGCTGATCTTGAAAATATTACCGGTAAAAAATACCGGTCCATATCGATAATCGGGGGAGGCAGCAAGGATGGTTACCTTAACGCCCTTACAGCGGAGTTTACTGGCAAAACTGTTTTTACAGGCCCAACTGAAGCCACCGCGACCGGCAACATTCTTTTGCAGATGAAGCAGGCAGGCAATCCGGCTGTAAAAAACGGTTTTTCGGAACTTGTGAATAATTCCTTTGACATACGCGAAATAAAACCTTGAAATAAAAATTTAACAGGAGGATAACGATGTACGATTCTGCAAAGACTTTATACAAAGAATGGGGTGTGGATACAGAAAAGGCGATGAAGAAGTGCGCTTCCATTCCCGTATCCCTGCATTGCTGGCAGGGCGATGATGTAACCGGATTTGAAAAATCCGCCGGCCCGCTTTCCGGCGGGATTCAGACTACAGGGAATTATCCGGGCAAGGCCCGCAACAAAGACGAACTGATGAAAGATCTCGATGTTGTCTATTCGCTGATCCCAGGCAAAAAACGCCTTAACCTGCATACCCATTACGCGATAACCGACAGCGAAGTACCAAGGGATCAGGTGGCTCCGGAACATTTTAAAGCCTGGCTTGACTGGGCAAAAAAACGCAAGATTGGCCTTGATTTTAACGCTACTCCTTTTTCCCATCCAATGGCTTCAAGCGGCATGACACTTTCATCCCCGGACAACAAAGTAAGGGATTACTGGATAAGGCACTGCAAAGCAACAAGAAAAATCGCCGCCTGGCTTGGAGAGCAGCAGGGCAGCCCCTGCCTCCACGACATCTGGATACCGGACGGGCTCAAGGACATACCGGCGGACAGGCTGGGCCCAAGGGAACGCCTGCGCGACGCGCTGGACGAGATTTATTCGGTTAAGTACAGCAAAGAACACATCATCGACGTTGTGGAAAGCAAGCTGTTCGGAATCGGCCTGGAAAGCTACACCGCAGGTTCATCGGAGTTCTACATCGCCTACGCCGCGACCAGGGGCATTTACGTTCTGCTGGACAACGGCCACTACCACCCGACCGAACTTGTCTCCGACAAGATACCGGCCCTGCTTTCGATTTTTGACAAGGTTGCGCTGCACGTTACAAGGTCGGTCCACTGGGATTCCGATCATGTGGTTTTATTCGCAGACGAAATAAAAGAAATTGCCAAAGAAATAATCCGGAACAAGGCAGAAGACAAGGTCCTTATCGGGCTGGATTATTTTGACGCCAGCATTAACCGCATCGCGGCCTGGGCAGTCGGTGCGCGGAACTTCCAGAAGGCCCTTTTGTATGCCCTGTTAATTCCCCATGATAAACTTAAGCAATTGCAGGATTCCGGACAATTTTCCAAACTTATGGTTTTGCAGGAAGAAATCAAAACCCTGCCCTTTGGCGCGGTCTGGGAAGAATATCTTAAACGCCAGAACGTACCGGGGGCAGACTGGTTTGGCCAGGTTGAAAAATACGAAAAGGACGTTCTGTCGGGAAGAAAATAAGTGCATACAATTCTCCGCTATGTCAGGCCCTATGTACTTCGGATTAGCCTGAATCTTTCTGTAAAATTCCTCGGTACCATAATGGATCTTCTCCTGCCGTGGATACTTGCCTACATGATAGACAAGGTGGCTCCCCTTAAACAGGTAACTCCCATTGTTGTCTGGGGAGTTATAATGATCTTCTGCTCGTTCTTTGGAGTCGTTGCCAGCGTGTCCGCAAACCGCATGGCTTCCGGTGTCGCCCGCGATGTTGCCCGCACTTTGCGCCACGATCTTTTTGCAAAAATATCGTATCTTAGCTGCGCCCAGGTTGACGGTGTGACTGTCCCTTCGCTTATCGCCCGCCTGTCATCGGATACCTATAACGTGCACCGCATGGTTTCAAGCATACAGCGCGTCGGAGTCCGTTCGCCCATATTAATGCTGGGCGGGATTCTGATGACCTTTACCCTTGATCCCTTCCTTGCCCTGGTATTGCTTGGAATATTGCCTTTTGCCTTTATCGTAATTTACATTGTATCGGCAAAGGGGATTCCCCTGTACACAAAATTACAGAGCGCAGTTGATACCATGATCAGGGTAGTGCGCGAAAACGCAACAGGTATACGCATTATAAAGGCGCTTTCCAAAGCCGAGTACGAGAAAAAACGTTTTGCCGCGGCCAACAACGATGTGTCCGACAGGGAATGGACAGCCAATGTTATCATGGGGATCACCAACCCGGTAATGTCGGTTTTTCTGAACCTGGGGCTGGTCGCCGTTATCATTGCAGGCGCGTACAGAATCAACGCGGGGCTTACCCAGCCGGGCGTAATTATCGCCTTCCTTAGTTATTTTACGATTATATTAAACGCCACACTTTCCATTACCAGAATGTTTGTAATGCTTTCCCGCGGCGCAGCCTCCGGTGACAGGATCGGAGACGTCCTTGCAATGCCGCAGGATATTCAGGTTACCCAAAGGGATCATGTTCAATCTCCGTATCATATCTCTTTCGAAGATGTGGATTTTTCTTACCATGTAATACCCGGCCAGGAACCTTTATTAAAAGGGATCAGTTTCAATCTAAAGCAGGGAGAGACCCTGGGAATCCTGGGCGAAACCGGATGCGGCAAATCTACGGTGATTCAGCTTCTGCTGAGGTTTTACGATCCGCTGTCAGGCTGTATCAGAATCGGGGGCGATGATATCCGGGGCATTCCTATAGAAGAACTCTATAAAAAATTCGGAGTTGTTTTCCAAAAAGATGTGCTTTTTGCAGAGACGATCAAAGAGAACATTTCTTTTGGCAGGGACCTGGACGAACAGGAACTGCGCAGGGCAGTGCGGTTTGCGCAGGCGGAGGAATTTATCGAAACGCTGGAACAGGGCCTTGATTACGATGTAAGTTCCAGGGGAACCAACCTGTCCGGCGGACAGCGGCAGCGGCTTTTGATTGCCAGGGCCATGGCCTGCAAGACGGGCAGCGTACCGGAGATTTTAATCCTTGACGATTCCTCAAGCGCCCTCGATTACCGCACCGATGCCCAGCTCCGCAAAGGGCTGCGGGAAGAATACAAAGGCTCGACCATCATTGTAATAGCGCAGCGGGTCAGTTCTGTTATGTACGGCGACCACATTATTGTTATGGAAAAAGGACGTATTATAGGCTACGGAAACCACGAAAACCTAATGGAATCCTGTCCGCTGTACCGGGAAATTCACCAGTCACAGATGGGGAGGAGGCTTGCCAATGCTGGTTGAACGCGGCTCCGGCACCAGTTCCAGGGGAACAACTGCTTCAGGACAACTTAACCTTAATTACGGAATTGACGTAAAAACAAAGGCCCAGATTTTTAAAACAATCGCCAGGCTGTGGCTTTACCTTAGCAGATACAGACTCCGGATTATCGTTGTAATTTTTTTAACCATAATAAGTAATTTGCTCGCGCTGCTTGGGCCCATGCTCTCCGGCCGCGCCATAGACGCCATGACAGGCAAGGGAAATGTCAATTTTCATATTGTATTAAATTACTGTTCCTGGATGGTGCTCATTTACATAATATCTGCAGGGCTGAATTTCCTGCTTACCACCCAGATGATCTCCCTTAGCCGCCAATGCGCCAGGCAGATGCGCAAAAACGTATTTGACAAGCTTATGGAACTGCCGGTAAGTTTTTATGACAAGAACCAGACCGGGGACATATTAAGCCGCATCTCCTACGATATCGACACTGTCAACACTTCACTTGCAAATGATCTTCTCCAGATCTGCACTACGATCGTTACGGTAACCGGATCGCTGTTTATGATGCTGTCGATTTCACCCGTGCTGGGCCTTGTGTTTCTTGTTACTGTGCCGGTTTCGGCCCTTTACATAAGGCATAACGCAAATAAAATACATAATTATTTCAGAATCCGTTCTATAAAAATCGGCGCCCTGAACGGCTTTGTCGAAGAAATAGTCTCCGGACAAAAAACCATCAAAGCTTATAACAGGGAAAAGGTTTTTATCGATCGTTTTGACAAGTGCAACGAAGAAGCGGTTACCGCCTATTACAAAGCCGATTACTTTTCATCCAGTCTGGGTCCGGCGGTCAACTTTATTAGCAACCTGTCGCTGGCCCTGATAAGCGTATTCGGCGCGGTACTGTATCTGGCCGGCAGACTAACCCTGGGAAACATGAGTTCGTTTATTCTGTATTCACGCAAGTTTTCCGGGCCCATCAACGAAGCGGCGAACATCCTCTCCGAGGTTCAGTCGGCTGCAGCGGCAGCAGATCGCTTCTTCAATCTGCTGGACGAGGAGCCGGAAAAAGCCGACCTGCCTCAGGCAGCCCGGTTAGCCAAAGTAGACGGCGATGTTGAAATGTCAAAAATCGACTTCTCCTATTTGCCTGATAAACCTATATTAAAGAATGTTAATCTGCGGGCAGCTCCCGGCAGCCTAATCGCCATTGTCGGCCATACAGGCGCAGGTAAAACAACAATAATCAACCTGCTTATGCGATTCTACGATCCCGACCGCGGCGTAATTTCCATTGACGGTAAAGTTTTGGACGGAATCACAAGAGAGAGCCTGCGCCTGTCATTTGCGATGGTGCTGCAGGAGAGCTGGCTTTTCTACGGTACTGTTTTTGAAAACATAGCTTACGGTTACGATACGGCCGCCGGCGCAGGCAAGAGTGAGGCGGAAATCCGGGAAAAGGTAATTGAAGCTGCAAAGGCAGTGCAGGCCCATCATTTTATTATGCAGCTTCCAAACGGCTACGATACAATCCTCAGCGAAGACGGCATCAATATTTCAGCCGGACAAAAACAGCTGCTGACCATAGCAAGGGCCATGCTCCTTGATGTCCACATGCTTATTCTCGATGAAGCGACAAGCAACGTTGACACCCGTACAGAGATCCGCATCCAGGAAGCCATGCGCAAATTGATGAAGGACAAAACCTGTTTTGTGATAGCCCACAGGCTCTCGACGATCCAGAATGCCGACCTGATCCTGGTTATGGAAAACGGGCAGTTAAAGGAACAGGGCACCCACGAAAGCCTGCTGGAAAAAGACGGAGTCTACGCCGAACTGTACCGGTCGCAGTTCGGCTGATGCCGCAGTTCGGTTTATTTGGAATCAGTTGATTCGGAGTCGGTTAGTTTAAAGGAATAGCCATGAAATTAAAAAAGTTACTGCCGGCGCTAATGGTCCTCCTGTTTACCGGCACAGTTTTTTGTCAAACAGGTTCGGGCGCCGGGACCAGTTCCGGCGGGACTGGTTCTGCCGGGCAGAATACTTCCGGAGGCTTAAAAATTACCCTGGAAGAAGTAAACGGGGAACTCAGCATAATTAGTTCGCAAGGCGCTGTCCGCGAACTTGTAATCCCGGGCACAATAAACGGAATGCCTGTAACTTCCATAGGTGCGGGTGCGTTCACGCAGCGCGGCCTGACCAAAGTAACCATTCCGGACAGTGTTACTGTTATCGGGGATCAGGCGTTTTCGTTCAATAATATAGCTGAACTGACAATCGGGAATAATGTAACAACAATCGGGCAAAAGGCCTTTTATTATAACCAAATCCAAAAGCTCACCCTCGGTGAGTCCGTAACCGAAATCGGCATGGCCGCCTTTGCCCAGAACAGCCTGTACGAAATTACTTTCCCGCAGAGCGTCGCCTCCGTAGGCGCTTATGCCTTCTTTATGAACCGGCTAAGAACCCTGACCATCCCCGGCAGTGTTGCCAATATCGGGGAAGGCGCTTTTTCCACCAACCGTCTTTACAGCCTGACAATGGAAGACGGCGTCCGGACAGTGGGAGACGGCGCGTTTTACAACAACAGGCTGACCGGCATAACAATACCGGCAAGTATACAGGATCTGGGCCTGCGCGTTTTTGAAAGCCCCAATACCCTGCGGTCGTCGCAGCCTCCGGTCGATTATGTAAATGACAGCGGCGACATCCTGTTTACTACAGCCAACAACTTTGACGCCTACTACAGCGCCAACGGAAAAAAAGCCGGCAAGTACAGCTTTACCGGCGGCCAGTGGAGTTTTGCGGAGTAGGGGAGAGGTTCGCCGGAAGACATTGGCCCAAATTGCGCCTGGCTCTCCTTAAGTTTTTCTAATACATCGACTCTGCAATTTTCCTCGTAATATCCACAGCCTGCCGGGCCTTTTTGAGGTTGCCGCGAAGGGTATAAATATCCCGGAATATGAATTCGGCCTTTACGCGGCCCCGCAGGACTGATGCAGTCTTCTTGATGTACGCGGTAAAGGCCTCTTCGTCAAACTCCGTTTTTATACCGATAAAATTTGGCGAAGGTTTCCTTGAATAGATTACTTTTCTCCCCGGCTCCGACAGATGTTCTGCCATAAAAGCTTCGTCGCACCAGGCGGAAATGGAAATCTTTCGCAGACCGGGAAGACTACAAAGGCTCTTGTCCCAATATGCATGAACCGGCTCGCAGCACCCATAATAGACAAGGCCGAATTCCGCCGCAAGTTTTTCATAATAAGGATAGATGAACTCCGCGAACTGATCCGGGGAAATGCCTATGCTCTCCTGGCTGTTAAGGTGGCCCCATGTGTGCCGCGATAAAACAGTTCCAGCAAAACCGGAACCTGGCAGCTCGTCAGAAAAACAAAAACTCCCTGCGCCCAGGTAGTCATTGCCGTTGTTGAGAAGCAGAAGCCCCTTTTCTTCCTGCCAGCGTAGGCAGCGGATTAGATCCTCTGTTACAGCTCGCATGAGTTCATGAAATTCATCGGGCTCGTTCATCATGGCGTAGTACATATTTTCCATGCCCATTAATTCCACCACATGCTGGGTGGGAGCCATGAACCAGTGGTTGAACGAATTTTTTTTAACTACCGGGAGTATATCGCCCAGAACATCCTCTGCCATTTTTTCGTACGCGGCAGTACTTTCCCAATCGCAGACATAGACTGAAGGCCGGATTAACGGAAGCCCCTCTTCCATGGTTTGGAAAACCGGCTCGATGTGGAAACCCAGGCCTTCCGCGGCGGTCACCCGTTTCTGCCTGAGACCCAGGAATTCAGTTTTTATTTCATAATACACCGGGAAAAAACCGGGAACCACTTTGTCGTCGTCAAAGGTCTCATAGGCAGCTATGACCTGGGTTAGCTGTTGTTCCATGCGGGCCGCCATTGGGTGGGCGCATTGCCGCGGCGGCAGAATGTCCTTGATAAAAGTCCCTTCCTCCATCACCACCATGGGCCTCTTTCCTGCCAGGCGGTTATGGAGAAACCAGAGCCGCTCGCGTTCGGCCATGACCGGAAGTCTGGAATAGTCCAGTTGTTTTTTTGCGAGGCTTCGAAGGTATTCCCGCTCCGTTGCAGGTATGGGCGTGTCCATGTATTACGCGAACTCGAGCATACGTTTGCGGTAGTGAAGGTAGTT
>Ga0123357_10009161_pt1 | contig 12472 bp, 6 predicted proteins | sample TergutEmb28metaG_FD_89873 | JGI IMG/M metagenome (GOLD analysis project Ga0123357, IMG submission 89873) | Embiratermes neotenicus P4 segment gut microbial communities from Petit-Saut dam, French Guiana - Emb289 P4 | ecosystem: Host-associated > Arthropoda: Insects > Digestive system > Gut ... | reverse complement strand
GCGAGCTCCTGATGATGAGCACAGTAATGCCCGAAACATGTTGAGCCTATAAGAATTACAATAAAATAACAAGTGGCATCTAGTTGGTTTATTATTCTTCAGTTAAAGCAATCAGCCTGTACACACCACTTGAGGGTAATCAAGAAAGCTACATGTTTCGGTTGTGTAAAACAACCATCATCAGGCTTCGCATTTCAGAGGTACACTAAGAAGGGAATGAAACAGCTATTGCCACATATTCAGTAACAGTACTGAAGGACGGGATCTCGCCTTTACATAAAACGTTTGTAGAAATCACATTTGGGAAATATTTTTACAAAATATAAAGTTATTGTAAAACACGATTAGTAAGGAAAACGTCAGGCATAAAATTCTTAAGATTGGAGATGAATCTTCAATTAAAATTTCAAACCTGATGACTAGTAGGCTGCATGATGGAGTAAAATAGGAAGCGGTATATTGTCGAACTGTCTTATTTATTGTTACGTCAGCACTCCAAGTTCACAAAATAATTTTCTATAAACTCCGTTGTTACTTTTGTAACAATAAGTCGGCTTGTCAACCCATCAGCTCTGTAGGGACATACGAAAATTTACAAGTTAAAAAGTATTATTTTTAGAGCATTATCCCTTTGCGACATAGACCTGACATTTACAACTAAATACTGAGAAAAATAGACTGACATTATATTCATTATCAGCTACATAAACAATAGGCTTTTTTTGTTTTCTGTGTTACACGAGTGTTCATAGTCACTAAATGTCGGCATTAGACGAATAAGACAAAGCAGGGAAGCAATGTAGGTAAATGTAACACTGTGGCGCTTTTGCGCAATGTTTGCACCGTCTGGGCTAACATAACAGCCTGAATTCATTTCACTCGCTGACAGCGCTATTTCAAGTCACCGGCAACAGTTAAACGTACTTAGGTTTTCACGTAACATGCCCGATATTTTTGACGGATTGTAACCGAATTTAGATTTTATAGACAAATTTAAATGAAAGTCTCCGATACCAAATTTCAGGAAAATCCGTCCAGTGGCAGCCAAGTTGATACATGCGCACAGACAGACGAGTGGACAGACATGAAGCTATTAGGCGCTTTTAGTGACAATTTGAAAGCGCCTGAAAAGAAGTTTATCTTTAACTGGAATGAAAGCCCACGATTTCCATGGAGTAGAAAATGAACGGCACCCAGAAAATACGTTATTGCGTACGGCGTAGTTTGTTTGCTTCCTTAATCACTCAGTTCTATACAACCGTCAGTTTGAACAGACGGTACATGAAATTCACGCAACGAGTCTCAAAAGTTTTTGGCTTAGACGAATGTGAAATCAGATTTTCTTTATCTGATAATGCAGTGATGTATTGCATCACGACTTTCGAGCATATTAATCATCCCGAAACCATGAACCAAGGAAAAATATGGCGCACAAGATGTGTTCCATGTGCTCCTCTGGATCATCTGTTCAAACCATTTGTAGTTCTGACATATCCTTTGCAAGTCGCTTTCAAAAAGCGCAAAAAATAAAAAGTATTTGAGATTCTTTCAGTGAATGCGTCCTTACAATTGTTTGATTTGATGATAATTGAAGTGGCTCAAAACGACTTTGTAAAATTCTCAAATAATTGAACGGCATAAGTTCATGAAAGCAAATTATCGGTTCTCCAATATTTACATGCATACAAACGGAAGGAAACAGACATTCTAAATGGCGTTCCGGCAGGATAATGACTGTCAACTTTGTGATCAGCTTAACCATTTACCTAAAACAAGCTCATTTCTTATGTGGAATTGAAAAACGTAAGCGTCGTTGTTCTGTATAGTTCACATCACGCAACAACTTTCATAAGAACAGCCAACTTTTAACAATATCGATATATTCCTTTTCACTTTCACAAAACCCGCCACGCTATAAACCAAAATGAAATTATCGCAAAATACTGTGTGTATGTCATACAAAAACTAAATCGAAACTTCCTAAATTACTCGTAGTATGGTAAGTAGAACATGTGGACAGAATAACAGATGACCTGTACATTAAGCGTTCCGGTTTTTTTTTTTTTTTGGCAAAATAAGTATAAAATTAGCAGGGTCTACTTTTATAGGAACTATAGTTGACTAGTCAAAAGAAATAAAAAGTTTATATGGCGGCTGAAAACTTCTAATGATAAACAAATATAAATATTCCACATAAAACTGAAAACAATTTTCTACTTTGTATATTTTCCAATCCTTTTGTATGAGGTGAAATTTCCATCTCATTTTTACGCATCACATCACACAGCGTCAGAATGGCTCCTTTGAAGAAAAGGTACAGTTAACGAATACCTTGAGACTTTCAAAACCACAAACCTTTCAGATTTCTGATGAGTGTGCTAATTATACAATATCTACACACAAAACTATGTCAAAGGCGTGGTTTTAGTATTCATCTCGCGTACCGTCTCTCGGAGAAATTTAAGTTTTAAGCAAATTACTCTGGCGCTGACACTTTTGATACACCGTTTTATCATCTATGCTATTTTATACGAATGGGCTGAAAAATGTTTGAAGAGTAACAAAAATAAAATTAAATTGAGACAAATTTATGATATTCTGAATAAGAAGAAAATTCATCTCTTACGACGCATTAAATTTTTTAAAAAGAATTTCTGGGAAGTATCGGTTTGGCAAGCCAGCTTGCCTTAGTATTACTGTAGTCTATAAAAAATGCATACGAAAAACTCAAACAAAACGTAAATATTCCAAGACTATATCACCTACAGCGTAATCTGTAAGTTCCCAACGTCACCATTTTAATCTGATGTTTATTGGACCGTGCATCATTGTGATAACTGAAGAGTAAGAAACCAACTAGATGCCACTTATTATTTTATTGTACTTCTTATAGGTCCAACGTGTTTCGGGCACTACTATGCCCATCATCAGGAGCTCGCTACTATGATGTTGATTACCACATTAGTCTTTTCGTTCTTGGTTTGCTGTAGGTTGGAGGTTAGGTGCGGTTAGGCTGGAGTAGTGTCCGGGCTGCAACCAACTAGATGCCACTTATTATTTTATTGTACTTCTTATACGTAGGTGCGGTTAGGCTGGAGTAGTGTCCGGGCTGCAGCCCGGACACTACTCCAGCCTAACCGCACCTAACCTCCAACCTACAGCAAACCAAGAACGAAAAGACCAATGTGGTAATCAACATCATAGTAGCGAGCTCCTGATGATGGGCATAGTAGTGCCCGAAGCACGTTGAACCTATAAGAAGTACAATAAAATACAAGTAATAAGTGGCATCTAGTTGGTTTTTTATTCTTCAGTTATAACGGTTTTAGTAACACTTAACATAAAACAATGTCTTCCAGAAAAGCCTAATGCCTATGAATTCTCTTCTCCTTTACTGTGGGATGTGGCGACACGGTACTGGATGATTGGTTCCCGACGTTTCGATACAGCGTAGTATTCTGGAAAAGTCGTAAACAGAGCACCCAGTGACGTGGCGCCATATCCCAGAGGAACTGAATGCCAAACGTACCGCTGTGAGGGCCTAAAATTTTGCACAGTAAGAATATCATACAAGTGTTATTTATCGCTATCATACGGCAAACTTCGTGCAGATATCATACTTTCAAATACCCTACAAATCTGTTACACAAAGTTTTGAATATATATATATATATATATATATGTCCTAGGTACAACCATTCCATTTCCCCAAATGAGTGTTTTCTCCGCCCTGAAATTGATATGAAATTTAAAGCAAATGTGAGGTAGTTTCAAACGTCATGGGATCCGAACAGTCGCTAATTATGGCGGTGGTGGGAGGCATGTAAACAAACACAAACACACACAATGGCATGTGAATTTGTGATCAAATCTAAAACTCTCGTCGAAACTTGGAAAATGACGAGAAACTTTCTTCTCCTTTAGAGACAACCGCAGCAGAATACTGCCGCAAACTGCAGTCATGTGTTAAGGGGCGCAGCAAGAAAAAGAATCAGAAATGTGTTTGTCCTTCTGGGAATTATTACACTTCGTTCACGGCTGGCAGCCCTGCAGGAAGGCCGCGGAGTAAAGGTAAGTAATTTAATGTTGGAACGTGCCAGTTGCCTGAACGCAATCCACCCTCCCCATGGGTCTAATATTTATGTTGAAATGTGAGCCACGAATGTAGATTTGATCAGTGAGACCAAGCTCTCCCATTGGTCGTATTGACCTCTGAAAGTGGTGAGAGACCAAATGCACTAGTTGCGTCACAAAAACATTAGTTACTGAGCTTGGTACCGAAGAAGCTGCAGCCGTGTTCATTATTACTATGCCGGCTGCAGCAATGATCGGGCTGTAGCCCGGACACTACTCCAGCCTAACCGCACCTAACCTGCAACATACAGCAAACCAAGAACGAAACGACAAATGTGGTAATCAACATCATAGTCGCAAGCTCCTGATGATGGGCATAGTAATGCCCGAAACATGTTGAGCCTATAAGAAGTACAATAAAATAATAAGTGCCATCTAGTTTGGTTTTATTCTTCAGTTATCACAATGATGCACGGTACAATAAACACCAGACGTTTATAGGCCTTTGTGTTTAAAAAGGCAGTACGTAGCAGAACAACACAAAAACATAAAATTACATTCTTTCAGGCCTCGTGTAGTGAAATAGTCCCCGCCCACTGACGCGGAATGCCATTTTTAACCATTAAAACCTAAAATTTAAGTACGTGATTACAGTATGTATATACATAAATCTGAAATTTAATTCAACTATGCAGGACAGGATTTAGCAATTTGTTCAGGTGAACGTCGTGTTAACTTTCCGTGTGCTACCATAATATATGGCTTAATGTTGCAGAAAGGATTGTACTGACATAAACTTTGAAGTTCTGAACCAACTTCAATATTCGTTATCATTCCCCATCAGAAGAAAATGAGACTAGATTCCTCTGAAAAGTTTTTATTTAAAGAATGAAGCAACATATTTCTCTGAAACGTTTGAGGCAGCAGTATCCTCACGACAGTTGGTACTTGAGGGGTGTCAACCCAACTGCAGTTAACAAATATATCAATATCAAATTTGGGACGAAGTAGCAGGATCTTCCGAGACCGTGGTATTTGAAGAAGGCTACATCATTTTCCTCCGAAAAGTTATTATCTGAAGAATGAGATAGCAGATTCATCCAAAAGTTTGCTTATTGGAGAAAGTAACAACAAGTGCCTCCGAAACTTTGCTGCTTGATGAATAAGTTGGCAAATACTTCCAAAATTTTGTTACTTGCAGAAGCGCGTAACAGTTTCCACCGCAACACTCATATCTTCTCCCAAGCTGCACAGTGCCACTTTTCGCAAAACAGCGACCAGAATATTCGAAGCAGAGGAAGCCTCACAGCGTATACACGTTCTTCACTACGCTTGTTTAAATTTACTGTTCCCCACATGCACCCAGTCCCATCTATTTACATCAGATGACTATAACCGCCCGGAACGTTATTTTGTATTAAAGTTCTTTGAAAAATGAAATTATAAGGGAATTTTGACGAAAAATTTTAATTATATTCACATGTAATTTTCGGTAAATGGATAAAAATGGGAGAAATTGCTTGTACGCGCTCGTTTTAATCTGATTTCCAACCCTATTACACGGGGTCCAATAATGACTGGCACAAGAAGGCGGAGGATGTACAAAAAATTGAGTTCTTATTTTAATCTTATTTCGAAACTGCTCTATAGACTACAACCCCTAATAGATATAAAGTTTAAATAGAATTTTCAAGTCTTAGAAAACAGCTTGTCGATGAATAATTTTGAACGTGACGTAAAAACCGCTATTAATGCTTAAAACTACTTTGCATGTATCACGATGCCGATGTATATTGAGGAACTTCATAAATTTAGAAAAACCTTTGAATAAATAATATTAACTGTTTAAAATTAAAGAAGGCGAGACAGTCAGGGCATGCAGCACGCTTTGTAGGGATAAAAAATGCACACAGTATTCTGGTAGAAAGCCCTGCATGAAGAACTGATATTAAAATCGAAACACGGTAGTAAAGTAAGTATTGACTCATCTACCTCGGGACAGAGGGCTGTTTCAGTCACAGTAATAAACATCCCTGTTACAGGCAGACACTATCTGAGTGACTCCTATTATAGCAAGACTAGGCTCCAAGGCAATAATTAGGCTGAACGTTATTTAACAGAGAACACAGAACTATAACTGTAGGCAGAGGCACATCAGCAATGTGATTACGTTGTCAACAACAGGTTTTCACCTGCAGTCAGCGAACATCATGTCCCATGAGAAGGTAGCCAAGATGTGTTTGTAAAACAAAGGTTAGTCTAACTCAGTTTTATGTACACCTTTTTGTTCCAGTATAAAGTCATACCGTACATTATATTATTCCTTTATCTCTTCTGGAAGTGAACTCTGGTCCACAACCCTCTCCAACAAATTTGACATTCAGAGGACCGTGCATCACATTCTTATAATAAAACTAACAAGATGCACTAATTTCTCAAATTTATTTTTGGAATAGAACTCTACATGTTTCGGACAGTTTCTCTGTCCATCATCAGGAGTCTAGTACTGTACACACAACAATACATACAGGTTATGCTGATTGCTTGCTACCAAGCAGTCAGCATAACCTGTATGTAGTACTGTGTGTGCAGTGCTAGACTCCTGATGATGGACAGAGAAACTTCCGAAACGTATAGAGTTCTACTCCAAAAATAAATTTGATAAATTAGTGCACCTCGTTGGTTTTATAATAAGAACCTCTCAAACAACTGACTTGACAACCAAGTCGTGATAATGATGGCACTGAAAGCAGGGAACATTGTCTTTGTGTCACTGAAACCCATTCACATTTCAAAGACATGCACAGAGTTTATGGAAAGCTAGTAGCCTTATGATTCGGAACTGTAATACATACCTTTGTCCATGCGGTTTGAATGTACGCGAGCTAATGAAGCACATAAAATGGTTCTCTTTTCCTAACCGCAGTAAATTGTGAGTGCATAATGGAATTTTATAACATTCCTAAAGGAAAAGAACTTTCGGACAAAAGTCAGACAACTCACTTCCCACTGCAGAAACTTGATTTCCTACAAACTTTGTGTTTTAAATTCTGCATTTAGCTAACGCCGTCGTCAATGAACTAAGAACCGCAGTAAGGTTCATACGTTAGCGTGTGAAGCTTATGTCCTTATCTTCTACCTGAATCAAAATTATAAATATGTTATAAACTGCTGTAGATATTTTTATGTTATCATTAGCACCATCGTCGCTGCCTTTCTGGAAACCACCTATAAGTGTGCACAGTTTAAATTGGACACACAGCTCTACAACCTAAAATTTTCGGACAGTAATATTTTCAATTATTATTGCATAATGCAACATGCCTCATGCCAGATTGGTCCGTGACGAAGACCCAGACTAAGAAGCAAACCAATCGGTCCTCCAGGATTGTTGGGGGTTAGACGTAAGGCTGACAACCTACTTCGGAAATAATATTGTTACGAAATCCAAAGAAGCATTGGCCGGACTGTCCGAAATACAACTTATGGAACGATTTACGGACCTGAGAATTTGTTCCTGGAATGTTTTATGGTGTGACGGAAGATGGCAGGAAGTTGGGGGAGAGAAATTGGAGGAATGCTGCAAGGAATAGGGACAGCTGGCAGAAGCGTCTGAAGTAGGTCTTAGTTCCAAAGGGGCTGTTGTGCCAATGATGATGATAATGAAACATGCAAATGTTTGAAGTATGTTTATAAACTACCCTCACACAAAAGTCTTATTCTTGCTGCTAATTTTGCATTTGTTAGCACTGTCAAATTGCGAGCTGAATGAAAATACACGATCAGTCACTTCGTCGTTTTTATGCACTCTGCTGAAACAAATGGGCTTAAAAACTGCATATGTGTAGAAGCGCTATTACCACAAACAACTCAGGCTTAGAAGAAGCTAGTTCTGTCCACCATTACACTGTTGTGTGTCTGCTATGTCTTTTTAGTGTCTGTGGACATTAAAAGCCACGAATTTGATGTTTGTGTGACCGTGCATCTCTGATACCATAGTATAAACAACCAACTAGATGTAACAATAGCAATTTATTAGTAAATTCAATCAGCTCAACTTGTTTCGGGCGATAATTTCGTCCATCTTCAGGAGCACTAGACTGAGTTTACAGCTTGTGGTATAATGCACCGAAGAAGTTGCCTGCTGGTGACAAGGTCACCAGCAGGCAACTTCGGTGGTGATGTGGCTACAGCCACATCACCACCGAATTAACAACACCGATGCATTTTTATTGACTATTTTAACAACTGTAACTTTAGAACGCATGAATAATGCGCTCCCTGATGATATTGTGATTGCACCGAAACATGTCGGAGCTGTTTTAATGTAAATTTTAATATTGTTTTTAATGCAATTCTCTTGTGCATCAGCTGGTGGATAAAGAATTTTGATCTAATTTAATTTGCGCGAATGAAATGCACACTTTATTTGTCAGAACGGTATTCTTAGACGGAGAGATATGCAATGGATTGTCAAAATTATCAATCAAATTTAAAATTTAATAGTGTGTCCCTTGATGCTACAGTAAAAGTAATAAAACATTAGTAGCGCTGCCATATGCCCTGTATCACGTGCACCGCCCTAGGCTGACAGATTTTTAACCCATTTAAGACAAACGTTTTCAAGAAAATTTTTTTGCTATTTTGTTTCGAAGGTAACGGATAATTTCACTGCTGAAAATATTAAGAAATCTTCACAGTGGTAAACGTAAAGAAACCCTTTCGTTTTCTTGTTGTCTTGGACTATCAAATAAGTAGCGACGCAAGAGCCAATACTTTGAGAACGATAATTCTCTCACAACATGTAGAGTACTAAAGACAGTAAGTAGGAAAGAATGTGTAACTGTGTTACTGAAAGCTAAAGATTGAACTTCGTCGCGTTCAAGAACATTTTGGAATATATTCTGTCCACAAATGAATTTTGTCTTTCGGGAAATAGTGGAAATATTTCGTGATGTCAGCTGTGGTGGTCCCCGGATCTGATCTCCACGCCGTGTCAGGTGACCGACCCTCCGTGTCTGCAGAGCACCAAACCCATCGTGGCAAAGTGTGCAGTCGGACGTCCCTTTGAACGCGAACCCTTATGTGGACAACGGAGAAACAAAGGAATGCCGACGTACGTAATATTTAAAGGGGAACGTTCACAAAAGAGGTTAGGAATAAAATACACAATCACTTTACAGTTCCAGAATAATTATGTGCTTTGCTTATTTCAGTATTTCGCGTTTATAAACATAAGTGCTGAAACAGTAAAAGGGTAAAAAGTACATTCGGCTGATGTAAATGAAAAAAAGTATACAAACTATTTTTACAAAAATTAAAGAAGTCATTGTAGGTGTACCAAACCCAATCATATGGTAATCAGACAGACATGAATGTAGGAATTTTTAGTCTAATTCTATTCTGCAAGCGTCAAACACTGCATAGCGCCGATGGCATTTGAAGGTAAGTTGAGCAAGGAGCATTGCTGGAATAATACTGACAAGGGGTAACGGCAGCCCTCGGAATAAGACGTGTCCCATTGCTTCTTCAGGCACCACAAATTCCACATCCACCAGGTTCGGATCGAAAGCCGACCTCTGCGGTGTGTGACTGGCGACACTTCTGCTGAACCAAAGCAAGACCTACACAGACATAGCCGTGAAGTGTATCGGCCGATGTTCCTGCAGTACACCTCCCGCACACGGGGCCTTCCTAACTCATTACAATATATCAACTATTCCTTAACAGCAAGTCCTAACACAACCAAGTAGACCGCCTCGCAAACGATTTTAACACAATTACATTTTCAAATTATTCGGTAAATTCTACAGAGAAATTCACGTACTACAAATGTAAATTGTATTAAGTTTATGCATCATTAGTGTGAGTGTCAAGTCGTGGGGAGGAAGTGCTGTATTGTTCTGCTGCGGCTGAACGTAGCTTACACAACTCAAGGGAATACTAACCACACACGAGAGACTCAGCCTTGATGAGAAATCACATTCTGTGTTGTAAAACGTATGTACGCAGTCTGTGGAAATGAAATGAAAGCCAAAATGCGTAGACGTATTTCGGATATAAGCTGACAATCGTTGTGGCTTAAGGAAAGTGGGTCGTCAAGCATTTGGCCTAGAGTTGTTATTTAATGAAAGCGTCACGGAAAAGCCTGTCTGTCCGCATAGGCCTACTTCGTGTCCGAAACACCTCGACTTGATAATCTATGTACGGGTGGAGAAACTTTTATGTGTTATTCTTTAGTACTCTTGACATTTTCCCTTTTTTGTTTTTATCCAGTCATTAATCTCTTCAAAAATACGATTTTTTTTTCCCATGGCGCAATAACCCGCAGTGGGCCAGGGCCTCTGCACTATCGCGGTTACACGATCACATTCAAGACAAGCCACACTCGTTACGACTCCTCCAGACGAGTGATAACTCCGATGAATATATTTGTACCTGACAAAAAAATGTTCGCAACAGACAGACATCCAATACCCCGGCGGGATTCGAACTTGTAATTCCAGCAAGAAAGCGGCTGCAAACCCACCCCTTCGGCCGTGCGGCCACTGGGATCGGCTCATAAAACTGCAACTGCGCACACAATCTTCTGCATTCGTGACGAACCCGACAGATCTTGTTAGGAGTTTAGCGAAATTCAGTGCACCTAGAAACAGCTAAGCAAAACCCAAGCGTGTAGAAGCAGCCACGATGTAGAACAGAATGTTGCAAGATAGTACCCCGTGACAGGCAGCCACATGCACTTACCGGTCGCTCTCCCAGGTTCCGCACCCGACAGTGCAGAAAGGCCGTTCCTCCCAGTTGCGCGGTCACATTCGTTACCAGATTGTTATCGAACACGGGATCGTTGGTAACACTTCCCCTCCATTTCCCGTAGTCCATTGGGCCGGAATTTTTCGATCCAGGATACAGTTCCGTGCTGTCTTCCCCCATTTCATGCGAATCTGAAAGGATTAAAAAAGAGTCTTTAAGATCGTTCTGTATTACAGTTCAATTACTTCGGTATCGAATCACACCAATGTTATGGCACTTCATATGTTCTGTTCACTACATGCATTCAGTGCATAACTGTTCGGTCGTATTCAATCATTCGTCCTTTTGTGTAACTGCATGGTTCTTCTTTCGAAATACTTGATGGGTTTTGACGAAAATTGACAATGAAAGACGAACATGTCCAGACAATAATTAATTTTCTTTCGAAATAATCCTATAAAAAATGTTCTGCATGAAACCAACTTAAAATTATCGCCCTAGGCGCAGACGCTTGCTACCAGTCTTCAAGGAGGTCCTTCATTTGCTCACACACATGTATATTGATGTTTTTACCGCAAACCGCAAAACAACTACATCCTTCATTTCTGTCCAAGTTTAGACTGTCGCATTCATCCCACAGTTCGACCTGCATAAATTGTGCAGTTGTAAAATCGTCGTTAAATGAACCAAGGAGCAGAATATCCACCTCTCGTAAAATTACAAGAAAATCTTATAATTTCTTCTTTCCTGGAATACTTCAAATAACGAACATGATTTGGCAGCTTAGTAGAAAAGTATGTATAAAAGACAATATTTAACATTATGTTTCTGTACACAACATCTAATATGGTTTCTTAGAAGATGGAAGTAGTGAATAAACATAGACCAGTGCGAGAGAATGCAGATCGACTGTTTACATTACAGATTAAATTTTAACGCACGGCCAGAGCGCATACAAATATTGGTACAAACTTACATGTTTTCCGTAAGTTAAAAGGTGGAAATATAAGTAAATTTGGTCTACAAAATAATGCAGGGACATTGCCAATTCCGTAAAAACTGCAGCTTTCGAAGGGCTTCTGTCTTCAGCAGATTCTGTCTCAATAATCCTCATATTTCTTGAAGGACATTTCATTTTAATGCGGTTATTAAACACAGAGCAGGCCAAATCCTGCTTGCAACATTCAGTGAAATAATGCATGATGAAGGAGATCTACAATGACAAAACTATGCACACAACATGAAGACATACGTCATGGCACTCGATATGAGCTCCCAAGTCATCCTTCAGATGTCCCAACGATAGTTTAACTCCTCCCATATTTACCACAGCTTGTCTCTACTAGTTCTGTTACGGCCTCCGTAACGCTGGAAAACTGCTTGATGCCACAGCTATGGGACTGTAGCGGCAGTATAAGAATTATGGTTACTGCCACTTTTCCATACACACGTTCGTCTTCACAACAACCTAATTTTTGTCTTCAGATCTATTGGACCTGCGAAGTTATTCCCTGATCCAACCAGATTTACAATTTTGATGTATGGTTGACCGTGCATCGTAGTTCAATGTGGATAAAGAGACCAACTAGATGTCACTTTTAGTATTATGTTTATTTCTCCTTTATAGGTTGCTCAACATGTTTCG
>Ga0123357_10009160_pt1 | contig 12472 bp, 8 predicted proteins | sample TergutEmb28metaG_FD_89873 | JGI IMG/M metagenome (GOLD analysis project Ga0123357, IMG submission 89873) | Embiratermes neotenicus P4 segment gut microbial communities from Petit-Saut dam, French Guiana - Emb289 P4 | ecosystem: Host-associated > Arthropoda: Insects > Digestive system > Gut ... | reverse complement strand
ACCCCCCCCCATATCCCCCACCCCGGCCCCACAGAGGGAAATCGCCCTTTTCCCAAGCCCCCCTTCAACTACCCTCCCAGGTTCCCGGCAAAAGGAACCCCCCCCCCCCCAGGTTCTCAACGGGGCCCCTGTGGAAAGAAATGCCCGTCTCCGAGCCTTCTTCAGCACATAAGTCCCTGGCAAACAAGCCCCCTTCCTGGCTCCCCAGCGGGGCTCCCATGGAGAGAGATGCCCGTCCCCTGAGCCCTCCTCCACATATTCTTTAGGGTTCCTAGTAAAGGACACTCTCCAGGTTCCCCTAATAGAGCTCCCGCAGAGACAGATGCTCCGTTTTCGAAGCCCTCCTTCGACTATCTCTCAAACTACCCAATAAGCGGCCCCCCCCCCAGTTCCCCAACGAGGCCCCTACGGAGGGAGATACCCATTTCCAGAGCCTTCTACACATCCCATGATAACTCACCTTTCCCTCAAAGTCCCCGGTAAAAGAGCCCCCCTTCATGTTCCCCAACAGGGTCCCTATGGGGATAGATACACCGTCTCCAGATCCAATGGTTTATTCATTCATTTATATCTGTCGGAGTCCCCAGTTAAGGAGTCCGCCCACGAAAAGAGGGAAAACATACGGTCACCGTTCACGGAGCCCCACGCGGACAGAAGGCCTACATACATTGAGGTGCGGCCTGGTTCCCTAAGGGAAGTTTACGACACTGCTACCACTACCCCAGTGCCATGCAACCTTCAGCACGATACCGTCCACCTTGGCTTAGGAAGACCAGAGCCCCGTTAGCCAGCGTGTGTCGCAGTAACCCTCAACAGTGTATCCCCTCCACACCTGTTACCGCCTCCCACGTGGCCCAGGATAAAGTAGAATACGAATCCACCTAACCCTGAGGTACGGACGAGGGGTTGGATTTATGGGAGGCTAACTTCCCATCAATTGGATGGGAAATGTCTTGAATGCTTTCTGCTAGTTTTGCGTAAACACAGCGCCGCCCATCGTCATTGCTTTATACTGCCTTTTGTTGTTGATAAAACATTTGTTGCTGCATATTTGTTAAGACTTCTTTTGAATTCTGAGTACCTGTGTGTATGGTTTGGAAAGCGAAAAGAATGACATATCTTTAGTGACGTGGCTTCTTAAATTTAACATCACGACTGTCACGTCTTTCACGTTTTAAAATAATCCAAAAAATAATAACTATGAAGTTGTATTTTATGTGGGCAACCTGTCTTTTTATGGGTAGCTGTGGTTTTCGCTTTTCGTTCTGGATACGTACTCTAAGAGATAAAAAAATATATATACAAAACGCCGGAAGCTACTGCCGTCTAGAATGGTTGGTACTGGCTTGAGAAATAGGGATATATATTGTGGAAATAGGAGATTCCCATACTTTTATACACATTCGTAGGGATTCCACAGACAGTAAATCTGATTGTTGCTAATAGGATGGGATTAAGTTTACTGCTAACCATTAATCTCATACGTGACAACGTTATGAGAAAATATGTAGAATATTCTAACCGAATATAGCCGCTTGCCACTAGATCCTGATATCTTGGAATATTTCCAGGGATTGTGACTCTAAGATTTTAAAATTAACTTCATTTGCATATTGTTAGTAATGTATTCTTCTGTGTCTTACATAAGGCGTGCTGATCTTACACAGAGAAAGTAAGTTATGATTATCATACAGCTCTGTATTTTAACTGCCGTTTCGTAAGCATAAATGCTTAGCTGACTTTATGTAACGCTGAAAAATCTACTCTCTCTTATTTATAATTAATATTCTTGATTTATGCTCCTGTGCGATTCATTACAGCTTGACAACAGGGAACAGGAAGATTGTTCCTTGTAGTGTTTTGTTTTTATGTCAAGCCTTGTTTCTGGCGTATTCCATGTGGCAGAATCCATCTTGGGGACATAACAGTCGCTAAGGCAGTCAGTAAATTCTCCACTCTTTACGGAACTCGACATTTGAATATAATTTTCACGACAAGCAGGTGATCGACTCTATTTTGAGCCTGGTTACTCCGATGAAAACATTTACGTCCTCTTTCCCTCAGAACCATTTTCATATTATTCTTCATCGAACGAATTGTTTGAACACACTAGACTTTTTATTCGGGAGAGTTCTAGTTCGTGTCTGTTTCTAATCATCGCCTATCGTGACGGGTATTTTAGCTTCTCTCTTTAGCTAAGGAAATAACAGAAAGGTTCTCGATTATGCTACAGATGTTTTATTCCAAATCCTTTAATACTAGTATTAATAATGCGTAAATCAACCTATATTCGACGCTACACAATCAGAGTTATTGCCGATCCGCAGAACAACACAAAATAATTGTCCTTCTATCTGTGTTCAAGTTTTACAACCAAGACTGATTATTTTCAACTATGTTTGAAATTGATCATTTTTATCTCAAGCCATATTAATTTTTCCACACAATTTCTCAGAATGGGCCGTGAATTATGGATTATGAATGACAGTGTTTTTTGCGTTGTCATGAATAGATTTCCCCCCAAATTTAAGGACTTGTTAATGCCGAATACTGGTAGCCGAACTGTCTGCGAACTTTCGACACTTGAAAAGTGAGGCTTGTGACGAAATGAAGTAGCCAGTGTGTCTAGATTCAGGATGATGATGAGTGCGTACGTGAGACGAAATTCTTACATGCTGGAAACTTTGGCATGGGAGGGCAGGAAATGACGCAGAACTTTACTAATTGCTGTCACGTTACGGATGGATCACATCACGTACATGGCAAGCCTTTTGAAACTTAAGTTACTTACAAGGAATCTGTTAAATGTTTGTTGACTTTGTAATTCTGTACTTCAGGACACAATGATGAAATTGAGTGGTCTTACGTCATACTACAGAGATCCATCTTATATCAACTGACATGCTATCTCTGTTGAGTTAGCTGAATACTTCAACGAGTGGGAATATTTTAGTTTAATCCAAGAGGTTCTTGTGGTTTCAACACCCACACTTTATTGAGGCTTAGTGCATTGATACAAAGAAAAAAAGTAAGCACAGTAAGTGGAGACGTGTCATCTGCTATGCTTATTGTAACTACATACGCGTTTGAGTTACACGTAGAAAAGAAAATGTGTTGTAGAATATCGCACCACGAAATCTGGTATAAAATTAACATTTCGAAGGAAAATTCTGCCTGCATCTTCGCTACTCTAATGGTAAAGGTAAAGGTAAAGGTAAAGGTAAAAGTCACACCATGATATTCTTATGCAAGCACAGAAGGGAGGTGGAAGTATAGTTCGTACCCATTCGGCTGCTTTACCCCTGGAAGGGACCCGGTGCCCACTGTGTAGGCTGTTATAGTCGACATGGAGAATCTCACCGTACCAAGATTCGATCCCCGGAACAACCAGCCCGTAGCAAGTCACTATACCAACTAAGGAATCCCGCCCGCCCCCGCTAACATAAACATAGAGGTACAATATTTCCCCCATATCATCCAGATGAAGGAAGGGTATTTGTCTAAGACTACGGTAACTTTCTATCAAAAAGCATGACGTCATTTCGTAGAAGGTAGTATTGTTCATATTCGCCTCCATGAAAATCTCAGATCTGAAGTTAAATTAATTCTTTGTAAGGGCTTAAATAGTCTCAGTTGTACTTTTAACCCTTTAGAACCCAGAAGTTCCCCTGCTAAAGGACTATACGCCAAATGCTTTATCATTAAAACAATTGTACATTTTGCCTGCACAGAGTATTTACGTGTTTCGTAGGATTCTCAGAACAGCAGCAATTATTTTGAACCCTAGCTCTTCTGAGATGTCACCCGATAGAGATTAATAGATGATTATCGATGTGCTGGGACAACCTATCAGTCCAAGCTCCGACTGTTCGACTTTTGAAGATGAAACCTAATAGTTTGTCCCGAAAAGTCGTTAACCAACTCTACAACGCTCCATATTCGAGGAAAATGAAGCTCTCAACTAAACCGCTGCGATATCTCAAATCTCACACAGAAACTTTTTCCCTGAATACCATTTTATAGTAAGGCCATCTAATGGGTACCCAGTTTGCTTCCTGGGGTGTGTAAGTTAAATTCCTACGTATAAAAATTCAGGGGAACGTAACCCTGCAATGAACTTTTTTTGTGTGCCGGCTACTTAGTACACATCACCAGGCCAAGTTGGTCACGTGGTACGGCGCGGTTCTTCCCGAGTTTGCGGCTAGAAACGATGTTCGCGACTCTGGAGGATGGCTGCGATTTTATGTAATAGACAGTAGCAGACAGCCGCAGGGTAGTAGTTCTGCATATGTGGAATTGAGCAGGGATAGTAACCCTAAAATCATGAAATATCACCGTGTTAAAGAATGAGCTTTCAGGTTTTTAAAGCGGGTTTTGCTCAAATGATAGTCGTCTAGTGTTAAACTCTCTAGTGAAATGTGTTTCATCTAGTGTTTAGGAGGCTGACTGAAATTGAGCCAGGTGGAAGATAAAGATCTCTCTATCTACTGGGATAAAATTCTATCAACCTGGAAGTGGAAGCAGCACGTTATTCCGGAAAGTCGGGAAAAACATTTTTTCACTACGCGGTGCAAAACCAGAAGACAATAAGGGTATTATACAGGGCCTTGTGTTACAGGTTCTTGTAAACACAAAATAATCTTCCAGATCCGCCACAAAAGATGAGAGATATCTAGATTTTTTTTCTAAATCTTTCTCGAGGTTTCATCATACATTCGGTAGACAGGTTTATAGAATGAAAGCCCTGTACGTTCAGCGAGACCTTCCTTATTGCTTGTTTGGGAATTATGACTTCAGAACTACGTGTGAGGTTCTCTCAGCGGTGTTGGTGAAGTCAGCCTTCTAGGCTACTACGCCGTGCCGAATGGGAATTGGGTAAATATTTGCTTGTCAGTATGGCGTAGTATCCCAACAAATATGAATCTTCTTGTTTAAATGTAACAGAATTGAATTCCAACCTTCCTGAAAAGGAAAACGTACATTGTCGGACGTTGCCTTGGAAGTAACAGATATAATACATAATTAGCTTATGTAACAACAGAGATGTAAGGAAGTGTGTGCTATTTTCGTCTATTTTAAATCAAGTGACTGTTGCTTACTAAATAATTGATAAAATATTTGATAGCGTCTTTGACAAAATGGTAATATATATTCTCTGTTTTTGATGCACCTCCAGGACTCTCCATGGCAGTTCCCAGTTCCGTTCTTGAGTGCGGGCTCAATTTCCTGATGTCTATTTTAAAGACAGTGACATTAAACATAATACTCCGTGTAACATATGGGGAGCGGCTGAGAAGAATTTCGGGAAAATTATGTGGTATAAAAGTCTGATCAAATATCAGAATAATTGCTACATTTTTAAAAAAAAAGCCCTTACTTTCAAAAATTCAGAGCAACGGAATTACATTAAATCACTTCAGTATTCGAAGCATTCGCAGAATTCTACCCACATAAATCTTACATATCCTTCCTTGTGAAATGAAGTGAAATGCCAACTTGATGCAGCTAGGTAATTTGATTGACGTATTCTTAGCTCGACATGTTTCGGGTACATACGCCCATCATCAGGAGCGTTAGATGTTGAGTTGCAGCATATGGTTTTCTGCACCGAATTTTTGGATGGGTGGTGGTCTTGAGAGCCGCTGCGTAGGTCATATGTACGATGCGGATGGTGCAGGGCACCATCCGCACAACTAAGAGTTCAGTGAATTCACTGTCATAAGATTTACAACAAGGATTTTACCATACAGGATCCAATAAAATGTCCCATCAATAATAGGAATCGCTGTATTAATGGAATCGAAATTTGGTCCAAGAATATCACAGCCTTATTGTGTATCCTTGAAACCTGTACTTTGTCTCGAATTTCCGTTGTACTTTGAGGGGGCAGGTTGGCATGTCGGAAGAACTTCACACAAAAACTCGTAAAATCCAGTATTACAATTGTAAGAATATTCTCTATGTCTTCACCTTTTCGAGGCGAATGAATTCGGTGGCGACATATCGGGCTACCGGCAGCGGTACGTGGTTCAGTTTGACTGGAGTCGCTGGATTAAAATTGCTCCTTCATGAACATGTCGTATTACACAAGTAAGAGCTCATGAACTCTCATGAATGGTGGGAGTTGTGGTGTAGGTGATCATTAACAAGTAACCCTGACTTCATTTCTGAACGTGCTCATTATGTCCACCTCTAATGCGCCTAAGAAAATTTTGCATTTTAAGCCTTAAAATGTGGATGCCAATATTTTCGGTGAAGGTTTAATCGTAATATTTGCGGAGTTCTGAGTACTTGTACGAGAGGATGCTCATAAGTCCTTAGCCCGACCTACTTCCCGATGTCGTAGGACGGAATCGATAGTGTCGTTGGAAAACGGCATCTGTTCATTTGCCGAATTGCAAGTTTTTTCTTATTACAGAGGCTGAAAGAAAGGATATTGGGCGACGCGGGCGATTTCAACAACATGGAGACGCGAGTTGTCATCCAGTTTTCTTTTCTACAAGGCAAGGCGCCGAAAGGAATTCAAGCCATTCCGAAAGAAACATTACGGTAACATGCACCATCCTATGCCACCGTCAAAAACTGGGTGGCCCAGTTTAAACGTGGTGATTTTTCCACACGTGTTGCGCCTTGTCCTGGACGACACAAAACATTGACTACCCCGGAGATTATTGATCAAATGCATGAACTAATCTTGGAAGACCGCCGGATTTCGACTAAATCAATAGCTAAATAACTGGACATCTCACGTGAGCGGGTTGGGTCCATCATTCATGAAGATTTCGACATTCGGAAGCTCTCCGCGAAGTGGGTACCGAAATGCCAGAACGCGGATCAAAAATGTCAACGGTGCCAGTCGTCTGAGCAAATTTTGGACTTTTTTCGGCGCGACCCAAATGATTTCCTGTCGCGATTGGTGACCGTGGACGAAACCTGATTATATTACTATGACCCGGAAACAAAGCAACAGTAAATGGAGTAACGGCATAGTGGCTCACTCTGACCCAAAAAAATTCCGAGTGCAAAAATCCGCTGGGAAAGTTCTCGTCTCGATTTTTTGAGATCAAGACAGCATCCTTCCTCCTCATAGATTATCTTTCAAAGGGCCAAACTATCAACGCGCAGTATTTCTCATCTCTGCTGGTGAAATTGAAGGACATTTTGAAGGAAAAACGCCGCGGGAAGTTCAACAAAGTGGTCTTGTTCTTGCACGACAATGCCCCGACTCACCGGGCACTTGCAACCCAGAAAGAAACTGGTCTACCTGGGCTTCCAATGTCTTGATCACACACCATATTCTCCGGATCTGGCCCCGTCGGACTACCACCTGTTTCCTGGACTGAAAAACAATTGAAAGGTCGCCATTTTTCGTCCAATGCGGAGGTCATAGCTGCCGCGGAGACCTGGTTGGACGGACAAGCTTCTGATTTTTTTTGAGTGGCTTGCAAAAGTTAGAGCAATGGGCTAAGAAATGTATTGAGCTTCGTGGGTTATATGTTGAATAAATCCCGAGTTGGGTCGCTGTAGCTTGTTTCCTTCCCGGTTGGGCTAAGGACTTATCAGCACACTCTCGTACTTCTTCGACATGTTTCCTGGACACGTTGTGCACATACTATTTCGTGGTGGTTCTCTTTGTCTGTGTCCAGTAAACTTGAGGTAGCATAGTTTTAAGTTTTTACAGTTATGTTGATTAATGTTACCGTCTCCTGGGTTATAATTCCATGTAGATTCCTAATTTTTCATGAAGTTTCTATTGTACTTTCTGTGTCGATCCTCGGGAAGGTTAAAAAAACTGCTTCTTAACCTCTGAGGGTAAGTAATAAAATGCCAGCTTCTTAAAACTTTGTTCCATATGAAATTAGACTACATATTAATAAAAAAAATCCGAAAATTAAAACAGTATAGGCATTCACTTTTCATTTTCAAGACACTTCCAGAATTAAAAAAAAAAAAATTAAAACACCTTCTGGTCTATACTGCAGGACAATATCTTCACGAATAAGCAGTCAAACTGAACTCCCAACTGTGCCAACGTCTGAACAAGTGGTTCACTGAAAACTGATTACGAAATTAAAAACTGGAATAGGCCATCAATTAAGAGGGTAAACTATGGAGAACATTGACGTAACGTACAGGAGTGAGACTCTGTGTTTCTGTTATCTTGCAAACATTTATAGCTTAGAAATTCTCCGTCTCCACTTCTTAAATTTGATGTATAATTTTTGAAGAGAGAGAAAATGGAATAAAGTGGCAATAAATGGAATTACAGAAATAATGAAAATTAATTTTCGGAACTAGAGAGTTAGAGTTGGTTAACAGGCAGGCAGTCTGTCCTTAAATCACTTGTTATTTTCTTTGAAAATGGAAGATTTGACTTCAAAAGTACTTTTTTTTTGTGGTACAGTACCTCCAAGTGGGCCAAGGCTTTATCATTACTGAGGTTTCACTATTACACTCAGATACACCACTCGGTAGGGCTCCTCTGGACGAGTGATAAGCCCTACACAGAGACCGCTACGTGACAAAATAAACTCACACGAGACAGACGTCCATGTGCCCGGTGGGTTTCGACTCATGCCCTAGACCGCGCATCCAGTGGGAACGGCCCGAAATACAATATTGTCTCAAAAATATTTAAAGGGATTTTTTTAAGTATTTTGTTAGAAGTTTCACCTGCAATGGAAATACCGTTTGTGATGGGGTCACCAGACCCTCGAATTAATCCCCCCCCTCTTCCTAACAGTTTATTTATTTTTGTCATTTTAAAGGGCAAAAGTACGTTAAAGCAACATTGAGAACGACGTCGTATCATGGTTCATACTTACCTTTACCTATTCTTCTCCGAATTGTATGATTTAGGACTGAACTTGCGTGGGAACTTCTGCCTCACGGTTGCTCCGAAGAAAGAAGCAGTAAATTACTCCGAAACTTCTTTAATCTCATAAGAGACTATATGATATCATAACCCAGCAGAATGTAATCAAAAGTTTTACCGTTGTAAAGACCTGGGAACAAATTCATGTCCTTGATTCAGAACTGCGTGCCTCAAGAAGGAATTCTGTTTCCTCCATCTCCGTAGTTACAAAACAGACGGTTGAGTGCATTCTGATTCAATGTACGACCTCTCTATATGTGGTGTGGGCTGAACACATGCAAGGCAGAGAGATATATAAAGGATCCGACCACCCAGGCAATCTACAATTAGCCTCATTAAAACAATCTCTCCATTACATGTCAAACATTTCAGCGCACGAAAGTATTTGTCGTTTCCTCGATTAATTTGACGGATGTGTAGGCATTATCTGAGCTGATATTAGTGCGGTAAACCGCTAGGTGGGTGTAGAGAAATTCCGTCGTGAAAAATAGTCCACTCACTTCCGTACAACCGTTGCCGCAACTAATTACATTTAACGAACTAACTAACTCCATTGAGGAACTTTCTTACCGTTAAGCTAATAGTACTTTAGCTACCCAAGAAATTAGTGGATATTTTAAAATCCAAACTAACGCTATGATACTTTCTGAGATACGTATCGCTCTGCTTATATTGACAGACAGGTTCCAGATTTTTGACAGATTTGGTGCTTATATCTTCATTGTAGAAGGCAGCCTGAAGATGGGGGCTACATATTTCTCTGAAACAGTGGTATCCACACACCAAATTCCACGGCGTCACATAAAGACAATCTGTAGGAAAATGCAGCTTTTTGAGTAGGTATTATACTGCCATGAACTCAAAAGAAAAACTGTGTTCTTGGTAACATACACATCGATCATAGTAAGGCAGAACGCTGCTATTAGACAGAAACGGAAGTATTCCAGTCTATAAATTATTGGTACGAAATTCAGTCAAGTTTTGTGCTTGCCTGCAGATTCCTTTACTAGATTCTGTTGTTTTTTTATACGAATTGAGAAATCAAGATTAAAACTGTTGCCGTCAGTAACAGAAAGTAGCTGCCATTGTGCTTAGACGAAGAACATATACATGATGAGGCACTGTTTGTTATTTCCAATTTAGATACTCCTATGTGGAAAGTACACCCACGGTCTAAGGGGTGGGTTTACGGCTGCCGTCTTGCTGGGATTGCCGGTTCGAATCCCGCCAGCGACATTGGTTTCTCTTTCTTGTGAATGTTGTCTTGTGTTAGGATAAGGTCTCTGCAACGGGCCAATCACTCCCTCAGAAGAGTTCTACTGAGTGTGGTGTGTCTGACTGTGGTGCAGGAACCTCATAGACGAGGCCTAGTCCCACTGGGTCTGTCGAGCCACGAGGGAAAAAATGTGAAATATTTGGCATACAAACGAACAAGAGCCTGCTACATATTTTGAAGTGCACAAGATATTTTTCTATTGAATGGAACCCCAGTATCTCCATCTTCACTAATATTTGTCCGTTAAATTTAGTTTCGCTTCATAAAATTACATTTTACTTGTTCTGGAATTTTTTGTGTCAGTCTAATAATAGACAGCTCTTTCTTCTGTATTCCTTTCGGTACAGGATATCACCCTTTTGCATCTCTTCCGGCAGGTACGTCAGAAATATCGGAAGTTCTATTTAAGGCTGTGTAAAGAACGAGGAACGATTATGACTGTTAGTTGAAATATCCTCCTTTCTGTCGGCACCGAAAAGTATTAGAATCTTGTCATGTCTAACAGGTACTGAGACGAAATTCTTTGTGTGCGTGTTTGTGTGTGTGTGTGTGTGTGTGGGTGGGTGTGTGTGCGTGCGTGTGTGTGTCGGCTTTGTTCAAGGATTGCGGATTGTTTACCTCAATGTAACTGTAATTCGATGTTACTTGCTATTTTATTTTACTTCTTATATGCTCAACATGTTTCGGACATTAATATATCCATCATCAGGAGCTTGCGACTATTCTGTTGAATTACCACATTGGTCGTATTGTTCTTGGTTCGTTGCGTGTTGGAGATTCGGTGTGGTTGGTTTGGAGTGGTATCCGTGTTGCAGGCTGAAGCCTGCAACACGGATATATTAATGTCCGAAACAAGGTGAGCACATAAGAAGTTAAATAAAATAGTAAGTGACATCATGTTGGTCTTTTATTCTTCAACTATCACAATGATGCACTGTCCAATAAACATAAGATTAACTGTAATTCATTTAGTATTACCGGGTTTCTGGTCTTTGCCCAACTTCCAAGACCCGGAATGGATAACATAGTCTCAAAAAGAATAGTTTCGGCCCTCATGTCACAGGTTTAATAGCGCCTGCCTCATGGATCCTTTAGAAATAATTAAAGTTAAAAATTTTTACCCAGTAACAGATCAGCATTCCTTAGAGGCCCCACCTCATCATTGTCTTCAAAATTTGTTGTTTTCTGCTCGGAATAAGGACAACTGTAGATGTAACAGATGGTCCTAGAAATCGTTCAGAATTAATAAATGTAACGTCTATACAAATGATTCATATATGGGTACTTAACACAGGGATATTAATTTAGCTGGCAACTCCCATTACTCTTCAACTAAGTTTCTAGTAACGGCAGGCATCGCAGCACTCGCCGCTATTTCAATTTGCAGCGAGTCGGTATACATTCCATTTAGTTACATGTAGTTCACGTTTAGCCCCTACTGATTACTTGTACGTCATTTTGAATTTATTATTCACTAATCGGGAATCACATAAAGCGCTACTTTGGAGCGTAGCTGGTGGTACTGCAGAGGGATGAAGATTAGTTGTACCGATCGTGTGAAAAACTAAAACGACTTACATAGAGTCAAGGACGAAAGAAATATCCTACGTAAGATAAAAAGAAGGAAAGTTAGCTGCACTGGTCACACGTTGCGTAGACACTGCCTTCTGAAACACGTTATTGAAGGAAAGATAGAAGGAAGGATAGACTGACGGGAAGACGAGGAAGAAGGCGTCAGTAGGTACTGGATGACTTTAAGGAAACGAGAGGATATTGGAAATTGAAAGAGGAAACACTAGATCGCACTCTGTGGAGAACTCGCTTTGGACCAGGATACGGACCTGTCTTAAGACAGACTACGGAATGAATGAATGAATTCACTGATGCTGTGTAGTCTCAGCTCCTTACATCTTTGTTGAAATAAGCCAAATACAGGTGTCCCAGGAGTTAAGGTCACTAATTCGGGATTTAATTCCAGAGCTGATGCTGAGTCAAAAACGTCATATACACATGGGTCCATTTCGCAACGGTGCAGGAGTTATAAGATTTTACAGTACAGTATATAAATTAGAAAGGAAAGAGCAGCATTGTGCATTTATTGAGTTATGTTGTTAAATGTACAGTTACAGATTGGCCGTTCAACATTCAAACAAATTGTTCGAAGTGTCCTCCGTCTGCTTGGATGCATTTTCTGACTCGTGTGACCAGACAACTTGTAACCTTACGAAGTGCTGCAGCGTTGTTGATGCTGCTTGCAGCGCTGAGAATTCGCTGGAGCAGTTCTCCTGTCATGTTCACCTTGTGTGCATACACCATAGCTT
>Ga0123357_10009158_pt1 | contig 12472 bp, 8 predicted proteins | sample TergutEmb28metaG_FD_89873 | JGI IMG/M metagenome (GOLD analysis project Ga0123357, IMG submission 89873) | Embiratermes neotenicus P4 segment gut microbial communities from Petit-Saut dam, French Guiana - Emb289 P4 | ecosystem: Host-associated > Arthropoda: Insects > Digestive system > Gut ... | reverse complement strand
ATGAAGACAAAAGGGGGAGAAGAAACACGGTTCTCGATGGACGCGAGGGCCCACCTCTTCCCCCAATCTAGTTTCACTCCGGGGGGAGCCACCCCCCCCCCCCCCTTTTAAACAATGGGGGGGGGGGGGGGGGATGTCTTAAACTAGTCTGGATGCTTTTGGAGACATCGTTTGTGGCTGCTGAAAATTGACCCATGGGCCCAAGGTTGTCCACCTCATAGCCTGGTTGCTATGCCAACTATGCTGTCACAGCTCTTTGCTGGAGAAACTTCTTGAATTTGTGACTCGAGCAGTAGCTGAGTGTGAGCTGACCCTGTCGATATGTCGGCTCAAGGACAACTCTAATGCTGACAAAACCCCTTTCACTTCCTATCCTTATTTGGGCATTGCTGGGTTATTGGTCACTACCAAAAAGTGGGAGAGTTAGGTGAGTCTCATTTTTAGTTTTGGAGCCTGTGAAACACATTCTCTGTTCGGGGAGTTCTGTTAGCAGCCGGCTTGGAAGAGGACAGACAGCCTTCTCTCTCTTTCCCTCTGTTGTGGCTGACAGATGGTCTGAGTATGTATTTGTGCTAATTTGGTTTCTTTTGGGGATTTTGGGTTTAATTATAATCTCTGTTCTCTTTGGCATACTGGACCATCTGTTTTTGGGCACATCCATGATGGGAGGATGTGGGAGTTGTGGGATTGGGAGGCTATCTGCTTCTGGTTAGTTAGTTTGTTTCTTTCTGTATGTTGGTTGGAAAAACTGATGCTGACTCATGGTGTATTTGTTTGTTGTGTTAGAGAGATCTCGCAATGTATACGACACACGATCTTAATAAGTATTGTGCCTATTGTTAAAGCACTACTTGTTGTGCTTGTGTTTGTTTCTATTCTCTTTCTTTTGTAACTATTTATATTGTGAGCTATTAATATACACACAGGAATGTAAATTTTATGTGTCGATAATGACCTGGATGGTAACTGTTCCCCCACAAGAGCCAATGGTACAGGACTCAGCGGCCCAGACATACAATGGCAAACTTATGAGTGCGAGCCCTCAGATTTCTGTCTTGCGCTCAGTGTTTTTTGTGACCCTGAGTGCTCAAGTGGATGGATCTTATTTGGTTTCACTTTGCTAGTACAGCTGTAGTCTCTTACTGATATTAGTGTATATCAAAACATTCCAAGGAAAAGAGGCATGCTTAACTGGCCACCCTACTGTTAAGGCACACTATCATTATTATGATATGAGCATGCATATGCATGTATGTCTTCCCTAGAAAATCCACTGAAGTTTGTTAATTTGTGTGTAGGTCCTCATAGGTGAGCTTCACAACTTCCACAAGGTATCATACATCATTGTAGATGAAGCCCATTGTGTTAGTCAGTGGGGACATGATTTTAGACCAGATTACTTGAAATTGGGTCAGCTCCGCCATAAATACAAGGATATTCCATGGGTTGCACTAACTGCCACTGCAAGTCCAGAGGTAACGTGCATTTGTATTATAGTTTGTATTTCTTCCAGTATTACAGCAAAACACCCATAGGAAGGCATTAATAAGGAGGTTTGTGGAGTGTGTGGTACATGAGGTGTGATCCAGACTTCTCTGGATTTTCTGGAATGTGAAAGTACCATATTTACTGTAAATTAGCTTGCTATGATGGTAGAATACAGTCTGCTGTATTATTTTCCAGTAATCCAAAAAATGATAGTATGTGTTAAATTAAAAGTAACATTTTGTGAAGTAAAATCATGTGAGTGCTATGTACAATTTTTGTTTCTTTTTTGTAACAGACATTAAGAATGTAGCATTCACATTAAATTCTGTCCACAACAAGCAGTTAAGACTTGCTTCTGAAGAGGAAATGTAGAACAGGATTTATTTACACTGACAGATTGCACATCAAGTGTTACTTCTCTGGGACAAACTGCAGGCATATGTTTTGTGGTGTATGGAGAATATGTGAAACAAGCAGATCCTACTACGTGACACACTGCACCTACTCACTGTACTTGTCTGTGCAAGAATTTTGGGCTGGAAACTGAATAAATTGTTGTACCTCACATTTTTTACCCTTCAAGTCTTCCCCTGTTGTCTTCTGTCTTTATCCAAAACCCCAGTTGCTTCTCAAGGGGAAGTGATTTCATGACATTACGATTAAAGAGAAGTCCGTATTACACTTGCAGAGTTCAAAATACAGGACTTCCATAGATGCTTCTGGCAAGACAGGATTGCTGGTCTCACTCTATCTTGTCACAAGGAAAGTACTATGGAGGAGGTAGTGTAGAGCAGGGGTCGTCAAACTAGCCCTCAGCGACCCCCCAAGGGGTCTCTGAGGCATTCCAGGGGGTTTATGACAGATAGGGGGTCGGTGGCGGAATGAGAGTTCATTGAACCTCGGGGATAATGTAAACTAGTGCAAACAGTTTCTTCAGTGAGTGAGGTCATTGTTTATGTTACCAAGCACATCCTTCACATTGATGACCTTAAGTTGAGGTGTCATGCAACCAATTTTTTTTTAGCTATATGTAACCTGATGCTTCTACCAAATTTTCTTATAAAGGCAGGTAATTTGCTTTCTTTTTTTTAGATTATTATAGTAGTAGAGATTAATAATTTTGCATCGATATTAAAAAAATATTCACAAAAGTTGCAGTTGTGTTTTAGTTGTTGATATCAATAGGGGTTGGTGGGGAATAAAGGTATTTTCAAGGGGGTCACTGGGGAATGAAGGTATGGTCAAGGGGGTCGCTGCTTAAAAACGTTTGACGACCCCTGGTGTAGAGTAACTGCTGAATGTGTTAAGTATGAGGAAAGGATTTCAGTCCAGGAATATTTTGATTGCTCCTCATTATAAAACTGATATATCTGCATTGTTAATTATAATTAAAACATGACACTGCACAAGCATGAAACCTGTAGTAAACGTTATTGACTATAGTGAATGTGCAAAGATCAAGAAAACTTTGGGAAACCATGTTATTGCTTCCATTTAATACTGAATGAAGTTTTGGATGAAACAGTCAGTTTCCTACCATTTTGTATGCGTATTGTTGTGGTAGGCTTGTGAGACTTAACAGCTTGATTGCACATCATTGTAGACTTACTGATGAAACAAGCTTTACTTCGTTGGGTGTTGCAGATTTTTGTGACGTCCATGTATGCATGCATGGGTGTACTTTTCTGAAAATAAAAATGCTGCTGCGGTCTGCTCAGTAGCATGTAGAGTTGAAAATGTCCCTCATCTATGTATTAAAATGTACAAAAAAAAAGATATGTCAGTAAGTTATTTCATTTTGTGACAAAACTTATAGATTAAAAAACAAATATGATCTATTTTTTCACCGAGTTCTGACATTATAGTGTTCATCTAATGCATCACCATCAATAGAGGTGCTGGTATGTCATACAGTTGCATTCCATCATAAAAGAGCAATTTGTGTGTGTGGCGTGTAATCATGTTAGAGAAATAGGGTGTGATGATGTGGACTTGATTAATTTATTTCAGTGTTGTGTCCATTGCATCGATTCTGCGTTATGGAAGTGGTTGTTTCATGTACGCTTTAATGTATGAATTTATGTATTACATTGTAGTAAAACACCAAGCATGTTCACAGAATAATTCCATTTTTTTGGAGAGGGGTTGGGGAAGTTGGGGAATAGTGTTAAGGTATCAGATAGACTGAAATATGAGTTCTTAAAGGAACTGACCTGTATCATTTACATGACAGACTTTGTTATTAGATACTGTATATAATAATCTGTTTTCCAGGTTGTTTGCTTACGATTTTAATTAGTTATCTTGTAGTAAAATTTTTATAAAATAGAATATTTAAAATTCTACTGAAATTTTAGTTAGATGATGCATTCATACTTTACTTGCCAGCGAGTGTTGATAGACATTAGCATGAGCATTCATTATTCACTGATATGAAAGGTCATGGCATAGCTTATGGTTTGATTTTTGTATCTTATTTTATTTGTGAAAATAGACTAATTGTTATTCCAAGCCATAGGATTTGATTCATGGCCACCCTTGAGATGCCCTGTATGTCATGTATTCAATTGCACTGGACTCTGTTACTAATGAACTTCTCTGAGTAACTTATTTTGAAGAAAATACTTGAGTACAGCATTTGTGAAAATTTCTTCTTAAAGCATTTCTTCCATAGATTATTGAAGATATCATTAAGCAGCTGCAGCTACAGAAGCCAGTTGAAAAATACAAAACACCTTGCTACCGTTCAAATTTGTTTTATGATGTTGTATTCCAAAATGCAATGGTAAACCCATTTGAGGATTTGAAGGATTTCATCAATGATCACCTCCATGATGACCCTCAGGTTGATAAACCAGTAAGTTGCAGTAAATGTTTATGAGTGTACTGGACAGAATGCATAGCACTAATTCAATGTTATGTCTTTCTTTTTGTCAACCTAAGAAACAGGAACTAAAAGAAAGCTGAGAAAACTGTGTAATGTGGAGGTTCACAGTGTGTACTCATCAAATGTTGGTAGGTTGATCATATCAAGGAAAATGAAATAAAGAGGACATGTAGATGTGAGAAATTTTTACTGTATTTTGATCAGAAAGTCTGAAAGGAAGAGACTACTTTGGAATGTAATTGTAGCTGAAAAGATAATATTACAATGAATCTTTAAATATAAAGGAGGGAGGAAGGGTGTGGAATGGAGTGGTTTCATCTGGCTAAGGATAAGAACAAGTGGCTGGCTTGTTTGATCTTGGTAATGAACTTTGGGTTCAATAAAATGTAAGAATTTTTTTGACTTATTGAGCAATTTTGAATCTGTTAGAAGGAATCTGCCAAATGTAGTTAGTTGGTCAGTGTCCTTAGCAATGATTTAATAGAAGTGGTACCTGTTGTGAAGTGCATTCAGAATTCTGAATTCGCACTCTGAACCAGCACGGTTTTTTCAACCAAGCTGTAAGCTTAAGTAGGAAGTCTGTAAGCTAGTTTAATTTCAATGTAGTGTATTCATTCATATCGTGCTTCTGCATTACTTTTCATAACGATGCAGCACCTGTCGTATGTGATTCCACATGTACAGTTTCTTGGCCCCACTCAGCTAACATGTCAAAATGTTCTCATATTAGTACTCTGTGAATAGGCAGGTACAGTATAGTTGCCAGATGTTTTATAGTGTGTGGATTTGCAGTCATAGTTTGTAGTGATTTTTGAGAACTTATGTAAGGTATGGTACATGGTATCAGCAATTGTATTTTATTTTGTTTACCAAATTTACAATGTTATGGTACTTGTGCCCATTAAGTAATGGGGTAAATAACAAAGATTACACTGAAATGAAAGAAAGTCACAACATACCAGCTTCTTAATTATCATGGTGTGTTGTACACGATGTTTTAAGTTGATAGAAATAGTCTGTCATGGTTCAAAACTGACAATAGAATGACGTAGGTTCATTCAGAAACAATTTTGTAATTGTATTGTACAGAGGAAAGTCTGGTATGTAAGTACTTATATTTCATATATGACATGTTCACAGAGAAACAAAAGTTGTGGAATAATTTATTGTCGCACCAGAGAAGCTACAGAGGAGGTAGCAACATATCTGACACGTAAAGGAGTACAGACAGTAGCGTATCATGCAGGTATTATACTTGCCCTTTGAAGTATTGCAGTTTGAGATGTATATATGCAAAAAAAAAATTTGTTTATAATTGATGTTTTCTCTTTTAATGAGGACTGCCAACAAAGGAAAGAATACTCGTGCAAGAGGATTGGATGCATGGAAAATATCCAGTGATAAGTGCTACTGTTAGTTTTGGAATGGGCGTGGATAAAGGCTCTGTGAGGTAAGCATGACTGTAGACATTGAGATACTTCTGCAGGGGCATTCTGTACACAATGTCCTTCCATGACATATTTATTATGGTGTTTTCCTTAACTCTGTGTCCTAAAATCAGAAACTTGAAAGAATGAAGGCAGATCCTGTGTTTTCCTTTTTTGATGGCTAATGTTTTTTGTTGGATGGTCTGTGCTTAGACTGCATGATGTGCTTGCAGTAGAATGTCCAGTGACTGCAAGAGTGCAACACATTTTATTCCAGTGAAGCACCAATTATTCCTGTAGACTGCATTGTTGCTGCGAGTTCAGTGACCACTGATATACACAACTTAGCAAGTGTCTGCACACATTAACACTATACAATTATCTTCATATTTCTATGAAGTTGTCCGATTCTCTAATGTTATTACTGCTATGAATTCTGTAAATAACCCACTTTTCAGGTTTGTTGTCCACTGGGGTGTACCACAAAATGTGGCTGGTTATTACCAAGAATCTGGACGTGCTGGTCGAGATGGGAAACCATCTTACTGTCGGATATATTATTCTAAACAGGAAAGAGATGCCGTGGATTTTCTTCTTCGGAAGGAAATAAGCAATGCCAAGAAACCTTCCAAGAAAGAGAAAGCCGTTTTTGCTTATAAGAGTTTTCAAAAAATGGTGGAATATTGTGAACAAGTGAAGTAAGTTTTTATCTTATGCATTGTAACTGAAATGATGGGCTCTGATTGTTTGTTGGTTAGTGTAATTGTAGTCTGTGTCTGTCCAGATTGTTGTCTTGCATAAAATTCAAAGGTGCAGAGTGCTAGAACTTCAGGACCCCACAATCTGAAAGATGAAAGCAACGCAATCCTTTAAATGTCATGTTGTGTTTTGACCCCACCATACATCCCAGACAGTGGCTTGTTGGACATCCCCTGCGACTTGATAGTCCGGGACCTGCAAGTGATTATTAGTGAAGTTACTCCCAGGTCTCTCAGAATACTGCCTTCTGTCAGAAGAATAGAATATGTTCTGAAAGAACTGGCAAGGAATTTTAGTGTTTAGTATATTTACTTCCTGCACCCCCGCTCCCTGACCATGACACAAGGCCCAAAGGGACCTTAACCTATGCCTGTTATCCCAGACAACCAGAATTCTCAATATCTGCACTGCGGAAAGCTGAAATGGGTATCAATTTGATCATATTGTGATATGCCGCATTATCATTACACCATCACTGTACACCACGTTTAATTGATGATGATTTGCAAGGATGTAAGCATGTTTTGCCCATATGGGGCCTTATTTGCAATGTCATTTCCATTGTGCATCACATCCTGTGAATAGCGTCTGTGCCTAAATTGTTGTGTAATTATTGTAGTATATACATGTGGCTGTTCTAACAGAAATGAGTACCAGGAGTATTTCTTGGGGGTAAAAAGCGGCTGGTGCGTAAGGCTGACAACCTTACCACCATTGTCACGTAATCTGGGAACCTTAACTTCCTGGAACCCTCTGGCACCTGGGGCCTGTAATGGGACTGATTTACCTTTTATATATATGTGGCTGTAGGCTGTGTAATACCACCTGGTGGGCCTTGGGTTGGTGACCCATGATTTAGATGGACCATATGCCTCATATTTAAAGTCTCTATCAGTGGAAAAATACCTACATTGTGCACTACACAAGAATATATTTAATTACAGACATTCAGCTAGCCATGATCATTGGGGATTGTATATCAGGTTGGGTCTTTATTTGATATATATATATATATATATATATATATATATATATATATTTTCTGTAGTGTACATTGTTGGTAATTTGATATTATTATGTCTGTGTTCACTTTCAGAATGCCTCATAAAATGGTTAAATTTCCGTTTCAGAATGCTTCTGCAAGTAAAAAAGTTTAACTGTATTCCCACCTTTCCCATTCCTGAGTCTGACTCTTCTTGTTTTCCCAATTTTACCTCTTAAAAACTTAATTTTGATTACCTAGGTTCTGTTTTATTTTTGGCAAGGTTTAATTTTTCTGCTGCATATGTCAGCTTTGGTTTGAGATGTATTGCAGACATTGCACTTTTACATTCTATTGTTATATTCTTGTTTGAAATGAAACTATGTGATATGGTTTTGAACTACTCTAAATCCTCGGAATAGTGTCTTATTTGGTGTCTGGATTAATGGAAGTACTTACTGTTCCCTAATAAATATAAGGTACATATCATGCATTTTTCTTACAGGTGTAGGCATGGAGTTTTTGCAAATTTTTTTGGTGATGTACCTCCTCCCTGTAAGACACATAAGCAATGTGACGCATGTAAGAACCCAGAAAATGTTGAGAAATCTGTTGAAAAATTCTACAGTTGCATTTACAAAGGTAATGACCTGATGCTGAGAGGGGATGGTTCAGATCTCTATGGTGGAGGAAGGAGTGGCCAAAAGAAGTAAGTTTTCTTGTGTGACGCTGATTTTTCCGTGGAACTTAAAGTTTATCGGCATGAGAACTGTTACATAATTTTAGTAACTACATGTGGGTTATCTAAGTTTCATGAACAGTACAGTCAGTAACAGGTATATATTTTATGCAAAGAGATGAATTGTTTGCAGAGATGCCGAACTTTATAAAGCAGAAAGCAAGAAGGAGCAAGATAAAACAAAGGCAAAGAAGGACTTGCAAATTTTAATAGAGAAGCAGTTTTCCCTGCGCCGTAAATCCTCTTGTCAAGGGAATGAAGAGACTTCAGCCAGATACTCGAGAGTTCGTGCAGCTGAAAGTACAGGGTTAAAAGTCAATGGATTGACAATTAATGTATGTATAGTTTTGTTTAAAATTTATGTCCATGCTAAGTAAGTTATAACTATTAATTTGGCAATCAGCAATGCACTTTTACTACTTCTGTTATGGTGCTCAGACCATTAGATAACTGTGAAGGTTGTGAATTCTCTCCTTACCAAATTCTCATACTTCTATTACAGACACGAGAATCATATCTGAGTCTACTAACCGAGAATCTGAACAAAAACTATGAGCGCTGTTGTATAGTCGATCCACCTCAGCATACCCTGTCTGTCACTGACATAGAAGCATGTGCCATTGACATGGAGTATGAAGCATTCACATCAAACACTGTGGCAAGTCTTTACCGAAGGCTTTTATCGAAAATGGTAAGTTATGTGCCTAATGTGAAGTGATTTCTATAGCTAGTGTTTCTTCTTTGTCTGTTTACTTCTGCTGTCATTACTGTAAAACCTCATAATTTCAAAACTGAGGTATACCAACAGTGTAAGATTGACTTCCCTTTTGTAATGTGGTCTGTTAAGTTTCTGCTAGTTGATAATCCTAGAAGTTTTTATGTATTTAAATTTTAAGGGCAAGTGTCTCAAAATAAGTACTTTATTCAAGAACGTTTACATTATATCATATTTTTAAGTCTATAATGATATGAAACTTTCATACTCTGTTGTTATGATATTACTTTAATGTTGTGTGTATTTGCACTTTGTCTCTCATTTTTGCCATTCAGGATCCTTAGGTGGCACAGAAAACATTGGCATGGCACATTTATTTACTTCAGAAAGTGCTTTGATAGGAATTTCCTTTGTGCCTTCCATACAGTTGTTATACATTTTCACATCCTCTGCTGCTGCTGTTTTTGTTTGTTTGTTTGTTTGTTGTTGTTGTTGGTGGTGGTGGTGGTGGTGGTGGTGGTGGTAGTAATAGTAGTAGCAGCAGCAGCAGTGGCGGCGGCGGTGGTCATTGTAGCTGCCACCACTGCTGTGGTGGTGGTACTGGTTGTTGCTGCTGCTGCCGCCGCCACCGCCATTGTCAGCATTGCTGTTGATTAACTCTCTTGAATATTTCTGTCTTCAAATTTTTTAACAAATCTGTTTGTGTCTTTAGAAGTCTTCCTGAATCCCTCAACATTTTAGTTGACACTTGTCTTTCTTCATGGTATTTTGAATTAAAACAATGCTTGCATTTTACAGTACTGAATTAGGGAAAACATTTTTACATAATGCTATATTGTTACTGTTAGATTGATCCTACATTTGCCATTTTTCACCATCCCTGTTTGTTGTAGATGGTGGAAATTAAAAGAAATACAGAAGCAATGTCACTTAATCCAAGGCTGAAGGACTTCAAACCCAAAGGAAATCTGTCATTACATGAGGCAGTGAATCAGGTGAAGAGTAATCTTAAAAACAGAGATGAGAACAAGCCTCTGGCATTTGTTCCTGCATCTCACTTATTTAGTAGGAATGATAACCTGGGACCTAAGAGAGCGTCCAATAATGGTGCAAAGAGCAGGGTATGTCCAAGGAAAATGTCAAGTTTAAATAGGGATTCTTCGTCACAGCAGTCCATGGAATTTTACTTGAAAAAGGCTGAATCTGGTACTTCAGACATTGATAGTGAGAAGTCTACAGAAGGAAGTACATTGACTAATTACAGGGAAAGTGATTATTCTAGTAATATTAGCTCAAGTGAAAGCATTACTCATAACATTCCTTTCATGGGAGATGTGACTGATTCAGACTCTATGCAGGAGTTTGACTGTGAAGAATATGATGAAGAGGAAGTCCTGTACAGCAATGACGAAATTGAAATCAGTCAGCAGGTGTGTAATGAAAGAGACGTAATGCATGATATTGCACAGCAGGTTAATGAGCATGTAAATGGGACTGAAATAAAAACAGAAGCAGGAATAAAAATAAAACAAGAACGAAGTAGTGATAAATACTTGGATAAGCAAGATATGACAGCTGACCTGTCAAAAGTTAAAGTAGAAGTTTCTTGTGTGACAGCAGAAGAAGAAAGTCACCAGATGGTGGACCCTCATTTTCACAGCTGTAGAGTGAAACAAGAAAAACATGAAAATTCTAATGTGTTGGTGCTTTTGAAGACTGAATGCAAGCAGAAGACTGTGACACGAGATGAGAGTAATAAAGTTGCTGCAAGAAAGAGGAAACGGTCACGGGACCTTTTTGGAGACAGTAGTGACGATGATGATGATGATGATATGTTTATTGAGTTGGAGCCTGACTTTAATAAAACTGTTTCACTTAAACCAGAACAAGACTGTAGTTTGACATGTAACCAGGCACAGACAAATACAGTGGACAGATCATTACTCCCTCTGAATAATAAAAGTAATACCTGCAATATTAAGAAAGTGTGCCACATGCAGCAAGTTACATTCAAACCTGTTAGCCAAATTTTGAGATGTAATGTACAGAATAATTCAGAGTGTGTGACGGATGAGCAGCAAGAAGTACACAGTAATGGTGCAGGTACCGTGAAACTCAGTAGACAGTCTCTAGCAGAAACTGTAGTGAAGCATCTCATGCCATTCTACAAGGAAAAGAGGATAGCATCAAGAGATCTCTTCAAATTCTTAGCCCGACAATTGGCACATCACTTACGGGAACACCACAGCACAGGTATGTGTTACTATTGGAACATATCTAACAAAATTGCATGTCCAAATACTATGATAGATATGGAATATGACAGAGAACATGTGACCATCCAGTTTTTCTGTCATGAACTTTGGCTTAACTTCATACTTTTTAAGTCACACTTTGTCATGTAATGAAAGTCTTTTAATACATTATTTTTTATTTTCATGTGCCTTTTGATTATTTTTTCTTTCTCTTGCACAAAATTTCATGATAAAAGACTCAGGCTGTTACATCATGTGTATTCATGAAAATTCTTTCTATGGAAATATTTATTACTATTCATGTAAAAGAGATTAACAAGGTATCAATCAGTTCCTCCTCAGTGAAAATTTCTGTGTAAAGCAGAAACAGTAGCGTTGATATGGAAGTGAGACAAAACTTGGAATTATGTTGGTTGGTAATTGGGCCAAATTTCTCCTGCACATATTCGATTGAGTCTTGCAGGCAATGTAGACCTGCTTTCTGAAGTATTGTACATGCATTTAAATACAGTGGATTTTTTTTTTTTTTTCATTTACAGATGAATCCAGTGTCAAGAAGTTTGTTGGTGCTTTTTTTAAGATCCACAGAACTATCACTGCTGAATCAGATGTGTGTATTCCACTTAAGGAATGAAGTTTTAACATAGCTGGACTGATCTGTTGTGTTCATAAACGTGGCTGCTTGCTCATTTTTCCCTGGTCCTTCACCTTGTTCTGTTCACTGGCATATTTTATTATGTCACTTTATTCAATGTTTGTTTACAAGCCCTGACTGAGATTGATAAGTATACTGCATTGTAGGCTGTCTGAACTATTCTTTGTTTCAGTCTTATGTTATTAACAAGATTCCAACAAATACACATGCATTGCCACACAACTACATGACATGTTTCAGTGCTCACTCAGCACCATCATATGGGTCGTCACTGACTGTTTAGGTTTAGCATGTGTTTGGCAAAAATACAAAAATACTGATGCATTGAGCATGAACTAAGCAGAGTATGAAATGGTGAAAACTAACACTGTGACATATAAATAAAACCTTTAAAACCTCATATATATATATATATATATATATATATATATATATATATAACCTAAAAGGGATCTGATGACACTGGTGATGGTGCAAAGAGAGCACTGAGACATATGTCATATAGTTTTGTGGCATGTAGGTGTGCAGTGTGTGAAGGTTGTTGGCAACTTGTTAATAAATTTAT
>Ga0123357_10009157_pt1 | contig 12473 bp, 10 predicted proteins | sample TergutEmb28metaG_FD_89873 | JGI IMG/M metagenome (GOLD analysis project Ga0123357, IMG submission 89873) | Embiratermes neotenicus P4 segment gut microbial communities from Petit-Saut dam, French Guiana - Emb289 P4 | ecosystem: Host-associated > Arthropoda: Insects > Digestive system > Gut ... | reverse complement strand
TGCATTGCTGAGAGATTTGTAGTTCAACAAATTAGATGTAAGTGTTTCTCATGACATGTCCTTTATCATATCATGTACAATGATCTACAGGATAAATAATAAATCAAATCAAATCAAATCAAGACTTTAAAATGACACTCACTGGTGTGAGAACCTCAAATCTCACAAACAACAGAGCAGTATTTTACTTTTTAATCTGGCCCTAAGGTAGGTCAATCTGTATCGTGATATGGCTGTGGAATGGACAATACAGGTTTCCATTCCAAAACATCCAGACTGGCTGTTGGCCCCACACAACCTGTTCAGTGGACACCAGAGGCTCTCTCCTCAGGAGTAAAGTGGTTGAAGTGTGAAGTTGACCTCTCATCAGCATGTAGTGCTGTGTGTTGCTGTACCTCTACTGTACATGTAGTGCTGTGTGTTGCTGTACCTGTACTGTACATGTAGTGCTGTGTGTTGCTTTGCCTCGACTCTTCCATTTGTTTTCATGACCTGGACAGGGAGAACCTTGTAGATTATTCTACTTACTTTTCCCTTTGTATTTTAATGTCCTTTGTTCTGTTGCATTTTGTACTTTGAGCATGTTTTTATGCCATAATGATTTTCATTTTTCTGAGGAGTGTGTTCTCAGGTTATCATATAGTGAAAAGGCTTCCTAACATGTCTGTTTTTTGAGTGAGATTTGAGGTTCTCGCAATGGTCACTATGAAGGCTATTGTCCACCGGACTGTGGCACATGTATTTGGATTTCTACCCTGCATATAAACGCAGCATGTGCTATTTTTCTGATGTACAGAAAGTCACATGCCAGAAAGAGTAATCTTCATGGTGGTCGTTGTTTTATAGTGAATATTTGTTACTTCATTCCAGTAGATTGTACTGCTTCCATTTTCCACCTGCACCAGATTCAGTTATCCTAAAGATGGAGGTAGAATATACCTATGAAATGTTGGGCAGAAACTTTCTACATGATGTAAGAAACCCAAACAGCCACTCATTATAATAACCACCATTCAACCTGCAAACCAACAGTAATCTTCAACTTCCTGTGTGTGACTTTTGTATCTTTAATTCTTTTGGTGACAGTGTACAGTGTCTGTGGAAAATCTGTATTTCAGTGTGGTGAGCATTCTGTAATGTTCTGTGGCATTCTGTAAGGTCCTGTAACATTCTGTAATGTTATGTAACATTTTGCGTTCTTTAACATTCTGCGATGTTCTGTAACATTCTGCAATGTTCTTTAACATTCTGCAATGTTCTTTAACACTCTGCAAAGTTCTTTAACAATCTGTAATGTTCTGCAACATTCAGAGATGCTCTTTAATATTCTGCGATGTTCTGTAACAGTCTGAGATGTTCTGGAACATTCTGCGATGTTCTGTAACAGTATGTAATGTTCCATAACATTCTCTAATGTTCCGTAACATCCTGTAATGTTCAGTGACATTCTGCAATGTTCTGTAACAATCTGCAATGTTCCATAACATTCTGTAATGTTCTGTAACAGTGCCTCCAAGGATTGACGTGGACTACCCAACACAAATACAACTGATGGAGGGAGATGATTACTCATTACCCTGCTCAGCGCATGGCATACCAAATCCTCAGATCAGTTGGAGGAGAGATGGACAGTCTCTCATTGGACATAAAGATGGTAAAAGTGTTAAGTAAATACAATTAACTTACTTCTCCACCAGAAGTTATTGGAATTAAATTTCATAACATTTATCAATACACAGATTGCCTTATGCAAATATCCAATAGGTGGTATCATATTGGTAGTGTATAGGCCTAGGGAAGAACACAGGCTAAAGGTGTTTGAGAGTAGGGTGTTGAGGAAGATATTTTGGTGTAAATGGGATGAAGCAGGAGGAGACTGGAGAAAAATTAATAACGAGGATCTTCATGGTTTGTACTTCTCACCAAATATGTTTACTGTTTGGGTGATTACTTAAAAAATGATTAGGTAAGTAGGACATGTAACATGTATGTGGAACAGAAATAATTTTGTGGTTTAGGTGAGGAAACCTGAAGGAAAATGACCACATGGAAGACCATGCATAGATGAGTAGTTAATATTAAAGTATGTCTTAAAGAAACAGGATTAGAATATGTGGGCTCAGTTAATTAGTATGGCTCAGGACAGGGACAGGTGGTGGACTGTTGTGAACCTGCAGGTTCCATGAAATATGGGGAATTTCTTGACTATTGAGGAATTGTCAGCTTCTCATAAATGACCCCTCTCCATGGCTAGCCAGCCAGCCAGTCAAACAACCATGATGACTAAGAGACAGACTAAGAATTTAAAATGCTGGCAGTGTCTGTTAGGATGTTCTGTGTAGCAGTGCCAGGCGAATGACTTGGGCCATCCTTATATCCAGTTATGATTGGAGACTTTCTGCAGGAATAAATGTGGCAAAAGTGAAAGAAAGGGTATTTGAGGACTCAGGTCTTCTGGAATGTGATTCTGTTTGTTGAGGTGAATGGTCCATCATAGTGTCTTCATCTTTGTATGTCCAGCGGCCCAAGAAGCTGTAACTCTTGGGCCGCTGGACTGCATGGCACAGTGTCACATGACAGGAGTCACACAGCTGCAAAGACACTGCTGCAAGAACCTCACATGTTCCAGTCCTGTCTTTTTTATAATGCTATTCAGGCAGTCATTAAAACATTTTCAACCAACTACTTTATTTCAGAACATCTGGTTTTATTAGAAGATAGCACTTTGGTAATCACCTCTGCTACTCTGAATACAACTGGAATTTACACTTGCATAGCAGAAAATTCAAAAGGGAATGACCAGAGACACTTTCTTGTTGAGATCTTAGGTAAGTACAGAACACCTCAAAAACAGGTGCATCATTTCATCACATTAGTTCTTAGGTAGCCGAAATATAGTGACTGTGCTGTTGGCTGGATGTCCAGGGAAGTGTAATTGTCTCTGGTTAAACTATGCCTAACTATAGCAAGAACACGTAATTTTTGCAGTGCCACCATCAGTGATAGGCTCAGGGAAAAGCAGAGTTGAAGTAATCGAGGGAGACTCAGTGATCATTGCATGCCCCGCCATGGATGCAGTCCCACCACCAGAAATCCAGTGGTTTAAGGTAACAGTGTGGGTCATTCATTGCCTTATGGCTTTGGGATGGATGTGGTTAACAGTGTGACCTCTCCCACCAGTCCTGCCACCAGAAATCCGATGGCTTAAGGTAGCAGTATGGGTCATTCATTGCCTTGTGACTGTAGGTTAGTTGTAGTTAACAGTGTGGCCACACCATGTGATGTGGATTGGTAGGTGAAAGGGTCATGCTGTTAACCACAACCACTCAGAGGTCATGACATTGTGAATGACCTCTCATATCTGAAAGACATAAATTTTCGATCAGTTCTGTAAGTGACAAAAACTGTGTCATCTGTGTTATAAGGTTAGTTATAATTAAAGAAATGGCAGTGGGTTGGAACTTTCAAGTGCAACAAGTTGTGAACATTTTGTGGTTCTTTTGGTTGTTTATTGCTTTGTCATTATAAAGCAAACAAATTAGGAAGCCTAACATAGAGTAACAGTTCTGGTGTGATTGTCCATTTATTTTAGTGATCTTTAAAACTGTAAGGCTTAAATGAAGAGAATGTTAGTTAGACATAATATATTTGTTGGAAGTTTCCGTACAACATGTGCTAAAATATTTGTTAATCCAGTAAAGTGCATGAGCATGGAAATGTTTGTTGGAATGTTGTGACAGATTTTAATAAAACTCCCCATTATAAAGTTTTATAAGAACCTGTTGACAGGGCGTATGAGCATGATACACAATGTAACTGTTTTGTATCTCTCTCTCTCTCTCTCTCTCACACACACACACACACACACACACACACACACACACACACACACACACATACCTATATTCTTACATAAATATAATGTGTAAGCACAACTATGTCCTTACATGAAGGATATTTATTAACATAGCCATGTTGTCACATGCACGCTGTACATAAGCATAAGTCGTATTTCCTTGCAGCAAGGTTATACATAAGCATAGCTATGTTTGCACTTAAAGGTTATACATAAGCATAAGTATGTCTGCACATAGAGGTTTACCTTAATTCCAGGATGGCAGAAATCTAGACCTGCTCACCAGTAAGCGGTCTGACCAGGTGCACTTTGCTGTTTTGGATGGAGGACGGTCACTGAAGGTAGAGAAGGCTAACGCATCTCACAGTGGCATGTACTCCTGTGTTGCAACAAATCTTGCTGGGCGTGCCAATGCTGAGATCACATTGGACGTTCTGTTGTCACCGTACTTTGAGGAGATAAGCTACAAGCAAGAAGAAATGGCTCTGGCAGGAACTGAAGTGAGGTTTGACTGCAATGTGTCTGGGAATCCAGAGCCAAGAGTAAGCAGACTTTCTGTTTCAGTAGGGCACTCACAGAGATGGCCTTTTTGCACCAAATAAATTGAAGTAATTATTAAATTTTTGAAAATGAAGAATATCAACAAATATCAACAAAAGTCTTTAAAGTCAGCACACTGTATATTTTGTCCCGTTTAACCCACATATGTAACAAGGTTCTTTCAACAGGGGCATTTCGCGATAGACTAAAATACTCAGAAATTAAACCTTTATTGAAGAAAGGGGATAAAACAAGAATTTCTAAATACAGACCCATTTCCTTACTTACCTCTTTTTCTAAAACTATTGAAAATATTATATACAAATGTTATGTGATCATATAAATATCAAGAATTTACTAGTAAAGGAGCAATTTGGCTTCAGAACCAATTCATCTACTGAAATAGCCGCTTATATTTTGATAAATAATATACTTTCATCACTAAATAATAAATTATTGGTTGATGGTCTGTTTTGTGACTTGCAGTAAGTATCTGACTGTATAAATCATGAAATATTGTTGTTAAAAATGAGATTTCATGGTATTTTGGGTGTAATCAACAAATTGATTAAATTTTATTTATAAGATATATATCAAAGGGTTTCAGTAAGTACTGAGAACTCTAAATATTTTTCTGAATGGCAGCCAGTGACAAATGGGTTCCTCAGGGGTTTGATATGCACTGCTTTATTTTTTCTTTTATATATTAATGATCTTTCTAAAATAACATCAGACGCATCTAATCCTGGTTTGTTTGCCGGTGACACTAATATGGTCATTAAAAATTCTAGTCCATGGGGCATTTAGGAATAATATTAATGAAGTCTTTAGGGAAATAAATGAGTTATTTCAGATTAATTTATTGTCATTAAATTATGATAAAACATATTTTTTGCAATTTGTAACTAAAAGAATCAAGAACTCAATATCCAATATCCTTTGGAAACAAATATATAACTAATTTCCATAGTACCATATTTTTAGGATTGACTATTGATATGTCTTTGTCTTGGAATGTCATATTAAGGATTTAAAATCTAAATTAAATAAAGCATGTTATGCTATCAGACCAATCATGAGATGTTGTACAAAAGACTCTGATCCAAGCCTTCTGGGACATAATACTCTGTTGCTGGCAGACTATGATATGCAGCATTCCTTTGAAATGTCAGGCAGTGACTAGCCCAGCAACACAGCATCACATTCCAGAGGCTTGAGTCTTCAGCAGCATTGCTGTGAACAATCATATCCTGCATCATACACACATTGTTTGAAGGACCCTTTAACCCACTGTTGGTACTGTATACACCTGTGTATGAGCCTTCACCCCACAGTCTGCAGCTGTTGCTCTACAGTGCTACACAAGTGTTCATTTGTACTGTGTGTGAGATTCAGTGATTTCTGCATTGACAGTTTTTATCATTTAAGTTAAAAGTCTCCAATTTCTCTATAATGTGAGTGCTTCTCATCTTGTACAGTATGGAAACCTCTCAATTGTCTGCAGCTGTATTTGGCCTCTCATTAACATTGCTCATGTTTCACTTTTTTTCTCTTATAGCAAAGGCATGTACTTTATTACAATTAATTAATAATGTCATTTTACATTTGATTTCGGCTGGTTGTTCATTAGTGTAATTTAAGTAATGCACCTTCTGCATTTGAAATTTACCAGGTTCATCTGATGTCTCTAATAGTTTGCTATGTTTATTTAGCACTACAGATTATCTGCATAATTTTGTCTTCAGTTTTCCATTTCATGAAAGTTTTTACTCAAAAGTTAATGCAGTTTCAGTTATACATGTACATTCTTTATTGGCTTGTGAGCTGTGGCTGGATGTGGCAAACAGACTGCCCACACCCATACTCCTACACACCCATGAGTCTGCATGGTACAGTATGATGTGAGGGAGGAACACTCTTAGCCTGACCTGCCTGCAGTTGTGATGCAGTGATGAACACCAGCATCCTCTGAGCTTTCAGTATTTTGTAGGTGTCATGGCGTAAGAACAACCTGCCCATCACCCCTCACACAGCTCCAGGAGTGGTGCTGTCTCCAAACAGATATTCACTCATCATTCCCAATGTGAGGCCTCATGATGCCGGTCACTATCAGTGTGCATCCACCAACAGAGCTGGTCGCAATGATCGTGACTTTCATCTAAGGGTGTTGGGTGAGTTCATACAAAAAAGTAGAACACAAGTGAGTGACTAGACATTCTAACAGTTGAAGATGCAAAACTTTTGGGAGATGTCACTGTGTAGTTGGACAAGTAGTTTTGGGTGAAGTCACTGTGTAGTTGGACAAATAGTTTTGGGTGATGTCACTGTATAGTTGGACAAGTAGTTTTGGGTGATATCACTGTGTAGTTGGACAAGTAGTTTTGGGAGTTTTCACTGTGTAGTTGGACAAGTAGTTTTGAGAGATGTCATTTATAGTTGGACAAGTAGTTTTGGGTGATGTCACTGTATAGTTTGAAAAGTAGTTTTGGGAGTTGTCACTGTATACTTGAACAAGTAGTTTTTGGGTGATGTCACTGTGTGGTTGGACACGTAGTTTTCGGAGTTATCACTGTGTAGTTGGACAAGTAATTTTGAGAGATGTCACTTTGTAGTTGGACAAGTAGTTTTGGGTGCTGTCACTGTGTAGTTGGACAAGTAGTTTTAGGAGATGTCACTGTGTAGTTGGACAAGTAGTTTTAGGAGTTGTCACTGTGTAGTTGGACAAGTAGTTTTGGGAGTTGTTACTGTGTAGTTGGACAAGTAGTTTTGGGAGATGTCACCATGTAGTTGGACAAGTAGTTTTGGGAGTTGTCACTGTATACTTGCACAAGTAGTGTTGAGAGATGTCACTGTGTAGTTGAACAAGTAGTTTTGGAAGGTGTCACTGTGCAGTTGGACAAGTAGTTTTGGGAGTTGTCACTGTATATTTGCACAAGTAGTGTTGAGAGATGTCACTGTGTAGTTGGACAAGTAGTTTTGGGTGATGTCACCATGTAGTTGGACAAGTAGTTTTGGGAGTTGTCACTTTATATTTGAAAATGTAGTTTTGGGAGTTGTCACTGTGTATTTGGGCAGGTAGTTTGTCATGCTTCAGAAGATCACAGTGCCATCATTGTAAGGGTTATGCAGCCCAAGATATCCATTCTTAAACTGCATGACCCTGAGGACAGTGACATACTTTGCTGAAAGCATTCACTGTTTTGGATTTTCATACATGAAATTATGTGAGAAAAGAAGGCTGTGACAATTTTTTACAGCTTTATGGCATAAGAGAATTTTTTTCAGATTCCATTATCATTTATATATTTGTTCCATTTAGGCATTTTAAACTTATCTTAATAATATTCTGTATAAAAATTAACCAATGACTGTACATTTCACCATTATTTTAGTTACAGTTATGACTGCAACAAGCCATTATAACTCTCCAAAGCTACATTACAATCAGAATGTTGCCTATTTAGATACATCCTGAGATTAATTGTAATGTGTCATATCTTACATAATGTATAATATTTGTAACGTTATTTCTGTATTGACAAGTTCCATATCCAACTGGTCACGCCCCTATGGATCAAATGAATGCAAAATAAACTGAATTGAATTGAAGTGATAATTTGTGAACAATGGCTGTTAAGTGTAAAGGTGTTCAGCCAATTTGAGGGAGATATTCTATTCAAGATATGAAGTAGTGAGTTCACACATATAATGAAATGAAGGTAAGACAGATGTTGTCCTTCTAGCAGTAGTAAACAAACATCAAGACCAAGTATGCAGAATTTCAAACAATGTAAATATAAATTGTGTGTACCATGTGGGTGTGTTGGTGCTGTGTTGTGATCTGCACTGGCTGTCTTACTTGCATACTGGTGCTGTACAAGACCCATTTTTTTTCCTGCCTTGTGATGTTTAATGAATTTTAACTTTCAGTCAGATCAAACATATGTTAGTGTTTTGTGTGCACATACACACACAGACAGTACTGATATGCATATGATAATCTTATTCATTGTAGTGCCTCCAGATTTGGATGGTCCTGTTGAAGAAGTACAAGAAGCTGTGAAAGGTGAAGCTGTTCTGTTGCAGTGTCTGATTAATGGGTTACCTGAACCACAGATCAGATGGACAAAGGATGGATTGGACCTGAATGTTAAGTGAGTTCTAAAACTGCAATTGTGTCTGTGTAGGCATATGCATGTGTCTCAGTCTGTGTGTGCGTGTGTGCGGTTCCCCCACCCCCCACGGCAGTGTTGCTGAAAGTAGAGTATTCTGTGTCACTGGGTATTTCCTGACATTTTGAAGAATCAGGGTCCCATTGAGCTTCTTGGCTGAAACAGTCAATGCCAGGAACCACTCACCCAGTGACATGGCATCACATCTGAAGAGGCTTGAATCCATGCGTATATTTTGCTAACACATGTTGGTATACAGTAAAGCTGCATGCTGTATTTTTGCAGTTTGCTTGACTCAAATCACATTTTGAAATTTTAATGCTGCAGTACTGTTCTTTGCACTTCGTTATCACATTCTGTCTTCATAGTGCCCATGAAGAACTCGATAATCATGGAGTTATGGACCTAGGTAAACCCATGTGGAGGTTTGAGTTTCTCACAATGGTTTTGGTGAAGTTTGGTCCTTCTGGACTGTGACACCATGTTACCACATGAGTATTTCCTGACATTTGATGGATCATAGTACCTTCATCTTAAGTGTCAAGCAGTTCTAGGAGAACTTTTTGGATTGTTTGCCTGCTGGACTTGGACTTGAAATTTGAGCATCTGTTGAAAGTTAGCATCACAACAAATATTACCAAAATGTGTAATCATGCACGCTGATTTCTGCCTTAATGCATGCTACAAAAATGATGCTTATTTGTTTATTGTAGGGAGAAGCTATTGTTGTGCCAACCAGTTCAGACTTTTAGTTGTCAGTTTCCAGCCTTAGCTCCCACTTTTGAGAATGGAAGTGGTTTATAAATTAGATTTGTGTCAAGCAGTTACAGTATATGGTCCTTATTAGAGACATCAGTGCAGCATCTTTCATGCTGTGGAATTGTCATCAGTTACAATTTAACACAAAGTACAGAATTCAAAACTCATTTAATTGCAGTACAATATCATATGTTGAAAAATAATTTCTAGGGATCTAAGGATTTTCACAACCCAGCCTATCCAGATATGTTGTATCTGTTGTGGCCATGTGCATTGCCATGTGTCTCCTTCATTGGCTGTTCTTCTTAGACTGCTTGGTTCTTGAAAGTGAAGGCATCATAATCGTCAGTAATGTCAGGAGCCACTAATACAGGAACACAGTGTAGCAGCTCAGAACACTCAGATACTCATCAACACCACCATGAGATACTCATAGCTTGCGTGTGTGATCTCATTTGAAACCCACTATCACCACCAGACAGAGAGGGCAGAAGAATTCCGTATGAGTATTGTAGATGAACTGTAACTGTTTGCTTTACAGCACTGCATCCAATGTTTTCCTGTCAAAAGATAAAAGAATTCTTGAGATTTCAAAAGTGCACCCACATGATGGAGGAATTTATATTTGCAATGGCTCAAATAAAGCATCATCAAAGGAAAAACATTTTAACCTGACTGTCTTTGGTGAGTAGACATTAACAGATGTAAGGTTTATGACACAGTCTATATGGAACTTATGCAGGTTTACAGATCCACTTATTCCACTTTGTTCTATAAGACTTTCTTTAGAAATTGCTGTAGTTTTTTTAAAGCAAAAGAATAACATAGATTAAAAAGTTATAAGATGACATTGTAATTAACTTCTGTGCACTGTACAACCTGAAGGAGCGTCACCACATTAGTGTAAGCTGCTTCTACCTATATGCACCATCACGATGTTTATAGGGGTTCTGTTCCATTCCTATACAACTCTTGTTCAAAATGTCTGTCACTTCAGTAAGGTGTTTACAGCATGAATGTTAAAATTTTTAATAAATTACCCAGATATATAGTCATCGTTCTAGAAAACAAGAAGCGGTTTGTAGGAAAATTGAAAAACTTATTAATATATTTATAAAAATTAATTTTATTCTCTAAATGAATTTCTGGATTATAGTCATGATCCATAGGGCAATCATTATATAAAATAGATTCATGTCACAGATGATTATTGTCACTGTAGTATTATGGAAATTAATTTGAGAGGCTGTATATGTTGGTTAATACAAGTTGATGGATGCATGTGGTTGTGTATGTGTTGTGGTGACAAGAATGTTGTGTATGTGTTTGTTTGCCAATGATACAAGCTTACTTTTCACTCATAGTAACTTTATGGAATTCCATGTGAATACTGAAACAGTTCTTGGAAATGTTAATACATGGCTAAAAAAAGAACTTTCTTTCATTAAACATTGTAAAAACTCACTACATACACTTCAAGACAAAGAACATCCAACCCATTGACATAAGTATGTGCTTAGATAATAATAGAATTTCTGACAACCTATACACTAAATTTCTTGGCCTAATAGTTGATAATGCACTTTCCTGGAAACCACACATAGACCACTCAATAAATAAACTGAATACTGCTTGCTGTATAATTAGATCTGTTAAGCCCTGTGTAAATACAAATGCTATTATTATGATTTACCATTCCCTTTTCCATGCTTCAATGACTTATGGAATAATATTTTGGGGAAATTCCTCCCATAGCATTCAGGTAGTTAGAATGCAGAAAAGGGCAATTAGGATTATTATGGGATGTGGTAACAGAGAATCTTGTAGAAATTTGTTCAAAGAATTAAAGATTTTACCACTGATGTCACAATATATACTTTCCTTACTTACATTTGTGTCAAATAATAGGGAACAGTATTTTACAAATTCTGAAATACACATCATAAACACCAGGCACACTTCCAAACTACACCTCTCTAGGGCACATTTGAACATTTACCAAAAAGGAGTTTATTATTCAGGTATTAAGATTTTTCAGTGGTCTTACACGGGACAGCAAAATATACCCTGATAATCCAAGAACATTTAAAAGGGCAGTAAAAAAATTTTATACACAAAATCCTTCTCCTCATTAAATGAATATTATAATAACAATAATATCAGAATTAACTTGTAAATACCTCTAATCTCATAGTATTTTAATAACTGTATTAATATCCAATAAATTTCAGTATCTTCCACATATATGGTGTTACTGTTTTATTGTGATTTATCATATACTATTCTAAATATTATATTATACACCATAGCTAATATAACTCTCCACAGCTACATTACAATCAGAATGTTGGCTATGTAGATACATCCTGAGGTTAATTGTATTGTGTCATATCTTACATCAGGTATAATATTTGTAAACATATTCTGTTTTGACAAGTTCCATATCCAAAGGGTCAGAACCCCTATGATTCAAATGAATGCAAAATAAACTGAATTGAATTTCGTTGTGGTGACAAGAATGTTGTGTGTGTGTTGTGGTGACAAGAATGTTGTGTGTGTGTTGTGGTGACAAGAATGTTGTGTATGTGTTGTGGTGACAAGAATGTTGTGTATGTGTTGTGGTGACAAGAATGTTGTGTGTGTGTGTGTGTGTTGTGACAAGAATGTTGTGTGTGTTGTGGTGACAAGAATGTTTGTGTGTGTTGTGATGACAAGAATGCTGTGTATGTGCTGTGGTGACAAGAATGTTGTGTGTGTGTTGTGGTGACAAGAATGTTGTGTATGTGTTGTGGTGACAAGAATGTTGTGTATGTGTTGTGGTGACAAGAATGTTGTGTGTGTGTGTTGTGATGACAAGAATGCTGTGTGTGTGTGTGTGTGTGTGTGTGTGTGTGTGTGTGTTGTGGTGACAAGAATGTTGTGTGTGTGATGTGGTGACAAGAATGTTGTGTATGTGTTGTGGTGACAAGAATGTTGTGTGAGTTGTGGTGACAAGAATGTTGTGTGTGTGTGTGTGTGTGTTGTGGTGACAAGAATGCTGTGTATGTGTTGTGGTGACAAGAATGTTGTGTATGTGTTGTGGTGACAAGAATGTTGTGTATGTGTTGTGGTGACAAGAATGTTGTGTATGTGTTGTGGTGACAAGA